>WNFE01003691.1_pt1 | contig 11355 bp, 11 predicted proteins | sample 5400451 | NCBI WGS metagenome assembly WNFE01 (sample SAMN13153344, study PRJNA577476) | soil metagenome | isolation source: 200 cm saprolite under Douglas fir tree site 2 hole 2 | place: USA:California | collected 2015-04-18
CGTCCAATTCAGCGCGGAGAAGGCGCAAGGTCATGTGATGCGAACCCTCGAAGGCCCGGGTGCCGCGCGCCTTTTCAAGCAGTTCGAACAAGCCCGCCACGGCTGCGGCAAGTAACTTCCTTCAGACCTTCGCTCACCCATTGCGGGCAGGTATTGCCACCTGCTCAATAGGATAGCTGATGATAAACGCCATTCTTGGCGACACGGAATCTGGCTCTTCCCGCATTCCGGCAAGACAACTCATTGGGTGCTGAAGGAGGGAGGCGGATGCGTTCCGAGCAATGCCGTTTCTCGTAATCAGCGATTCATGAATGAATGTGGCATTCCGTGATGCTGATGTGAGAGTATTCGCAATATTTTTCCTCTAGTCGCCTTGCGACTTGCCCAGGCCCTTCTCGCATTCCGATAAGCCAAGTTCACAGGACTAATCCGACCTGCGAGGTGTCAATTAACTAGTGATCATGGAATTTCTCGACAACTTTCCAACGTACCGTCACACAAAGTTGGTCGGAGGTAACGTCCGAGTGGACCACAATTCGGGGGTTACCAGGGGGCTCGGATCGAAGTGGCTAGTCCGGCCACTTCTACGCGTAATCCCTTCTTTCGGCCGGGTTAGTCCGGGTTTTATTTCCATTGCAGAGAGTAGGTATTCAAGAGTAAAACATCAGCCACGAGGTATTGTGCGACTTGCACATTACCCGCGCATCGATCACCAGGCCGAGTCACAAGCGGATGGTCTGGTACAACGGCTGTCTCTACCAAGCAGCCAGTTGGAAAACTGCGGGGCGGGTGGTGGCGAAAGTCGAGCATCATCCGGGGGTGCCAGCGGCGAAGCAGACTGGGGCGGGCAAAAGCCGCACTTCGGCTCCGCAGAACGGCCCAAGCGAGCCGCATTGCCACCCCAAGACACCACGGTGACTTGCAATTCCGTGTGACAGCTGAACCTTCACTGCGCGGAGGAAATCATGAATGAGTTAACGGGTCAGAAAAATTCGGTACTCGACAGCCTGCAGAAGACACTCGATGCGTTCAAAAATGATGGGCCGGTGGTCAAGCAGATCATGAATGCGAGGCTCCATCCGGCAAGCGAAGCCGAACGACAGGCGATGAGGGCGCAGATCGTAGTTGAGCTGCAGAAGGCGCACGACGTTGAGGCGGCTTTGCCGACGAAAAATGAGTGGTATGCGCCAAGGAATTCGGTTGTGGCGCTGGTTCAGGCGGCCATGGAAGAGCATCTGAGTGGCGCTGCTGCCGCGCCCTCTCCCGCTGCCGGCGCCACGGCCGCCAGTGCAGAGACTGAAGTTGGTGTGCCGTTCAGCGACACCGATCCGGGGTGGATCGAGGTTGCGTTAGATGCGTTGGTGACATTGTTTCGAGGGAAAGCGGATTTCGTCACGCATAATAATTTGAAGGATTTCATGGTTGCCATTCCAGACCAGTGCAGCATTTCCCTGGTAGCGGATTGGGGAGCGGATAATGACTCCGCCCGTAACGTGGCCGCGCAAATTGCGGCGAACCATCCTGACTACGTCATCCATTTAGGGGACATTTATTACGCGGGGCAGGACAATGAAGCCGAAGGTTTCTTGGCACGTTTTCCAAACGCGGGGCAGAAGGGATCATTCGCGTTGAATGGCAATCACGAGATGTATAGCGGCGGTCATGCCTATTTCGAAGAAGTGTTGCCCAAGTTTGGCCAGAAGGCGAGTTACTTCGGGTTGTTCAACAAGAACTGGCAATTTCTGGGTGTCGATACGGCTTATGTGGACCACCAGTTGACGAGTCCCGACGAGCCCAGGCTGCATCAGCAATTCACCTGGATTGTCGATAAACTGAGAGACACGACACGGTCCAGCGTTCTGCTTTCTCATCACCAGCCTTTCTCGGCGTTTCAGCCGGAGCACGATAACGCTTCGCGATTGCGAGACGATATCTCGAAGCTGTATGAGGGGGCGGGCGCAAATCGTCCCGGCATTATTTACGGGTGGCTCTTTGGGCATGAACACAAATGCACGATTTACGACGACAGCTTCAGTGATTATAAAGCCCGGCTGATCGGCCACGGATCCATTCCGCACTCGATTCCAGAACCGCCGGCGGATCCGCCGATTCCCTTTAAGGTCATGAATCTCACAGCGAAGCCGGACGGAAGCGGCTTTGCGATTAGCGGCTTCGCGTTGCTGGAACTGAATGGTCCGGCGATGAACATTTCGTATATCAACGAAGATGGTAGCGTGTTTTTGCGGGAGACATGGACGAACCAAGTAGCTGCGGCGGCGCCGTGAAGCGAGGTTAGGTTTCTGCCGTCGCTTCTGGCTCGCAAATCGAGCTTTTGCTTTCCAGGGCAGGCGTTAAGGCAGGCGGGAAACCGACTTTGCTTTGATCGTTTTGGGGGAACACATGGATGCGATCCTTGCGGATAATTGGACCGATAGGCGGCCCGACGGCTATGACGTTGTCGTGGTCGGTTCCGGTTATGGTGGAGCGATCACTGCGGCCAGGCTTGCCAACGCCGCGTCCACGGCAAAACTCTCGATCTGTATTCTCGAGCGCGGTCAGGAATGGCCTGTCGGGCAGTTCCCTGATGACCTCGGGGGAATTGCCGGCAACACTTACAATGAAGTCATCAATCCACTGGGCCTGTACGAGTTCGACTTATTCCAGGACATCGCGGTGATCAAAGGGAGCGGCTTGGGCGGAACCTCTCTCGTGAACGCCAACGTAGCCATCCGCCCTGAGCCCGATGTTTTTGCATCCTGGCCTTCAGCCTTGAATCAAGCGGCGCAAATTGGCGAAACTTTTCCGGGGTCGTTGTGGAATTATTATCGTCTGGCGGAAGAAACACTGGACGTGTCGTCGCATCCGGCCGCGAGCAGTCTGAAAAAAATTGAAGCTTTGAAGAAGAGAGCCGCACAACTGGGCCAGCCGGTAGAAACGCTGCATCTTGCCGTCAACTTCACGAAAGAAGGCGTTGAAGTCTATAAGAGCAACGGCAGGAGCATCGTGAAACATCAATGCACCAATTGCGGCGATTGCGTCACAGGCTGCAACGTGGGAGCCAAAAACACTCTGTACATGAACTATTTGCCGCTGGCGAAGAATCGCGCGCAAATCTTTACCCAGACCGAGGTCGACTACGCCGAGAAAGGGCCGAATGGCGGCTGGCTGGTTCACGCCACGCATCGGGACGATTCTGCGTCTTCCGAGGAGGTGACGTTGCAGGCGAAAATCTTGATCTTGGCCGCCGGAGCGCTTGGCTCGCCCAAGATTTTGCTGAGATCGCAGCAGGAAGGTCTTTCAACCAGCGCTACTCTGGGCACCCGGTTTAGCGGCAACGGCGACTTCTTCGGACTGGCTTACAATTCCAATCAAATTACCGATACCGTCGGCTGGGGAAATCACAAGAACGATGACCCGTTAGCGCAACTGGTTTGCCCTGGGCCGAGTATCGTGGGACTTGTGCGTTACAAGGAAAAAGCGCCGCTGGGCCAGCGATTTGTGATCGAAGATCTTTCGTTTCCGCGAGCCTACCGCGATGCGGCCGCGGCGGTTTTTCAATTGCTGCCGGGCACACCCGCGGGCCCGCAAAATCCGGACCAAGCGCAAGAGCGCATTGACCAAGACCTCCTCGGGCCTTCTGCCACGGGCGCGCTGAACAGCACAATGCTCTATCTCTGCATGGCACAGGATAATTCCGGCGGAACCCTCTCGCTGGACGCATTTGGCAAACTTCAGATCGACTGGCCCGATGCAGGCGGTGAAGCCATCTTCAATCAGATCAATCAGGAATGCCTTGCGCATGCCACGGCGCTTGGCTCGACCTTTATTGAAAGTCCGATATGGCATGTGTCGCCCTGGAAGACGCTGCTCACGGCACATCCTCTGGGCGGGTGTCCAATGGGCGAAGACGGCAGCGACGGCGTAGCGGACCACTTTGGGCGCGTATTTCAGGGAGCAGGGAGCGAAGTCCACGCGGGGCTTTATGTCGCTGACGGCTCCCTCGTGCGCACGGCGCTGGGCGTGAATCCTTTTCTTACTATTTCCGCGCTCGCTGAACGGATCGCGGACCATATCATCTCAACAGCTCCGTAGTAGCGCTTCCCGCTTAAATGAATTTCACCCAGCCTGGAAAGCGCGACCCAGTTACTACCTAGTTTGGACCTAAGCCCTATTTTCAAGTGATCGGTATTTTGATTGCGCTCTGAGTCTGTTGACAATCCGGGGTTCCAATGATATCAGAGCCCATTGTCAGATTTCTAGATTCAGGATCCGATTTTTCGCGGATTAGGAGCTTGCTTCGAGAATGTTTCTTCTTGGTTTCTGCGAGTGGCTGGCGAATACACCCGGAAGTATTGCGCTCCACGAATCCAGGTGGGGGTATTCCATCGTCGAGTCGATCCACGTTCTGTCCTTGTGCCTTTTTCTTGGGATGGCTGTAATGCTGGACCTGCGTCTGCTAGGCGTGACGATGCGGCGCACGGCTGTGTCGGAGGTCGTGGGGCAACTCTTGCCGTGGACTGCGGCAGGCTTCGTGCTCATGGTCATCAGCGGGGTGCTTCTGTTCTATGCAATCCCGGTGAGAACGTTCCAGAATATTTTCTTTCGGATCAAGATGCTGTTGCTGATATCAGCTGGCTTGAATGTTTGGGTTTTTCACTCGACAGTGTATCGCAAGGTGGCGGAGTGGGATTTACATCCTGTGCCGCCAAGAAGAGCCAGGGTGGCGGCAGCCCTGTCTTTGGCGGCATGGGCCGGCATTGTCATTGCCGGACGAATGATTGCCTATAACTGGTTTGACTGCGATAAGCCACAGCGTGCGATCGTCATTCTGGCCGAGGGCTGTCGTACTGATTCTCGGTAGCCAGCTTCGGCGCCGGATCAACACGCCGAGCAGCATATCGAGAGGGGGCGCGGTCGCGAGACGAACCATCTAGTTTGACGTTCGTCCAGGAGATCTTGCGCAATGTCACTGTTGCATTTCTTTGCGTGGTGCGAAAACTCGGCCGTGGGCGGGGCGATACGCCACTCGAGCTGGCTTTTTCCCGTTATCGAGGCCTTCCATCTCCTCGGCTTAGCCCTGATAGGTGGTGCTGTTTTGGTGGTAGACCTGCGTCTCTTCGGTTTTGGATTGCGGCGCCAACCTGTTGCGCAACTTGCGCGGGACGCCCAGCCCTGGCTAATCGTCAGTCTTATGGTGATGGTCGCCACGGGGGCGTTGATGTTTACATCGGAGGCGATCAAGTGCTACTACCACCTGGCGTTTTGGGTGAAGATGACGTCCCTGTTCCTGGCGATCGTCTTTACTTTCACGGTACGACGCAAAGTGACTCTGGCCGATGAGACGCGAATTGGACCACTTTGGAGTAAGCTGGTGGCCTTGGTCTCGGTCACACTGTGGTCCGGCGTGGGGATCGGGGGACGATGGATCGGATTTTCCTGAGATTAGCCCTTCTGCACTTCCGCCGCTACCAAGAGCTAGTTTTGCGCTGTGCCCCGCTGTCGCCATTGTGTGGCGCCGATTTTTTTGCAGCGAAAATTGCGGGAGTGGTCCGCCACAGTTCGTGCCCCGCAGCTTGGCGAGAAGAAGCGCGCCTGGGCGGGGGACATGCGGGGCCCCTGCGTGTTCCGCTCATCCGGCTGTGCACGTGGCCGAGCATCAGCTTCAAACCTTTGCCGCCAGAGGTATCGAGTGAGGAATCGGTTCACAGGCGGACCGCCGCGATTTACTTCCCCGACTTCTCATCATATGGGGCGCCAGTGCCTGAGGAGCCGAGAAACAGCTTTCGCCCATCGGGGAGCGTCACATCCCGGCCATTTGCCCTATTCGACCCATCCTTGGATAGATAACCGTCGACAAGAATCTCCGTTCCAGGAACAAGGGAATCCTTCGTAAAGCCTCGCCTGAACAGAGTGTTCGGGGTACCGGCTTCAATCATCCAATTGACAACCTTGCCGTCTGGGCCTTCCACGTCGATGTGGATCCATGCGTGGGGATTTATCCATTCCATCCTTGTGATCGTTCCCCGCAACTTGACCGGCCTTTTCGCGTCAAATTCCGCCGCAAATGAGTGATGCGCCGACGCCGGCCCTACGCTCAGAAGTAGACCGATACCGGCAACCGCAACGGCTCGCTTTGTTCGCATCCGATGGTCTCCTTCTTCTTCTTTTGAGTCGCCCGTGTTATTCGACGCCAAGCTGCGCCTCTCCGACTCACTTGGATCCCTTCTTCGCGGCTTCTTCCGCCGCGGCCTTCTCTTCGGCACGAGCTCCACTGAGCAGATTCGCCATGCCGTAATTCCCCTCGTGACACGCGTACTCATATATCGGCCCCGGTGCCCTCGTCAGGGGAACCGCTACAGTCCAGGGCCTCGTAAATGTCGTGGGATCGTCCACTGTGTATTGGTAGTCGATCGTGTCAGCGTCGACTCGTGTGAAGCGTTCGACCAGATGCAAGTTCGCGCCGGCCCCTCCACAGCAATTGTATGAGGTGAATCGAACCCGGTCGTCGAAATTAGTTGTGTCGACAACCAGCGTGCTGCCCTCCCAGTGGCCGCGCGAGTCCCCCAACCACTCGCGGATGTTTTTATCGACATGCGGGCTCCCGTCCACGTGGATGACGCGAACTTCGTGGATCATCTCCTGGAGGATCGCCACGGTTCCAGGAACCTGCACAATCATAAAGTTATTGTTGTAGCCGCTAGGAAGCTTTGGCGCACCGCGCGTGATACAACGCTCCCCTAAGTTTCGGTCCTCCCATGAGTCAGCGGGGCCACGTTCACGCCTAGCCTCTGCACGGGCGGCCTCTCTCTTCTGCGCCTCCGGCGTCAAGGCGGGAATTCTCCCATCCGGCGGATCCACAATCAGCGAAGTGCGCCTGGTCGGTACAACCTTTGTTCCCCGGTCGTACCAGGAGTCGTTATAAGCGAGCGCGACGTCGGCGTCGGTATTTGGGTTGTCGCGGCGATCCGCATTATTGTGCTGAAGTACTTGCTTTTCATATTCGGCCGCTTCCTCTTCCGTAAAAAACTGCTTCCCCGCAAGCTCACGGGGTCGTTCCAAGGGTGTAAGGGTAGCGTTCGACCATATTCCCTGCAGGTCCGGCTGGCCATCCGCTGTACGTGGCTCAGTCCAGGTCTTTGCTGCGGCCGTCGTGTTCGCCGCAGACGGTCGGGCCTGGCCAGCGACGGGTACCGGCGCTAGCAACGCGACCGCGAGCACGACTGCCAGAGCGCCCATTGAAGCGATAAATCGATGGCTCATCTCAAACCTCCTTTTCACTTGCTTGGCTGCTTGCGAAGATGCCCATACATGAGCTCTTCCGCGAACTCCACGCACTTGAATTCCAACAGTTGGGCGTTTTTTTCCAGCCGACGATAGACGGGCATACTCATCTTCCAGGGTCGCGAAAACACCTTCGGGTCCTCGATGGTGGCTTCGTAGGCGAGGGCGTCAGGGCTGATGGGGGTGTAGCGTTCGACCACATGCAAGGCGTCGCTATGGAAATTCCCGGCCCTGTCGAACCACGTCTGGTCGTTGAAACTCGTCACGTCGACAACCAGCGTATCCCCCTCCCAGTGGCCGACCGAGTGCCCCATCCAAGTATCGAATGGACTGGAAGGAGGATTGTCCATGTAGATCGTGCGGCTGGCGCCCGCAAACTCATAGGCAATCAGAATATACTTCGGAGTCTGAACAATTTGAAATGGATAGGGCATATATGTGGCCCGCGGCACACCCGGCAGATAACACCTGATTTCCGGGTCAGCGGTTAAACTGTTTTCAAAGTTCTCCTTCTTTTTCGCCGCCGCCGCCGACAGGTAAGGGATGTCACCACCCTCCACAACGCCTAGACCAGCAGGAACTGCGCCCACCGCGCCGAGTGCGACCACCTGTCCCGCCCGTGCCGCATGGCCCTGGATGTCCCAATTCGCCGTGTTGAGAGTCTGCCAAATACCGTTCAAGTTCGGCTTGCCGTCCTGTGTGCGCGGCGCCCGATAGGGCGTTCCAGGCGCCTGCGCAGCAAATTGAACGGGGTGACTTGACAGCAGGATCGCTACGACCGCGATGGTTGTGCCGAGTGGAGCGACCCACGCGCTGAACCGGTTACTCATCTACTCGCTTCCCTCCGAACTCTTTGTCGACGTCGCAGTATCTGTCGCGCTCACGCACGCGATTCCCGCCAGTCCACTCGGGCTTCGCGGATCGCTTACTTCTTCTGGTCGTCTGGCGTCAGTTCGTAGGGTGCGCCGGTGCCGGACGAGCCGAGGAACAACATCTTCCCATTCGGGAGCGTCAGGTTCCGCCCGTTGGCTCGGTGCGTCCCGTCTTTCGACTGGTAGCCTTCGATCACGACCTCGGTACCCGGCAGCAAGGATTCCTTGGTGAACCCGCGCCGGAACAGGACGTTCGGCGTGCCCGCTTCGATTGCCCAGTTTTCAACCGTGCCATCAGCCTTTTTCACGTCGACGTGCAACCAGGTGTGGGGATTGATCCATTCCATTTTCGTGACCGTCCCCTTGAAATTCACCGGTTTTTTCGCGTCGAACTCCGCCGCAAACGCGTGGTGCGCCGACACCGAAGCGGTCGCTCCCCACAGTGCCAGACCCGCTATGCCGACTACAGTCGCAAGCTTCGTTCGCATGGATTTCAGCCTCCTGCCGCGTGCACAACCAAGATTGACTCCATTTGCCCGCGGTTGCTCGAGTATCCCAACTTAGGATATGTGGCGCCCGGCCACATTACTTACCGTACCACTGATAGAAGCGGTCACCGGGCGGCACCTTACGAGTAATGTCGACCGCCATGGTCTCGCCTTCCCAGTGCTTAACCAATTGCTGCTTGCGAAGACCTCCGTACATGAACTCTTCGACAAATTCGTTGCAGCGAAAGTCGAGAAGCTGCATGTTCGGCTCCACCCGACGATAGAGTGGCATGGCGATCCGCCACGGACGAGTAAAGACCTTCGGATCTTCGATCGTCACTTCGTACCGAATGATGTCCGGCGACATCGGCGTGAAGCGCTCGACCAGGTGCAGCGCGTCACTGTGGAAATTCCCGGCGCGGTCGAACCAGCTCCGGTCGTTGAAATTCGTCACGTCGACGACGAGGGTGTCTCCGTCCCAACGCCCGACTGAGTGGCCCATCCACGTATCGTCCGGCGGCCCTTCAACCTTGTCCAAATGGATCGTGCGCGCCGTATTCGAGAATTCATACGCAATGTGAATCTTGTTCGTACTTTGCGTGATCTCGAAGGGATAGGGCATGTACATCGCGCGCGGAATGCCCGGCAAGTAACACTTCAATTCCGGGTCGCGGTCAATCCAGTGTTCCGCGTTCTCCTTCTTGATCAGCAAGGCTTCCGGCTTGTAGGGAATCTGCCCGTCACCCTGCACGACGCCGAGCGATCCGGGTACGGCGCCCGCGGCGCCGAGCGCAAGAACCGGCGCTGCCGGCACCCGCGCGTAGTCATAAGGATAAATGCCCGGCTGCATGACGGCGCCGGGAAGCGCCGCATGCGCCTGCAGATCCCAGTTGGCTTCGTTATTGGCTTGCCAGATGCCGCTGAAGTTGGGCTTGCCGCCGACGCGGGCTGCCCGGACGGCCTGGCCCGACGTCCGTGTGACCGACACCGAAATGACCGCGCTGACAGCGGCTGCGGCAATCGCAAGCGTTATCATCGATCCAGAGAACCGGTGGCGCATGATGGTCCCCTTTTACTTCCATTTTGCGTTACTGCAACGGATTCTCTTCAACGCCGACAAAATCCGTGGCGTTGTCTTTTGTTGCCGGGTCAGGACCTCGGCCCTCCGCAAAGGCGCGGTCTTCCGTGCGCGCTCCCAGCAGCAGCGCCGGGAGGGCATAGTTTCCTTCGACGCAACGAGGCTCGTAATACGTTTTGTTTTCCTGGTCGCTCTGTTTGGTGAACTCTTGTTTGACGGTCCATGGCCGCGTCCACACGGTGGGATCTTCGATCATGACGACGTACTCGAGCGAGGTTGGCCCGGTCCGCGTCCAGCGCTCGACCAGGTGCAAGTTCTCACGAGAACCCTGAAAATCGGTTTTCCGGCTGAAGTTCGTGACGTCAATCACGAGCGTATTGCCCTCCCAGTGGCCACGCGAGTCGCCATACCACTGGCGGATGCTGGCCGGCAGGTGCGGACTTCCGTTCATGACGATGTTTCGCTGCCACCCTTGCCCCTGACCCACGTCGTAGAACATTGAGATGCCGCCTGGTGTCTGCACAATTCGCCGGAAGCTCCCGCCGTACGCGGTTCCAAATTCGGGCAGCCCGCCGGTCAAGCAGCGATCCGGCAACGCGCCGTCCTCCGGACCATCATGGCGATTCATGCGCGCCGTGTTGTAGCGAGGAGGAAGCTCCGCGCGCAGCGGCGAGGCCTTCGGATCATACTTCCCACCGTTACAAGCCACCGACTTGGTCTTGCAAGTTTCGGTCGCTTGCAACAGGGCGAGACGAAATTCCTGGTCGGCGGCGGCAATCTTCTGAGCCTCTGGCGTCTTCGCCGGAATCCGGCCATCCGGCGGATCCACAATCATCGACGTGCGCACGCCGGTGTGCTTGAGGGAGAGGAATACGGCGTTGTACGCGCCGGCGACGTCAAGCTCGGTCCCGCGCTCCACACGCCTGTCCCGACCGAGCAGCGCCGCTCGCTCCTTGTCCAATTCGGCTCGCTGTGCGTCGGTGAAAAATTCCTGGTTGGCATACTTGGCGGAGCGCTGCAAGGGCGTGTCAGATTCGTCGGTCCAAATGCCCTGTAGGTCTGGTTCGCCCCACGACGTTTTCAGCACGGGGGCCGCCGCCGGCGCTGTCACGGAAGCCGTCGGAGCTTGATCCGCGACCGCCACCTCCGCCGGTTTCAAAAACACGAGCACCGCCATGATCACCGCCGCCACTCCGACCAACTTCAGAAGTCGAGTTCGCATCTGATACCTCCCGCTGCTGCTTCATCAATCAGACGGAGAAAATATCCCGACAACTAGCGCGGCTCGAAAAACCCCCGGATCGTGCCATTATTATCGAGGACCAGGTTATTGTCCAGAAGATTGAGGCGTGAGTAGTGGTTCGGTCGCCTAGAATGGCAGAGGGGGCCAGCCAGCGCAAACGGAATTTCTCTGTTACGGCGTCGCGGCGCCCGCGACATTCGCTGAGCGGCTCGATAGCCGGGTTTTCATCTCGTCCACTGACATTACGTGGGCAGTTGACGCCGCCAGGATCACAATTGTCGCGTGGTGGACTTCGGCTGCCGGCATCGACCCAAATCCCCGATCCGGATAGTCATAAGTTGCTGTAGCGTCGGATAGAAAAACGACCCGGTAATTGTGAAACATCGCGTCTCG
>WNFE01003692.1_pt1 | contig 11355 bp, 6 predicted proteins | sample 5400451 | NCBI WGS metagenome assembly WNFE01 (sample SAMN13153344, study PRJNA577476) | soil metagenome | isolation source: 200 cm saprolite under Douglas fir tree site 2 hole 2 | place: USA:California | collected 2015-04-18
TGCTCGGATGCACATCGAGGATCGCCGCCGCCCCGCGACGTCCCTCGATGCGCCCACCCGTCGCCTCGAGCACCTGGCGGAGGTACGCGCGCTCGTGCTGCTCCAGGGTCACGAAGCCGCCCGCCGCACCGCTAGGAGCCGATGCGGTCGTTGCCGCCGTCGCCAACAACGAGGCGCCAACGTCTAGCACGCGCCCCCCCCTCGCGAGCACGCAGGCCCGCTCGACGACATGCTGCAGCTCCCGAATGTTCCCCGGCCACGAGTGCGCCTCCAGTCGACGCAGGCTCTCCGGTGACACGTCGTGCAGCGGTTTCCCGAGCTTCCCCCGGAAGTGCGCGAGGAAGGACCGCACCAGCAGCGGAATGTCCCCGGGACGCTCCCGCAGCGGGGGGAGCCGGAGCGGAACGACGTTCAGTCGATAGAACAGGTCAGCCCGGAAGCGACCGGCCCGGACGGCCGCCTCGAGGTCCCGGTTTGTCGCGGCGATCAGGCGCACGTCCACGCGGACCGGGTCGCTCCCGCCGACGCGCTCCAGTTCCTGCTCCTCCACGACGCGCAGCAACTTGACCTGGCCGTCGAGTGGCAGCTCGCCGATCTCATCGAGCAGCAACGTCCCGCGGTTAGCCTGCTCGAACCGTCCGATGCGGCGCTGCAGCGCGCCGGTGAATGCGCCCCGTTCATGCCCGAACAGCTCGCTTTCGATGAGCCCGGCGGCCATCGCGCCGCAGTTCAGCTTGACCATGGCGCGTTCCCGCCGCGGACTCAGGGTGTGGATGGCCCTGGCAACGAGCTCCTTCCCCGTGCCGGTCTCGCCCTTGAGCAGGATGGTCGAGTCCGTTGCCGCCACGTCCCGCACCGTCTCAAGCAGCTCGCGCAGCGTCGTGTCTTGTCCCACGATCGCCTCAAAGCCGCCGAGCGCCTGCGTCTCTTGTTCCACATGCCCGTGCTCCAGCGCGAGGCCCCGCTGATGGGCAAACACGGCAGGCTCGATACGCGCGACTTGACACCCGCTCATGGTCGGAGACTCCGCAATTCGTCCATGGCGCCTCACTCTCCCCGCAGCGACACGCGGGACCCCACGCGCACCCGGTTACCTGGCGGCTGGTCGAGCGCTCGCACCACGGGACGTTCCAGCAACGAGAAGTGCCGTTCTATGGCGACACGGTTGATCCACACGAGACTGTCGCCAGTGGGGGTCGACTCCGCCGGATCCACGTCGGCGGGGGCAATACGCTCGACGCGCACCGCGCTACCGTGGACCTCGCCGATCATGCAGCCCATCAACTCCGTGGGGAACGCACGGTACTCAAGCGCGAGGTAGCGCCGGGCCTGATCCGACAGCACGAGCACGTGTGTCTGCGGCAACGGCGCCCCGATCAGGCGGGGAGGAGCGGGATGCAGCGCCAACACGGCTCCCACCAGCACGACGGCGAATGCGTAGCGATAACGGAGGCCGGTCGCGAAAGGGCGCGGTGTCGATTCTGGCGGACGTTTCATGGTCGTGCTGCCCTCCGGGTCCTTGCGAGCTCTGGTGACGCCACGACCACACACCATACGCGTTCTCGCTAGGCGCCCGCTATTGCGCGGGAGAGGAATCTTTCTGTATGGACGGGGAGAGAGACGCTGCTACTCCGAAAGGAGTAGATCACCGCTTTCTGATCGGCGTGGTGCGCTCCGTCCGTCTGCAGTCTCGGAAAGCAAGGCGGATGCCACCGGTCAGTCCGTTAAAACAGATCGTTTGGCGAATCGAGCGACACGAACACTCGGGAATTCCTGCGAGATCTCGCGAATCCACCCCCGGCGTTCGCTCTAGGGGTAGTCCGCTTTGAAGCGATCCTTGTCGATGCGGAGGGCCTTGATCCTCGATTCGAGCGTGGACGGAGGGATCCGAAGCTTGGCGGCTGCGCCGGCCGGGCCGGACACTTTGCCTCTGGTTTCGGCCAGGGCCGACTCGATCGTCGTCTTTTCCTGGATCGTGAGTTGTTCGGCGAGTGGGCGGCCCGTCTGCTTGGCGGCCACCGGTTTGGTCAGCAACCAAAGCTCATCGACGGTAAGTGTGTCCGTCTCAGAAACGATGATCGAACGCTCGATCACGTTCTGGAGCTCACGTATGTTGCCGGGCCATGAATACGACTGCAAGAGGTCTAAACTCTTCCGGCTGACGGTCGTGATTTTCTTCCCGGCGGCCCTTGAGTACCGATCCACGAAGTATCGCACCAGAAGTGGAATGTCTTCGCGTCTATCGCGCAACGACGGCATGTGAATCGGAAAGACGTTCAGCCGATAGAACAGGTCCGCGCGAAATATCCCAGCTGCCATGCCAGCCTCAAGATCGCGGTTGGTCGCGGCGATCACCCGGACGTCGACGTCCAGCGGCCGGCCGCCGCCAACCCGCTCGAACTGGCGCTCCTGAAGGACGCGCAGCAATGCCATTTGCGTTTCTGCAGGCAGCTCTCCGATTTCGTCCAGGAAGATGGTTCCTCCGTCCGCCAGTTCGAAGCGACCGATTCGCCGCTGAACGGCACCAGTGAAAGCACCCTTCTCATGGCCGAACAGTTCGGACGCAATGAGGGTTGGCGGAATCGCGCCGCAATTGACGCTGACGAAGACGCGAGCGGAGCGCTGCGACCGCTTGTGGATGGCCCGTGCGACGAGCTCCTTCCCTGTGCCCGTCTCACCCGTGATGAGTACTGTTGAATCCGTCGGCGCCACCTTGGAGACGTGAGACAGCATCGCTCGTAAAGGCCCTGAGGCCCCGACGATCTCCTCGAACATCGAGGCTTTATCGACTTCTTCCCGGAGCACAAGGTTCTCTGCGTGCGTCCGTTGCTCGGCCTGCTTGCGTTCCTCGATGTCGACACCGGTCCCGTACCAACGCACGATCCGGCCCTGCTCATCGCGGCGGGGCTCATACCGGATGGAGAACCACCGATAGACACCGTCGTGTCTTCGCATGCGCGCCTCCAGTTCACACGAGGTGCCCATCGCCAGCGCGCGCTCCTCCTCACGCATGACGAGGCCGAGATCATCGGGGTGATAGATCTGCACGCGTGGGTCCCCCGATTGGGTGAGCTCGTCCAGGGTCCGACCAAAGTATTCGAGACCTACGCGATTCATGTAGCGAAGCGTTCCGTCGGGATTCACCTCACAAATCACCTGGGGAACGAAATCGACCAGCAGTCTCAGCTCCCGTTCATCCTGCCGAATCCGTTCTTCCACTCGGGTTCGTTCGAGAATCTCCTTGCGGAGTTCTTCCTCATTGGCGTGCCAGCAGCGGTACTTGACGACATATCGGGCTTCTTGCAACGTGATCGTGGCCTGGTTCGCTGCGAGCTGCAGCACGAGCCGTTCACTCTGGGTCGGGAAATCAGTTCGCTGCGAGGCCGCGGCGAACCTGCCGAGTTCACCCCGAAGCCCCAGTCTCAACACCACAAGCGAGACCACGCCCTCGTCGATAGGGTTCGGCACAACAAGACTTGCGCTAGGTGCTTGGTCCGTGACGGCCTGGTCGAGCGCTCGGCCGATCACGTGCGGTTCGATGGCCATGCGCCTCGCCGCTCGCGCGAACTCCGTCGCCAGGCCTTCAAGCGAGTCACTCACTCTGACATAAGCGAAGTCCAAACGCAGTACCCGAACCAGCTCATCGAGCAGCGTGCTGGTGAGCTGGGACGAATCGAAGCCCGACGAAGTGGTGGGCAGCGCCAGGACGCTGGCGAGATCATTGATCCAAGTCTGGAGCTGCTTGAGCTCTTCGGCGGCACTGCTCGTCTGGAGTTCCATGTCAGACCGCACTCCGAGTGATCGGCCCGCGTCGCGCCATGATCGGGGCTGGCAACAATCCCCGTGGCCGATGACCAAATATGCGGCGCTCCTTCGCAGAGGTGGCCGTGATTCCTACCCGAGCCGGATGAAGCCGCGCCGCAGGGCGGTGGTTACGGCTTCGGTCCGGTCGCTGGCATCGAGTTTGTGGAGAATGTTTTTGAGATGAACCTTGACGGTGCCTTCGGTCCGCCCGATCCGTGCGGCGACTGCGGCGTTGCTGAGCCCGTTCGCCACCAGCGAGAGGACCTCGGTTTCGCGCGGCGTCAGCGGAACGCGGGGCGTATGCTCGGCAAGCTTGGCGGCAACGGCATGTGGTATGCCGCGGCGTCCGCCATGCACGGTGCGAATCACGTTCAGGACATCGGGTGCCATCATATCCTTCACGAGATAGCCCATGGCACCCGCGTCGAGCGCGCGATGGATGTCCTCATCGCCGTCATAGGTGGTGAGCACGATGACCTTGGCGTCGGGGAACTCGTCGAGGATCGCTCTGGTCGCGGAGATCCCGTCCATGACCGGCATGCTGAGATCCATCAACACGACGCCGGGACGAAGTTCGCGATACTTCTCGAGCGCTTCCTCGCCGTTCCCGGCCTGTGCCACCACTTCAAGGCCGGGTTCGGTCGCGACGAACGAAACGAGACCTGCCCGGATGAGCGGGTGGTCGTCGGCCACCAGCACCCTGATCGATGATTGATCTGGCATTGTACTCGATGATAAGCAGCATTTCGCGGACTGCCATACCCAGAAAGAGATAGGACCTCATCAACACCGCCTTGCAACGGGCGAACCACGCTGTACTATCGCACTCATGTCACCGATCCGCGTAGGCGCCGCATGGGTGTTCGCGTTCTGCGCGTCAGCGCTGCACGCTCAACAACCGGGGCCCACCCTAGCGCAGCTCGATCACAAGGCATGGACGATTCGGGACGGTGCACCTCCCAATGTTGTCGCCTTGGCGCAGTCGGCGGACGGGGTCCTGTGGATCGGCACGCAGTCGGGACTTTACCGCTTCGATGGAGTACGGTTCGAAGAGTTCGAGCCTCCGGCCGGCCAGTCACTCCCGTCGCCCTTCATCACGGCGCTGCTCGCCGTCCCGGACGGCTCGATGTGGATCGGCTACGTGAGGAGCGGCGCGAGCATCATTGGGGCGGACAGCCTCGTCAAGTTCGGCCAGAACGAGGGGCTACCGGCCGGATCCATCACCGCCTTCGCTCGCGATTCGGGTGGTGCCATTTGGGCCGCGACGACGACCGGGCTCGCGCGGCTCGACGGGACTCGGTGGCGAACCCTCGGCGCCGAAAGCGGGTACCCGGGCGGCATGACCACGGACCTGCTGGTCGATCGGCGTGGAACGCTCTGGGCCGCCACGAGTGCTGGGGTGTTCGTGCTGCCAAGTGGGGCCCAGCGCTTTGTGTGGTGGGCACCATCCCTCGATGTCAACGCCAGCGGTGGCGGAGCGCCGCGCGAGGCGCCCGACGGCTCCGTCTGGGGCGCTTCGCTGGCTGTCGGTCTCACGCGCCTCTCCGACTCGGCCGGGCATCCTGTCGGGCCCGAGCGCCAACCGCCCCGCTCGTCAGCGGCGTTGGCTCTCGTCATCGACCGAAATGCGACCGCCTGGATGCTGTTGCAGGACTCTCTCCTGCGCATGCCGCTTGGCGGTAAACCCGCTGGTAGTCCGGGCACATCGAGCCTGCGCGATGTCCGCTCGCTCTCGGCCTCAACGGGCATGAGCGGCGGCACGCCCTCACCGAACGCGCTGTTGGAAGATCGCGAGGGGAACGTGTGGCTGGGCACCGAGGGTGGGCTCGATCGCTTCCGCGCGACGAAGCTCACTCCAGTGCTGCTCCCACGGGCCCTCCGAGCTCCGGACATCGTCGCAAGCGATGGCGGGCGGGTGTGGGTGGACGACTATTCCGGCCCGTTGCTCGAGGTCGGTCCCGGGATCGTGGCTCACCCGGAAGTGGCGGGGCCGGTGAGCTGCGCCTCCCGTGACTTCGACGGTAGCGTATGGATCGGCGGCCCGGCGGGGTTGTGGCACGTCCCACGCGGGAAGCTCGCGTCAGGCGCCACCATCACTCGAATCCCCTTGCCCGCGGACGCCAAGAACGGTGACATCCAAGCCATCGCGCGCGGCCGCGACGGCATACTCTGGCTCTCGGTTCGTAGCGATCGAGCACGAGCGGTGTTCCGGCGTCTGGGTGCCACATGGGACCGCTTCCTTCCGTCCCAACACTTCGCGCGTGAGCATGCACTCAGTGTCGTCGCTGACGACGCAGGAACGACGTGGCTGGGCTACTCCGATAACAACTTGGTGCGGGTGAGGGCGGACTCGATGCGCCTATTCAGCGGCAACGACGGGATCCGAGTCGGTACGGTTACGGCGATCCTACCGCGAGACGACCATCTCTGGGTGGGCGGAGAATCGGGCGTCATGCGCTACAACGGGGCGCGCTTCGTTCCACTCGCTGTCGCGAGCGGGCCGCTCCGCGGAGTCACCGGCATCGTCGAGACCGCCGAGGGCGACCTCTGGTTCAATGCGGTCGGCGGCGTGAGGCACGTTCGGGCAGCCCAAGTCCAGAGGGCGATGCGCGACCCCCGGTACATCGCGAACGACGAGCGATTCGACTTCCACGACGGCCTCCCCGGTGAGCCGCCCCAGTTGCGGCCGTTACCATCCGCGATCCAGGGGACCGATGGGCGGCTCTGGTTCTTGACAACGTCTGGCGTGGCCTGGCTGGACCCGGCGCACATCCGCCGCAACCCGATTCCGCCTCCGGTGGAGATCCGCGCCCTGACGGCCGGCGGACGCCGGTATCGCTCGCTGGGCCGAGTCGACCTCCCGCCGCGGACCACCGCTCTGCAGATCGGGTATACGGCGCTCAGTCTCGGAGTTCCGGACCGCGTTCAGTTCCGATATCGGCTGATCGGCAGCGACACCACGTGGGTCGAAGCGGGGACGCGTCGCGATGCGTTCTACACGAACCTGCGACCGGGATCGTATCGCTTCCAGGTCATTGCGGCCAACGAGGACGGCGTGTGGAACGAGGTGGGGGCCGCGTTCGAATTCGCAATTCCGCCGACGTTCACTCAGAGCCGTTGGTTCCTCGCCGTCTGGATGGCCGCGCTCGGCGGATTAGTCTGGCTCGTCTATCTGGCCCGGGTGCGGCAAGTAGCTGCCGGACTGCGTGCGCGCTATCAGGCGGCGCTGGTCGAGCGAACCCGCATCGCCCAAGAGCTGCACGACACACTGTTGCAGGGATTCACGGGCATCACCCTGCAGCTGCGGGCGATCCAGCGCGTGCTCGCACAGCGACCGCAAGAGGGCGCCGAGGCCCTGAAGAACGTGCTTGCATCCGCGGATACCGCCCTGCGTGATGCTCGTCACATGATCTGGGACATGCGAGCGGTGGAGCTGGAGGATCGCGACCTGGCGGATGCGCTGGAACATGCCGCCCGTGCCACGACCGGGAACTCGACCGAGTTGGTCTTCACCGTCAGTGGCGACCGGCGCGCCCTGCCTCTCGCGGTTGAGACGACTGCCTTTCGCATCGGCCGCGAGGCCGTCCTCAATGCGGTGAAGCACGCCGCCCCGCGCCGAGTGACGGTGGACCTCGAGTATGAGCTACGGTTTTTGACGCTGCGGGTGTCGGATGATGGAACGGGAATCGCCCCGGACGCCATGGATGCGGCAGAAAAGGGGAGGCACTGGGGCATCGCCGGGATGCGGGAGCGTGCCCAGCGCACCGGTGGCACCCTGGAGATTTCCAGCGAGCCCGGCCGTGGGACGGTGGTCTCGGTCGCGCTGCCAATCGGCGAGAAGATGGCCGCCTCGACCGGAAGCAACAGTTAGGTGGACGTAACTCACACGAGCCGCTGCCGTCTCACTCGCCGTGTGTCGCGTTGGCACGCATCCCTGCGTGCCGGTGGAGAAATTCGACCTCGACGCGCAGCACGTCATCGAAGCTGATCCCGCCCTGGTAAACGTCGTAGTGGCCGCCGCGACTGCGATACAGCTCGCCATAGGGGGCCTTTTGGGTGACGCGCACGGCCGGGCCGACCGGCGCCATGGTGTCCTGCTCGGCGACGACGAGCAGGATGGGGCAGCGAATGGCGGCGGCACGCCGCACCGGCCGGCGCCAGGAGAAGCTGAGCAGCGACCGCGCGGCGACACGATTACGCCATTCGGTGCCGTCCTTCGGGGTCATGAGCTTCTGCCCGAAAAGGGCGTCCTCGGCGGTGCCAATGGCCAGGTCACCGGGCCGACCCGCGCCAGGCAAGTAACGCGGAGGGCGGCCTAAGACCGAGCTGAGACGGTCTAGTAGCGCCACCGCCAGAAGGCGGAGCCCTCGTAGGGGCGAGGCCAACCTCGCTGCGGCGAACCCGTCAACGAGGGGGGATTGGCCGATTGCACCCGCGAGCCGGGAGTCCGACGCGGCGAGCTCGACGATATACATGCCGGAAAACGACGTGCCCCACGCGAACACACGGCGTGCATCGATCTTGGCGTGCGCGGCCGCCCAGCCGATGACGGTGCGGTAGTCCTCGCGCTGGCGAGGAAAAGAAAGCTCTTCACGGGGCTGCCCGGCTGAGCCGCCCCACTGGCGGTAGTCGAACACGACCGCGGCAAACCCCTCACGGCAGAACCGCTCCGCGAACGGGGCCAGCCCGCCGGCCTTGATGGCACCGATGCCGTGGGCCATCACGACTGCAGGGTGCGGCCCCGGCCCCTCCGGTAGGTACAGCCAAGCCTCCAGCTCGTCACCAGAAGCCGTCGGGATCCGCACAGTCGTGCGGGCTGGGGTACGCGTTTCGATCGGCATTGTGCGCTCCTTCGCCTGTTACTGCTTCCGCAGGGTCATCACGTAGGCCGCGACCGCCGCCACGTCCGCGTCGCTCAACGCACTCGGATACAGCTTGGGCATGCTGCCGGTCGGCGCCTTGATGTACGCGATGACGCCCGCCAGGTCGCGCCTGGAGGTTTGCAGGTTCGCCCCGAGCCCTCCCTCCCCGCGCGCACCGTGGCACGCCGCGCAAACCTGGTAGACCTTCTCGCCGGCGGCGGTGGTCTCTGCGGCGCCACCTCCCGAGGTGTTCTGCGCGGTACCCGTCGCTATTTCGGGCAACGTTATTTCGGCCACGGCCGCACGGTCGGCGGCACTCGCCTGCTCCGGCGTTCCGAGGGCCAGCACCACCAGTGTCGGGCTGCCCAGGGCACCGAACGTCGTGCGTCCGATGTTGCCCGCGGTCGCGGCGATGTATTGCCGACCCCGCGCGGCGTAGGTCATCACGCCACCCGCCACGGAGCCACCCAGGTTCGTTTGGAACGCCACGTTCCCAGTGGCGTTGTCGAAGGCGTAGAAATTCCCGGCCAAGTCTCCCGTGAGCACCAGCCCGCCGGCGGTGTGCGTGACCCCGGCGACGAGCGGTGCCGGAGCGCGGAACCGCCACCGGACCGCCCCGCTGTCGGCGTCGACGGCCGTCAGCCAGCCACGGCCGGTGTCGGCGGACGTGGGCTTGACGTTCGTGGCCCAGTACAGTCCGCCGCGCACGTATTTCACTGGGCCGGACTCGAAGGTCGCACACCAGTCGACGGCCCCGACGTAGATCGTGTGGGAGCGTGCATCGAAGGCTGGTCCGTTCCACTCGACACCTCCCAACGGCCCCGGACACGCGTGCACCCCCGTCGGCGTGGGCCTGGCGCCGGTGCGCGAGATGGTAGTGATCGGGGTCTTGAACGCGAGCGCGTGCGTGCGCCGGTCGAGCGCGTAGATATTCCCGTCCTTGCTCGCGAGCAGCACCCGCGGCACGCCGATGCCGGTCGTGTACAGCACCGGCGCTGCACCGAGGTCATAATCGAATCCGTCGTTCGGCGTTGGTTGGTACCACCATTCCAGGGCTCCTGAAGCCGCGTCGAGGACCACGACCGAGTTGGTGAACAGGTTGTCGCCGGGTCGAGCCGAGGTCAGGAAGTCCGGGGCGGGGTTGCCCACCGACACGAAGAGCTCCTGCGTCAGGGTGTCCAGGGCGTAGGACGTCCACATGCCGCCACCGCCGCGCGCTGCGGTCTCGGGAATGCGCCAGGTCTCAGCCCCGCGCTCGTTGCCCATCGGGATCGTCCAGAAGCGCCACTTCTCCTTCCCGGTCGCCACATCGAAGGCCATCATCCGGCCGCGGACGCCCCAATCACTCCCGGCGATCCCGATGAAGACGGTCCCGCCCCAGGCAACCGGGGCGCTGGACGTGAACTCGCCCAGCGCCGGATCGCCGACTTTGACATTCCAGAGGACCCGGCCCGAATCCGAGCGCAACGCCACCAAACGACCGTCCGGCGTGCCCCGGAACACCCGCCCGTCGAGGTACGCCACGCCGCGATTCACAGCATAAACGTCCGCCTTCGTGGGGGGATCGACGAAGCGCCAGATGAGCCTGCAGGTCGTGGCGTCGAGCGCAACTGTGGTGTGGGGCGTGGTAACGAACAGCGTGTCCCCGACCACCACGGGGCCGGCGGTGAATGAGCCCTCCTCTCCCAGCTTGGCCCGACAGACCGCTCGCAGGTTTTTCACATTCCCCACGTTGATCTCGCTCAACGGTGAGGACCGGACGCCGTCGTAGCTCATGTTGTACATGGCCCAACCCACGTTCCCGATTTTCGCATCGCGTCGGGACGAACTGGCGCAGCCGGAGCAGACGGCAACGCCCAGCAGCATCCCGAGCGGCAGCCAAGCCGCGTTGTATGACATCGCGCGCTCCCGTTGAAGAATCCGTATCGATCTCGTGCAGCGAACCTCAGGGGTAGCAACACGTGGACCACCGGATCGGGGGCCGCTGCGGGCGCGGCAAGTGGGCGTTGGGAGTGGTGTTACGGCGGCGAGTCGCCGCGCGGGCGGCGCCGTCCGACGTGCGCACGCCGTGATATCTCGCGAGAACTCGACCGGTCGTGGCTTCGCCCACCCGCTACCTCTTCCGCAGCGTCATGACGTAGGCCGCGACCGCCGCCACGTCCGCGTCGCTCAACGCACTCGGATAGAGCTTGGGCATGCTGCCGGTCGGCGCCTTGATGTACGTCATGATGCCCGCCAGGTCGCGCTTCGAGGTCTGCAGGTTCGCTCCGATACCCCCCTCCCCGCGGGTGCCGTGGCACCCCGCGCACACCTGGTAAACCTTCTCGCCGGCGGCGGCTTCTGACGCGGCATCTCCGAGAGCGCCCGTTCGCACCGACAGGTTCTGCGCGTTGCCCGTCGCTATTTCGGGTAACGCGAGTTCCGCGCCGGCCGGGCTCTCGCCGGCACCTGCCTGCGCAGGCCTTCCGAGGCCCAGCACCACAAGGGTCGGGCTCCCTAGGACACCGAACGTCGTGCGTCCGATGTTGCCGGCTGTCGCCGCGACGTATTGCCGGCCCCGCGTTTCGTACGTCATCACGCCACCCGCGATGGCGCCACCCAGGTTCGTTTGGAATGCCACCTTACCGGTCGCATTATCGAAGGCGTAGAGATTTCCGGCCAGGTCTCCGGTCAGCACCAGACCGCCGGC
>WNFE01017364.1_pt1 | contig 11354 bp, 10 predicted proteins | sample 5400451 | NCBI WGS metagenome assembly WNFE01 (sample SAMN13153344, study PRJNA577476) | soil metagenome | isolation source: 200 cm saprolite under Douglas fir tree site 2 hole 2 | place: USA:California | collected 2015-04-18
CTATGCCGAGATGCGCCGTGTGCTCAAGCCGGCGGGCAGGCTTGCGATCCAGGACGTCGCCGCCGGGCCAGGCGGCGAACCGTATTACCCGACGCCGTGGGCCAAGGACAAAAGCATCAGCTTCCTGTTCCCCCCCGAGGTCACGCGCGAGAAGCTGGAGCGAGCCGGGTTCCGGGTCGTTGCCTGGCACGACCCGACGCGGGAATCGCTCGAGCAGGCGCTGGCGCGCGCCAAGGCGCTCGAGACCGGATCGCTGCCGCCGCTCGGGCTTCACATCCTGATCGGCCCGAATTTTCCGGCGGTGTCGAGAAACATGGTGCGGAATCTCGAGGAAGCGCGCATCACGCTGATCAACGCGGTGCTGGAGCGCGCGGGGTAGTCTCGTCTCAGGTGGCTAACCGCGGCATGACACGGATGCGAGCGGGTGAGCCGTTCGGCATCGGGCCACTTTAGCGCGCTCTCGCGTGCGGCAATTCGCTCGGTCGGCTGCCGCCGGCGTGACTTCGGGAAACGTGCCGATGCCTCGCGCTATGATGACGGCTGCGGCCCGCAACGATATCCGGAGAGGGTTCAGGATCGGCATAGACCCGGGGAACGGAGTAGACCTGCGACCCCGTGCCAAGCGAGGGAGAGAGCTGCTGTACCGGGTTTCCGGGCTGAGGGATCGTCAATTGCGGGCCCGGATCGTTGAACTGCGGGGTCACCTGCGGCACGGGCAGCAGCGATCCTGGAAACGGCGCCGCAGCGAATAATCCGATCGCTACGATTGCCAGCACGCGGGTTCGGTAGGTCATCATCCTGGTCGATCAACTCGGTTCCGGCTGCGCAAGTTCCGATGATCGGCTCGCGATCGCTAATACCGGTCGCGAACGCAAAGCCCCAATCGGTTCCGGTGCCATTCGGGCGGGCAGCTTCGCAGCCGGTCGGGAACACAGAGCCCCCAGGGATTCCGATGCGCAGCCGGCCCGCAGTCCTGACGCACCGGGAACGAGGATGCCGCGGACAGCCCCGCAAGGCCGACGGTGAGCACGGCGAGCGCAGTCAACAGAGCTGTTCGCATGGAAGTCACGTTTGCCAAGACCAGACGGGAAGGATAGCAAAAGGGTAGCAGACCGGCATTTCGGCTATCAACTCCCGGCCGAAATGGCTTGTGTTCTATCGCCCGGAAGGGTGGCCGAGTGGTTTAAGGCAGCGGTCTTGAAAACCGCCAGGGCTCGCAAGGGCCCTCGTGGGTTCGAATCCCACCCCTTCCGCCAGAAACTCTTGTAGATCAAGGGTTTGTCACCCACCAAATACAGCGGGTTTGTCACTCCCGCGAGAACAAACACGCGCACCGGGACATTCCCGCGGGCGCCGTCACCAACAGCTTAGAAGGCTCCTGGGTTGGACGTCCGATCAATGCGTTTTCGGACATCGGACCGCTTCGCTCAACCCGGCTGCGCCATTGGCGCCACATGCTCTAAAAATCGGCGTGCTGGGCAAAGGTCAAACAGACGCCAGCGCTGTGCAGGCCATGGTGGGCGGGGGTGTCGGCGCGCTGCCCCTAGACGCGCCGTTACTGGCTCTTCGGAACCGTGTGCCGCGGCCGAGAGTGATGGCGGCGTCTGAGCCCCCATTCGCTCGCGATGCCCGGCCCGGCCGTGTAGCCGACCACCCCGCCGGCAACCAGACCGAAGGGGCCGGCAACGACGGCACCGGCCAGCGCGCCCAAGGCTGCGTCTCCAGTCCGCTCCTGAGCGCCGGCGGTGCCCGGCGTGAGAGTGATGCTGGCGGCCAATAGGCCGAGCGCGACGAGAGCTTTCATGTTCCCTTCCCCCTATCGACCAGAGCGGCAGGCTACGCGCCACCCCGGAACGGATGGTTAGCTCGATTCCGGTTCGAATTAAGGCCGACGCCCGCCGGAACGCCCCGGGGCAACGAGCGCTGATGCCTGCTTTTTTCGATCGCGTCTGGCGACACAGAGGGGGAAGAAGAGGGAAAAGCATTGATACGTGTGTCGGACCGGAGCCCGAGTGATGTAGGATTGCGCGTGCCGGCTGTCTTAGCTCGGACGGCTTGCCGGCGCGAGCGCCCAGCGGCATTTGACGCTGGTCCGCTATGCCCCCTGCATCGCGACCGCTGCGAGACGAGGTTGTGCACGTCGTGACGATAAACAGTTCGCTGCGAAATCTTCGCGCTGGCGCCGTAATGTTTGCAATGTTTGCCGCTGTCGGCGCGTTCGACTTTGCCGCTCACGCGGAGCCGAATTGCACGTGTCGTGCGCGTGGTCGCAGTTTCGAACTTGGGCAATCGGTGTGCCTGCAGACCCCGAAGGGGCCGCGTATCGCCGTTTGCGCGATGGTACTCAACAACACTTCGTGGCAGCTCTCCGAGACGCCGTGTATCAGCGCGCACGCCCGACCGCCGCCGTAGGCTATGGCGCACAGGCCGTCGCGAGCAGCACTGGAGAATCCGAGCACGCGGCAACATGTTTGCTTAGGGGCGCGCCGACCCTTTAACAAACGCAGGCCGTTCCGTTCATGGCGCGAGACCAGCTACGTGAAAAAATGTCAAGCCGAACGTTCTTAGCCCTGCCGCTCTGAAAATTTGGTGCGGCAAATTGGAGCCCCTACACGCCCTCGGGCTATTACGAACGGGAGACCAGTTTGGCCCTATGTGAGAACCTCAGCGGGCTGCTCGGTTTTCAGCATCTGCACGCATAGGCTGGTTCTTCGCGCACATGGCGCGATGAAGCTTTTGGATCGCGTTCATAGCCTTCTGCGAGGCACCAATTTTCTCAGCGAGTCCGGCGGCCTGCGCCTCAACAACAGAAACTCTCTCCATATCTCCTTCGAGCGTATCGATCATTGATTTCAAGAGATCAGGCGCTTGAGTCATATCGGACAATGTAACGTCTCGAAATGATTGCTGGACACTGCTCGCGCAGCTTACGCGGGCGTCATATTGAACCTTCAGCACTTTGAATTTCGCGCTGAAATCGGTTGCGCCTTCTATGTCGCTCGCAAGAGCGTCCGATTTAATTCTGCAAACACCTTCTAGGTTGCTCAGATCAGGATAATTCGCATCGATAATTTTCTTGTAGCCTTTAAGAAGGGATCTTGCCTCTGTCAAAAGCGCGTCAACACTACAGACAAAATGGTCGCGTCCCCGATAACAACGGTCGAGCTTAACCTCGCCTCTTGCGCCGGGCAATGCGAGAGCTTCGAAACCCTCGGAGGACCTATCACAGGAGGCAAGCGCGCTTCCGAGGGCCGAATTAGGGTCCGCAACGGGCATAGCCACAGGTACTACAGTCGGAGCTGGTGGGTGAACAGGGGCGGGCTGGAGAGCCAAGGCTTCAGGATGCTTTGTCCCTCCGGTTCGAAATTTAGCAAGCGGGACTGCAAGTGGGGCTGTTCGGGACTGAGCGAACTCCGAGCGGGTAAGATACTGACCCCATGCTCCGCCGGATGAAAATGGCGCGAACAGAAAATAGAGCCCGGCTAGAGTAGCCGATGCAATCCTTAGCTTCGAGGAGATACTCATTACCATCACCCCCACCCTCAGCACTTTTACGATCCTCCTGTACGTTAACGGCGTCAAGAAGTGGTTAATAAATGGGTATGTTTCTCCACTTGGGCAATCGGTGTGCCTGCAGACCCCGAAGGGGTCGCGCATCGCCGTTTGCGAGATGGTGCTCAACAACACTTCGTGGCAGATCTCCGAGACGCCGTGTATCAGCGCGGACGCCCGACCGCCGCCGTAGGCGATGGCGCAGCCAGGCCGTCCGCGAGCAGCGCCGGAGAATGCGAGCACGCGACAACACGCTTGCCTAGGGGCGCGCCGACCCTTTAACAAACCCAGGCATCGAGGGAGGGAAGCACGTGCCTGGACCTCTATCCGGCGTGAAAATTGTGGATTGCACTTCGGTCGTGCTCGGCCCTTATGCGGCGCAGCAGCTCGGCGACCTCGGCGCCGACGTCATCAAAGTCGAACCGCCGGAGGGCGACACCACCCGGCAGCTCGGCCCCAGACGCCATGCGGGCATGGCCGCGTTCTTTCTCGGCTGCAACCGCAACAAGCGCAGCATCGTGCTCGATCTCAAGAATGAAGCGGGTCGAAGGGCCCTCCTGCGGCTCGCCGAGAGCGCCGACGTGCTCATGCACAATTTCCGGCCGGAGCCCGCGGCACGCCTCGGCATTTCCTACGAGATTTTTGCCGAAACCAACCCGCGGCTCGTCTATCTGGCGACCTACGGCTTCCGCGCCGACGGCCCGATGGGCGCGAAGGCCGCCTATGACGACATCATCCAGGCCGGCTGCGGCATCGCCATGCTGCAGGCGGTAGTGGCCGACGAGCCGCATTTCGTGCCCACCGTCATGGCGGACAAGACCGGGTCGAATTGCGTGGTGAGCGCGGTTCTGGCCGCGCTTTACGAGCGCGAGAAATCCGGCCTCGGCCAGGCGGTCGAAGTGCCGATGTTCGAATCGCTCGTGGCGTTCACCATGGTCGAGCATCTCTACGGCGAAACCTTCGTGCCCGCGGTCGAGCGCATGGGCTACCGGCGCCTGCTCAACAAGAACCGCGGACCGTACAAATCCAAGGACGGCTATTTCGCCATGCTGCCGTACACCGACGCGAACTGGCGGGAGCTTTGCGCGCTGATCGGGCGTCCGGAGATTCTGGAAGACCCGTGCTTCAAGTCGACCGCGCTGCGTCTTGGCAATATCGAGACGGTCTATGCAACGCTCGCCGAGATTTGCTCGACGCGCACCAATGCCGAATGGACGGCGCTCTTGAAGAACTCCAACGTCCCGCACGGGCCGGTGCAATCGATCGAGGACCTCTTGGACGACCGGCAGCTGGCCGCAACCGGGTTCTGGAAGGAATTCGATCATCCGACCGAAGGCCGGATGCGCATGCCGGATATTCCGCCGCGCTTCAGCCGCACCGAGCCCGACATTCGCCGGCTGCCGCCGCGGCTCGGCGAGCACAGCGTCGAAATTCTCTCCGAGGCCGGACTCTCGCGGACGGAGATCGATGCGCTGATCGCCGTCGGTGCCACCCGCGACGGGCGGGCGCAATGAGTGGACCCCTTCTCAAATCGCCGACAGTCATGCGGTCCATCCCGCCCGGCCGGTTGGTCCGCCGCTAGACGATATCCGGAAGCTATCAGGTAATTCGAGCGGACGCGTGCTCGACGAATCCCGTTGAAGCGGCCGATTGCGCGCGATAAGGGTGCTCGCTTGCTGCTTCTGCTTCGGGGATTCGCCCAATGACGGCACGATGGCTCCCGGCAAGCTTCGGCCGATCGCGTCAGGCGCCAAGCCGAGCGGATCTCGCGGGAGCCTCCGCGCCGCGCGGGTTGCCGCGGAACTCGGGCGAGGTGAAGTGCACGACGTGCTACATGTGCGCCTGCCGCTGCGGCATCAAGGTGCACCTCGACGACGGCACTTCTCCCGATAGGCGGCATCGGTGGAGATCGAGGGAATGCGCATTTATATATTCGAATGATTGCTAGTCTTCGTTCTGTCGGTTATCGTGACGCTCAAAACTAGGGCCATGGAGGGAACGTCGGGCAATGTTCACCAGCAATCCGTTCGCTGAACTTTCGGCGTCCGTACCACCCACCGTCATGCAGACATACGTCGTCGTCATGGCCCTCTTGGTCGCGGGTGGCACGCTCTTCGACATCGTGGCCCTCTTGGTCGCGGGTGGCACGCTCTTCGACATCGTGCATAAAAAGAGCGCCAGGTACTTCTTTAACGACTGGCGGAATTCCAAAAAAAAGGCGAAGCAGCAGATCGGCGGCGGAGAAATGGTATCCATAGCGGCCAAGACCGCCGTGGTTGATGTCATGATCTCAGGTGAATTCTGCAACATGCGGCGCAGAATTGCCCATCTCCTGACAATGTACGGCTTTGTGATTTACGTCGTCACCACCGCTATCATGGTTTTCGCTTACCCGACGCCCGCCACGCCTGCGCCCGCCAATCTACCGACATTGTGGTACACCGGGGCGTTGATGGTTTGCCTCGGCGGCTACTGGTTCTGGTTTTTCATCCGCGTCGACGTTGCCGCAGAGGGCAATTCACCGTTCCGTTTTGTGCGTGCTGACTTGTTTATCGTCACACTTGTCTTGAGCGTGACCTTTGGGTTGGTGTGGGCGTACGTGCAGACGACGGAAAACGCCATTTGGACAAACGTGTTCCTGGCTCTGTATCTCCTCGCCACCACGGTGCTATTTGGATCAATTCCGTGGTCCAAATTCTCTCATATGTTCTTCAAGCCCGCTGCGGCCATGCAGAAAAGAGTAGCCGAAGCAAACGGCACGAGGAGCAACCTGCCGGCTCCCGCCGACGCGCCCAAGATTTACGGCAGCGTCCTCCGGCAGCCCCGACATTATTAATCGGCCCCATACCGGTCTTCGATACAAGGAGATAAGGGAACATCATGCCAACCTTTGTTTATATGACGCGTTGCGACGGCTGCGGACATTGCGTGGATATCTGCCCGTCCGACATCATGCACATCGATACCACCTACCGCCGTGCCTTTAACATCGAGCCCAATATGTGCTGGGAGTGCTACGCGTGCGTGAAGGCATGTCCGCAGCATGCGATCGACGTCCGGGGCTATGCGGACTTCGCGCCGCTCGGCCACAGCGTCAGGGTTCTGCGGGAGGAGGAAAAGGCGACCATTTCGTGGAAGATCAAGTTCCGGGATGGCCGCGAAAAGAATTTCGTTTCGCCGATCAGGACCACGCCATGGGGATCGATCAGGTCTCCGGCTGATTACGAGGCGCCCACCGTGGATGCGTTGAATTCTCAGCAACTCGCGCACGAACCTGAGGCACTCAAGATCGATGCGCTGCCGGCGCTCGCTCCGGATCGACTCAAGCAGGGATTGCCGTAATGCGTCGCCGAAAGACCGTGTTCGTAGATTCGGATATCCTCGTCATCGGTGGCGGCATGGGCGGGTGCGGGGCCACGTACGAATCCAGGTACTGGGGGCGTGACCTGAAGATTGTCTGCGTCGAGAAAGCGAACATCGAGCGCAGCGGCGCGGTCGCGCAAGGTTTGTATGCGATCAACTGTTACATGGGCATGCAGTGGAACGAGAACCAACCCGAAGACCATGTCCGCTACGCACGCAATGACCTCATGGGTCTCGTGCGGGAGGATCTGGGCTACGATATCGCTCGGCATGTCGACTCCACGGTGCACAAGTTCGAGGAGTGGGGCCTCCCCATCATGAGGGACCCGAAAACCGGGAGGTACCAGCGCGAAGGCAAATGGCAGATTATGATCCACGGCGAGAGCTACAAGCCGATCGTCGCCGAGGCCGCGCGCAAGGCCGCCACGGAAGTATACAACCGGATCATGGTGACCCACCTGCTGATGGACAAGACACGGCCAAACAGGGTCGCCGGGGCCGTCGGCTTCAACGTCCGTAACGGGAATTTCTGCGTGTTCCGCGCCAAGGCGGTCATCGTGGCCGCAGGTGGCGCATCGCACATCTTCAAGCCCCGCGCGGTCGGTGAGGGTATGGGACGGACCTGGTACGCCCCGTGGAGCAGCGCCTCTGCCTACGCGCTGCCGATCCTCGCGGGCGCCAAGATGACGCAGATGGAGAATCGGATCGTCCTCACCCGATTCAAGGATGGCTATGGTCCGGTCGGCGCCTACTTCCTGCACCTCAAGACCTACACCGAGAACGCGTACGGGGAAAATTACGAACCCACCTGGTACGAACACACCAGGCAATTGGTCGGGAATTACGTTGATCGGCACCCGGTGCCGACCTGCCTGCGGAACCACGCCCTCCTCGAGGAAGTCAAGGCCGGCAGGGGTCCCATCCGCATGGTGACGAAGGAGGCCTTTCAGGATCCGCACAAGGAGACAGTCGGCTGGGAGAACTTCCTTGGCATGACGATCGGGCAGGCAGTCGTTTGGGCGTCGCAAAACATCGATCCCAAGGAAATAAATCCCGAGCTGACCACGTCCGAGCCTTACGTCATGGGCTCCCACGCGACTTGTTCAGGCGCCTGGGCGAGCGGTCCGGAGGACTGCGCACCCGCGGAATACCGGTGGGGATACAATCGGATGATGACCGTCGAGGGACTCTTTGGCGCCGGGGACACCATCGGCGGCACCGCCCACAAGTTCTCGTCGGGATCCTTTACGGAAGGTCGGATCGCCGCGAAGGCTGCGGTCAAATACGTGAATGACCTGGGTAACGATCAGCCGCAGGTCAGTGAGGCGGAGTACGAAGACCTCAAGAAGACCGTTTACAAGCCCCTGGAAAACTACGCAGTCGGCCGCAACGAAATCGTCGCCGGGACCGTTTCGCCGAGCTATCTCTTGCCGATTCATGGACTTCAGCGTCTCGAGAAGATCATGGACGAATATGTCGGCGGCATCGGCGCCCACTACACGACCAACGAACCGCTACTCACCCGCGGAATCGAGTTGTTGGGCATGCTGAAGGAAGATCTCGCCTATCTCGGGGCCGAAGACCTTCACCAGCTTCAGCGGGCGTGGGAACTTCAGCACCGGGTCTTGGCTTCGGAAAGCGTGACGCAGCACACCTTGTTCCGGACAGAAACGCGGTGGCCGGGGTATTACTACCGGGCCGATCATCCGAAGCTGGACGACAAGGATTGGCATTGCTTCACCCTGTCCCGCTACGACCGCGATTCCGGGAAGTGGGAGATGGAGAAGGCTCCGGTGTATCACATCATAGACTGAGCGGGGCGATTCAAAGCACCCGAGCCCTAATTGTGGAACGCCAGACCAGGTCCCATGCCGGCGAAGTCTCGGGTTAGAGCGACCCGATGCGCTGGCGACGCGACGCGTTCGGAGAACGATCTCGTGGTTCGGTCTCGTTGCGCCGGAACTACAATTGCTCAGTTTTCCGGTGATCACAGCTTTTATGTCTGCGGCATTCGCAACACGATCCGCCGTGGCGACCAGCTAGGCACACGTCGCGCGCATAATCTCTTCTGCGGAGACGCGCGCTCGAAATTGCTCGATCGGCGAAGATGAGAGGCGACGAATTCGGCGCACAATAAGCCCCAGTGAAGAATGGCGCACAATAAGCCCCAGTGAAGAATAGAGCACAACGAAGAGGCCATGTTCATGTCAAAGCTAGTACCACCGCATGGCAGCGATACCTTGATGCCGCTCCTGTTGCCGGAAACAGAGCGCACAGAGTCGCTGCGGAGGGCCCAGACTCTCAAGCGGGTGTCGATGACGAGCCGCGAGACGTCGGACTTCCTCATGTTGGCGATGGGGGCCTACACTCCGCTTACCGGCTTCATGGGGCACGACGACTGGCGCGGCTGTTGCGCGGACATGAAGCTGACGAACGGTCTGTTTTGGCCGATCCCGATTACGCTGTCCTGCCCCCAGGATCTCGCCGACAGTATCGTCGTCGAGGACGACGTGGCCCTGGTCGACGCGGAATCAGGCGAGGTGATGGGCGCGCTGCAAGTCATGGAAAAATGCAAGATCGACAAGGCCTTCGAATGTCACCACGTGTTTCGAACGGCCGATCCCAAGCATCCGGGCGTGGCTAAGGTTCTAAGCCAGGGAGTTGTTAATTTGGCCGGTCGTGTCACGGCTCTGAGCGAGGGAATCTATCCGCAGCAATACAAGGGGCTCTATTATCGACCGGTTGAGACGCGCGCACTGTTCACCGACAAGGGTTGGAGCCGAGTCGCAGCGTTTCAGACTCGCAACCCGATGCACCGCAGCCATGAGTACCTAGCTAAGATCGCAATTGAGGTCTGCGACGGCGTCCTCATCCACCAGGTGCTGGGCGCACTCAAGGGCGGCGACATCCCGGCAGAGGTGCGCGTCAAGGCGATCGACGCGCTCACCGAGCGCTATTTCGTACCCGGCACCTATATCCAGGCTGGCTATCCGATCGAGATGCGCTATGCGGGCCCGCGCGAGGCGCTCCTTCACGCGGTATTTCGACAGAATTTCGGCTGTTCCCACCTGGTCGTTGGGCGCGACCATGCAGGCGTTGGAAGTTATTATGGTCCGTTCGACGCCCACCACATTTTCGACAGCCTGGCGCCCGATAGCTTGGCAATTCGGCCGCTCAGGATCGATGTCGCGTTTTTTTGCTATAAGTGCGACGGGATGGCGACGGCGCGGACCTGTCCGCACGGTCCCGAGCACCGGCTGGAAATTTCAGGCACGCGCCTGCGCGAAATGTTCGCAAAGCGCGAGAATATCCCGGACGAGTTCAGCCGGCCGGAGGTGGTGGCGATCCTCAAGGAGTATTACGCAGGTCTGCGATCGGTAGGCTTGGGTCGGGCATCATGATCATCGCGCAAATCTCCGATACCCATATAGCCGTGGATACACCCGACGCCGATCGGAGAATACGGGATTTCGCACTCACGGTTGCGGACATAAACGCACTCGATCCGGCCCCCGATGTGATCGTTCACACCGGGGATCTCGTTCATAACGGACGGCAAGACGAATACGCTCAGGCAGTGGCCACACTCGCGAAGGCGCGTGCGCCGGTATATGTCCTGGCCGGCAATAGGGATAACAGGGCAAATTTGCGTGAGGCCTTTTCGGCATGCGGATATCTTGCGCCCGATTCCGAGTTTATCGACTATGCGATTGACGGCCACCCGGTAAGACTGATTGCGCTGGATACCTTGAGTTCAGGCAGCCACAAGGGTGACTTTTGCCCCGAGCGGGTCAGACGTTTGATTGACCTGATCGATGCCGAGACCACCAAGCCTATCGCGGTTTTCACCCACCATCCGCCGTTTGAGGTTACGGTGGGGCCGGACCCGCTCCACTTCGAAACACCGGAGATAATGTCGAGGCTGCGCCGGGCCTTGCAGCACTCCGGGCGGGTCGTCGGCGTTTTCAGCGGCCATGTTCACCGTGCTGCTGCGGGTCATGTCGCGAGCATCCCGGCGACAGTGATGCCGTGCATCGCGACGACACTGCGCAAAGGTGAATATCCGGCTCAAATGAAGATACGTCCGGTCTATCAGGTCCACCGGTTTGATCCGGTTTGGGGCTTTGCCACCGAAACACGAATTGTCGGAACAGAGCCATCGGCGGCACCGGTATGCGATTCCAATTTGCCCCGGCGAGAACCTACCCTACATCAACAGTACGAGCGGTGAACGCTTGGGCATCGCCGACGGCGATTGGGTGAAGGTGATCAGTGCGCATTCCACCATCACTGCGCAGGAGCGTGTGGCGCCGGCAAGCACGAGGGGCGAACGGCAATGGCGAACCACGATCTAGTCTTGCGCGGCGGACGCGTGATCGACGGCACCGGCGCCGCGGGGTTCAGCGCCGATATCGCGATCGACGGCGAGCGCATTGCTG
>WNFE01010329.1_pt1 | contig 11353 bp, 10 predicted proteins | sample 5400451 | NCBI WGS metagenome assembly WNFE01 (sample SAMN13153344, study PRJNA577476) | soil metagenome | isolation source: 200 cm saprolite under Douglas fir tree site 2 hole 2 | place: USA:California | collected 2015-04-18
GAAGAGAACGAGTTTCGCCTCAGGAGGAATTTTCCACTGCCTGCGAAACGTCCCCGGAGCCGGCAGGCGGTCAGGCAGCTCGATGCCATTGCGACGGATGCTGATCTTCGCCTCCGACAGGCCGCCTTCGAGCAGTTCGCGGCGCTCCTGTTCGGATGTGGCGATCAAGCGAGCCGCGCCGCGCAGCATCCGCCCTCCGATCAGCGCGTGGTAGAGCCGCTTGAGCCGCAGATTGCGTACAATTGGCTGGAACATCCCCATCGGCTCGACGACATAGGGGATGCGCCGGCGGCGGCAGTAAGAAGCGACAACGCACCCGAGCAGGTCATAGAGCCCGTAGATATGCACGAGGTCGAATTCGCGGAGCCCTACCGAGCAAAAGCGGAAGGCCAAAGGGTTGACTGTCAGGGTGCGGTAGCGGGCCCACGAACGGAGATAGATTGCCTCCACGCCATGATAATGGGAGCGCCAACCCCAGGGACAACGCTCCGGCTCCGGCGGCCGCGTGCTTTTGTCAACAGCGCCGAGGTCGGCCGTGAGTACGGTCACGCTGTGGCCGCGTTGCGCCAGCGCCCGCGATATGGCCAGAACTTTTGTGGGACGCCCACCCTCTGCCAGGTAGGGATAATACGTCTGTGAAACCTTCAGAATGCGCATCGCTGTATCCCGGCAGCCTGCCAGTGGACCATCGGCAGAGTCCCCGTTATGTATTTCCTCCACCAGACATCGAACAGGATTACGGCAAACAGCTCATAGGAGTTGTCCCGCCTCCCCTGGCGGTGCTGCGCGCGAAGTTCTTGGATGAAAGTCCAGTCGAGGACGCCCTCGCACCAGGTGCGGCCGATATCTTCGCCCATCCTATCCTTGAGAGGATGCAAGGGGCGGACGCTGGCTTCGAAGTATTCATCGAAGACGCTCAAGATCCAGTGCGCGAGCGGGGCATTGAAGCCACGCTTCGGCGCATTTCGAGCGACGGGCGGAAAAAACTCGTCGAATGCGTCGCGCAATAGCGCCTTTGTTCCGCCTCGGCGCATCTTGAACCTGAAAGGAACATTCAGGCTCAGCTCGACAAATTCAGGATCGAGCATCGGCACACGCACCTCTAGGGCCACAGCCATGCTCATCTTGTCGGTGTACTCGAGGATGTTGTCCACCAGGAAGGTTTGCACGTCCATGTGCAGGATGCGGTTCTCGGGGTCCGCAAGGACACTCCGCCCCATCGCCCTACGGAGGACGTCCACCGAGGGCGCCCGGTGATTCCCACGGCCGTTTCCGCCCGGGATCTCGCGCCAGAGCTGGGCCTTCTTCTCCTCGTCTAGAAAATACGTCCACTTCGCATACTGGCTGAAGAAGTCGCCCTCCAGGCCATCTAAGAACTTCCTCGCCCGCTTGAGTGCCATCGTCCGGTAAGAATCGCGGACCAGGTCGAGGGCCTTCCTCCCCCAACGCAGGCACGGGCGGGGCACCCATCCGAGCTGCCGTGCGAGGCGAACGGCACGATAGCGCGGATAGCCAGCATAGAGCTCGTCTCCGCCCACGCCGCAAAGCGCGACTGTGATGTGCTCACGTGCCACCCGTGAAAGCAAATGCATCAGGTACGAGGTAGGATTGCCGAAGGGCTGGTCCAGATACTCGACCAAGTCAAGGATCTCGGTCGGGTCAATCTTCGGGGCTGGCAGCTCGTGGTGCCGCGTCCCCAGATGGCGGCTCACGGCGAGACTTTTTTCTCGCTCGTTGTAAAACTCAAAATCCTTGTCTTCGAAGGTGACGGTGAACGTGTTCAACTCGCCCTTGCCCTCCCGGGCCAGGCCTGTGACGATCGTGGAATCGATCCCCCCGCTCAGAAAAACCCCCACCGGCACATCACTGATGAGCTGGCCCTTCACGCTGGCGGCAAGCCGTTCGCGCACCAGGGCCTTCAAGTTGGTGAACGAGGCATTCTCAATTTTCTCGTGGCGGCGGACCTCCCAGTAGCGCTCGAGCAGGAGCGAATTGTCGGCCAGGTTCAGCACGAGCCGATGGGCGGGCGGAAGCTGGACGATGCCCTGAAACATCGTCCGCGGGCCCGGCACGTAGAGGAAGGTGAAATAATCGTGCGCTGCCTGCCAGTCCACCTCCGCGTGATACATTGAAGAAGCGAGAATCGCTTTGATCTCTGAGCCAAAAAGGAAATGGTCCGCTGTCGCCGAGTAGTAGAGCGGCTTGACGCCGATAGGGTCGCGGGCAAGCAGGAGGAGGTCGCGCTTCAGGTCCAGGATGGCGAATGCGAAAATGCCGTTGAGGTGCCGGACGCAGTCGGGTCCGAGCTCATCGTACAGGTGCAGAATGACCTCGGAATCGGTGCGGGAGCGAAACCGGTGTCCCTGCACTTCGAGGCGGGCCCTTAACTCAGGAAAATTGTAAATCTCGCCGTTGAAAATCAGCCAGGCCGTGCCGTCCTCGTTGCTCATCGGCTGCCGGCCCGCCTCGGAGACGTCAATGATAGCCAGGCGGGTATGTCCCAACGCAACCGGCCGAGAGATGACGGGAGGTAGAAACGATCGAGTGTTTCTCCCATCGGGGCCGCGATGTAAAAGCGTCTGCACCATCCGCTCGATGGTCGCCTGGAGCCGGTCTGCTCCAAGGAAGCCCCTGACGACCCCGCAGATGCCACACATGGAAGCTACACCGCCATTTCTTGCAACTGTTCAACGATCAGGTTCATCACCCGTACTGCTTCGCGCCCGTCTTGAGCTGTGACCGGCGGGTCAGCGCCATTCCGCAGACCCTCCAGAAAACGACGAATGAGGAGGGCGTGCGTGTTCTCAAAGCGTCTCGTTAAGGCACCTGTTCCTATCGCGAGAATGCCCTTGACAATTTGTGCGGCCTCGCTCAGTGCCGACGCCGCGATCACAGCCTGAGTCAAACGACTTCTACGATAATGCACCAAAGTCTGGCTCTCCAGGTCTACCTTGAGGAGTCCTTCGCTGCCCCAAATATCGACTTGGGCCCCCCAATGCTTTGTCGCATACGTGAGAGTCGCGCTGCTGACCGCATTCTCGCCGATCAGATCCAGCCGATAGTCCTCAAAAGGTGACCAGGGAAACTCCGGAAAGAGCTTCTGAGCATGGATGCGGACATCTGAGATGGTCTTGATGAACGCCAGGGTCAAGTAAACCACATGAGGACCCGTCTCGCCGATCACTCCCCCCGGGAGGCGATGCGCCCAGTGGGCGGGGTTGGAAGTGATGTAGTCGGTGGGGGTGGAGAGGAAGATCCGCATGCCCTTGAATTCGCCGATCTTCCCCTGCTCCGCCCATTCACGGGCCTTCATGAAGGCTGGATAGAAAAGATCAGAATGGGCCACACAGACTTTTCGATTGGCTTCCCGGGCCGCTGCGATGATCGTGTCGCACTCTTCTTTGCTAACCGCCATCGGCTTTTCAATGAGGACATGCGCTCCACCTTTTAGGGCTATCAGGGCCAGCGCTGCGTGCGTCTTTGGCGGCGTACAGATGTCAACAACGTCGGGTCGCTCCGCTTCCAGTAGATCCTGGAGACTCTCGTAGGCGACCTGCACGCCGAACTGACGGGCGGTTTCTTTTCCCCGCTCACGATCCACATCGCACAGCGCAGCAACATTCGCCAGCCCTTTCATTCTTCTCCAGGCTGGCAGGTGCTTTTGGGTCGCTATGAAACCAGTGCCGACGATTGCAGCTTTGAGCATCGAATCGTTTTTCGCCATTCCGCGGTGAGGCCCCGTTTAGGTGCTCACTTGAATCGCAGCGGTAGACTCATGAAACCATGCAATTCTACATCTGAGGGCAACGAGACTTAAGACGCTGGGCTGTGACACTTCGCTTTCCAAACAACCCGTGCGATGCTCGCTTCACGATAACGACCGCCCCAATGACGCCGGCCATATCGCGCGCCAACCATTGGAAACCCGCTTTGCCCCATGCAGGGAGCTACCTTTAGTACGGAACGATGCTGAGGTTGCCCCGGACCTGGGGCGGGTCTCATGCCGACGCTTCCCGGATCGCGGTTTCCGAAAACGACCCGGAGATCTTCTGTCGCCAATGAATCACGGTAAGGGAGAGGCCCTCCTCCAAAGTCACGGTAGGATGCCAGCCGAGAACCTTCGCCGCCTTAGTCGAGTCACCATAGAGAACCTGAATATCCAGGGGCCGCCGAGGAATCGTGTCCCAAACGATTTCGCCCCGAAAGCCTGTTATCTGTTTTAGGGACTCCACCACTCTTTTCACGGTGATCCCGCACCCGGTCGAAAAATTGAAAATCTCGCCTAAGGCCTTTTCGTTTCCCAGACAGCTCATATAGGCACTGACGTGGTCATCGACATAGATCAAATCCCGAACCGGGGTGGGGTCGCCGAGCTTGACTACATCCCCTCGCAACATCTGGACCACGACGCGCTCGACCATGAAGTGTGTATTGTCCTTGCGCCCGTAGGTATTGAAGGGTCGCAGGACCGTGGTTGGGAATCCATAAGCGTCGCGCAAGTAAAGGATATACTTCTCTGCGGCCAGCTTGCTGACCGAGTAGGGGCTATTGGGGGCCTGGGGGGTATCTTCCGTTTTCGGTACGGGGCCGTTTCCGTAGGTTTCTGAAGTGGAGGCGAACAGGAATTGACGGAAGTGCGCTACTTCCCGAAGGCAAGCTTCGGCGAGGTTCACGGTTCCGGTCAAGTTCGCCTCCAGAACCTCATTGGGATGATCGTAGCTGTAAGCCACCGGACTGACTGCTGCCAGATGAATCACTGCTTCTGGCTGAATCTCATGGACGATTCGGCGCACGGCAAAATGGTCTCGCAAATCACAGAAGACGGATTTCAGACCGCGGTCCGCGCCGAGGACGTAACGGCCAGTCACGTAGCGCTGCAAAGAGAAGACCTCGTGGTGTTGCTCCAACAGCCGTGCGACCAAGTGAGTCCCGATAAACCCGGTCACACCGGTAACAAGTATGCGCATCCCTTCCCCCGTTCGTCCGTCTAGTCGCCTCAAGTCAATTCGCTCAACGCCTGTCGAAGCCTCTCACAAAAACGATTGTAGCTGTACTCTTGCGTGACCTTTTGTTTTCCGGCCTGGCCCATATGGGCAGCCAGCTCGGGCGACGTCAGTAGGTCAATCACCGCCTGCGCAACGCCAGCGATATCTTCCGGGTCCACCAGCAGGCCGTGCTCTCCATGACGAATGAACTCACTGGGAGCTCCGAATCGAGGACCAATAACCGGCTTGCCGTTGGCCATGGCTTCGAGAAATACGAGCCCGAAGCCCTCCCCGCGGCTCGGCAGCGCGAATACATCGCAGCGCCGATAGCAGGCGAGCAGCTCCTGCTGTGTCAGCGCGCTCAGGAAACGCACGTGCCCGCTCACGCCGAGCTCCGCAGCCAGTTGCTCAAGGCGCCCGCGGTCATCGCCCTCGCCCACGGCCACCAGGAAGAGATCGGGTACGGCGGGCAGCAGGTGTCGGACGGCGGCGATCAACGTGTCCACGCCCTTGTAGCGTTCGCTCGCCGCCCAGCGGCCGACGGTGAGGACCACTCGGCCCGCAGGAAACCCCGCAGGCAAGTGTTTGTTCTCCGAGGCGCCGAGCAGCGCGCTGAACTGCGGATCGAGCCCCCACGCCATCTGGCAAATCTTCTCCGGGGAGACGCCCTGCTTGGTCGCCAGCTGATGAGCCGTGTCGGCGCTCGGCGCCAGCACTAGGTCGGCGCGACGCAATGCCCAGCGCCGAAGCCGCGAAAGCGGCTGCCAAACCTCGATCCCGTGAGTGAGCACCACAACGCGGAGGCGCGGCGCCCGCATTTTCATCGCCCAGGCCACCGGCGCGAGGTGAACGTGCGCCGCCACGACTAGCGCGGGCCGCCGGCGCACAGAGCGCAGGGCCGCCAGAACAAACCGCAGCTTGGCACGACTGAAGCCGGAGACGGAAAACTCATCGTCAGCGACGCGAACCCGGTGCAGGCCAAGCGGGTCGTTCAGACTGAGAAAGCAGTAACCCAGGCCACGCTCGAGCGCAATGGCCGCGAGGACTGCGCCGACGTGCCGACTCACTCGCTGGATTCCGCCGGGGGCGAGCAATTCCGGGAATAAGCCGATGATCACGCCCATTCAGTCTGCCAAGTCCCTCGTGGGAACGCAAGATGCCCAGGTGCGTGCGTTCGCCGTCGCAACGCTTGACAGCCCGCCACACAAATGATTACTTGCAGCCAACCTGATCCGCAGCACTCGACCTTGAGGCCTTCAAAATGCCCTCGCGTTTGCCGATCTCTTGATAGGCCTGAACCACCCCTGCGCGGTACGCACCCCACCCAAACTCTCGCACGCGCTGAGCGGCGTTGGCACCGAGCTGGATTCGCAGCTCCTCGTGCTCTTTGAGCCGTGTCAACGCCTTCACCCATCCGTCGGTATCCTCGGGAGGCACAACTAAGCCGTCAACACCGTCCCGAATGACAACGTCTCCGTCTGCCGTGATGATGGGCAATCCGGCGGCCATAGCCTCGTAGACGGCAAGGCCGATGCCACCGCCCAGCGAGGGAAAGACGAACACGTCAGCGTCGGCATAGTATTTCGGCATTTCGGAATGCGGCACGGTGCCGAGATACACCAAGGGATTTCTCACCCGTCTAAAGCGTTCCTGGAAATAGGCCATCCACTCGGAATGTACCATCCCGATGATCGTGAGGCTGACGTCTTGCAGTTTCAATTTATCGTAGGCCTCGAGGAAGTAGTGCAATCCCTTGTACCAGGAAATCTGTCCCACGAAAAGGATATTGAAGGTGCGCCGGCGAGGTCGCTCGATGGAACGTGAGGCGGCGCTGATGTCTGCCCCGTACGGAATCAAAAAGATGCGATCGGCTGGAAATCCTTTCTCAACGAAAGATCTCTTCACGAAATCAAGTCCAACAAAGAGGTAATCTGCCAATTCAAGCTCTTTGTACTTGCGCTCGATGTGTTTGTGATACCAAAGGGGGCGTTTCGGAGATGGCAGCCCGAGCTTCTGCCGTTCCTGACTCTCCAAACGGTCCCAGAGCGCGCGATGGATCACCGGCTCGTCGAGTAGGGTGATGACTCCCCTCTGTTTCGCCCGACGAAGCGAGAAGAGCGCGCATTGCTCGAAACCGTGAAACAGGTCACAGGGAGGCAAATACAGCTGCGCTACCAGGAAGTCAAAGAGTTCATTCTTCAGATAGGTCACCGAGTCTGGGTTGATGACCTTCGATAGCATGCGGGATCGCTTCCAGGCCTGCTCGATGACTTCGGGCCACGCGATCGAGACGCTGAGGCATCGCCTTGACAATCCGATCCAGGAGCCGGTAGCGGAGTCTGTTCGGGTCATAATAAATGCTGGTGACGAATTGCTTCAGAAGGCCGCTTTCATAAGCAGCGAGAGCGATCGGGTAGGCATGCTGCTTGGTCACGCTGGCGATAACTACTTTCATACTTCGAGCTCCACCACCTTGCCCCGATTCTCCATTGATTCCTGCGCCGCCTGCAGAAGCCGGACAACCTGCAGGCCCGCCTGCCCATCTGTCAGCGGCTTCTTGCCTTCCAGAATGCAATCCACGAAGTGTCGGCAAACAACTTCCAGCGCCTCGGCCTGGTCGATCTTCGGCGCCACCATGTCCCCGCTCCGATACTGCACGAGAAGGCGATATCGCTCCTCGGACGTCCGTACCTCGACGCCCTTATCGAAGATCTTCACTTGGTTATCCGGATCCAAGTGATCGTAGATCACCATCTTGCGGCTGCCTCCGATCATCGTTCGGCGCACCTTGACGGGCGAAAGCCAGTTCAAGTTAAAATGTGCCAGTGTGTCATCGGAAAGCCAAACAGTGATGTGGGCGATGCTTTCCTGTTTCCAGCCTTCCCAACGTACTGGCTGCGATCCAATGGCCGACACCCGTACAGGCTTCTTTCTCACCAGGTAGCTCATGATGGAAAAATCATGCGGTCCCAAATCCCACAGGACATTCATGTCGTGTTGAAACAGTCCCAGGTTCACACGGACGGAATCATAGTAGTAGATATCCCCTAACTCGCCGGCATCAATCAGCTCGCGGATCTTGTTGACGGCGCCGGAGTAGATGAAGGTGTGGTCTACCATGAGAACTTTTCCGTTACTCTCCGCCAGACTGATGAGCTCTTCAGCTTCCGCCACCGTGGCTGTCATCGGTTTTTCGAGCAACGCGTGCTTCCCGCGCCGCAACGCGGCTTTGGCTAGCTCGTGGTGCGTCGAAACCGGCGTTGCGATCACCACGGCATCAAGATCCTTCTCCGCAAGCAATTGGTTCGCGTCGGTCCAAGTTCTGAGGGAGGGGTACAGCCGCTTGATCGAATCGAGTTTTCTTTCGTCCACATCCGCCACAGCGACGAGCTGGCAGCGAACCAATTTGGAAAAGTTTCGGATCAAATTCGGTCCCCAATAACCGCAGCCAATCACGCCGACGTGCACCAAGGCGGAGGCCTCCCAAGACAGGCTGTTAGATTTGGCCTTGCATGAAATCCAGAATCCGGTTCTCTACATATTCGATCTGTTGCGGATCCAGCTCGGGGTGCATGGGAAGCGACACGATTCTCTGTGCAGCATCCTCCGCATCCGGGGAGTCTCCCACCCGATAGCCCAACTCGGAGAAGGCCGAGGTCGAGTGTAAAGGAATCAGAGAGTAGACGCCAGAGGCCAGACGCTTTCGCCCCGGATGGCACGATTCTGCCACTTCAGTTCAACGCAGGATGGAAGAGAAAGTGGCGCTGGAAAACCGCTGAGGCTGGGGTGAACGCACCTGCAGGAACCCCGGATCGCGGGGCTACAATATCGGTCTTAGCCTTGACGGCTGGCCTCAATTTTTCTGATCTCTTTCCCTTCCTCCCGGAAATGCGCCCCGCACGACTGGCACGTTGAATCCCCGTGGCGAAAACGCAATGGACGGCCACATTCACACACCCAGCCGCGCGCCCGCGCAGGCGCTCCTACAACCAGAGCGTGTGGAGGAACGTCTTTGGTCACCACCGCCCCAGCCGCAACCATGGTCAGCTCTCCCACCGTCACCCCGGCGAGGATCACTGCGCCGGCGCCCAGCGATGCCCCTCTTCGGACCAAGGTCGGGACGAGCCAACTCTCCTTGCTTGCGTAGCGGTTGCGAACTTCCGGCAACCGTTGCGAGCGAGGGTAAAGATCGTTGGTGAAAAAAACGTGGGGCCCTACGAACACGCCCTCCTCGAGGGTCACACCCTCCCAGAGCATATTGCCGTTTTTGACGGTCGCATTATCTCCGACCCGCGCGCCGCCTTCGATGAAACAATGGTCACCAATATTGCAATCCTTCCCGACGTGGGCGCCGGGCAGGACATGGGCAAACGCCCAGATTCGCGTGCCCTCGCCGACGTCGCCCGTCTCCACCTGAGCGGTCGGATGAACGAATACGTTTTTCATGGCTGCCACCTCACGTTTTCCGCCTGCATTTTGCGAACCGAATGTCCCGTAAGAAAGATTGGGCATCTCAAAAGGCTTGCGGACTGACGACGAAAGACCGCTCGAATCTCGGCTGTGCCGGCACCGCTTCTTGCGCTCGCAGAATCGGCAAGCGAAACAGAACACCCACCAGGATCCAGAGGAAAGCATTCAAGACATAGTTCTGGTAGGGCGTCAGCGCCACATAGGTAAAAGCGATCAGCAGCAGAGCGGTGAACAAAAGAATGGAAACACCAATGGGGAAGTACGACGTCGCCTTCAGACTCCGGACCACCTGCCAGCCTGATCGGAGCAGCACGAACGACCACGCCAGCCAGAGGACGGGTGCAAGGATTCCCATTTCCACGATCAGCGTGCCGAACCCGCTCTCCACGCCGATCTCCCGGGGATTTTCCCCCAGCAAGCGGCTCACATATTGCACGCTCAGCGACGCCGTCCCGATCCCATGGCCATAGGGCCACTGCGGATCACTGAAGGCCAGCATAAGATTCTTGATCGGATAATCCCAGCTGCGCTCCGCGAGCTCCGACGCAGGGCTCCACGGCGAAAGGGATTCCGAGTAGAAGGCCCACCGCGCGCCAACGGCCGAGGGAAACACCAGAATCAAGAAATAAATGGCAATGGCAGCGAACAGAAACGTCCGCCGGATGACTTTGACCAGGCGATGCCCCTGCCGCCACTTCCACGGCGCCCCCCAGAGCATCGCCGCCGCCAAGACGCACGCACTACCCGCCGTCCAGAGCAGAGCTCCCCGCGAGCCGCCCAGCACGATGGCCGCTGTCGTCACCCCGATCGAAAGAAGCACCACCCTCTGCCTTCGAGACACCCGCAGCCGCAGATAGCCTGCGGCCCCGAACCCCAGAATCCACGCCAAGATGAGAAACGAGGAAAAACGCCCATCGCTTACGAATACTGATGTCGGGCGGTATGACATTTGGCCCGTGATTGGACTCGCCCGCGTCAAGTTTCCCAGGGTGCGCAACTCGGGCGCGAGCACTGATGGGTTCAGAAAGGTCGGACCCGCAATGGCCTGGATGACCCCGAGCAGCGCAATCGCGCCGGCTAGAGCCACGCTGATCACGAGGAAGTGGTGCAGCTCTTTCTCCGTTTGGATCAGCGCGTAACTCACGAACATCAGCGGCACGTAATAAAAGTAAAGTTTCAGCCCCAGCAACCCGTACAGGACACCGGGCGAGCTGGGATTGAAGACTTGCCCCAGACCCAGCCAGAAGAAAAGACTCAATGGCAACAAGAAGCGCGGGCGAAAGCTTTCCACCTGGCCGCGCCGCAGGGCGACAAAGAAAGAAACGTAGGTCAGCCCGACCAGCACGTCTTTTGCGAAATAGATGGCCATGTTGTTGCCCATATATTTACGTGCCAGATCTTCGAACAATATACAGAGCAAGAACAGGTAGAAGCCCAAGCGCCAGTTATTCAGGATGGCCAGCGTGATGGCCGCCACGGCGAGCCCCAGACCGGTCAGCACCACCGTGCCGGAGGCCCCTTCTAGAATCCAACCGGTCAGCGTCCAGATCAGGGCCAGGATGCCCGCCCCCAGGGCCACGTCTCGGATCAGATTCGCCCGTCGGTATTCGATTGTCGCCCTGAGCATCCGCCTCTCCCCCACTTCGAAGAAGCTGCGCGTGATTATCCCGCAGTCGAGGCTCACCAGCAACTGCGCCAACCCAGCGGAGGCACGCCGGGATTACTGGAGCCGCCGTTCTGGCAAGCGCCATCGCCCCGCGAGACCAACAATATGCCGCTCAGGAACAGTCTGGGAGGAATGTGCTTATTCTTCGCTCTCCACCGCAGCCCCAGATTTTAACCGCACGGCCTCTTCGACGGCCTGCACGAGCGCCTCCACGTATTCGCGCGGAGAGTAG
>WNFE01023192.1_pt1 | contig 11353 bp, 7 predicted proteins | sample 5400451 | NCBI WGS metagenome assembly WNFE01 (sample SAMN13153344, study PRJNA577476) | soil metagenome | isolation source: 200 cm saprolite under Douglas fir tree site 2 hole 2 | place: USA:California | collected 2015-04-18
CAACAAAACCAGCAGGCGCAATCCCAAAACCAATCGGGCAGCAGCCAGAGCAAAAATTCTCAGGACAAGTCGAACCAGGCACAGGCAAAAAACGAGCCGCAAAAAAATCAACAGCCGCAACCGGGCGAAAGCCCGAGTCCATCGCCAGGCAAAGATCAACAGCAAACGAACCAACCTTCGCCCGCGCCCGGAAAAGGAGAAAACAAAAATGCGCCCGCCACGGCGAGTCCGTCCGCCGGCAGACAAGACCGACAATCGTCGCGCGATCAGGAACAGCCGGAAGAATCGCCAAGTCCGGGTGGAGGCGAAGATCAAATGCCGTCCCCCTCTCCCGGCGAAGGCGAGGGAGAAAATGCGACGCCGTCTGCAACGCCGACTTCCTCACCGCAGAAAAAATTGGCCGGTGAAATCAAAGGAGCAAATGGTGACAAACAACCGGAGTCGCCGCAGCAGGCCGCGCAACTAGGCGGGTCCGAACCGGAAAAGGAGGGACAGATGAGCGAGAAACAGGCCGAGCTCCTTTTGAAATCGATGAAGGACGAAGAGCAGCGCGTCCAGCTTGATGAACGCAAGCTGCGACGCCATGTCTATAATGACTGGTGACCGAAAATTTGAGGTCCCAGGGGAGATGTCGATTTACGCAAGAACTTTCAAAACTAGTTTTGCGCTGCTCGTTTTGATTTTAACGCGCAGCGTCGCGTTCGCCGCGCCGCCGAGTGTGACGGCCGTTTTGAGTAATTCGCAGCCGGCGGTCGGACAAATGGTGCAGTTGGAAATCAAAGTGAACGGCGCGAATAGCGCGAATGTTCCGGAAACGATTTCAATCGACGGCCTTGAGATTCATCAGACCGGAACGTCGCGCCAATTCGAGATGCATAATTTCGATGTCAGACACACCCGAACTCGTATTGAATGTGGCGCAGGGATCGAGCAGTTCCGGCAGCTCGGCGGGTTCGGCGCAAAGCGGGCAAAGCACGGCTGCGAGTAAGCTCGCGTTTGCGGAATTGGTTGTCGCCAAAAAAGACGCGTATGTGGGCGAGATGGTGCCGGCGGAAATTCGATTGGGGTTCGATCCGCGTGCACACGGCCGGCTTCAGGATGAACCGGAACTTTCCAGCCAGGGTTTTACGACCCAAAAGTTGCAACAACCGCGCGAGAATCTGGAAACAATCGGTGGCAGAACTTACCAGGTCTACACATTTAAGACCGCCATTGCCGCCGCGCGGCCGGGGAAATTCGAAATCGGTCCGGTAACGGCAAAAGCAGTTGTCGTATTGCCGCGGCGACCGAGCACGTCGCCGCGAACGCGTCCGCGATCGCCTTTCGATCTATTTGATTTGGATGATCCCTTTTCGGATCCATTTTTCAGCGACCCCTTTGGAAGCATGGGCGAGCGAACCGAGCTGCCGATTAGAAGCGAAACTGCGACGCTCAACGTGAAACCGCTTCCGACCAACGCGCCGCCGAATTTCTCGGGCGCGATTGGCAATTTTACCATGGCGGTGGACGCGAAACCGAAAACTGTGCAAGTGGGCGATCCGATCACCGTCACATCGACAATTAATGGTCGCGGAAATTTTGATCGGATGAATGGACCCGCCCTCGAGGACGAGCGCGGGTGGCACAAATATCCGCCCTCCTCGAAATTTAAACAGGACGACGACGTCGGCATTAGCGGCGAGAAAACTTTCGAGATGGTGCTCGCGCCTAACGAAAAGAAACCGGCCGTGCCGCCGCTCGTTTTCGCTTACTTCGATCCAATCAAGGAAAATTACGTCACGCTGCGGAGCGACGCTGTTCCAATCCAAGTCGAAGGCGGCGCCGCGCCAGCCCCAAGTGTCGCAGCGGCTCCGGCGACTGGGGCAAAATCGGCAACACCGCCGACTTCAGCCGCAGCTGCAGTCGCTCCGACCGCAAAGCCGCAGGATATTCTGTATCAAATGAGCGATCTCGGTCGCGTTCGATCGTTCACTCCGATTTACGCACGTCCAGTTTTTTGGATGGCCCAACTTGCGCCACTGATTCTGTTATTAGGCTTCGTTGGCTGGAAAATTCGGCAAGCGAAGATCGACAATCGCGACGCGCAGCGGATCGCGGCGCTGCGACAGGAATCAAGCGAGCTTTTGCGAAAACTACGTCGTGGCCAGTTATCGCCGCAGGAATATTTTTCAAGTGCGTCGCGCGTCGTGTGCGTCAAAACGGCGCTCGCCAAAAATGTTAACCCGAACGCGGTGGACGCGGAAACGGCGGCGAAAGCTTTTGATTTGGCTGAGGACGAGCGCGCACAATTGCGGACGTTATTCGAGCGCAGCGATGAGTTGCGTTTCAGCGGGAGCGGAAACGGCGCGGGAGCGATCTCGAATGACGAGCGAGAAGAGGTTTTAAGGTTGCTGGAAAGTTTGCGCGTATGAAAATCCGAATTGTACTCAGCTGCGCAGTTCTGTGGTTGGTTAGCGGCCCGTTTTTAATGGCGCAACCCGCCGCGCAATTTGCCAAAGCCAATCAGGAATACGCGGCCGGCAATTTCAAATCGGCCATCGCCGGCTATGAGGAGCTGGTGCGTTCCGGGCAGGACACCCCGAATGTTTTTTACAATTTGGGTAATGCTTATTTCCGACAAAACAGTTTCGGCCACGCCATCCTAAATTACGAACGCGCCTTAGCACTCGAGCCGCATCATCCAGAAGCCCAGGCCAATCTGCGGGTCGCGCGGGATGAAGGGCGCGCGCTCGAATTGATTTCAAGTAGATGGGAACGGTTGTTTGGATTCGCCACGGAAAATCAATACGTCGTCGCTGCCACAGTCGCATTTTGGATCGGTCTGTCTTCAATCGCAGTATTTATTTTTGGCCGGCGCCGCGCGCGCAGCGCGATTGCATTGTCGATCTTATCGTTATCGACCGTCGCGATCGCCGTCCTGGCGAGTTATCAACTCGGCCATGGGAAAAATGGTCGAGGACTGGCTATTGTGACCGGAGAAAATGTCGAAGCGCGTCTCGCCACGGCGGACAATGCCAATCGCGTTTTGACTTTACCGGCCGGGAGCGAAATCCAAATCGTCAGCCAGCGCGGCGATTGGATTTACGCGGCGCTGCCGAGTAATTTGCACGGCTGGATGCCGGCGAACAGCGCCGAGAAAGTGCGCTTCTAAAATTCGCTCCTTTTTGCGACGGTCATGGACCGCCGCTACGGTGTTCATATGAAGGCGGAAATGGACGTGGGGACGAACCGGAAGGCGTTTCAGATCAATCTAGATCACCAAAAGTATGGGACGTTCGCCGAAATCGGCGCGGGCCAGGAAGTGGCGCGCCGATTTTTTCACGTCGGCGGCGCGGCCGGCACGATCGCGAAGACGATATCGGCCTACGACATGACGTTCAGTGACGCTATCTACGGACCAGCCGATCGGTACGTGAGTCGGGTGCGCTTGAACACGATGCTCGATCACGAGTACGACCTTTTATTGGAGCGTCTGGAGGCAAAGATTGGCGACGAACGCGCGTTTTTTGTTTTCGCCGACACGGTCGCGGCCAGAAGTTTCAAGGAGCACAACGAATCGCACGGCTGGTTGGGGGTTCGTTTCCAACCGGTGCCGCGCGGTGAACCAAGCCAGATCATCATTCACGTGCGCATGCTCGACGAATCGAACGTCGACCAGCAGGAAGCGCTCGGTGTGGTCGGGGTGAATTTGCTTTACGGCGCTTTTTATCATTCGGAACCGGAGCGCTTGATTTCATCGCTGCAGGAAAATCTCGCGCCCGGAAAAATTCAGGTCGATCTGATCAAATTTTCCGGACCAGGATTCGCTAACATCGACAATCGGCTGATGAGCTTGCAACTGGTGAGCCAGGGTCTAACCGACGCGGTGATGTTCACTGCCGATGGCGAGATGGTCCAGCCGTCTGAGATATTGCACAAGAAAGCGATCCTGATCGAACGCGGCAGTTTTCGGCCGGTGACTTATGCGACCAACGACATGCTCGACGGCGCGCGGCGACAGTTTCTGAAAGAGTCGGGCTGCTCGGAAAAAGATCTGGTCGTGCTGATGGAGATGACACTCGAAAATTTGCTTTCGGAAGGACAGCTGAATCACGCTGATTTTTTGGCGCGGGTGGACATTCTGGGAGCGCTCGGACGAACGGTGCTGATCTCGAAGTTCGGCGAATACTACAAGCTGGCCGGTTATCTCTCGCGCTACACCAATCGAATGATCGGTCTGGTCATGGGCGTGCCGAGTCTGATCGAGATCTTCGACGAAAAATATTATCTCAATCTCGAGGGCGGAATTCTCGAAGCGCTGGGCCGGATGTTTAAACACGGGCTGAAGCTTTACGTATATCCAATGATCGACGAAAAGACGGGCAAGATCACGACCGCGACACAGGTTGAAGTCGCTCCGAATCTGCGCTCTCTCTTCCAATACTTGATCGACAACCGCCACATCGAAGAGATTGGCGATTATCAGAAAGATTTTCTACGAATCTATCCACCGGCGGTTCTGGCCAAGCTGAAGGCTGGCGACGGAAGTTGGGAAGAAATGGTGCCGCCGGAAGTGGTCCAGATCATCAAAGAGCGTGAGTTTTTCGGATATCGAGCAGCGGTCGCGGCTTGAATGCCAAGACTAGCGAAGCGCTCTTGCGGGCGATCTGCCTCAGGCCGATTTCGCCGCCCTCGGCAAATCCATCGCCGAACTGGAGAACGCCCAGCCGCTGCTTTCCATTACTAAACTGAGCATCCACTTCCTGCCCGAACAGCCCCAATTTCAACAAGTCGTGATCGCTGCAACCACGGTCATTGAAAAACGATGAACAAATTTTTCTCTCTCATCTGTATGTCGATCCTTGCAGCGCCGGCTTTGCTGGCCGCCGACGAAAAGCCGGCGCCGATCGAACTCAAGAATAAGTCAACAGAAGAACCGCCGCCCATCACGCTCAAGAACAAATCTTCGTTCCACGTTGATCCCGGAACGCGGAGTCCATTTTGGCCGATTACCTGGAAACCAACTGGAAAAGTTGCGACAGGCGGAACCGACCAAGGTGAAGTTCCACCTGGCGCATTTCTCGTCACTACCATCACGCTCGATGGCGCCACGTGTTTCGCGATCATCAATGGCAAGTCCATGTCGGAAGGTCAGCAATTCGGCCTCCAAGTCGGCACTCAAGTTTACCAGGTTACGGTCAAGAGAATTGAGGATGGCCGGGTAATTCTTGAACGCCGCGACGAAGAGATCGTCGTTCCGCTTCGCCGCAAATAGTGGCGCATATTCGCCAGCGGCGCAAAGTAGACCGAAGCTGGCCTGCGCGCCGTAGCGTTGGCAAAGGCCGGTGTGCTTCCTGCTGCATAAATCGCTCTGCTCAGACGATTCCAGTTGAGTTTTTCCGCAGAAAACGGCAACCTCTTTGCCGCTCTACCCTCGCCACAGATGGCGGCTAATCCGTAACGAATATGAGATCATCTTCCGCAATCCTTTTGGCCCTTTGTTTATATCTCAGCAACAACGCCGGTGCGCTGAGCTTTAGTGATTTCTTTGGCCCGCGCCTCAACGGCGTTCAGACGACACGCACTGCACTAGTTCCAAAAAATGCGCTCGACTCCATTCATCGCTGGAACGCGATCGCGATTAACGCCAGCGGACTCGATCACACGCCTGTGGCACCCGGTGAGATCCGCACGTTCGGTGAGCAACTCGGACCCGGTCGCTCCAGTCGCGCCGAAGTTACACTGGGATTCAACCGGCGAAGCCGCCGGTCTCGCTCGATGCCGCAGTCGCTCAGGCCGCGCACGACACATTAATCGCGCTTTATCCGTCGCAAGCCCCGGCTTTTGATTCACTCCTGACTGACGATCTCGCGAAGGTCAGCAACAAGAACGAACGCACCAACGGCGTTTCGTTAGGCCAACGGGCGGCCTCGGCCATTCTCGCGCTGCGCGCGAACGACGGCTCGCAAGTTCCAGAGCCGCATTTTGGCGTCAATTATTTTCCAAACCAAATGCCCGGCTATTGGCGCCAGGATCCGATCAGTCTCATCCCGATCGCGCTCGGCGCGCATTGGGGCGAATGCAAAACGTTTGTCGTGCAATCGGGCAGTCAATTTCGCGTTCCGCCGCCACCCGCCATGAACAGCGCTGAGTATGCCGCCGCTTACGCCGAAGCCAAATCAGTCGGAGGCGACGGAGTTTTCACACCGACGACGCGAACGCCCGAACAAAGTTTTATTGGAATTTTCTGGGCTTACGATGGGACCCCAAGCCTGTGCGCGCCGCCGCGGCTCTACAATCAGATCATCGTTCACATCGCTGATCAGATGCATCTCGGCACTGCCGATCTCGCGCGACTGCTCGCCCTCGCCAACACCGCCATGGCCGATGCCGGCATGTCGATTTGGGAATCAAAATATTATTACGATTTCTGGCGACCGGTCACCGGCATCCGCGAATCCGATCTCGGAACCGGACCGACCGGACTCGGCGACGGCAACGCATCGACGACTGGCGATCCGACGTTCACGCCCATGGGCGCGCCCGCGAGCAATCTCACTGGTCCGAATTTCACCCCGCCATTTCCATCGTATCCGTCCGGACACGGCGGCTTTGGCGGCGCGCTCTTCCAAACGCTGCGAAGATTTTTCGGGACCGACAACATCGCGTTCACCTTTGTCTCCGACGAATTCAACGGCGTGACCAAAGACAACGCCGGCAACGTGCGTCCCTACATGCCGCGCAGCTTCGCAAGTTTCTCGCAGGCGGAAGAAGAAAACGGCCAGAGCCGGATTTATCTCGGCATCCACTGGTCGTTCGACAAAACCCAGGCGATCGCCCAGGGCCGCAACGTGGCGAACTACGTCTTCGACCACGCCTTCACCCCGGTCAGCAAAAAGTAATTTTAGTTTCGCAACACCGCCGCCGCGCGGTGTTGTTCACACACGCAGACAGGCGTAGTTTTGTTCGTGATCTTGCGAACGCTATGCCGCTATCCGCCCGAGAAGACGAGCGAATCAATTATCCGTTTCGCGGGAGCGCACGGCGTTGACATCGAAATTGTTCCGACATTTCCCGATTAGGCCCTAACCAATCGCCACCGAGGTCGTAACTGAGGTCACCGGCACAAATTCGCTCTCGCGCAGCACGACTGGTTTCGTTCCGTGGATGAGCTGCCGCCATTGATTGGCTGAGCCCACGACGATCAGAAACACGAGCAGCAGAAAAAACCCCGCGACGACTGCATCGAATTGCCAGACCGCTGCTTGTTTCATCAGCTCGTTCGCTTTCGTTGGATCGACAATCCCCGCAGCTTCGCGCGCCAGCGATTGCGCGCCGCTCAAGAATCCGAGCTTTGGATCGGCTGAAAAAATCTTGAGGTAACCGGCGGAGAATGTGACCGCGCACATGAAACACAGCGGCAAAACTGTAATGAACAAATAGCGCGTCTTCTGCATTTTGATCAGGATCGTCGTGCACAAACAGAGCGCTATCACCGAAAGAAGTTGGTTCGCCAAACCAAAGAGCGGCCAGAGCGTGTTGATGCCGCCGAGCGGATCGACCACGCCCTGATACAAAAACCAGCCCCAGGCCGCGACCAGCAGCACACTGGAAACGAAATTCGCCGTCCACGAGCGCGTGTTGCCGAGCGGTCGCCACACGTTGCCTAACAAATCCTGTAACAAGAACCGCCCGACCCGAGTCCCGGCATCTATCGTCGTCAAAATAAAGAGTGCCTCGAACATGATGGCGAAGTGGTACCAGAGCGCGAACGCGGTCGGGCTGGCCGAGAGTTTGGCGAACATGTGCGCCATGCCAACCGCGAACGTCGGCGCGCCGCCGGCGCGATTGAACATTGTCTTCTCACCAAGATTTTGCGCGAGGATCGACATCTCACTTTCATTCACCGGAAATCCGGCAGCGGAAACTTTTGCCACGACTTCGGTCGGCGTTCCCTTCGTGTTGATCGCGAAATATTCGCCGGGTTGCAGCACGCAGGCAGCGATCAACGCCATCAGCGCGACCATCATCTCAGTGATCATCGCGCCGTAGCCGATGTCGCGGATGCGCGATTCGCGGCCAACCATTTTCGGTGTCGTGCCTGAAGCGATGAGCGAATGAAAACCAGACACCGCGCCGCAAGCGATCGTGATGCAGACGAACGGAAAAACCGGCCCGGCGAAGACGAGTCCGCTGCCGTCGATGAATTTCGTCAGCGACGGCATCTGTAGAGTTGGGTGAATGAGTATTACCGCGACTGCGAGCGCGGCCACCGTTCCGAGTTTCAAAAACGTGCTCAGATAATCGCGCGGTGTTAAGAGCATCCAGACCGGCAGAATCGATGCGGCCAATCCGTAAATCATGATCGCCCACGAAACCCAGATCGCGTCGTGCCGGAACCAGGCTTCGATGGCCGGAAAATTTCCTAGAAATTGTCCGCCCCAAACACCGAAGGCCAAACCGAGCAAACCAAAAACGGTGACCGCGGTCAGATTCACTTTTCCACTGCGCAGTCCGAAACCCATGATCAGCGCTACCGGGATCGTCATCGCGATCGTGAACACGCCCCACGGACTTTTCGCCAGAGCTTGCACAACCACGAGCGCAAGCACCGCGAGCAGAATAATCATGATCGCAAGCACGCTGATGAGCGCGAGCACGCCCACCCCGGGGCCGATCTCCTCTTTCACCATTTGGCCAAGCGTTTTGCCGCCCCGCCGCACCGACGCGAAAAGAACGATCATGTCGTGTACCGCGCCGCCGAGAGTTGCGCCGATCAAGATCCACAGTGTTCCCGGCAAGAAACCAAACTGCGCCGCGAGCACAGGCCCGACCAGCGGCCCCGGTCCCGCAATCGCAGCGAAGTGATGACCGAAAACCATCCAGCGATTTGTCGGCACAAAATCTTTGCCGTCGTTTTTAACGACCGCTGGCGTCGCGCGATCGTCATTGAGCACAAGGATCTTCGTTGCGATCCATTTGCTGTAGAACCGGTAGCTGATCGCGGCGCCACAAAATCCGGCGACAATGATCCAGAGCGCGCTGATCTGTTCGCCGCGAGAAAGCGCCAGTATCGCCAGCGACGCCAAACCGAGCAGCGTGACCGCAACCCAAAGCAGCTTTTTCCAAAGACTCATCGCGTTTATAAGATCGACATCTATTAAACCAATTTCAATCCAGCTTGTCGCGAGCCTCTTTTAATTTTCTAACCTGCTCGGCGAAATTCGCTCTTCGTTGCCGATGTTCCTCAACCACCGCTTTCGGCGCACGATCCACAAACGACTTGTTGCTCAACTTGGTTTCGACCGTGCGCAGCTCCTCCTCGACTTTCGCGATCTCTTTGTCGAGCCGCTCGCGTTCGGCAGATTTGTCGACGCCGGCACTCTGTACGGTCACCATTCCGGCTCCTGAATATCCCGAGTAGCCCGAATAACCGTACTGCTCAGAGGGGCGCCAGCCGGTGCTGGAGTACCAGCTATATAGTGCAGCTCGAGATTCGTCAGTTCTTTTGCACATTGACTTTCTAATTACCACTGCTTCTGCGTTAGTAAGTCGCGCAATGGTCTCAAGCTGTGAGCTCACCGCCTTATCGGTCGAATCGATGAATACTCGGATTTTCTTGTTCGACGGAGTTCCGGCCTCGACGCGAAGATTTCGCGCTTTCTGAACTACATCATATACCCTTGCGGCGGCTCGTCGTTTTGTCGGTAAGTTGATGCCTTTCAATGTGATTTTCTTCGGCAGCGGCGCGAATTGAATCGAATCTTTCCCCAAGCCAAGCAGCGACCAAAGTTCCTCCGTGATGTGCGGCATGAATGGATGCAGCAGCCGCACGATGGCCGATAAAACGTAATCCATCACTGCCAGTGCTGATTTCTTCTTGGATTCGTCCTCACTGAAGATGTCGGTCTTGGCTGCTTCGACAAACCAGTCGCAGTAATCGCTCCAGATAAAATCGTAAAGTCGCTGCGCGACGGTGTTGAATTCGTAGTCGTGATATGCCTTTTCAACCGCGTCGATCGTTTCATTCAATCGCGCCAACACTTCGACCGCATAGATTGACAGCGTGCCAAAACTTGACCGGTTAAACCGGTCAAGTTTATCTGGGGCAATTTGGGTAGGACCGTGCATTTGTCGGAATCGCGCGACGTTCCAAAGTTTGGTGGCGAAGTTGCGGCCTTCTTCGATTTGTTTTTCGTCGAAACGGATGTCCTGGCCGCTCGGCGCTATCCGCATCAAGCCAAAACGCAGACCGTCCGCGCCGTATTTGTCGATCAACTGGATCGGGCGAGTTGCCTAACGACTTCGACATTTTGCGGCCCTGTTTATCGCGAATGATCCCGGTAAAGAAAACGTCGTGGAACGGAATGTTGTCTTCGATCTTGCCGGATTTTCCGGGCTTCAACTCGAGCCCGGCAATGATCATTCGCGCGACCCAGAAGAAAATGATGTCCGGGCCGGTCACGAGCACACTTGTCGGATAAAATTTCTTCCGCGTTTTCGGGTCCATCGTTTCGTAGGCCCACAGCCAGGATGAAAACCAGGTGTCGAGTGTGTCCTCATCTTGCTTCCAACCTTCGCCCGGCGATTTGATCTGCACCCGAGTCTTACCGCCGCGATACCACGCCGGAATCCGATGTCCCCACCAGACCTGGCGGCTGATGCACCAATCCTGAATGTTCTTCAGCCATTGCGCGTAAACTTTTTCCCAATGCTTCGGAAAGAAACGGATGAGATGTTTTTTTACGACCGCGAGCGCTTCTTTTGTTTTCGGATAACGCAGGAACCATTGTTCGCTCAGCCGTGGCTCGATCGGCACTTCACTGCGATCGCTGAAACCGACATTATTTTCATACTGATCAGTCTTCGACAGTAGATATCGATCTTGCAGAAGCTCAGCCGCTCTTTTGCGCGCTTCGAAGCGATCGAGTCCATCTAATTCCGGAACCGCCGGACAATTTATTTTTCCATCGGGATGCAGAACGTCGATGACCGACAACTTGTGACGCTGACCGACTTCGAAATCGACTTTGTCGTGCGCGGGCGTGACTTTTAAAACGCCGGTGCCGAATTCGGGATCGATCGCTTCATCGGCGACCACCGGAATTTTCTCGCGTCGCAACGGACGCCACACTTCTTTGCCAACAAAATCCGCATATCGTTTGTCCTTCGGATGAACCGCGACGCCGGTGTCGGCCATGATTGTTTCCGGACGCGTGGTCGCAACTTCCAAAAATTTTCCCGGCTGATCGACGATTTCGTAGCGGACGTAATAAAGATTTCCTTTTTGCGGCTTGTTAATGACTTCTTCATCCGATAACGCGGTTTGCGCCGCCGGGTCCCAGTTGATCATTCGCCGGCCGCGATAGATGAG
>WNFE01003693.1_pt1 | contig 11352 bp, 11 predicted proteins | sample 5400451 | NCBI WGS metagenome assembly WNFE01 (sample SAMN13153344, study PRJNA577476) | soil metagenome | isolation source: 200 cm saprolite under Douglas fir tree site 2 hole 2 | place: USA:California | collected 2015-04-18
ATGCGCGACGGAAAACACACGGCACCGAGCAATGCCGCGTTCGACGCGAGCTTGCGGAGCGCGAATGCCGAATGGGGCGTCCGCGACACCGGCGATGTTGCGGGTCTGGCCGCTCGCAACGGGCTGAAGATGATCGAGCTCGTGGCAATGCCGGCCAACAATCTGATTTTGATCTTCGCGCGCGAGCAATCGAGTGTGACGCATTCGTCAACGTGAATCGCGAAGCGCGCGCGTCGCAGCAAGCGCGCCGGCGTTGCGTTCTGTGGCCGCGGCTTGGCGCAACCGCGCGCGTGCGGCGGATTCTTGGCCGCATTTCTCGACATGGGCGGATCGATTGATGACCTGCAGGTTGGGCACGCCCCAATAGGTCAGCAGCGCCGGCCAGGTTCGTCCGGCGCCCTCCGCGTCGCGCCAGACCCGGAACAGCGGAACGCGGTGATCGACCTCCGCGTCCCTGGCGAGCCGCGCGCCGGTGGCGGCGCAGCGATGGTTCTGCAGCCGCCGCAAATGCCGCACGTGATCGCTCGGCGCGGTCCACAGCTTCCAGGCCGCGACGCAGCAGCCGTGCCAGGTCGCATTGCGGTTGGGGCGCCCGTCGCCCCACAGATCGCGATGCCAGCCGAGCCGGAACACCGGCTGCCCGCATATGCAGCAATAGCCCGGGCCCCTGGCATGGGTCTTTTCGCGAAACGGGGCCGGCGGCGCGCGAAAGCCGAGCGGCGCATCCGACGATTTCCGGCTGCCGCTCCGCCACACCCAACCTTCCGGTGCGCCGCTCAGCGCCGCGAGCGCGCGGGCGAGCTGGTCGGCGCGGACCGGATGCTGCCGCCAATAGGATTCGACGGCGCGCCGCGGGGTCGGCGGGATGAACGGGCGGGCGAGCGCGTGCAACCATACGGGGGCCGGAAAGATCGCCGGCAGATTGCGCTGCAAGCGGGCCAGCGCCGTGGCGTTTCGTTGCGCGCGCCAGGCGGATTCGGCCATCGGTCTCGGATCCCGGCTGGGCGGTCGTCGCCATCATCTTGCCAGCAAAGCGTTGCCGATTCGTAGCCGGCGACGCGGCCGGTGCTATCGCGATGCGGAGCCCTCCATTGTGGCGATCCAGACTCCCGCGAAGACCGCCATCAATCCGACGAAGAGGTTGAGCGTCATCGGCTCGCCCAAGAAGCCCGCGGCCAAAAGCCCGGCCACGATCGGATTGACCGTCATGGCGTTGGCGACCCGGGTGGGGCTGGCGTGTTGCAGCGCCCACACCCAGAGAAAAAACGCGAGCGCTCCGCCGCCCGCCGCCAGGTAGAGCGCGGCAGCCCATTGCGACAGCGTGAAGGCGCTCACGCGTGCGAAGTCACCGGAGAGCCCGCTGATCAGCACCAGGGCGGCGGCTCCCGCCAGCATCCCGGCGGTCAGGAAGCCGAGCGCGCTCGAGCGGGCGATGAACGGCCGGGACCACACATTGTAGAGCGCCATGCAGAACGTCGCGCCGGTCATGATGAGATCGCCGCGCCATGCGCCGGGCAGCGTCGTGCCGAGCCCCGACGCCAGCGCGGCGGCAACGCCCAGCATCGCGACCACGACCCCGATGGTCTTGCGCGTGCTCAGCGCCTCGATGCCGAGCAGCGCACCCACCAGCATGGTCATCAACGGCAGCGTCGAGAGCGCCAGCGTGCCGCGCGCCACCGTGGTGAAGGCGAGCGCCAAATTGTAGAACACGAAGAACACTGCGAAGAACAGCAAGCCGAGCCCGGCGACCAGCAACCGATCCCTCGGGCCCGCCGGCCAGCGCACCCGCAGCAGCAGCGCAATCGGCAGCAGGCAAACCACGCCGCCCCCGAACCGCAACGCGGCGAGCGTGAATGGATCGGCGCTCGCGATCAGATAGCGCGTCGCCACCGCGGCGCCGCCGCCCACGGCGCTCGACAGGATCGCGACGCCGACGCCCAGGCGCTCGTGCAACGGCTCGCTCCTTTACCGCAGCGGACGGGAGCGCGATGATGCCGATGCGGCCCGGCCGATCAACTACGTGGCAGGTAATCATGGGCAGGGATTCGAGTTTCGCCTCGCGACTACGGTGGTGGCGCCAGCGCCGCGGCATGTCGCAGCTCGCGCTTGCCCATGTGGCCGAGATTTCCCAGCGGCATGTGAGCTTTCTGGAGAGCGGGCGCACGGCTCCGAGCCGCGAGATGGTGCTGCGGCTGGCCGCGGCACTGGACCTGCCCTTTCGCGAGCAGAATGCATTGTTGCTGGCGGCGGGATTTGCGCCGGCATGGCGCGAAACCCCGCTCGGCGCCCCCGAGTTGGCGCTGGTCGATCGTGCGCTCGACTGCATGCTCATCCAGCAGGAGCCCTACCCGGCGTTCGTGGTCGACCGCCGCTGGCAGCTGCTTCGCACCAACCCGGCGGGTCAAGCGCTGGTGAGATTTCTGACCGACAGCCCTGCCTGGAAGCTCGACCCGGCCGACCCGGTCAACCTTGCGGATGCGCTGGTCGCGCCGAACGCACTCCGCCCCTGGATCGTCAACTGGCGCGAGGTCGCGCTGTATTTCCTTCGCAGCGTGCGCGCCGACGCGCTGGCCGACGGTTCCGGCGAGACCGCGGCGCTGCTCGAACGATTGCTCGCCTACCCCGACGTTCCCGGCCTATCGGAGATCCCGCCAATGGCGGACGCGGAAGAGCCCGTCGTCACCATGCGGTTTCGCAAATCGGACACGTCGCTCAACCTGTTCACGACCATCGCCACGTTGGGCACGGCACGGGACGTAACGGTTCAGGAGATCCGCATCGAGTGCTTCTTTCCCGCCGACACGACCACCGCGGAGACCTTTAAGCAATGGGCAGTGCCATAGCCGCCGTGTTCGCAAGATCGCGCCTTGAGCCGCGGGCGGGGACCAGCTGCTGATGCCGGCAATCGATGTCGTCGTGGTCGGGCTCGGCGCGATGGGCAGCGCCGCGGTCCATCATCTCGCCCGCAGGGGCCGGCGCGTCGTCGGGATCGAGCGTTTCCGGCCCGGTCACGAATCCGGCTCCTCCCACGGCGCAACCCGCATCATCCGGCTCGGCTACTACGAGCATCCCGCCTACGTGCCGCTGCTGCGCCGCGCCTATGCGCTGTGGCGCGAGCTCGAGGCTCAAGCGGGGCGGCCGCTCCTGCAGACCACCGGGATCGCCGAGATCGGCCCGGCCGACGGCAGGCTCGTGGCCGGCACGCTCGCGGCCGCCCGCACCCATGACCTGCCCCATGCGGTGCTCGCCGCGCCGGAGTTCATGCGGCGGTTTCCGGCGTTCCGCATCCCGGCCGATTGCGTCGGCGTGGTGCAGCCGGACGGCGGCGTGCTCGCCGCCGAAGCCGCGATCCTGGCGCAGCTCGGTCTCGCCCAAGCCGCGGGCGGCGAGCTGCGCACCGGCGAGACCGTCACGGCGGTCGAGCCGCGCGGCGGCGGCGTGCGGGTCGTGACCGACCGCGGCACGATCGAGGCGGGCGCCGCGATCGTCGTAGCCGGAGCGTGGATGAAGAAGCTGCTGCCCCATCTCGCCGCGCCGCTGCGGGTCACCCGTCAGGTCATGGCGTGGTTCGCGCCGTGCGATGCGAGGCTGTTTGCGCCCGAAAAGTTCCCGGTGTTCATGATCGAAAGCGCGCGCGGCATCCATTACGGCTTCCCGCTCGACGCGACCGGGGTGAAGTTCGCCAAGCATCATCACGCCGACGAGACGGTCGATCCCGATGCTTGCGATCGCTCGGTGACGGTCAACGACGAGGCCCTGATCCGCCCGGCGCTCGCCGAATATCTGCCGGCCGCGAGCGGCCGGCTGCTGCAAGCCAAGGTCTGCCTCTATACCATGACGCCCGACGGCGATTTTCTGCTCGACCGCCTGCCGGGCGCGCCGCAGATCGTCGTCGCTTCGCCGTGCTCCGGCCACGGCTTCAAGTTCGCACCGGTGCTCGGCGAGATCCTCGCCGACCTCGCGACCGACGGCGCGACCTCGCACGACATCTCGCGCTTCCGGCTGGCGCGGTTCGCGGAGACTCTTCACGCCATGGTCTGCTCATGAAAAGCCGCACGGCGCTTCACCCCCCCCTTGAAAAGGGCAAATATATCGTTGACACCACAGAGCACAAGTGCTAGCATTTTGGCATCCAACGGGGACGGGTGCCATGGACGTATTCTCAGCCGAACATTTCCGCAATGAAGATGCGGCGCGGGACATTCTAGAACGCGTCCTGTGGCCGGATGGTTCGGTCTGCCCCTTCTGTGGGGTGATCGGCCGCGCCTATGCGACCAAGAAGCGAGGCGTGTTTCGCTGCGCCGAGCCCAAGTGCCGCAAGGATTTCACCGTGACCACAAAGACGGTCATGGAGCGCAGCCACATTGCCCTACACAAGTGGCTACAGGGATTTCACTTGATGGCAGCGAGCAAGAAGGGCTGCTCGGCGCATCAGCTACATCGGATGCTGAATATCACTTATCGGTCAGCATGGTTCATGGCGCACCGCATCCGAGAGGCAATGCGGGCTGGCGGCTTAACACCTCCCATGGGCGGGGATGGTGGATTTGTCGAAATCGACGAAACCTTCATCGGCCGCAAAAAGGATACGCCGCTGCGCACCGGCTACGAGCACAAGCACGCGGTTCTGACGCTTGTGGATCGGAAGGGCGAGGCCCGTTCGTTCCATATCGACCGCGCGGACACCAAGAACGTCATGCCGATTGTCCGCAAGAATGTTGCCAAAGAAGCCCGCGTAGTGACCGACGAAGCCGGGCAGTATGCCCACTTGCATGAGGACGTTGCCGAGCATCAGGTGGTCCGCCACGCAAAGGGCGAGTACGGGCGCGGCGAATGGCACACAAATACGATCGAGGGATTTTTCAGCATCTTCAAGCGCGGCATGAAGGGCGTTTACCAGCACTGCGATGAAAAGCATTTGCATCGCTATTTGGCAGAGTTCGATTTCCGGTACTCAAACCGCGTTGCTCTAGGCATTGGCGACGGAGAACGTGCGGCGCGCGCCGTGAAGGGCGGCAAGGGGAAGCGCCTCATGTATCGGCAACCTAACGGGCAAGTCTCTCCGAACGGAAGCGCGGAAATTTCTTAGGTGGCGGAGGCGGCAGTCTTAGTGCGGCGCTTCCGTTTCACCTTTGGTCGCTTGCTGGGAATGTCCTTCATGGGCTGAGGCAAGGCTAAGCGGGCACCGCGCAATGCGGCTTCAAAGCGGCGCTGTGCCTCTTGTTCGCTATATTCACTGGAGGCCTTACGTCCCGTCATGGCCGATGATCCGTCTAGCCGCGTCCACGTGGCAGAACTCACTTATCCGACGCCAAAGACTCTAATCACTTTTGCGATGATAATCCAAGCTTTTTCTAAGCTGGAATCTCTCATTCAAATGTCCATAGCTGGCATCGGTCAATTGGATTTGAGCAAAGTCTTGATATTGACTCGGAATATTAGCTACACCGGCAAACGCGACGTTCTCTTTGCCCTGTTAACAGAGGTGAATTTGGACGCCGAACAACAGCAGCAAATTCGGGGGTTTCTCGACGCGGCAGATAAATATTCAACGGTAAGAAATCACATAGCCCACTCTGTATGGGTAGCTGGCGCGCGACCCGACTCGATCAAACCAATGTCTGTAGCTATTCGATATGGGAAGCTTAAGTACCAAGGCGTCCTGGAGGAGGAGAGAGACTACACAGAAGCGGAATTGATTGCGATTGCGGACAAGCTAGCGATCATAAGTAATAGCTACGTCGATTTTCTAAAGCGTTCCGGCTTCACCGCCTCCATCGAGCGGAATATCGAGGAGATCATCTCCCGCAATTCTTCTTCCCTTGGCGACAAGCAATAGTCCTCATGCTGGAGCATGGAGCCGTAAAATACCTCCAGACCAGCCTTTATCATGGCCGGGGTCACTTCGTCGGGCGCGCCAGCGTTAGCGTGCTGTGGTGTCAACGATATACTCCCCTTGAAAAGGGGAGGTGAAGGGAGTTCGCGGCCGGTTTGAGCCAACCCTGCTCTCTCTCTCTTGTTTGCTGCAGAAAGGACCACACATGACCCTGAACCGCGTTCTCATCACCGGGGCGGCGGGCCGGATCGGCCGGACGCTGCGCGACGGCCTCGGCAAGCGTTACCGCCTGCTGCGGCTGCTCGACCTCGCTCCGCTCGGCGAGGCTGCCGCCGGCGAAGAGGTGGTGCGCGCCGACATCGGCGATCTTGCCGCGATGGAAGCCGCGCTAGACGGCATCGATTGCGTGGTGCATCTCGCCGGCGTGCCGGAGGAAGATGTTTGGGAAAAAATCCTGCCGGCCAACATCGTCGGGACCTACAACGTGTTCGAGGCGGCGCGCCGGCGCGGCACGCGCCGCATCGTGTTCGCCAGCACCAACCACGTGGTGGGCTTCCATCCGCGCGACCGGCGGCTCGATGAAACCGTAATGCCGCGGCCGGACACCCGCTACGGCGCCAGCAAGGCGTTCGGCGAGGCGCTCGGCCGGCTCTATGCGGACAAGCACGGCATCAGCGTCGCGTGCCTGCGCATCGGCTCGTTCCAGGTGAAGCCGCAGGACGAGCGGCAGCTCGCGACCTGGATCAGCCCGCGCGACACGGTCGAGCTCGTCCGCTGCTGCATCGAGGCGCCGGACTATCATTTCCTCATCGTCTACGGGGTTTCCAACAATCGCGACCGGCGCTGGTTCGACCGGGCGTCGCGACTGCTCGGCTATTCGCCGCAGGACGATGCCGAAGCCTTTGCGGCCGAGATTCGCGCCCGCGGCGAGAAACCCGATGCGATCGCCGCGCGTTTCCACGGCGGCCCCTATTGCGCGATCGAATTCTCCGGGGATGTTGCCAAGATTGATTAGTGCGGTCGACACGCCCACAATAGTTGCCGGCACCGGATCGCAACGACGGATGGGCCGCAGGGAGGTTGCAGTGACGACATTGCGCTGGAGAAGTTTGGTATTCGCCGCGGCGGCCGCCGCCGGTCTCGCGCTCGGCGGCCCGGCGATCGCCCAGGAAAAGCTCACGGTGTGGTGGGCCAAGGGATTCTACAAGTCCGAGGACGACGCGCTGCTTCAGGCGGTGAAGAAATTCGAGCAGAAGACCGGGGTCACGGTCGATCTGTCGCAATATCCGGTGCAGGACATGATCCCCAAGACCGTGTCGGCGCTCGATGCCGGCACGCCGCCCGACGTGGGCTATGCCGACGTCTACGACTTCCAGGTCACCGGCAAATGGGCCTTCGACGGCAAGCTCGAGGACATTTCCGACGTGCTCGAGCCGATCAAGGCGAGGTTCGCGCCGAACACCGTCGAGACCACCTACCTGTTGAACGACAAGACCAAGAAGCGCGCCTATTACGCGTTTCCGATGAAGCAGCAGACCATGCACATCCAATATTGGATCGACATGCTGGCGACGGCGGGTTTCCAGGAGAGCGACATCCCGGCGACCTGGAAGGAATATTGGTCGTTCTGGTGCGACAAGGCGCAGCCGGCATACCGCAAGAAGACCGGCACGCGGGTGTTCGGCATCGGCCAGCCGATGGGGGTGGATTCCAGCGACTCGTTCTACTCGTTCCTCACCTTCGTGGACGCCTACAACGTCAAGCTGGTCGACGACGAGGGCAAGCTCACGCTCGATGCCGCCAACGTCAAGCCGGGGCTCGTCGGGGCGCTCAAGGATTACACCGACGTCTACGCCAAGGGCTGCACGCCGCCCTCCTCGACCAGCTGGAAGGATCCCGACAACAACGTCGCGTTCCACAACAAGACCACGCTGATGACCCACAACGCCACGATCTCGATCGCGGCGAAATGGCTCGACGACGCCAACAACGAGTCGCTGCCGCCGGAGCAGCGCGCAACCGCCAAGAAGAATTATTCCGAGCTGATCCGCACCGCCGGATTCCCGAAAAAGCCCGACGGTTCGCCGATGGTCTATCGCGCCGCGGTCAAGACCGGCGTGATCTTCACCGAGGCCAGGAACAAGCCCCGCGCCAGGGAATTCGTCCGCTTCCTGCTCGAGGAGGAGAACCTGACGCCGTACGTCGAGGGCGCGCTCGGGCGCTGGTTCCCGGTGACCAAGCCCGCGCAGGAGCGTCCGTTCTGGCAGGAGGACCCGCACCGCAAGGCGGTCTACGACCAGTTCAAGGCCGGCACGGTGACCTTCGAGTTCACCAAGAACTACAAGTTCACCATCCTCAACAACGAGAACGTCTGGGCCAAGGCCATGAACCGCGTGGTGAACGAGAAGGTGCCGGTCGAGACCGCGGTCGACGAGTTGCTCGCGCGCATCAAGACGGTGGTGCAGTGAACGGCACTGATCGATTGTCGCTGGACTACATGAGAGAACCGCGCGGTCGCACCAAACTCCACCTCTCCCCGGTGGGGAGAGGTCGGCCGCCGTAGCGGCCGGGTGAGGGGGAACCGGACTACCAAAGTTCCGACCCCCTCACCCCACCCTCTCCCCGATGGGGAGAGGGAGCCAACGCTCGCAGTAAAGGGCGCCAAGAGGCAGAACAGAGATCCATGGCGACGCTCGCGCTCGAGGAAACCAATGGCGCGCGGCCGGCCGGGCCCGCGGCGCCGATGACGGCGTGGCAGGTCTGGGGCCTCATCCTGATCGCCCCGTATCTTCTCGTCTTCTTGGTGTTCGTGCTCTACCCGGTCGCCTACGGCTTCTGGCTCGCGCGCGATCCGCAGACCTATGTGCGGCTGTTCGACGACCCGATCTTTCCCCGCTCGGTCGTCAACACGCTGGCGTTCCTGATCGTCGGCATCAACCTCAAGATGATGGTCGCGCTGGCGCTCTCGGGCTTCTTCGTGCAGGCGCGGACCTGGATCCGCTGGCTCTCGCTGCTGTTCATCCTGCCCTGGGCGGTGCCGTCGATCCCCACCATCCTGTCGTTCCGGTTCATGCTCAATCCCGAGTGGGGCATCATCAACAGCGTGATCTTCAAGCTCACCGGCGACGACGGCCCCAACTGGCTCAACGATCCGACGCTGGCGCTCTCGCTCGCCGTCATGGTCCATATCTGGAAATCGCTGCCGTTCTGGACCCTGATCCTCATCGCCGGGCGCCTGGCGATTCCCGGCGAAATCTACGAAGCGGCGGCGGTCGACGGCGCGGCCAAGTGGCAGTCGTTCCGCTACATCACCTGGCCGTCGATGCAGACGCTGTATCTGACCTGCACCATCATCTCGATGATCTGGACGCTGGGTGATTTCAACAGCGTCTATCTGCTCACCGGCGGCGGGCCGGCGGACCTCACCCACGTGCTGGCGACGCTCGGCATCCGCTACCTGCGGCTCGATGCCGTGGATCTGTCGATGGCGGCGATCGTCTGCGCGCTGCCGCTGGTGCTCCCGCTGGTGTTCTTCATGATGAAGCGGCTGTCGAAATGAAGCTCTCGCTCCGCGGCGTCGCCACCGAGGCCAGGCTGCTGCTGATCGGCATTCCGCTGCTGCTGTGGACCATGCTGCCGATCTATCATCTGTTCCTGTTCGCGATCTCGCCCAAGGATTCCGCCTTCGCCGGCAATCTGTGGCCCGACCATCCCACGCTGCGCAATTTCGCGATCGTGTTCGGCGAGCAGCATTATTATCTCAGCCATTTCTGGCGACAGCTGTTCAACTCGCTCGTCATCGCGCTGGCGGTCGGCGCCATCACGCTCCTGGTCGCGGCCGCGGCCGCCTTCGCCATCAGCCGGCTCAAGGTCAAGGGCGGCCGCACCGTGATGAATCTCGCGCTGTTCACCTATTTCATTCCGGCGGCGTTCCTGGCCGTGCCGATGTACCGCACCATGGGGATCTATGGGCTGCTCAACAGCCAATGGGCGCTGATCTGGGCCATGGTGACGATCGCGGCGCCCTATGCGATCTGGGTGCTCAAGCAGGCTTCTGACAAGCTGCCCTACGAGCTCGACGAGGCGGCGGTGATCGACGGCGCTTCGCCGCTGCAGCTGTTTCGCCTGGTCTATGTGCCGCTGATCATGCCCTCATTGGTCGCGGTCGGGACCTACGCGATCCTGCTCGCCTGGAACGAATATCTCTACGCGTTCCTGTTGCTGTCCAAGGACACCGACGTGACGCTCGCGGTGGGGCTCGGCAATTTCCTCGCCGCGGACGATTCGCCCTGGGAGCTGCTGATGGCGACCGGGCTCATCTACGCCCTGCCGCCGGCCGCGATCTATTACGCCTTCAAGCGCTACATGGTGGCGGGCCTCACCGCCGGCGCGGTGAAGGGCTGAGCGGCCTCACGATGGTTCCGGTGCCGGCAGCTCGATGATCTTGTTCTCGCTTTTGACGGTATCGTACACCGACACCTGGACGATCGGGTGGCGCTTCTTGATCGCCAATCCCGTCGCCTCGGCTTCTTCGAACGTGGCAAAGGAATCCTTGGTTTGCCGATCCACCTGGAGGCGGAACGGGCCTTTTTCGGGTCGCCTCTTCTGCCCGAGCTGCTCCGGCAGCGTTTCTTCCGGATCGGCCTTCTTGGTGATGGTCTTGCTTTGTGGTCGAACCGCCATGGCGGCATCTCCTCGATGGTTTCCCCTGTCTTCTATGTAGCGACGGCAGAACCGAATTGCGAGCGCCGTAGGGTGGGCAAAGCGAAGCGTGCCCACCAGCAGGTGGTCAGAAGTCAGCGATCCGAAAGGTGGGCACGGCGCCACGCACCTTTGCCCACCCTACTTCCGGAACCCAGATCGATGATCTCGGCCTGCAGCCCGCCGCCCGAGATCATGAGTCTGCCGACGGTTATCGGCAAATCGAACCGCCGCGGTCCCGCGCTTCCGGGATTGAAATAGAGCACGCCGTCCTTCGTTTCGATCTTCGGCCGGTGCGAATGGCCGAAGATGATTGCGTGAAAACCGGCGGATGCCGCATCCAGATCCAGCTCGTAAAGATCGTGCAAGACGTAAATCAAATGCTCCTCGAGCTGCACGATCTGCCTGGCCGGCAGGTCTCCGGCCCAGGCGCCTCGGTCGATATTGCCGCGCACGGCCAACACCGGCGCGATCTCGCCGAGCGCCTTAAGGATCGCCGGGTCACCGACGTCGCCGGCGTGGATGATCGGGTCGGAGCCCTGAAGCGCCGAGAGCGCCTGCGGGCGCAGCAGCCCGTGCGTGTCGGAAATGACGCCGATCGATTTCATGGCGGAGCATTAGGCCGATGGCCGTAGGCTCGCCAGCGGGGCTTTGGGAAGCTTGGCCGCCCTGCCCTCGGCGCCGCGATTCATGTAAGATATCCTCACATGATTTGGTCGAGACACGGGCCGCCGCCGGGCCGGCGCGGCTATCATCACGGCAATCTGCGCGAGGCGCTGGTCCGGGCAACGCTCGACCTGATCGCCGAGCGCGGC
>WNFE01006896.1_pt1 | contig 11349 bp, 10 predicted proteins | sample 5400451 | NCBI WGS metagenome assembly WNFE01 (sample SAMN13153344, study PRJNA577476) | soil metagenome | isolation source: 200 cm saprolite under Douglas fir tree site 2 hole 2 | place: USA:California | collected 2015-04-18
AGCACCTGTTCGAGGTCGTGTGCAATGCGCATGAAGAGGTCCATCATTAAGTGTTGCCATGCCATGGCGACTCCTGGTGTGTAGGGCTTCCCTTTCTTGTGGGAACTCTTATGATTTTTCACTGGTGCCGAACGCTAAGTAGGTATCCGAAACACTCTAGCAAAGGTCTCACCGTGTGAAACCTCATCCCCCACGCACCTCTGGATAGAGAGGTGCTCGACATCCTTACTATTCATGCTGTTGGCGGCGTATGGCCTTCCCTAAAAAAGCCAGCAGAGGTATCGGAGAGGTGAGACATAATATCGAAAAGGATCGCTCAGAACAAGCCATACTGCTCAAGCCCTCTGACAAATATCTCACTCTGTGATACCTCATCCGCAGCGCGCTGAATATGCTTGACTGATCCAAGGCGCTTTATATCAAGAACGTGATAGGGAATTGCTGTGGCTCAACAGGCTGACAACGATATCAGAATATGATACCTAACGCGATTTTTTTCATTGTGTTTACGCCGAACGCTAAGTAGGTCTCCTAAAGACTCTGGAATAGGTATCACTCTGTGATACCTATTCCTCAGCACGCCGAGAAGATGTCTGGACTGCAAACACTTACTACGCAAGATATTGCAGCATATAACAAGCTCCAAAAAGCCAGCAAACATCTCTGGCCTGTGCGACATAATATCGAAAAACATCTCCATGGACAAGTCGTACTCGTACAGACTCCCACGAAAGATATCACCCCGTGAAACCTCATCCAGAGCACACCGTAGATGGTTTTTGAATACAATCCACCTTGTATCAAAAGGTTCTGAAGTATCTCTGTGGAGCGTCAGCCCGGCAACGATATCACTACCTGATACCTAAATGCTCCAAGAAAATATCTCACACCGTGCGACCTCATCCGGAGTACGCCGGAGCTGGGTTTCGGATACAATCTACCTTTTATCAAAGGCTTCTGGAATATTTCTGTGGAGAAACAGGGTGGCAATGATATCATCATCTGATACCTCATACGAAAAAAAGGCCGGGGAAACATCGCACCGGCTCAGTGGGAGCCGCCCAAGAGGTCTGCCGGGCTCATGACACCACGACCGCCACGGTTGAGCACATGGGTGTATCTCATCGTCGTACTGACGTCGCGATGTCCGAGGAGTTCCTGGATGGTGCGGATGTCATACCCGGCTTCCAGAAGATGGGTCGCAAAGGCGTGCCGCAACGTATGGCAACTGGCGGGCTTGGCGATGTTTGCCTTGCGGACAGCGGCGTGCACGGCCCGCTGCAAGACCAGTTTGTGCGTATGGTGCCGCCGGACGCTGCCTGTACGAGGGTCGCGCGACAGTCGGGCCGCCGGAAAGACATACTGCCACACCCATTCGTGCTGGGCATTGGGGTATTTGCGCTCCAGCGCGTACGGGAGATACACGCCGCCCCCACCAGTCGCGAGATCCTGGGTGTGGAGGTGTTGGACGTCCAGCAGATGCTGCTGTAAGGCGGCTTTGACGTGCTGCGGCAGCATGGTGACACGATCTTTCTGGCCTTTGCCGTCGCGCACGACGATTTGATGGTAGGCAAAATCAAGGTCTTTCACGCGCAGGCGAAGGCACTCCATGAGGCGCAATCCTGCACCATACAGGAGCGTGGCCATGATCCATGGGGCGCCCGAGAGGTGTCGCAGCACCGCCGCGACCTCGTCCCGTGTCAGGATCACTGGAAGCTGCTGTGGTTGCTTGGCACGCACCACGTCGTGCAGCCAGCCGATGTCGTGCTTAAGGACCTGCTGATACAAAAACAGAATGGCGCTGAGGGCCTGGCTCTGGGTGGAGGCGGCGACGTGGCCTTCGACCGCCAGATACGCTAAAAATTGCTGGACTTCCTGGACACCCATGTCGCGTGGATGCCGTTTACCGTGAAACAGGATGAAGCGTTTGACCCAGCCCAGATAGGTGCCTTCGGTGCGTAAGCTATAGTGCCGGGCGCGCAGCATCGCACGCATTTGCTCCAGGAGCCTGGGGGGCTGAAGCTGACTCTGAGACATAGAGCACTCCTTTCAGGTACAATGGAAATGTCTGACTGTAATACTATACATACGTGCACTATATCAAACATTGAGCGGTATGGACAAGGGAAGAAAAGTGAGGTGGCGCGTGCACAAGTCTGCATCAGGGTATGGCTTCCGGGGAGCGCAGGCTTCCATCCTACCTCTGCCTTGGGGGCACGGACAGTGGCGTAGAGAAAAGTCCGGTGACCATTGCTGTCCGTTTGATGCCCTCGAGAGAAATTCCCTAGCGACAGCCCCTACAATCCGAGGAGGAGAATGGTCAGCTCAATGTCTGACGGTGCTACGCCTGATTCGACAAGAAGCTCTGATGGATACGCACCGAGGATTACCGCGCTGCCCGGCTAGAACAAGTGCTAGCCGGGCTGGCCTGGGGCTGGGCAAGAGAGGCATAAAGGCCGGAGAAGACACTGATACCAGTGGCAAGACCAGTAATCGCACACCGGTAATCTCACATATGAACTCTTATATGAGATTACACGACCCCCTCCTTGCGCAGTTGATCCACCTTCTCCTTGTCGTAGCCCATCACCTCACGCAGCACTTCTTCCGTATGCTCACCGAACAGCGGGGACGGTGTGATCTCCACTGGCGAGTCCGACAGCTTGAGCGGACTGCCGACCGTCTTGAAGGTCCCGCGCTGCGGATGGGGCACATCGACGATCATCTCCCGCACTTTGAGATGCTCATCGTTGATGAGATCAGAGGTGTCCAGGATCGGACCACATGGCACATCAATGGCATTGAACTTCTCGTTGACTTCAAATTTCGTATACTGCATGGTCCAGGATTCCACCAGCGCATAGACCTCGTCGAGGCGTTCGAGCCGGGCCGCAGGGGTGCTATAGCGCGGATCCCCAATGAGATCATCCCGCCCCATACCCTGCAACAAGCGGTCCCAGATTTGGGGTTGGAAGACCACATAGACGTAATCGTTTTGCCCTCCGGGCTTGCAGCGTAAAGCCGTCCCCGGATGGCCCCCCCCGGAGGCATTGCCCGAACGCGGGACGGCCTTGCCAAAGGTTTTATTGGGATACTCAGACAGGGGGCCATGCTGGAGCCGCTGCTGGTCACGCATCTTGACCCGGACCAGGTTGAGCACACTGTCCTGCATCGCCACTTCCACGCGCTGCCCGCGCCCGGTCTGGGTGCGCTGATAGAGCGCCGCCAGAATGGCCGCGACCATATGAATACCAGAGCCTGAGTCGCCAATCTGCGCGCTCGTACAGAGCGGCGGGCCGTCTTCCAGACCATTCGTGCTCATCGCCCCGCCCATCGCCTGGGCAATGGACTCGTAGGCTTTGAGATCGCTGTTCGGGCCATACAAGCCAAACCCTTTAATGGACGCATAAATGACGCGGGGGTTGATCTGCTGGATGGTCTCCCATGGGAATCCCAAGCGGTCCAGCACGCCCGGGCCAAAATTTTCGACGAGCACGTCGGACGTTTTGAGCAGCTCGGTGAAGATCTCCGTGCCGTGTGCCGATTTCATGTTGAGCGTGATGCCACGCTTATTACAATTGAGCATGGTAAAGTACAGGCTATCGACATTCGGGATATCGCGCAGCTGCCCGCGGGTAATATCCCCGTGCCCTGGCGGCTCGACTTTAATGACATCAGCACCCAGAAATCCCAACAGCTGCGTACAGGACGGTCCCGATTGGACATGCGTCATGTCCAGAATACGCACCCCTTCCAGGGCTTTCCCCATGATGACTCTCCTCTATGGGCATTGTCACTAGTGCTACATCATGCGAGAGCTTACACGTTAAAACGAATCAGCAGTACATCGCCGTCTTGGACTCGATAGTCCTTGCCCTCAATGCGGAGCTTACCGACTTCCCGTCCTTTGGCCAGTGAACCACTGGCGACCAGGTCATTGTAGTGGATAACCTCCGCCCGAATAAAGCCTCGTTCCAGATCCGAGTGAATCACACCGGCCGCCTGTGGCGCCAACATGCCTCGCGGGATAGTCCAGGCACGGACTTCTTTTTCACCAGCCGTAAAGAACGAACAGAGACCCAACAGCTCATAAGATGTGCGGATGAAACGGTCGAGCCCAGACTGAGGCAACCCAATCTCCTGCAAGAAACTCTGGGCTTCCTCAGGAGGCAATTGTGCGATTTCGCTTTCGATCTTGCCGTACAGTGGCATCACTTCCAGGCCAGGGTCTTGCACCCGCGCCCGAAACTGCGCGACTTCTGGCTCAGTGGCATCCATGTGCGCCTCATCGAGGTTGAGCACGACCAGTTGCGCTTTACTGGTTAACAGGCCAAACCCACGCAGGCGTTTATGCTCCGCCTCTGTGAGGGTCAAACTGCGCACCGGGCGTTCCGACTCAAGCCCTTCCTGACAGCGTTGGAGCAGGGCGTATTCACTGTCCAGCTCAGGATTGCGGACTTTTTTGATATCTTTGCTGAGGCGTTCGAGCCGTTTTTCCACCACCCCCAGATCAGCCAGGAGGAGTTCATCGTTGAGCGCGTAAAAATCCCGTACGGCATCCACGCTGCCTTGCGGATGCGGCACCGCGGGATGGTGGAACGCCCGCACCACGTGCGCCAAGGCATCGGCATCGCGCATGAGCGCGACGAGACTCTCCACGAAACGCGCCCCTTGCTGCCCGGTGACAAGCGGGTCAACAAATTCGATGGTAGCGGGCGTCTCTTTGCGTGGGTGGTACATGGCCGTCAGAGTATCTAACCTGACGTCTGGCACAGCCACAATGCGCGTATCGCCCTTGCTCCCAGTACGCATCCCAGAGCTATCAGCCCTGGTTAAAGCTTGAAAAACTGTGGTCTTCCCAGACACCGGGAGACCAATGATCCCTATATGCACACCACTGTCCCCCACGTTAGGCGTTAACGCACGCGATTATACCACCGAACGAACAAAGGGCAATTCCCCACCTACAGCACCTCATCCTCATCCAATATGTCTTCCAGCAGGGCCTGAATGCTGGCGTGTGCGTCTTCCGTCAATGCGGCCAGCTCACTGGCGGCGAGATTCTCCACCGCCTGCGCACCAGTCTTCATCCCAGGTATGACGACAGAGACGGCCGGGGCATCGAGGACGAAACGTAACGCCGCCTGGGCCAGGGTGCGTTCAGGGGTGACCAAAAAACGCGCTTTTTCAGCCAGCCTGGCCTGCAGGGCGAGGAATTCTGGTGGCCACTCCGTGCGCATATCACCCTCGCCAAACATGGTCGTAGCGGTGTATTTGCCGGTCAGCATGCCATTGGCGAGGGGTTCGCGGATAATCAGGCCAATGTCATGTTCTTGGGCGAATGGAAAGAGATCCTCACGGGGGTCCTGACGCAGAAAATTATAGGCCACCTGGATGACGTCCGGTTTGCCAGTGGCGATGGCCATAGTGCCTTCATAGGCGTCGTGCACCGACACGCCATAGTAGCGGATTTTGCCCTCCTGCTTCAACTCGTCCAGCACAGCGTAGTGCGCGCCACGTTCGAGCATCATCAAGGGGGGATTGTGGAGCTGGTAGATGTCGATGTAGTCCGTGCGTAAGCGCTCCAGACTTTTTTCGAGCGCGAAACGGATATAGTCAGGGTCAAAATTTTTGCGAAACGGCCCGTGATAAAAATCGCTGCCGACCTTGGTGGCAATCACACATGCATGCCGATGTGTTTGGAGAGCCTGTCCCAGCAGCTTTTCGCTGAGCCCGTGGCCATAGAGGTCAGCCGTATCAAAAAAGGTGCAGCCCAGATCCAGCGCCTGCGCCATGGCACGCAACGATTCGGCGTTGTCCGTAGGGCCATAGCTGTGGCCGTGCTTGTTCCCACCGATAGCCCAGGCGCCAAAGCCAATTTCCGAGACCTGCAGATTTGTCCGCCCTAAACGCCGCTGTCGCACGTTCGTTTCTCCTCATGTCTCAATGCGTCGTCAACAATTGCTCAATAATACGTTCCACCACGGCATCGGCACGCTGGATCACCGCCTCAGGCACTAGCGCGGCCAGGGGATGTTGCACGGCCACCACACGGGCATCCGGGCGTCCGTAGGCCCGGGCGTGCGCCGCCGCCGAATCCATGAAGGCCTCTGTGCACAGTGTCACCGTCGGGACGCCACGCGCTTCCAGTTCCACCGCGTCGTGCAGACTGCACGATACGCACGAGCCTCAATCACCGATAGCCGTGATGACGAACTGGCAGCGTTCTGCCAGCTCCTCCAGAATCTCCGGGGCTGCCGTGCGGGAGTAGATAAATTTGGAGCGCCACACGATATCGGCAAAGGCGAATTGCGCCTGCAGGACATCGCGAAGGCGTGCCAGGAGTCTATCAGCATTGTTCTTCCGATTATCGAGAAAGCCGGCCACCGCCCCGTGCAACGCGGGCAGCGGTGGAGCCGCCCGGCGTGGTCGTGCCACGTCTTCGTCAATAGGGAGCAGCAGCCCCAAGCGTCGGAATTGTTCCCACATCTTCTCGTGCCTTTATCGACGCATGGCTTACATGGGAATCTTACGCGTCACGGAGCGTGAGCCCCAGCCAGGCAGAAACACCGAGTGTTTCCCAGCCCCACCAGCGACCAGGATACTGAGATCCTCGGCGCGACGCACCGGGGGCACAAGCGCCTCCGGGTCATCACGGTTCACCCAGCGAGGCCAGAGATTCCGGTGCGTCTCGGTGCCATACATACCACCCACCTGTAACAAGCGCACTGGCTGGCGGGCGTGCTCGTAGAGAAAGGCGCGGACATCCTGCTTGCGCCATCCCGAGGCGGCAATCGTGGCGGCATGCTCTGGCGAGAACACGAGAAAACACTCACCGCCCAGGTACATGTGATTGCTGCCGAGGATGGACAGACAATCCGCCACCACGGTGAGGAGGTCGCGCGCATTCTGACTGCCATGGTTGTTGATGTTATGCGGCGCTTCGGCCGGGTACACCGTCACCGTACTGTCTGCACGTTGAAATCCGCGCTCCACGTGCAGTGGGTCCCAGGGGCTGGCCGCCTCGTTCTCGGCGATACAGTACGTATACTTCCCCGGATGACCGAACGTTGCCTTGTCCAGTACCCCAGGCTGCGCCCCTCCGATGTTCACCAGCGCCAGTTGCACCGCCCGGCCTATCGTGGCGTTGGCACGCCAGCCCGGTCCAAACACGTTGTGCCCGCTATTGACGTGCAGCGCTTGCACGATGGGTCCGTTTAAGATGAGTAAGGGTGTCGACACGTGGGTCGAACACAACACCCCACGCAAGTTAAAACGTGTCTCCAGCATCGCCTCAAGAGCCGTCAGGATCACCGGCATATACTCCGGCACACACCCGGCCATCACGGCGTTCGTGGCAATGCGTTCCACGGTCGCCTTGCCGCCTTGCGGCGGTAGCTCCGCAATGACCTCGCTGGCCGCCCGCCCAGAGCGCTCGACCATGGCCTGCACCTTAGCCCGCGTCGGTGGCACCACTGGCAGGCCGTCGGTCCAGCCCTGCGCGTAGTACAACTCGATGGCGTCGATGGTCTCGTCGATCCGCACGACTCCTCTCCTTATCTACCTCAGTAGAATCCATCATAGCACGTGCGCGCAGCGTGCACCAACCGCACCTGTCTGCATGGTATCAGGCGCCACGGAAAAAGGGTTGCAGTCACATCGCGAGCAGAGTAGTGTAGTAGGGATTTTAACAATGTAGACGGTGCGGTGGTTTTTTCCTTATACGTCTCACGGTACGCCGTGCAGGCCTGGAATTATGACTGTTCGCCCTACTGATGAAGTGGGGCGTGGATTGAAACGATTGAAACATGGCACAGGAAACTATTGTCTTTACTGCGGGTGGGGAGCTGCCGCCGGATATTCTGGCTCTGGCGGAGCAGATGAAACCGACAGGCTTTGTCTTGCAGACGTTGCCTGGCAGTGCCAGTGCCGCAGAGATTGCTGCGGCGATGCGCGAAGCGGAGTACCTGACGGGTTTTGTGCGCTTTTTGCCGGATGAAGCGTATACCCAGGCCACACGTCTGAAGCTGGTCCAGGTGCTCAGTGCTGGCTATGACCGCGTCAATATCGCGGGGGCGCGTAAGGCGCGAGTTCCCATCTGCTCGAATGGCGGAGCGAACTCCGTGGCGGTGGCCGAGCATACGCTTATGCTTATTCTAGCGGTGTATAAAAAGTTGGTCACCTTTCACCAGAACGTTGCCGCCGGCCGCTGGCATCAGGGCATTCCACGTACGGTCGACGTCTACGAACTGGAGGGGAAAACGATCGGCCTCGTGGGGCTGGGCAATATTGGCCAGCAGGTGGCCCGGCGGCTCCAGGCATTCGATGCCAAAGTGATCTATTATGACCCCTTCCGGCGCAGCCCTGAAGAGGAAGCGCGCCTGGGGGTGCAGTATGTGCCGCTCAATACCCTCTATGAGACGGCTGATGTGGTGAGTTTGCATGTGCCGCTGAATGACCAGACGCATCATATGGTCGATGCGGAAGCCCTGGGGCGGATGAAACCAAAAGCGATCCTGATCAATACCTGTCGTGGAGAAGTCGTCGACGAACAGGCGTTGATCGAAGCCCTGCAGAAAGGACGCATTCTGGCCGCCGGCCTCGATACGCAGGCGCAGGAGCCAGCGGATCCGACTAACCCACTCCTGACCCTGCCGAACGTAACCGAAAGCCAATGGCAGATGTAACTCCAAGTGCCAGTTATAGTGTGACCCTGCGTCTGGAAATCCGCAATCAACCGGGCATGCTGGGGAAGGTGACCTCAGAAATCGGCGTGCTGGGCGGAGATCTGGGGGCGATCGATATCGTTTCGGTGGGCAAGGGTGTGCTCGTCCGCGACGTCACTGTGAACTGCCGTGATGTCAAGCATGCACAGAGCCTGATTGATGGGATCAATCAGATTGAGGGCGTCAAACTGCTGCACCAGTCTGACCGTACCTTCTTGATGCATCTGGGTGGCAAAATTGAGGTCAACAGCCGGTTCCCCATCCGCAACCGCGATGATCTGTCGATGGCTTACACTCCAGGAGTGGCACGCGTCTGTATGGCAATTTACGATGAGCCGCAGGACGTGTTCAATTTGACGATCAAGAAAAACACCGTGGCTGTGGTCACGGACGGTACTGCCGTGCTGGGACTCGGCGACATTGGCCCGGCAGCGGCCATGCCGGTTATGGAAGGGAAATGTGCCCTGTTCAAAGAATTTGCCGGTGTTGACGCCTTCCCGATCTGTATTGGCGATAAAGACCCACGCGTCATCGTGGATACGGTGAAGCGCATTGCGACGGCTTTTGGCGGTATTAACCTGGAGGACATCTCAGCGCCACGCTGCTTCCAGATCGAGGAGTGGTTGCAGAACGAGATCGATATCCCGGTGTTCCACGACGATCAGCATGGCACGTCGATTGTGACGCTCGCGGCGCTGCTCAATGCGCTCGAGATCGTGAAGAAGGACATCGGTACCTTGAAGATCGTCTTCAATGGCGTGGGCGCTTCTGGGGTGGCCGTGAGCAAGATCTATATGGAAGCCGGGGTGCGCAACATCATCGGCTGTGACACTGCTGGGGCGATCTACAAGGGTCGCACCGAGAACATGAATTTCATGAAAGAGTGGTACGCCGAGCACACCAATCCGGAAGGGGAAAAGGGCTCGCTCAAGGACGTGATCGAGGGCGCGGACGTCTTCGTGGGGCTCTCCGGGCCGAACGTCCTGACGATGGAGATGGTGCGTAAGATGAACAAGGATGCCATCGTGTTTGCTATGGCCAACCCGGTGCCGGAGATCATGCCGGAGATCGCTGCTCCGTACGTGCGCATCATGGCCACGGGCCGTTCAGACTATCCCAACCAGATTAACAACGTGCTGGGCTTCCCGGGCATCTTCCGCGGCGCTCTCGATTGTCGGGCGCGTGTGATCAACGACGAGATGAAGCGCGCCGCGGCGCACGCCATCGCCAACATCATCCCGCGTGAGGAGTTGAGCGAGGAGTACATCATCCCCAGCGTTTTCAACAAGGCGGTCGTCCAGGCGGTGGCGCAGGCGGTGTCAGAGGCGGCCTATCGCACTGGCGTGGCGCGCCGCGAGAGCAAGGTGCTGGACGACGTGAAGAAGCTGCAGCGGTAAGTCAGAGGAGATGACGCGGCGACGGGGCGACACGGTGACACGGCGATGAAAACACATCACTGGTGGCTTTTCCCCGTGTCCCCGCGTCTCCGTGTCCCCGCGTCTAGGAATCGGTCTCGCTGTCAGAGAAGGAGTAACAAAAGTTGGCTGCCAAAATCACCATCGTTGGAGCGGGCAATGTCGGAGCCACCACCGCGCACTGGGCTGTGGCCAAGGAGCTGGGGGACGTGGTCCTGATCGACATCATCGAGGGGCTGCCGCAGGGCAAAGCCCTGGACCTGGCGGAGAGCGCCCCGCTCGAGGGGTTCGACTGTCGCCTGGTGGGGACCAATGACTACGCCGATACGGCAAACTCGGACGTCGTGGTGGTCACGGCGGGCATCGCCCGCAGACCAGGGATGAGCCGCGACGACCTGCTCCAGACCAATGCCAAGATCGTCAGCACCGTCGTGTCCCAGGTGGTGCGGTACTCGCCCAACGCGTACATGATCGTGGTCTCGAATCCTCTGGATGCGATGGTCCACGTCGCCAAGCAGGTCAGCGGCTGGCCCAAACAGCGTGTCATGGGCATGGCCGGAGTGCTGGATTCGGCGCGTTTTCGCTACTTTATTGCGCAGGAACTCGGCGTGTCGGTGGAAGACGTGCACGGGTTCGTCCTGGGCGGCCACGGGGACACCATGGTGCCGGTGCCACGCTATGCCACGGTGAACGGTATTTCCATTACGCAATTGCTCTCTGCCGAACAGATCGCGCGCCTGGTGCAGCGCACCCGTGACGGCGGGGTGGAGATCGTCAATTATCTGAAGCAAGGCAGCGCTTTCTACGCCCCAGGGGCAGCGATCGTGCAGATGGTCGAGGCGATCGTCAAAGATAAGAAGCGGGTGCTGCCGGCCACCGCCTATCTGGAGGGGGAGTATGGCCTGCACGATATCTACGTGGGCGTGCCGATCCTCCTGGGGGCTGCTGGGGTCGAGAAGGTCATTGAGGTGGAGTTGACGACCGAGGAGCAGGCGGCCCTGAAGCGGTCTGCTGAAGCTGTGGAAGAGCTGGTGCGCGCTCTCCCGGCGTTGGACGTTGTCGGCGCAACACCATAACGCTTCGCCGGGATACGTGCTACGGATTTCCTCTTGCTATTGGCCTTTGTCCCTGGTACTGTTGGCGGGGTCCAGAGCAGAGAAGGATGACGGGCGCGAGGCGCACATACCTGCGAGGGCGGGAGTCCAGAT
>WNFE01017052.1_pt1 | contig 11349 bp, 6 predicted proteins | sample 5400451 | NCBI WGS metagenome assembly WNFE01 (sample SAMN13153344, study PRJNA577476) | soil metagenome | isolation source: 200 cm saprolite under Douglas fir tree site 2 hole 2 | place: USA:California | collected 2015-04-18
AGGGGGACAAACAGCTGCCAAAAGCTTCTCATGGAGTCTTCCTCGGAAAAGAGTGAATTTCGATTGCAGAGCACGGAATCTAACAGGTAGTGAGGCGTTGCGCAAGAACGTGAGCGGCTGCTGAAAAAGCCAATGTTCTAGACCCTGCCCCTGAAGGGGCGTCTGATTTGAAGAACTTGCGGTATCGCTAATGCGATACCCTGATACGAAGCTCGAGTTTTTCTGCATTCTGCTAAGCGCTGGCTTGCCACCCCCTGCCGGGTTGCCGAAAAAAAGGGGCCTGCGGTGGCAGGCCCCAAACCGTTTCTCTCTTGTTTAGAACACGATCTCAGCGACTTCTGTCGACCAGAAGTTAGCGCCGGAAATCGTTTCGTTGTCGATCCAGAATACTCCGTTACCGGCACTCGAGAGTGCCCCCGTCCCCGGGTCCGCGCTGGTTTGTGAGTAGTCACCCCAACGACTGGTTCCGACACCGGTATAGCAGGAAGCGCTGGTGAACACGTTGATCCCAGTTGTATTCGCTGGGTTTCCACCGTTGTTGTCGGTAACAAACTCCGAGGCTAACAATCCGGTGTCCGTCACCGACCAGTTGATGGCGAAGTTGCCGAAAGAATCGGTGGCGATGGATGGGTTGAAATCAGACGAGGTGACTGACGAAAAGAAGTCGTTCTGCACCGCTATCGTTGGCGCGTGCGAATTCAATCCACTGATGATGTAGTACCGGGGTGTGGCAAAGCCAAAGTCTCCGGTAGTGTGCACCTGGTAGTAGAAGTCGCCATTCTGCGTTCCCGCATTCTGGAAGCGGTTGTCACTCGTGTCCAGGTTCGCACCAGCAGGCGCGCACGACGCTGGCTGTGGCGCCGCGGGCGGGAATCCGTAGGCGGCAACGCCAGTTACCGCGATGGGGCCGTGGAGCACCTGATGGAATGGGCTACTGGCGTTGCCCATGTAATACATTTCGATCACACTGGAGTTCCCCGGAGCCGCCGCTAGCCAGACGTCAGGGTTGTCGTCCCCCAACGCTTGGTAGCTAGGCTCCAGAGTGGCGACTAAACCCGTAAATACCGGGACGCTGAAGCTTAACCCGTTGTAGATCCGGGCCTTTCCTAACGAGAACAGAGAAGAGCCCTGAAAGCCATTGTTGGGGAGGAACACATTGGCAGTGAACTGGACTGCATCCTGCGAGATCCCGAGCATCGGGAAATCGTAGAAGGCTCCAGCGCCGCCGATCACCCCTACGTTGGCCTTGTAGACCCAAAAGCCGCCGGTGGCACTGCTAGTCTTGGACACCGCGATCCCGAGGATCTGCACGGTGCTGCTTTCCGGGAACGCGTCAGCAGTTATGACCCAGCGCTGATACGCTTTGTCGTACTGAACTCGCGGATCAAACATCGCCTGTTTGGTATAGCCGAAAAACGCGTTCAACGATTTGCTTTTCAATAGAATGCCCGTCCTGTCGCGAACCTCGAACATGTTATTGCTCACGGAGACGAACTGGGTCTTGCCAATGGCGCCGGCGACGTCTGGCGGAACCCAGCAGCCACCCGTTCCGTCGCATTCCGTCGCAGCGGAGAACGCGAGCGGGACCGAAACCAACGGTGAAGGCGAGGTCGCACCGGCGCCCGGCCTGCTGGCACGCGGAGCTAGCGACGCCATTTGCTTGAGCTGGGCATATCGGGCCGCGTCCATGGTCGGACGGAAAGGAACCTCTGCCTTTCCCGGCATCACGGCGGTTGCTTCAAAGGCATCCATCTGTTCTGGAGTTCGCTCGACGGCAGCAGGCACCTGGAGTCGGGCGGTTGGCAGAATTTTCTTGGTCATATCCTGGGCCGGCGCCAGTGAAATCAAAGCTGCGGCACACACAGTGAGCGCCGTTACAAACGCAAACTTCTTCATATTTTACCCTCTCAAAAACCCGGTGATGTTTCGTTTAAGTTGGCTCCGCGCGGCGCGGAGGTCTTTAGCCTTTCTGCGGACGCACACTGTCCTTACCGTCTGACAGCCCTCGTCACAGGTCTCTCCCAAACTATGGTTCGTGCCCGTCGCGGGGACATACGGCGACCCCGCTTCTTACTTATTCACATGAGAACCGAATCCGAGACCACGCATTCGGTAGGGAAGGGTGGAGCTACTATCCACGCTAGTTACGACACATTATGGCTAGTTCGCGGGTGGTGTCAAGAACAATCGCACTGGCGACGCGGATTTTTCTGTGGAGATGTAGTGCAAAACTTTTCAGAGTTGCAGAACAATCCTCGCGTTTTCGGCGTTCCGCGGGCGTGGTGGCAATCTAAGCGGCAATTGTTGTAACATCGGCGGATTCTGACAAGAGGCACATCATGATTTTCGGTATGACAACATTCACCTTCGTCCACGTCGCGATAAGCTTGGTGGGGATCTTGTCGGGGTTGGTGGTCGTGTTCGGGCTGCTCGCCGCGAAAAGGCTTGATGGTTGGACGGCGCTCTTTCTGGTCACGACCGTATTGACGAGCGTCACCGGGTTCTTCTTTCCCTTCGAGGGGTTTAAGCCGTCCTACGTAGTCGGCGCCATATCGCTGGTGGTGCTGGCGATAGCGATTCTGGCGCGCTACCGCCGCCAGCTCGCCGGCGGCTGGAGGCGGACCTACGTGATCAGTTCCGTGATTGCCCTCTACCTTAATGTTTTCGTCCTGGTGGTGCAGCTCTTCGAGAAGGTGCCGGCCCTCAAAGCGATGGCGCCAACGCAGTCCGAGCCGCCGTTTGTGGTCACACAGATCGTGGTTATGGCGATCTTCGTCGTGCTTGGCTATGAGGCGGCGAAGAGGTTCCGCGAACAAACAGTCCAGGTTCGGGACGAACGGCCACCCCGCGCGGCTTGATTAGCCGCCTTTCCTGACTCCCCGTAGAGACGCGGATTGCCGTGTCTCCGGAGACGGGGCAAGCCCCGTCTCTACACGGAAGTCAGCTTCCCATTTTGGAACGATCTCAGCCTAGAATTGTCACACCGGGCCCGCCCACCCATCACTGCAAATTACCCGGCTCGGTTGTACGCTGCCAGTCGTTCCCGCAGACTGGACCAGTCACAAGTCTCGCGGAACCAATTTCACAATTTCAAGTACGAAAGGAGACTTTCCCATGTTCGCTCGCATCCTTGAATTCGTTCCGCTAATGGAGAAGAAAGACGAATTCATTCGCGTTGTAAAAAAAGAAGTCCTACCCATTCTGAGGAAGCAGGATGGCTTCCTGGAAATCCTTCCCCTTGTGCCCGAGATCAAGACGGAAAAAGTGCTGGCGGTCACACTCTGGACCGACAAGAAGGAGCTAGAGCGCGACGAGAAAGAGTGGTTCCCCAGGATCGAGCAGATCCTCAAACCCTATCTGAGCACTCCCTCGGTGCGCAAGCTTTACACGCTGGAGACCACGCTCTGCGAGCACTTCGAAAAGACGCTGATCGCATAAGCACAAGAACCATCGAGTAACTCGACTAACTCGGACCGGGGCAACCAGCTGCCCCGGCCTTTTTGCCTCCGCAGTTGCGCGTCGACCAAATCACGTCCGAGGGAACGTGAACTTGACAGATCTTCGACAACGGTTATCAATGGGGTGATCGTGACTTATTCAGCGCTTGCGGGCGATTGCTGAAGGGCCTGTTATCCCACCTAAGTATTGGAGACGCAAAGGAGCCCAGGTGAAATGGAATCGGTTGGTACTAATCCTCTGGATCGCCCTATCGGTTCCCGTCACTGGCCAGAACCGGGCAACGCCGCTTATTACACAGACAATTGACCCTACGAAGCTGGTTAGGCTTCACGGTAGCGTGCATCCGCTGGCGCAGGCTCGCTACGACCGTGGCGCGGTTCCAGATTCCTTTCCCGCCGAGCGCGTGCTTCTTTTATTAGATCGCCCAACAGAGCGGGAAACCGCACTTCGGAAATTTCTGGGTGACGTCCATCAGCGAGGCTCCGCCAGTTATCACCAATGGCTCACGCCGCAGGAGTATGGACATCGGTTCGGCCCCGCTGACTCCGATGTTCAAACGGCGGCAAGCTGGCTGAAGTCGCAGGGTTTCAACGTTGCCAAGGTCACGAAGAGCAAGCAATTCATCGAGTTTTCGGGGACAGCTGGCCAGTTGCGCAAAGCCTTCCATACGGAGGTCCATCAATACAACGTTCAAGGCGAGACGCACTATGGGAACGCAAGCGAGATCAGCATCCCTGAAGCTCTCGCGCCGCTGGTGCGCGGAGTTTCCCCCCTCAACGATTTTCGCGCCAAACCTCAGCTACACGTGCTGGGCCCAGCCGCGTACTCACGAACCACAAAGAAAACCACTCCGCAGTGGACGATCACCAGTACCAACGGGAATTTCTACGCGCTCGCTCCCGAGGACTTTGTCACCCAGTACGATCTGGCGCCGCTTTATCAAGCGGGTGTGGATGGCGCTGGGCAGACCATCGGCATCATCAACGAATCGAATATCGATCTGAGTTTGGTGAATGCCTACCAACAGTTGTTCGGACTTTCCGGCAACCCGACGCAGGTGGTCATTGATGGCAACGATCCCGGAACGCTGAGAGAGGTTGACGTCGAAGCGTATCTCGATGTGGAAGTGAGTGGAGCGGTCGCGCCGAAGGCGACGGTGAACCTGTACATTTCGAGTGGCGGCAACCTTCAGGATCCACTTTCCCTGGCGGCGATCCGCGCCATAGAAGACAATCAGGCGAGCGTGCTGAGTGTCAGTTTCGGCTTGTGCGAATACTACCTTGGGAGCAGCCGTAACCAGCTTTGGGCTGGGCTGTGGGAGCAGGCAGCGGCGCAAGGCCAGACCGTTTTCGTTTCATCGGGCGACAGCGGCTCCGCTGGCTGCGATTTTGCCGGGTACCATCATGCCCACTCCGGCCTCGCGGTCAATGGTCTGGCTTCGACGCCGTGGAATGTCGCCGTGGGTGGAACCGACTTCTACTACAGCGACTACGCCCAGGGCGCTCCCAGTGCCGCTACCCTGTGGAACCAGACGAACGATTCCAACCTTGGCTCTTTGAAGGCGCCGCTGCCAGAGCAGCCTTGGAACAATCCACTCGGGCTGAACGCTAACCCTTACCCGCCAGGAGTACCTTCGGACATCGCCGCGGGCGGAGGAGGGGCGAGTAGCTGTGCGATCCAGTCGGGAACGTCCTGTACCAGTGGCTATGCGAAGCCTAGCTGGCAAACTGGTGCCGGCGTACCGGCGGACGGTGTACGCGACTTGCCTGACTTGTCACTGTTTGCAGCCAATGGCCTCAACCTTAGCGCCTACCCCATTTGCGCGTTCGCGGGAGAGTGCGTGCCGGGGGCCAACCCAACCGAGATCCTCCTCGTCGGCGGAACTTCAGCCTCCTCTCCCGCCATGGCTGGCATCATGGCGCTGGTCAATCAGAAGTATGGACGGCAGGGCCAGGCAAACTTCACCCTCTACCCACTGGCACAGCAGGAGCCATCGGCGTTCCACGATGTAACCCTGAGCAGCAATAACGTACCGTGCGAGCAAGGAAGTCCAAATTGCTCACTCGATTCCAACGGCGACGGTCGGTACACCTTGCAGCAATATGCTGCGGGGACGGGCTACGATCTGGCCAGTGGCCTCGGCTCGGTCGATGCCAATGTGCTGGTGAACAACTGGAGTTCCATCACCTTTCAGCTCACATCGACCACTCTTCACCTTTCGTCCACGAGCATCGCCCATGGCACACCGATCACGGTAACGAGTTCCGTCGCTCCCACTTCCGGCTCTGGAACGCCCTCGGGCGAGGTGGCGATTCTGACGAACTCAACCTTGCCTTCAAGCCAAGCACAGACTTTTCTTGCTTTGAGCGGCGGCACGGGCAGCGGCAGCATCGATTTCTTTCCGGGAGGAACATATCAAGTTTCGGCCGACTATCGCGGAGACGGAGTCTTTGGGAAGAGCACCTCATCCCCGGTAGCGCTTACGGTCACCCCAGAGAATTCCAATATCAATTTCTCCGTCATGGACTTCCTAAACGTGGTGAGCAACGGGGGCACCGTCCAATACGACGATCCATTGTCGCTCAATATCCAGCCGGTCGGGGTCAGCGCTCCTACCGGAAAGACAAACGGCAAGGCGACGGGCACGGCCACGTTCACAGTGGATTCGAACAAGCAGACCGCACCGCTCAATGGCGTCGGCGTCGCACGTTGGGCTCCCCCCGCACTGGCCATTGGAACTCACACGGCGAGCGCGACCTTCTCAGGCGACGCGAGCTTCAGTGCTTCTTCCGCCAGCCCAATCACCTTCAGCGTCACGAAGGGACTGCCCTTTATGACTGACTACGTGAGTGTCCCACTCGGGAACTTGCCAGGAGGCCGATTCATCGCTCCGGGCGGCAGTCTGACGGTGAGTGTCGTACTGGGACCGTACTACGGTGTGGTCGGCACAGCGGCCCCGACCGGTACGGTGACTGTGTGCCTGGGGCCTGGGAACTTCAACAACACGTGCGTGAATCCAAATTATTCTCAGACAGCTGCCCTTGCCTCGCCGAGCGGCAGCAACGGCCAGCGCTCCTCCGCGATGGTGACATTCCAGAATCTTGCCGCGGGCGACTATTACGTGTCGGTTGCCTACAACGGCGATCCAGTCTGGCAAGTCTGGGGGCTGCTTGATACCGCCCCAGTGATCGTGACTTCCACCAATCCGGCGCCATCTGCTTCCGCAACCACCTTGGCGATTACGCCCAACAGCATTTCCGGAATCCAGGCAGCGACGCTTGCGGTTACAGTGGCAGGGCCTGCAGGTGCCGCGGTCGCTCCCACGGGCTTCATCACTTTTTACGACAACAACTCTTCGGCGCCCTATCTGGAGTATTACAACCTGATCCCCTCGAACACTGGTGCCAGTGCCACGTTCACGGGGTCGTATTTTTCCCCGGCGTACTTCTGGAACAATGGCGACAACCAAATCACCGCAGTTTATTCAGGCGACACAAACTATTTGCCTTCTTCCAGCCCGGTCGTGCATCTAGCGGTGACGCAAAGCGGCGGCGATTTCTCACTTACACCGCAACTCCCGCAAATCACCGTGGCATCCGGAGGATCTGGCACGGTCGGCCTGAACCTCGCTTCTTTGAGCAATTTCAACGGGGTTGTGACCTTAACGTGCGCACCGTCCTCGAGCAAGATCAGTTGCGGTGTGAACCCGTCCGCGCCGACGCTGAACGGAACGGCGACGGCAACGCTGACCATCAATGCTTCGGCGCAGGCTCCCGGACTGTCTGCTCATGAGGGCAACCGGCTTGGTTGGCTGGGCGGCGGAGGCGGCTTCGTGCTCGCGTCTGTCCTGCTGGGCGGATTCGCGAATCGCAAGCGCCGGCTGGCATTGCTACTCAGCCTCAGCCTGTTGGCGGCGCTGTTCGCTGCGGCTGGCTGTGGCAGCGGGGGCAGCCAAAATATTCAGCCACCGCCGCCACCGCCGAATGCAGCCACTTACAGCGTGGTTGTGAGCGCAACGGCGAACGGAATCATTCATAATGCGAAAATTACGGTGATCGTTCATTGAGCCTTCACGAACCGCCCGCTAAACGTTGGGGAACTTCAGTTGGCTTGCGGAGAACTCAGTCCGATGTCCTGCCTCGCGCTTTACCTCTGCTGCGCCGCTACTGTACGTTCGTAACTCGTCGTTCCCTCTAAAGTCATTTCCCGTTTGACCGATGAAGTTTGCAGATGGCAATTTAGTTCTTGTCGTGATGTAACAGCGACGAGCCATCGGGAGAAATGTATGTCAACAGCGGCAGTTTCCAGCTTATCGATTTTTCAGGAGCTCCAGAGCTTCTACCAGAACCGTCAGACCGATCTTAAGCAGCTCGGCAGCGCTCTTCAAAGCGGGGATCTGGCGGGCGCTCAGCAAGCCTACCGCGCCCTGGCTGTGCTTGGGGAGGGCGGGCCTTTCGCCAATTCGGAACCGTTTGCCAAGTCCAGTCGCGCCCAGGTTTTTAACGCTCTCGGCGAGGCCTTGCAAGCGGGCGATTTGGCGCGCGCGCAGGCGTCCTTTGCAACGCTTACTGGCAACCTAGGTAATTCGGCAACTTCAGCGCGGGCAGCTTCAGCGGCAACTCCGGCCTCGGTCGTAAACCTCACCGGCGCGCAGCCCAGCAACAGCACCGCCACCGACAATGCATCTTCGATCTACCAGCAACTGCAAGCCTTCCGGCAGCAGCGGCTCGCCGATCTCGCCCAACTCGGACAGGCGCTGCAATCCGGCGGTCTCACCGGAGCCCAGTCGGCGTTTAACGCCCTCACCGCTCTTGGCCAGACCGGTCCTAACAAGAATGGACAGGTGTTTTCGAGAGCCGATCGCGAGCAGGATTTCCAGGCCGTCGGCACAGCCCTGCAATCCGGCGATCTGGCGGGAGCGCGGTCGGCCTTCGCAAATCTCTCCACCACCTTCGGCAAGCAAGACCAGCAGGCCCAGTCGGCCATCTCAGCCTACAATTCCGGCGTCACGGAGATCATCATCAACCTCATCCCTCCCCCAAGCGGCACGGGAGGTCCACTGACTCAACCCGCTCGCTTCATTGGGCCTCCCATCCTGCAGCAGCCGCCCACTCCACCCCCTAGCCTCATTGGACCACCCGTCGTGGAGCCGCCGCCCATTCAACCCGCTCGCTTCATTAGGCCTCCCATCCTTCAGCAGCCGCTCACTGAGCCTGCCATCAGCTCGTCGGCGTCCACCGGCGCAACTGCAAACGGTTCCGGCACCTCCGCCGTTCCCGAACTCGTCATCAACTTGGGCGGTGCGTCCGGCACCAGCGCTTCGGGTGGATCGACGCCGGAAATCATCGTCAACCTCGGCCAGGGAAGTTCTTCCGGCTCTCCCGAAGAGGTCACGATCAATTTCGGCAGTGGCAGTGCAGGAGCGCAGATCTCGATTGACACGACGCAGGGACAGAACGGCAGTCCCGCCGAGCAAGTCACCATCAACCTCAACCAGCAGAACAATTACGAGCTGGTTCTGAACCTGTTCAATGCCATCTCAACGAGCCAGGCTCAGAGCGGCTCGAGCAATGCCGTGAGTTTGCACGCATAGTTGTGCGGGCTGGTTCTGTCGGCTGGTTCTGCGAGCAAAGTTCCGCGGGCAAGATTCACGTTGCGCGACCGGCGCGAAGCCGCATGCGCGACCGGCGCGAAGCCGCAAATCATGGTGGGTTTCAGAAGTCCTCCACGCGGAACGCCCCGGTCGCGCAGCACGCAATAAAAAAAGACGCGTGCAGACGCCCGCGCCTTGCATTTAATCCTTTTTCGCCAGTGCCAACCTTAGAAGGTGATGCGCACTCCGAACTCCATTTGCCGTGGAGCGCCGTTCGCATAAGTGCCCGAACCGGGCAGAATGCGGTCCAGCCGAGAGGTGCAGAATGTCGTTGAGCTGCCGCAGAATCCCGCTGAACTCGCGTTATTGAGCGAACTGCCCGGCGCGCCGTTGAGCACGCCGCTTAACTGGTTCCCCGCTCCTCCGAAGTTGGCGAAGTTGAAAACGTTAAACAAGGAGACGTTCGGCTCCAGCTTCACTCGCTCCCCAATCTGGAAAGGCCAGGTCAAGTGCAGATCGATCGTCTTCAGCCAGGTCGCTTCCGCATAGTGGCCAGGCAAAGCAGCCTGACATTCCTGCCCGACAGCGGGGACACTTGAGCAGATCAGAGGAGTGACAGCGCCCAGCGAATGCAGTTGATCCACACGGAACAAGCCGCTACCCGCCAGGGCATTACCGGCCGGAGTGAACTGCCCCGCGACCGTGCGGTTGTAATAACTGATCAACTGTGTCAACTTGCTGGTCGAGTATTTTCCCGTGCTTCCGATGAACCCCAGAAGGTCGCCGACCGTGCCGTCACCGGTGATATCGCTGCGGAAGATTTCGCCCGCCACGCCGCCGCCGTCCTGCTGCGGAATGTACGCGCTCAGGGGCAGCGGCGACGCCAGATGCGCGATCAGCGAAAGCCGCAGCCCGTGCGGCAACTCCGCCGTGGGAGTGAAGGTAAGCTGGTGGGTGCGGTCTAGGCCCGAGGCACCGAAGTGTCCGCGATGCGGCCGGTTGTAATCTTCCGCCACGTTCATCAGCGAATAATCTCCACCGCTGCCGTTCGGCTCGGCGATGTTAGTGCGATAACGCGACCACGCGTACGCCATCGCAATGTCCATCCGCCCCACATGCCGCGTCGGATTCGCCACGCTGGTCTTGTACGCCAGATGCAAACCTTGATACTTTGACCGCCCGCTCTGAAAGTACATGATGTTCGAGCCGACCGCCGGATTGATGCCGCCGAAGGACGCCTGCTGCTTGCCTAAGACCGAGCACGGAAACGGTCCGCAAAACGCATTCGACGAATCCAGACCCTGGCGCGCAAAATCGGTGATGGTCGCCCCCGGCACTGCGGCCAAATAGCAAGTTACCGCATCCTGCGAACTGCTGCCCGCAAACAATGCTGGATGCAGCGTCGGGCATCCCGCTGTTACCGACAATGGATTCGCCGCTAGCGTCAAATTGATCGCATTCAGTTCCGCCGCATAAGTATTGGCTAAAGGGTTTAGGTTGTGGCCATCCGTCAGGAAGCCCGCGTCACCGACGTGATTCGTGTCAATCCCCAGCGGAAACTGGGTGCCGATCTCGCGCACATAGTCGATGGAGAACATGCTGCGCTCACCGATCTGTTTCTGAACTCCGAAGTCCATGTGCACCACACGGGGTGTCTTGTAGCCGGGTGCTAGCAGACCGCCAAAATTTGCCACGCTGTTCGCCAGCGAGTAGACGTTCTGTCCGCCGGTCACAGCCGTCTGTGCCGCCTGGAAATCCGACTGCAGGGCCTGAATCAACGGCGCAGCTGCCCCAATCGTCGCCCCACAAATTCCTGTCGCGATGTCCACTCCGTTTACGGAACTGACCACCGATCCGTCCGGAAACAGCACCGCCCCAGTCGGACACAGCGTCAGACTTCGGTTGTATTGCCCGTTCGACAAGCGGTTGATGCGGTCCTGATAGGCATTCTGCAGCAGAAAATTGTCGAAGAACATTCCGCCGCTGGCCCGGACTACCGTTCGCCCATTGTGTCCCGGATCCCACGCCACACCGAATTGCGGAGCAAAATTCCAGTCCGGCTGGTTCACGCTCTCCCCCAGCGACGAATGCGCACCCGTGCTACTGTTCGGAAGCAGACCGAATTGATCGAGAATCAAACCGCTCGTGCACGGTAGTGGTTGTGGCACGATGGTGGTATTGATCGCGGAACATGGCACCGCCGGCAAGTCGCTGTTCGTGCGTCCGCTGTCGCGCACATAATTCACGCCAAAACTGATATTGAGGTTCGGAAACAGGTTGAACGTGTCGCCCAGGTA
>WNFE01003697.1_pt1 | contig 11347 bp, 10 predicted proteins | sample 5400451 | NCBI WGS metagenome assembly WNFE01 (sample SAMN13153344, study PRJNA577476) | soil metagenome | isolation source: 200 cm saprolite under Douglas fir tree site 2 hole 2 | place: USA:California | collected 2015-04-18
CGTAATGTAGCGATGGTTTCAGCGGTGTACTTGCGTGCCGTTTCACGATCCATATGCCCTACATTCAACGCCAAAGCTTTACAGGCACGTATGGCCTGCGGCCCACCACTCAGTAACTCGCGCACAGTTTTCTCGACAGTGGCATCAAGTTCTTCAGTGGTTGTTATGATATGGACCAGGCCAATCTGCTGAGCACGGGTCGCGCTGAAGCGCTCACCTGTTACAAAAAGTACACGTGCGTGCGTCTCACCAATCTTGCGTACAACGTAAGGAGAGATAACGGCTGGTGCGATACCGAGCTTCACCTCGCTAAAAGCTAAACGAGCGCCTTCGACCGCAATAACGATATCACAGACAGCAAGCAAGCCCAGCCCTCCTCCCATAGCGGTACCATTAACACGAGCCACCACCGGACAGGGAAAGGAGTTGATAGTATCCAAGAGATCTGCCAGGCGTAACGCATCGTTCAGATTCTGTTCCTGCGTAAAGGCTGCGGAATCCTTCATCATATTCAGGTCGGCTCCGGCGCTAAATGAGGGTCCATCACCTGTCAATACCACAGCATGTAACTGCGTATCGGTACTCAGGTCAGTGAATGCTGCTTGTAAATCATTGACAAGTTGTGTATTAAATGCATTGTGTACCTCGGGACGCCGCATGGTGACGGTGGCAATCTTATCTTGATGGCTTCGCTCAACTGTGATATGTGTGTATGTTGTCATAAACCGGCTCCTTCACATTCTGAATACTCCAAAGGGAGTATCTGGCATAGGTGCGTTTAAAGACGCAGCAATACCCAGCGCCAGCACAGTGCGTGTATCGCGAGGATCAATAATCCCATCATCCCAGAGGCGGGCAGTACTGTAATAGGGGTTGCCCTCTTCCTCGTACTTATCGAGAATCGGCTGTTTGAAAGCTGCCTCTTCCTCCTCGCTCATTGTTTTGCCACGTGCAGCCAGTCCATCTTTACGTACCGTTGCCAGCACGCTGGCTGCCTGTTCGCCGCCCATCACCGAGATATGTGCATTCGGCCACATCCACAACTGCCTTGGTGAATAGGCCCGCCCGCACATACCATAGTTGCCAGCACCAAATGAGCCGCCAATGATTACCGTGAAACGTGGCACAGGTGCGTTGGCAACTGCCATCACCATTTTCGCACCATCTTTGGTAATGCCGCCGTTCTCATACTGCCGACCCACCATGAAGCCGGTGATATTTTGTAAGAAGATCAACGGCGTCTGACGTTGAGCGCACAATTCGATGAAATGGGTTGCCTTGAGTGCGCTCTCCGAAAAGAGAATACCATTATTCGCAATGATACCTACTGGATAGCCCATAAGCCGGGCGAAGCCGCATACCAGGGTCGTACCATAGAGTTCTTTGAATTCGTGGAAGCGGCTGCCATCGACAAGACGAGCAATTACTTCGCGTACGTCATAACTCTTGCGGCTATCTATTGGGACGATGCCAAGGAGTTCGTCAGGACCGTAACGTGGGGGTTCGGGTGTAGCAATGTCCCAGGGAATGTATTCGCGACGGTTAAGATTTGAGACAATGCTGCGGCAGATGGCCAGGGCATGTTCATCATTCAGAGCATAGTGATCAGTGACACCGGAGATGCGGCAATGGACATCGGCGCCGCCCAGGTCTTCAGCGCTCACCTCTTCGCCTGTTGCAGCTTTTACTAGTGGAGGTCCACCAAGGAAAATGGTGCCATTGCCACGTACGATCACCGTTTCATCGCTCATGGCAGGGACATAGGCGCCCCCAGCAGTACAGGAACCCATCACTGAAGCAATCTGTGGAATACGCTGGCTCGACATGCGCGCCTGGTTATAAAAGATGCGCCCGAAGTGGTCGCGATCAGGAAAGACCTCTGCCTGCAGTGGCAGAAAAGCTCCGCCAGAATCGACGAGGTAGATGCAGGGTAAGTGGTTCTGTTCGGCAATTTCTTGTGCGCGTAAATGTTTCTTAACGGTCATTGGATAGTAGGTACCGCCCTTAACCGTGGCATCATTAGCGACGATGATGCATTCCTGTCCCTCGACGAGTCCAATACCTGTGACGATACCTGCTGATGGGGCTTCGTCATCATACATGTCCCATGCGGCTAATGGACTCAGTTCCAGGAAAGGTGTGTCAGGATCACATAGTAACTGGATACGTTCTCGTGCGAGTAGTTTGTTGCGTCTGCGGTGTCTGGCGATTGCATCCTCACCTCCACCTTGCTGCACCTGTCGAATACGTTCGTTAAGTTCGTCTATGAGCTGCTGAAAATACAGTGTATTCTCCTGAAATTCGGGGCTATTGCGGTCTATGTGGGTTTCAATGATACCCATGTTTGTGTCTGTTCCTCTCGACAACGCTGTCATGAATGTAGTTCCTGGCGTCTCCAGGTACTGTTAGTTATGGCTGGGGTGATTCGGACTCCAGATGCTCGGGGGGACGAAAGTCGCCAGGCTGAGTTGCATAAGGCGCCAGGCCCGCTCCCGGCCCTAACTGATTAACCGGTGTTGTGAGTTGTCTGGCCTTACGTTCAAGCGCAAGTTGAATCAAATCGACTGCGCTCTCCAGGTCGATGACTCCCGTATTCACCACGAGATCATACAGGTCCGGATTAGCCAGATTTTGGCGATGAACTTCCTGCAGGTAACGAACCCGGTCGCGATCCTTGAGTTGGATACGTGAACGTGCTGCGTCTTGACTCAGTCCCTCACGTCGCATAACATAGACGATACGCCGCTCGAGGGGAGCTACTACACGTACATGGAGCGTATCGCGCCTGCCAGCTAAGATCACCTGCGCAGCTCTGCCTACAATCACGACATGTCCTGTAGCTACCGCTCCCTTGACGACCCGGTGAAGTGCTTCCCGGTAGGTCTGTGCGTCTGTCACTGCAGGAATCGGCGCAGACACAAGGGCCGCCGGCTCGAATAGTTGCATACTGGTCAAAATGCGTGAGACCAGGCCCTCAACCCGCTCATCGTGTGCTTCCGCTTCTGCTTCACTTACGCCCAGATCATGCGCCACCTGCACGACGACTTCGTGGTCAACCAACTGCCACCCCAGACGTCTGGCAAGGCGTGTAGCAATTTCGCCGCCACCACTGCCATATTCGCGTGAGATGGTGATGGCACGCATCTGGGAAGTTTTATTAAGATCTTGACTCATATTATGGCCCTCTTGCTTATTTTAGCACCGGGTTAAAGGGCAAGCAAGTGGACAATAAAATACTCAACTCTGCATCTGCAGGTTCTTTGTAGGCAACCACTATCATTGTCTCGATCTCGGACAAGAGTGCGTCGATGGTCGCGTTAATCCGTTGACATTCCACACCCGTCGTCGAAACGACTTGCTTATACTCTCCCTGAACTGCATCGACCAGTTTTGCTATTTGACGTTGTCTTTCGGTTGAAGCCACCTTAACCGGCAAGCGTTTCCATACATCTGGATAAATGCGCCCTTTTCGCGTACCCTCGTGCATATTCGAGTTGATGTATTCACGCATGAACCGGCTATTAATGATGGCGAGCAGGTAACGTAAATCAAATAACTCAGCGATAAAAGAGAGATTATCCCTGATACCGCTTATCTTTTGAGATTTTCTATAGACCCTTTGTATACCCCTCACCTCAATAGCTCCTGCTTGCTCCAAGGCTTTCCAGGGGACAACTACTTGCACACTATGATTGGCAAAAAGTCCGGCGCGATCGTAATAACCACCCGATGTTTCTCCCAATAACAACTTCTCCACTGTGCGAAAGAGCGCCATATGCCTGGGAGCACGCATGTATGGCTGATATTTCTCGTAAGCCACGTGACGCTTGCACCGTATGTAAAAGCTACCGATATCGTCGCCCAGCACTCCATCGTCAGGATAATCAGCAGGGCGTGTCGTTTCTTCACCTGGAGGTAAAAAGACGTCATTGACTATAAAGCGTTTCTCCCGTTTCCCATCGATTACCTGGTCGAAGTTCTCATGACTCTGTGCCTCAACACCTGTGCCGATGTATGCAATTGTGCAGAGGGGGATGCAACCCTCTGTAAGGCTTATATCAAAGGCTGGGTCGAAGCGCCAGCGAAAGATGCGGTCCTTAGATTGTATTTGAGTTGAAAGAGGTAAGGTTTCAAAGTGCTTGCAATCGGCTCGTCCATGTTTTCTTCGTATCACCTCGTATCGCTCATCGGGCGTGCAGTTCTCAATACATACAATGGTACTTTCTACCGAGGCGTCCTGGAAGAGACGCAATCCAGGGAAGAAGTCAATCTGCAACAGGCGATATTGGCTGCTAAGCACCTGTCGCAGACGTTGAGCATATCCCTCGGTCTCTATAGCGTTGGAAACGATCAAGCCAAGCCTCCCAGTTCCGGGACGCAGAAATTGCAAGTTACGTTCAAAGAACGCCACAAACAGGTCCCAACGTTGATATAACAATCGGTAGATACCAAAGTTCGAGATTTTATCACGATAAAGTAAACCATCAGAACTTTCGCCAGCGCTGACATATGGAGGGTTGCCAACGAGATAATCTATAGGTTGCATAGCGATGTTTGGCTCAAGAACATCGGCACAGTAAATATGAAAATGCTCGACACCTCTACACAACTGACCTTGCTCATTGATCAGAAACGGCAAACATTGGATAAGCAGGTTCATTTCGGCCAGAAAGCAGGCGAAAGGATTGAGATCGTAACCGGATAGCGTGCTGGTCAGTATCTGAATGGCGTATTCCGGGCTAACTTCATGGGCATTGACCAGTCGCTGCAAAAGAGCTCTTTTGCGCGCTGCCGCTGATACCAGGAACGAACCACTACCACAGGAGAGGTCTCCGACGGTCTTTTCTAAAAAGTTGTGAAATTTCGTATAGTCATTGTCTCCATACCTGGGAATACCAAGCGCATCGAGCATGTAGTCTACTACGCGGGGCGGTGTATAGAACTGCCCTTTTGCGCTACGATCCTTATACTCAATATAGCCCTGATTGAAGATTCTACCCAGTACATCTATACTCAGCTCATAGAAGTTATAGCGACTGAGCAGGGTATACAAGCTCACAATGGTTTGTTCGTCAGGTGTGAACCAGTCGTAAAGTTCATGATGGTAGAGAAGATTGCTGTAATTGATGTGGACACGATAATATATTTCTTTGAGGAGTTGGAGAAAGGAATGATGTATACGGTGGTGTAATCCAGTACAAGTTTGCTCGCCAGTCGCGAAAGTATGTTGAGAAATCAGGTGAGGTGAGGTCAGTCCATTATCCTCGCATGCACGTACGAAAAAGGTGCGCACAAATTGCATGTAGGTGGTTTGCAGACAGAATTCAACTTGTGGGTTGGTAAGGCTACTTCGAGCTGTGGTCTGCCAGGTTTCGTATCCCTTGAGAGCCTTCTTACTGCGCATGCTATCGTCACTGAGCTGAGTGGTAATTGACACTTGCTGCTGATTATCGGCGAAGCTTTGTTGTAGTAGGATGGATTGAGTACGAACCTTTTCGTATATAGAACCCAACACTGGTCTGAGTTGCTTTGCGAGCGCCTCTAATTGTTCAGGTGTTTTCAAAGGCATGGTATGGTGGTATGTGCCAGGTCGTTGCATATTTTCTCTGATTTTCTGCATGTACAGGATATACGAAGTATAGTGAAGTGAAGATGGTTGGTCAAGCTCATAAGCTCGTTAATGTATTGGCATCTTGTCAATACCTTTGCAGCAGGATATAATCGCAACGTACCTGCGGTTCTGTAGGCTGATCGATGATCGGGCGTGGCCAAGCGGTAAGGCAGCAGACGATGTGTGCTACTCTGTTTCGACAAATCCTCAAATCTGCTAGATCAATCTCCTGAGCTATCTCACATAGTATATGCCTTAAGTATAAGCAAGTAAGGATGGGCAAAGGAAAACACTGTTGAAGCTTTTTGATGATATATCGCGAACTGATAAAAGTTCCCAAAAACGACGCAAATCATTCTATAATGTTTTAAACCGATCTGCACGTTCTGATTATGAAGCTGCACGTCAATTGTTAGAAAAATGGTTTCTGGATTACCCCGCTGATCCTAAGCAGAATCGTGAATCCTTGCAAGGGAAATTCTGTTCGAATGATTCTGATCATCTCAGTGCATTCTTTGAACTCTATACTTATGCCTGGCTTAAGTATCAGAGATTTCTCGTCCATCCAGAATATGTAGTAGATCAAAGTAAAAATAGGCCCATTGATTTCTTTGTGCAGCCTCCTGATGGACTCCCTTTCTACCTTGAGGCAGTTGTCGCTATGGATTCTGAAGCAGAGGTTAAGAGCGAAGGATCATTAGAGGAACTTCGTCAATCCCTTAGTAAGATCAATGATCCAAATTTTCTAATAGATTTCAAATGGGAACGTAAGTCTGATAAACAGCTCCCAACTGCTCAAATGCGCTTGGACTTGCAGAAGTGGCTTCAGAAACTCGGCGAAGACTCCACACAAGAGGAAAAGCCAGAACCTGCTTCTTATGAGCGTAACGGCTGGAAGCTTTTATTCTTCGCAGTTCCTCGATCAAGACAGGGAAAACTGAAGCATCAGATATTGGGTCAACCCTTAAGCGCCCAGTGGGTGCCTTTTGAAAATTCTCTGCGAAAGAAACTCGAAGACAAAGGGGAGAAGGGTCGGTATGGGAACCATGAGTATCCCTTTATAATTGCTGTTAATATCTTGGCGCAAGATTCTTTGGGATGTAATCTTGATGAGCTTTTTTTTGGTAAGGAAGTGTACCTATTTGACAGGCAGTCGGGAGAAGGGGCTATGACACGATCTACCCACCTTCTTAATCGACCATTTAGTGAAAACGGATTCTGGCGTGCTCGTAGAAGGTGGCGGGAAGATCGTGAGCATGTGAGCGCTGTGCTTCTTGTGGATGATTTGTGGCCATTGTCAATTGCACATAAAACTCCGATACTTTGGCATAACCCTTCAGCAGCAAGGCCCTTGAATCATAGTATTTGGCATGGACCTCAAATGATATTTGACCTAAACACATCTCGCTGGAATTTCCGCGAAGGGAAGAACACCTGGGAGATTTTGGATTTGTCCCAAGCTTGGCCGAAAACAGACACTCAATAGGCGCTTCAAAATATCGAAAATAAGCCTCTTATGGGGGCTATCTAATCTTTTGTGTAACATTATCTAGAGATTTGAAGCTGAGTACTCCAGACTACCATTGAGGAGAAACCAGTCATGAAAGATTCGTCATTCCCTGGGCCAACAGGATCACCCTATATACCATGTGTCTGCCCAATAAAGAGGCATCTATTGTTCAAAGTAGTTCGAGATGGTATCGAGGTCAAGTGTCGAGGTTGCAGATTGGTAGTTTTCATCAGCCGTGAATCGCTAGAGAAGCAAACGATAGAGTTTTCAAAGGATCAGGTTTTGTCAGGAGTATTGAGTCCGCACAATTTGCCAGCTAAACAAACAGATTAATGCGAGCTAAGTAGTATGAATTAGCTCTAGAAATTAATCAACAAAGATTTCACTCTTTCTACTGAGCAGTTACCTGTATCTCAAATTCGAATGTCCATATAGATCATCCATCTTCTTCACCACTTCTTGCTGCATTTCCGGCAATACATGAGCATAGATATCAGCCGTGATTGCAACCAAGCTATGTCTTAATAATTCCGACACCACTTTCAAGTCCACTTTTGCCGCGCGTAACACCGTCGCCGCTCCATGACGTAGATCATGAAACCGCACATCCGGCAAACCCGCCTTTTCAACGGCTTTTTGAAGAGACGCGACTACCGCCCCTTATGACTTCGCTTTACTTCTTCCAGCGTCCATAGTTGCCGTCGTACTCGTGATGGTCCATAATTCCCTAGTAGAACTCACCGCTTTCCCCAAACTGCATATTGTAAGCATCCTCTTCTTCTGGACTGACGGCCAGGATGGTGTTGAGTTCCTCGAACTCCCCCGCGATTCCTGGGCTGGTTTGCTTTTGATTTCGCATATTGTAGTGTCGAATAGCATGGCAGTTGGCACACAAAACGATGCACTTCCCGATTTCTTTCCTGATCCTATCGAGACTAAACCCTCTATTGGCTGCATAACTAATGCTAAACACCTTGTCCTCTGAGTTCAGGTGATGAAAATGTAAGGTCGCTGGATGTCGCTGACCGCAATCTACACAGTGCAATTGATTCTTCATATTCTGGATGTAATCGTGGATAGCCCTCTTTCTCTCGTACATCCTGGCGAGCCGCTTCGCCCTGTGGCGTTGGTGCCAGCTACGCTGATAGTTTCGCTGGTATTCCTTCCACTCCTCGGACTGATATCGGCTTGTGTCTTTGAAGGGCATTAGTTTCCTCCGGCTAACATGGTAAAAATCTCGGGGTGGTTAAGCACAAATCCTACAACAATACCGACATCCTGACGAAGCAGTTCCTCAGTAAGATTGCCTTCAAGAGCAAAGTCGATCAGGTTTTGGATAATCTCTACAATGCCTTCTTCTGAGGGTTCAACTGGCAATCTCCCTCTGAAAATACCAGCTTTCCCCATTGTCAGCCCGCGCTGAAACGCGGCAGTTGTCTGGTTTACTGCTTGCTGCATACGTACTCTCCCACTATCCAGCCGAATAAGAAACCTGCATTGTCTGTCAGCCTGCCTTCATCCAAAAACCCCTCCGTATACGGCTCTAAGAAATTGTCACGGATGAAATCGACAATAAGCTGGGCTGTGGGCTGGCGATACTCTTCATCTCCTGTTAAATGCCACGAAATACCATGACGCACTCCATGATCGAACGCAGGGTTGCCATAGGTTCGGGGTTGTACAGCGGTTTGTGGAGTCATGCAGCTCTCTCCCTTTCTGTGTGTAGCTCCTGACAACTTGAGACTCTGTTAGACTTTTTCCTAATGTATAGGCAAACTTGGTATAACAGTAGGATTATTCAAAGTATAACTGATGACTTGCCGAATCTGCAAGGTTTTTGGGGCAAAGTTTGTCTACTTATTGACGAGAAAGGAAACTGGCTCATATAATAGGCAAAACACTAGAAAAGGGAGCTAACCCCTGTGAGTAAGCAGTATTTGAAGGTGAAAGACGCCGCGGAACTTTTAGGACTCTCTGAAGACACTATCAGAAATTGGATTAACCGGCCACGCCATAAATTACCAGCGGTGAAAGCTGGGCGCGATTGGCTTATTAAACGAGAAGACCTTGACCACTTCCTTGAAGATCAAAAAAACGTGCGTGGAGACGAGGACAAGTAATTTTCTGGAAAATTATCATGCCGTGTATTGGCATCTTGTCAATACCCTGGCAGCATGATATAATCGCAACATGCTTACGATGCTGTAAGCTGATAATGATCGGGCGTAGCCAAGCGGTAAGGCAGCGGTCTTTGGAACCGCCATTTCCCAGGTTCGAATCCTGGCGCCCGAGCTTTTAATATAAAGTGGGATGGTTAGCGGTGAACAATATATATGCACTGTGCACGCTGAGTTCCAGCTTTAATCCATCCCCAAAGCTGTAGACATCAGAAAAAAGGTATGTAATAGTCATTATGAAGACATATGCGCCCGTAGTGCTTGCAGCGGGCAAAGGCACCAGGATGCGTTCAACGCTGCCAAAGGTGCTACACCAGGTGGCAGGGTTGCCATTACTGACGCACGTGCTTAACGCTATCGAAGCTATCAACTCCACTTCTGCGTTTGCCCCGATCCTCACTTCAATAACCAGCCATCGTCCTATTGTAGTACTGGGCTATGAGGCAGAGCAGGTTGAAGCCATTTTTGGAGAGCGATGTCACTACGCTCTCCAAGAAGAGCAATTGGGCACTGGTGACGCCCTATTGGCCGCCAGGAAGGTGGTTGATACGCTGAATCCTGTACCTCAAACGATACTTGTCTGTTATGGCGATACCCCGCTAATAAGTAGCGAGATACTTGCTCGTGTGCTGGTTGAGCACATCACAAGCAGGGCAACGCTGACTTTCCTTACTGCAATCGCAGAACAGGACTCTGACTTTGGTCGTGTTGTACGTAACGCAGATGGACGAGTGCTCGAAATTGTCGAAGTCAAACGCGCGACAGAAGAACAAAAGCGTATCAAGCAAGTCAACTCTGGTGTCTATTGTTTTGATGGTAGCTGGCTCTGGCCGGCTTTGCAAGAGCTACCCAAGAATGCATCGGGCGAATACTATCTGACCGACCTTGTGAGTATAGCAAGCTCACAGGGATGTAAGATAGTCACCATCGCTGGAACGCTGGACGAAACCATCGGCATCAATAACCGTGTGCAACTGGCTGCCGCTGAACACCTGGTGCGCCAGCGCGTGTTAGAGCGGCATATGTACGCAGGCGTAACCATTATTGATCCTACCAGCACCTACATAGATGCAGATGTGGAAATCGGAACAGATACTATCATTCTTCCTGGTACAATGATTACGGGGAAAACGCGTATTGGTTCGGCATGTCGTATTGGGCCAGGAACGACTATCGATAATTCTGTTCTTGGAGATGGTTGCATCGTTCGCAATTCTGTACTGGAAAAAACGACATTCGAAGACGGGGTGCATATCGGTCCCTTTAGCCATTGTCGTCCAGGCTCCTACCTCGCGCGTAATGTACGCATGGGTAACTTTGGGGAGGTGAAAAACTCTTATATCGGTGCAGAAACAGACATGCATCACTTCAGCTATGTCGGGGATGCCACAGTAGGTGAGCATGTCAATATCGGTGCGGGCACAATTACCTGTAATTATGATGGAGTACGGAAAAATCACACGGAGATAGGCGACGGTGCCTTCATTGGAAGTGATACAATGTTAGTTGCACCTGTAACAGTTGGTGAAAATGCCCAGACAGGAGCCGGTTCAGTAGTGAACCGCGATGTCCCACCCGGTGCTGTCGTTGTTGGTGTTCCGGCGCGCATTTTGCGGATGCCCCAACCAATAGATAGTTCTACGACAGAGGGTTCCGAAAAGGAGTGATTGGTTTTATGGACGGCGCTGGCTTAGCCGAAAGTATAGTGACGGCCTTTACGGTCGTCCGCGCCACTGCCGAAGTTCAAAGCCCGCAATTTGATGCTGCAGCATGGCTACAGCTCATCACACTGATCGTATCTTTAATTCTGTGTGCCATGGCGTCTGCTGCAGAAACGGCGCTTACCTCTATCAGCCGCATAAAGCTCAAAAATCTGGTGGAAGAAGGCGACCAAAGGGCCATTGAGATTGATCGCCTGCTAGCTCATCCAAATGTTTTCCTTTCTACCATCTTGGTCGTCAATAGTGTGGCCGTCATTGTTGCTTCCAGCATGGCTACTGTGTTGGCCCTGCGCTTATTACCAAGCTATGGCGAACTGATCGCGACGAT
>WNFE01003699.1_pt1 | contig 11345 bp, 8 predicted proteins | sample 5400451 | NCBI WGS metagenome assembly WNFE01 (sample SAMN13153344, study PRJNA577476) | soil metagenome | isolation source: 200 cm saprolite under Douglas fir tree site 2 hole 2 | place: USA:California | collected 2015-04-18
GGACCGCCGCCGCAGCGCCGCGCGTGAGCCGGAGCTTCAAATCGGACGGTGTCTTGGCGCTGGAACGCAACGAGGGCGTGTACGCGACCCCCCTGCTCGGACGCGCTGCCGCAGGCCGCGCCCGGCACCGCGAGCGCGAGGGCGAAGAATCGAGGCAGTCTCAGAGGGAGGCTCGCGCGCCCGGCGGGGTCGTGATGCCGAGGATCGCGCGCGCAGCAGCGGTCGTCAGCGTGTGCGGAGCGAGCGCCTCGACCAGCCCCGGAGGCAGAGGGTGCGGCTTCAGATCCTTACGGTCCACGCAGACCAGCACCATCCAACCCGCGGCCCCGAGCCGCGGCGGGTCGTCGCGCAGCACGTCGAAGTTGAGGGTCATCGACTTGGTGCCGACCCGGCCGACGTACGTCGCCACGCGCAGCCGGTCGTCCAGGCGCGCGGGGAGGTAGAACTCGCTATGAACGGCCTTGCGCGGCAGAAAGATGTCGTAGCGGTCGAACACGCGGGCGTAGGCGAGGCCACAGGCACGGAACAACTCCGTCTCGGCGATCTCGAAGAACCGGACGTAGGACCCGTAGAAAATGATGCCGGCGAAGTCCACGTCGGACCACCGGACATACTCTTCGATGATGTACGGCTTCGCGGGCATCGCTTCCCGAACGGTGAAGCCCGAACCGGAAGCTAGGGGGCCTGATACCCCCACGCCAGGATGACGGAGCTAGACGCGCGTCGCGGCCCCGGAGCCCCCGTGCCTGTTGGGCCGGAGCCCATAGGCTCGCAACCGGCGCCACAACGTGGTTCGGCTGATGCCGAGCCGTCGCGCGGTCTCGGCCAGCTTCCCATGCGTCACCTCGAGCGTGTCGAGGATGGCTTGGCGCTCCCGCTCGGCCAGCGTCGGGCTGTCTCCGCTGGCGCCGGGGAGAAACACCACTTCACCGAGCTCGAGCGAGCCCTGCTTCAGCGTTCGCGTCCGGCCGCCGAAGGCCATGAGCCGCTCGCGCAGGTTGTCGCCCCGATGGGGCGCGCCGTCCCCGACCGCGTCGAGCGTACGCCGCGCCCGCTGGTTCGCGTACAGGATCCGGCCATAGGGGTCGAGGACGACCACGCCCTCGCTGAATGTTTCCATTACTGCCTGCCCGAGCGGGGCGAAGCTCAGCGGGGCCGGGAGACTGGCGGTCTTTTCTCTCGCAGGCATACGTCCTTGCATAGCCGAGGTTGCGCGTCAGGGTTCCAGACAGCACCACATAAGCAAGACCCGCGGAGCGTGCGGAAGTCACAACTCGCGGGGGCGCGGATTTCTAGCGACCCCGGCCCCCCCGACCCCCACGGCCGCCTCGGCCGCCTCGGCCGCTCCGTGCGAGGCGCTGCCGTTCTCCCCGGGACAGACCGCTCAACTGGCGGCGCAGGTCCTCCAATGAATCGGACCGCACCGCCTCGCGCTTGCCCCGGAGCACCGTGAAGCGGACCGGCCGGTCGAGCGGGGGCAGGTCGCGCGGTTGCAGCCGCCGTGCCTGGCCTTCCTTGAGACGCAACCGCACCACGCCGATCCCCTGCTCCACCTCGTAATCCACGGGCACGCGGTCCCCGTAGAGGTGGACCGATGCCGGGAGCGCCTCCAGGGCGCTGCGCTCGGCTTCCGGCACCATCTGGTTTACGTCGAGCTCCAGCCGTGCGTTGATGAACTCGTCCCACGAGCCGACCCGCGCGAGCTGGGCCGCGAGCCGGGCGGTCACCTGTTCCGTGGCCGCCTGCGTCAGCCGCCCGCCCGAGCGTCGCCAATAGGATCCGAGCCGCTCCAGCGCGCGCCGCACCCGTGCCTGATCGGGGTGCGGCGTATGGCCGGCGAGCAGGGCCTCTACCAGCGCCGCCCGCGCGGCGTCGGCGAGCTCCAGGGGGAACGGGCTCGGGAGGGGCTCGACGTCGCGCTCGAGCAAGAACCGGAAATAGCCGACCGTCCGGACCCGCATTAGGCCCTCGTACCGGCGCTGTCGCTCGAACACGACTGTGGGCGCGCCGCGCCGCGCGTAGCGGCGGATGGCACGCTCGGGCAGCTGCGTTCCCTCGATGCTGGCGCGCGGCACGCCGAACCGGTCCGCGAAGTAGCGCAGCGTGCCGGCGACGGCGCCCCAGCTAGAGCACACCGAGCCGCGGCTCACGCGCGCCTCGCGGCCGTCCGCCGTTTCTTCGTCGATGACCAGGTCGAACGGCTGGATCTTGGCCACAAGGTCCGCGAACGCGGCCAGGGTCTTCTCGCCTGCATGGGGCAGCCGCTCGGGCAGCGGAAGCTCGAGCTGCCGGTACACCGAGGCCAGCCCGAGCGCTACATCCTCGATGGCCTTCACGAGCACGCCTCGGCCTTCGGCCCAGCGATCGACGTTCTCGCGGAACAGGTGGCGCGGCAGACCGTACACCTCGCCCAGGTAACCGTGCTTGTTGACCGCTTCGGCGTAGACGTTGTACGCAGTGAGGTGGTCGCTTCCGGACACGATCAGGCCCCGCAGGTCCCGCTCCTCGCGCGTCATGCGGTGCAGCGATTCGCCGCTCGCCGCCACCGCCACCATCGGCACGAGTTCGGGATCGGCGTGATAGAGCAGCTCTCCCCAGGGTCGCTCGACCGGCATCGCTTCCACCTCGCGGCCGTAGCGGGTCAGCCGCCCGTGCTCGATCAAGCCGCGCTCAGTGAGCAGCTCGACGGCGTCGCGGTACGCCTTGCGGTCGAGCGGCACGGGCAGGTCGAGCTCGCGCGCGTCCACGCCGAGCGCCGCGCAGGTGATCGCCACCCGCTCCGCGTCTCCCGCGAGCTGGAACTCCGGCGGCGTCGGCCGTAGCTCGTCGAACACGAGCTCCCGGTCGCTCAGGATGTAGACCTCGCCCCCTTCCACGCGCCCGTGCACGCGTCCCGCCATCTGGAGGATTTCATTCGCGCCGAGGTAGAGTCGCGTCAGCACGTTGCGACCCCGCTCCACGACATTGGCGTAGCGCGCGTCGTAGATCACCACCGTGTCGAGGCCGCGGATGTTGAGCGCCGACTGGCCTGCCGCGGTCATCGCCAGCAGAAACGGCCGGCGCACCTGGCCGTCGAGGAAGGGTCGGATGACCCGGATCGGCTCGCCCCCGTGGTAGAACGCGGTCGGCAGGCCCTGCCAGCGGTCGCCGAGCTCCTTCGCGATCTGCTCGACCTCGGCGCGGGTGGGCACGAACACCGCGACGCCGCGCCGCTCCCGCAGGACGTCCTTCATGAAGCGATCGTTCAGGAACTCGAGCGGCTGCTGCGGCAGGACGCGCACATCGGCCGCCCGCGCGGGATCGAACGCCCGGGTCTCGAGCACCTCAACCGATCCCAGGTAGCGGGCATAGAACGCCGGATCCACGGTGGCCGAAAGCCAGATGAAGCGGCAGCCCGCTCGCTTGCCGAGCGCCAGGCACAGCTCGAGCTCCGCCGAGGTCTGATGGATCTCATCCACCACCAGCGTGTCCCGCGCGGTGATGAGGCCGTCCTCGAACCAACGGCGCGCGATCCCGGTGGTCACGATCACGACGTTCCACGTCGGCGTCTCGGGCGTGGCTTCCCGCTCGCGGTTCACGACGCCGACCTTGAGCGGCGCTTGCAGGATGGTCGTCGCAATCGGCCGGATGGCGAGCGTCTTGCCCGTGCCGGTCCCGGCCACGATCCCGAACCCCCGCCCCGATGCCGCGAGGCGGGAGATGTCCTCACCGTGCTCTCGGGCGAGGAGCGTGTCGATATCGAGGCTCATCGCGAGCTCGATGGTTTCGCAGGCCGCGCGGGTCGGGGCGATCACCACGACCCGTCCGGTGGCGGGCTCCGCGGCGAGGAAGGCGTTCGGATCGGGGGGAAGGAAGTGGTCGCGGGAAATTCGCACGGCCGCAATATAGATTAGCGGTGGAGGGAGAGATGATCCGTCGACCCGTGACGTGCCTGGTGATCGTGCCGTGGCTCGCGGTGGCGCCGTTCGTGGCACTCGCACAGCGGCTCGAGCGCACTCCCGAGAACCCCACCCGAGAGCAAGTCGAGGCGCAGCTCCGCTATCAAACGGGTCGCGTCACCCTGCGCCGCGGTCTCGCGACCCTCGACCTCCCCGCGGACTTCCGGTATCTCGACCCGCAAGAAACCGACATCGTGCTGCGCGCCTGGGGCAACCCACCCGGCCGCGAGACCCTGGGGATGCTCGTGCCCGCGGGTGTCCATGTGCTCACTCCCGAGGGTTGGGGGGTCATCGTCAGCTTCAGCGAAGACGGCTACGTCAAGGACGACGATGCCGCGAAGATCGACTACCGTGACCTCCTCAGGACCATGCAGCAGGCGACACGCGAGGCGAATCCCGAGCGCGCGAAGGCCGGGTACGCCACCGTGGAGCTCGTTGGGTGGGCCGAGCCCCCGCGCTACGACAGTGTGGCCCACAAGCTTTACTGGGTGAAGGACCTCAAGTTCACGGACGACTCGGCGCACACGCTCAACTACAACATCCGCGTACTGGGCAGGCGCGGAGTCCTCGTGCTCAATGCCGTCGCTTCGATGGACCGGCTCGAGTCCGTCAAGCGCGACATGGCGAAAGTGATCGGCTTCGTCGAGTTCAACGGGGGTCATCGCTACGCGGACTTCATCCCCGGCACGGACAAGGTGGCCGAGTACGGCATCGCGGCGCTGATTGCGGGCGGTCTCGCCGCGAAGGCCGGGCTGTTCAAGGTGCTGCTCGGGGCCCTCATCGCCCTGAAGAAGGTCATCGTGCTGGGGCTCGTCGCGGCGGCGGCGTTCCTTCGCAAGCTGTTCGGCCGCAAGCCAAGCGACGCGGCGGCGAAGCCCTGAGCACGGGACAAAAGAAAACGGGAGGCGTGCGTGCGCGCCTCCCGCTTTGCGACCGTACCTGCGGCACTGCCTAGGGCGTCAGCCGCCGCATCCGGAACCTCTCTTTGCACGCCGCACTCCGGTGGTACGGCCCGCGTGGCACGTCAATCATCGTCGCGGTCGTAATCCCGATCGTCACGGTAGTAATAGCGGTGATGATGATGCCGATGCCGAACCACGTAGACGCGCCGCGCCACGAAGAACGGGGGCGGGTAATAGAGTCGCCTGTATGGGTAGTAGACGTGCGGCCGTCCCAGGATCACGACCCCGGTCACATACGGCCGTGGTACGCCGAAACCGACGGCGACGCTGACGCGCGTCTGTGCCGCGATCGGCGTAGCACCGAGCGCGAGCGCGATTCCAGCTGCCAAGAGCACACGTTTCATAGGTCACCTCCGGCCGAGCCTTTCTGGAAAGGTCGTGCCAGACGCGACGATGCCGTCGCAACGGCAACTGCCGAGGGGACTTAGGGCGCTGGCGCTAGAGGGGGCGGGAGCGGCACAGTGTCACCTGCGCGGGTCACAACTGTCCGCAGGGTCCCGCAGCAGGCGTCAACGCGACGGTGGCGGGGCGACCTGCTGCATCAGTCGCACGACTTCTCCGGGCTCGGCGTGGCGTCCCAACGCCTTCTTGGAGAAAATGCGACGACCATCGACCTCCACTTCGAACACGCCGCCCGACGACTGGATCAACTTCACGTCGGCGTGAGGGTAGGTCTTGCGGATTTCGGCCGCCAGACCGGCGGCCCGTGGCTCGTAGTTTCAGACGACGCAGTATTCGATCGTGACGCGCATGCGGTAAACGATAGTCGCGCTTGACAGGTCACGCCAAGGGGCCGACCTTGCTCCGAGCTTGCCCATGAGTGCCCTCTCCCGCCTCACAGCGTCGCCGCGCCTGCTGGTGCGGGCGCTCGTCGCGCTCGGTGCTGTGGCGGCGATCGCCGCAGGGCTGGCGGCCTTCGCGTCCCGACGGGTGCCGCTCGGCGCCGACGTCGCGGAAGAGATCGCGGTACTCGTCGTGGTCGGGGCGCTGACCCGGCGCTATGGCATCGCCCTCCCGGGGAACGGGTTCTCCTCATACATCCTGGGCGTCACGGCGTACGCCATCCTCGACCGCGGCTGGCCGTTCGGCGTCGTGGTGGCATCGCTGGCGATGATCGCGGGCGACCTCGCCCTGCGCCGTCTGCCCGTGGCGGCGGCGCTCGACAACGCCGCGCACCTCGCGACGGGCGCGGCCCTGGCGGGACTCGCGTATGCAAGGCTCGGCGGGGCAACGGGTGCGCAGGCGCTCGCGGCGAGCAACCTCGTGCCCCTCGTCGCATTCCTCGTCCTCTTGCCCTGCGTCGTGAACGGCACCTTTTACATCGAGCTGGAACTCGGGCGCAGCCTCGCCTGGGTTGACGCCGCCCTCACTGCGCGGTGGGAGGCCGTCGTGTACGCCTGCTCGGTGGGTCTGGCCCTCGCGTGCCTCGCCCTCGCACACGCGAGCATCGACATGATCGGGTTTCTCGTAATCGGGGTCGTGCTCGTGAGCGCCGCGGTCGCAAGCGTGTCGGTCATCCGGCGGGGTGTTCACGCCGACGAACTCGCGCTCATTCAGGGCTTGTCGCAGGCGATCGCGCGGGACATCAGTCTGGCGAAGAGCTTCCCACGGATTCAGGAGCTGGCCCGGCGCTTGGTTCCGTGGGAGCACATGGGCTTCGCGCGCTACGACGCTGGGACGAACGAAATGGAGCTCGTCGCGGACACCGCGACGGGCCATCGCGGCCCCGAGAAGGTTCGCTTCGACGCCAATGCCGGACTCTCCGGTGAGGCCGTGCGGCGACGGCGGCCAGTCGTGGCGGGCGCTCTCTCTCCCGAGCAGGTGGTCGTGTCCGGGCGGGAAACGCCCGGCTCGGAGGTGCTGGTCCCGCTGTATCACGCCGGGCAGCTGGTGGGTCTTTGGAGTGTACGTCACTCGAATCCCGGCATGTACCACGACGCCGACGCCGACATGCTGGCGCTGTTGGCACCGCAGCTCGCGTTGATGCTCGCAATCGAGGGCTCGGTTCAGCCGGTGGTCGGCGCGTCGGATCGCACCAGTGCCTACATCGAGACTTTGACGGCCACGGCCGAGGAGATCCACGCCTCGAGCCAGGAAGTGGCGGCCTCGGCGCGTCGCGCCAGCCAGGGGGCCGCCCAAGCCGCGAGCCTCGTCAGCGCGCTGGCCCGCGACTCGGAAGAGCTGACCCACCACGCCGCGGAGGTGGTCACCGCGGGCACCCAGACTCGCGACTCGGGCGCGCAAATGGAGCAGACCACGGAGAAGGTGCGCCTCGCTACCCAGACCGCCGTCCGTCGCCTGACCGATCTGGGTCTCACGACCGAAGAGAGCGCCCGCGAGGTACGGCGGCTGCGCGACGTGGCGGAGCAGGTCGAGAAGTTCTCGGAAACCATCGGCTTCATCGCCAACCAGACCAACCTGCTCGCCCTCAACGCCACGATCGAAGCGGCGCGCGCCGGTGTTCACGGCCGCGGCTTCGCGGTGGTGGCCGATGAAGTCCACAAGCTCGCCGAAGCAAGCGGTCGAGAGGCGCGCAACGTCGGGAAGTCCGCACAAGAGACGCGCCGGGCGCTCGACCGGGCCGCACAGCTGCTGGAGCGCATTCGCGGCGATCTCGGGGACGTGGTACGCAGCTCGAGCGACTGGGTGCAGGACCTGACCCGCATTGCAGAGGCGGCGGGCGGCACGGCCCGCGCCGGGAAGCAGGTCGCGGAGCTGGCGCACGGCATCAGGGAGCGGTCGGCCAGAATCAATCAGTCGCTCGAGCAGGCCAAGGTGGGTGCCCACTCCTCGACGCAAGAAGCCGAAGCCGTCGCCGCCGCCGCCGCGGAGCAACTGCAGGCCATCGAAGGTCTGGCGCAGGGCGCTACCGAGCTGACGGCGCTCGCCGACAGCCTTGCCAGGGCAGTCCGGTTCGTGCGGGGCGAGAACGGGCGCCAGTAGTTGCGTGACCCACGTCACCATGCCCGGCCTCCGGGGTTTCTAACCGGAGGCCGAGTTATTACCGTAGGGCCAGCCCTAGAGGAGCAAGCCGTCCGTGCGAACACTCGCGGTCCTCGGAGTAGCGCTCACGTGCGGGATCTCCAGCCTCCCGGCACAGCGCGCGCACCAGTTCGAGTTCGGGGCGTTCGGATCGTTCACCCGATACGACAAGCTCTTCAACCTGGACGCCCAAATCGGCGGCGGCGGTCGGCTGGGTTACTTCTTCAATAACGTCGTCAGTGCGGAGCTCGACGCGGGCTACCAGAGCCCCAATCCGAAGATCGGCACCGCCTCTCCCACACTGGCTCACGGCAGCGCCAGCCTGGTCCTGAACTTCGGAACCGCCCGCAACCTTTTCTATATCCTCGGCGGCTACTCCCGGCTTGACTTCGAAAACACGGCACCATACCGCTTCACCGACGACGCTGTTCACGGCGCGATGGGCGATCGGATCTTTCTCGGCGACCGAGCCGCCCTCCGCCTCGAAGTCCGTGGGTTCTACACGCCCAACACGGGCTTCGCCGGTGGGGACTGGGCGGGTCACGTCGTCGGCTCGCTCGGCTTATCCGTCTTCACGCGGAGCGGCCCGGCACCAGACGCGGACCACGACGGTGTCCCCGACCGGCGGGATGCGTGCCCTGACACACCGGTCGGCGCCACGGTCGATGCGCGCGGCTGCCCCACTGACTCAGACCATGACGGCGTGTACGACGGACTCGACCAGTGCCCGGGCACGCCCGTGGGAGCACGCGTCAACTCGAAGGGCTGCCCCTCGGACGCGGACGGAGACGGCGTGTTCGACGGACTCGACCAGTGTCCCAACACTCCCGCCGGCGCCACCGTGGACGCCAAGGGGTGCCCGGTGGATACGGATGGGGACGGGGTGGTCGACGGGGTCGATCGGTGCCCGGGTACGCCCGCGGGCGCGATCGTCGACGCCGCCGGGTGCCCGCTCGACTCGGACAAGGACGGCGTCCCGGACGGACTCGACAAGTGTCCCAACACGCCGCCCGGGGCGGAAGTGGACGACGTCGGGTGCCAGCGCTTCAAGGACTCGGATGGGGACGGCGTGGACGACGCGAAGGATCGCTGCCCGGGCACGGCCCCCGGCACCCGGGTGGATGCCGCCGGCTGCCCGATTCTGTTCACGCCGGAACGGACGCCGGTCATCCTGCGCGGTGTGATGTTCGAGACCGGGAAATCGGCTCTCAAGCCCGAATCCTTCACGGTCCTCGACATCGTCGCACAGTCGCTGAACGCCAATCCGGATATCCGGATCGAGATTGCCGGCTATACGGACAACACCGGCTCGAGCGCCACCAACCTGAGGCTGTCGCAGGCGCGGGCGGACGCGGTGCGCGCCTACCTCGGGAGCAAGGGCGTCACGCCGAGCCGCATGGTGGCGAAAGGGTACGGCGCGGCGAATCCGCTTGCAGCCAACACGACGGCCGCCGGGCGCGCGCAGAACCGGCGCGTCGAGCTGCACCAGTTACCTTGAGCGCGTTCCGCGCGGGGAGCTGACATGAGACGGTTCGGGTTGCTGGCGGCCGTGCTGACGCTCGCCGGGGGACGCCTTGCCGCGCAGCACGCCGGACAGGTCGAAGTGGGCGCGTTCGGCTCCTACACGCGCTACGATGCCACGTTCGGGCTCGCCCACAAGATCGGGGGCGGCGTCCGGATGGGATACCTGCTGGGCAGCATCGTTGGTGTGGAGGCCGACGTCCTTTTCCAGCCCGAGTACACTGTCACGCCGCCCGGCGGCGCCACGTCCACGCTCGAGCCGCTGATCGGCAGCGCGTCTCTCGTGATCAATGCCGTGCATGCGAACCGACTCATGGTCTACGTGCTCGGCGGCTACTCGCTGCTTGACTTCGGCACCCGCGCGCCCTACCGCTTCACCGACAACGGCGTCCATGGCGGCGCCGGCGTTCGCCTGTTCCTCACTGATCGGATCGCGTTGCGCGTAGAGGGGCGGGCGATCTACAGCCCCAGCACCCAGTCGACGTTCGGCCCCAAGACAGCCACGCATTACCTGGGCACCGCCGGGCTCTCCGTGTTCCACCTGGGTGCCCCGTCCAAGGATTCCGACCACGACGGCGTCCCCGACGCGAAGGATGCCTGCCCTGACACGCCCGCGGGGGCTGTTGTAGACTCGAAGGGCTGCCCCATCGATTCCGACCGGGACGGCGTCCCCGATGGCATCGACAAGTGCCCCGGGACGCCAGCGGGAGCGCGTGTCGATGCGACCGGCTGTCCCATCGATAGCGACGCCGATGGCGTCCCCGACGGGATCGATCAGTGCCCCGGCACGCCCGCGGGGGTGCACGTGGACGCGAAGGGCTGTCCGGTCGACTCCGATGGAGACGGCGTCCCCGATGGCGTCGATCAGTGTCCCAACACGCCCCCGGGCGTCGCGGTCGACGCGGCCGGGTGCCCGCTGGATTCGGACAAGGACGGCGTCCCCGACGGCATCGACAAGTGCCCCAACACGCCCGTGGGAGCCACCGTGGACGCCAGCGGGTGCCCGTTGGACACCGACCTCGATGGCGTGCCGGACGGCATCGACCAATGTCCCAACACGCCGGCGGGCACCAAGGTGGATGCGGTCGGCTGCCCGCTGCCGGTCGAAGCGGTGAAGCCAACGGCCACGCCCACCCCGCCCGGCAAGTGTCCGCCCGCGCCCCCGGGGAGCCAGGTGGACGCGAACGGCTGTCTCATCCTGTTCGCGCCCGGAGCCGCGCGGTCCCCGACGCCCGGCGCTCCAGCGCGGCCCACGCTGATTCTGACTGGTGTGAACTTCGAGACCGGCAGGTCGATATTGACGCGGGACTCGTACATGGTGCTCGATGCCGTCGCGGCCTCGCTGGTCGCGAATCCCGACATCCGGATCGAGGTCGCGGGCTACACCGACAGCACGGGAAGGAAGTTCACGAACCTGCGACTGTCGCAGGCGCGCGCCGCCGCGGTCCGTTTCTACCTGGCGCGCAAGGGCGTCCCGCCGCTCCGCATGGTCGCGAAGGGGTACGGCGCGTCGGGCTACATCGCGCCCAACAACACCGCCGCGGGGCGCGCGCAGAACCGTCGGGTCGAGCTGCACAAGCTGCCGTAGCGTGAGCGGGCGGGGCCTCGGTATGTTCTCCTGCCCCCATGCTCCGCCCGCTGGCGCTCCTGTTCGCCGTGGCGATCGCCGCCGCGCCGGCACCCCCTGCCGCGGCGCAGCAGCCACGCCGCACGCCGCCGGCCCGGCGCCGTCCTCCCCCGGTCACGGCCCCGAGGATACCGACCCCGCGGTCGGTGCTGGGGTTCGAGCCCGGCGACGACAGGAAGCTCGCCGATTGGCCAACCCTCGTCCGGTACTATCAGGCGCTCGCTTCGGGCAGCGATCGGATGCGGTATCGCGAGCTGGGGCGCAGCACCCTCGGCGCCCCGCTCATCGCGCTCGTGATCTCGAGCCCGCAGAACT
>WNFE01003700.1_pt1 | contig 11344 bp, 14 predicted proteins | sample 5400451 | NCBI WGS metagenome assembly WNFE01 (sample SAMN13153344, study PRJNA577476) | soil metagenome | isolation source: 200 cm saprolite under Douglas fir tree site 2 hole 2 | place: USA:California | collected 2015-04-18
TTGAGAGCTTGTGGCCAGCATTGACGAGAGATTTAGTCGGTTGACCGCTTCAGTAGTTGGGGTACTTAGTCCCAATTTCGCCTCAATCCTCCTAATGTGCTGAGGACTCGGAACCATCCGTCGGATGGGGAGTTACCGGAATCGGCCAACGTAATGCATTTATGAAGCAGGGGCTTCCTAAGCTTAGAAGTCGGTTTAAGACGACTGAGATAGGTCAACCCTTGTTTGGGCGCAAGATTCCCAAGGTTCGAGAAACTCAGGCAGACGGGACCCTACTACTCCTCCGTCGGGACGGATTGAGGCGTCAATGGTAAAGACAATTCTGGATAATTTCTGTGTTAAGAGCGGAATCTTCTGCTCCCGGTGCGAGGAGAAGCTCAAGAAGGGTCAGATTTCTGACCTAGATATTAGGGTCATCCGTTCTATTACTGAACTTGAGAAGGAAAATCCGACTCTCCAGGACGTTACCTTCCACAAGGCGGTTGAGGCAGGCGATATCATGGCGCTTATGGTTGACCGGAGAGGAATGGACACCTTCCTCGCTAGCGGTGCAAAGCTGGCGAAGAGTCTCGGTGACCGTGTTGGTAGGCGGGTGAGGATCCTCAGTCAGGGAGGGGATGATAGAGATTTTCTTGAGGGGCTCTTTACTCCTTACTCGATCCTGACTATCAATACTATCTGGCTTCCGGATGGTAGCCGGGAGACGAAGGTTATTCTTAACGGGCGCAGGCCGAGGCGGAATCCTGTGGATTTTGAGGTTGTCAAGAAGCTCGCGCGCGAATTGAAGAGTCTGACGCTTAGAATAGAGTTCGAAGACTGATCTTCCCTTTGGGAAGCCACCTTGAACATTACGATGTTGTTACTGTCGGAGCGGGAGTTGCCGGCTGCGAAGCGGCCCTAGAGGCATCAAAGAAAAACGCGAGGGTTCTACTTCTGGAGGAACATCCACAAGTCGGTTTACCTAGCCACTGTTCTGGTGTTGTCAGTCTCAAAGGACTAGGACTCCTTGGGCTGGAAGCTCATTCTAGTTTTAGTCAGAAGCTGATTCATGGTGCCAAGTTCTATCCGCCTCAAGGCGAACCGATAGAAGTTCGGAAGAAAGAACCTGTAGCTCTTATTCTGAATAGAACGAAATTGGACCAGTTTCTTGCGAAGCAGGCTGTCGCTGGTGGTGCGGAGCTTCGGGCGAAGGCTCGCGCCTCGAAGTTTGAACGAACCGTTAACGACGATATCCTAACTCTTGGAGACGGGTCCAAGATTCATGGCAAAGTTGTCATTGATGCGAGTGGTGCGGGGAGCAGGCTGCCGGAACAAGCTGGTCTTCAGTCGCCTGATTGGGCGCAGATCCTGCCGGGCTTGCAGTACGAGCTGGTAGACATGAAGGACCAGGGTGATCTGGTGGAGCTTTTCTTCGGGTCCAAGAGAGCCCCCGGATTCTTCGCATGGAGCATCCCAACCGGGAAAAATAGTGCGAGGGTAGGTCTCGCATCGAAAAAGGGCAATGTGAAGAGGTTTCTGGATGATCTGGTCAAAGAGCAATGGCCGAAGGCGACCGTCGATGCGACGAAGTCAGGATCAGTGCTTGTCGCTGGGCCAATATCGAGATGCTGGTCGCCCGGATTCATCGTGGTTGGAGATGCGGCTGGACAGGTAAAACAGACGACCGGTGGGGGCATTGTTATCGGTGGTTATTGTGGAAAACTGGCTGGTATAGCTGCGGCCTCGGCCGCTGCCCACAATGGAGAAGAATCTGAAAGATTTCTGAGAAACTATGACACGCAGTGGAGAGACAAGTTCGGATCTGACTTGCGAAAGATGGGTCTAGCGCGGAAATTGTTCGCTAGCCTCTCTGATGAAACGCTTGATCGATTGTTTACGGTTTTGCGGGACAATGTCGCGGAGATCGAGGAGGAAGGGGACATGGATTTCCAGGGGAGAATCATCACTCGCATGCTGAAGAAGAGAAAAGTCGCAACACTACTCCCACGCGTCGCTGCTGACGCGGTCAAGGCGATGTTTTCCTAGTCGTGTTTGGCGTTGTCAGGGCCAAATAGTGCCATTTTGTAAGGGAACAGTTCCGCCCGGAATACGTTGTTCCTCACCACGGGATCAGCAAGCATGACTTCTCGCGCCGCTTCAATAGTTTCTGCATTGAAGAGCACGATTCCAAAGCTGCTGTAGTCGGTGTTCTGTGTACGTCCTGCGAGAATTACCACGCCATCTTTCGTAAGTTGTTTCAGGTAGTTGAAATGTTCAGAGACAATACGCGATTCGAACTCAGTCGAGCCACTCGTTAGCATATCATGTCGTACCGGCTGGATTCGGTAGAGAAATTGACCCAATCTTCCAATGATCTCCGTCGTTTCGCTTTGGTCTCTCGAGATTCCTATCGTGGAGTGACCTATTTTGTTCTTACGGAGAAAAAGTACCGAGATTTCATTCCTTACTTCTCGTCCCCGTCAAATGGAAAATCAAGTACGAAAATAAGATTCCCATTCTCCGATGAGAATCATTAGAATCCCCGTCCCGAATAGAGCTGCCTCCCATCCATCCGGCCCGCCCCATGCTAAAGCGAAGAAGATGAGCCCGATGCACACGTTTAGTCTATTATTAACACGATTACGCCGAGGATTCCAATCCTTGACCTTCTGAGTTGAGAAGTAGACTATACTTCCTCTGCTACAACTGTTGGAGAAAAGAGGAGATGGACCTAGGGATTCCCTAAGCACCGACCCGTGTTAGGCCCCCCTCGCCCATCTCAGTCTGCTATGCGTTTTCTCAGAATCTTCGTCCTGCTTAGGAAGCCCCACTGAATGCCTGGGAAGGTAGTTGGGGATACGACAAACTTGGACGTGGGACTACTCCCGCCACAACGCTTCACCAAGCTCAAGAGTTCGTTCCCGCACCTGAATCCATTGGCTACATTTCCAGCACCGGACAAGTGCACCGGGCGGGGCCAAACCTAGGTCGATGCCGCATTGGACGCAAGACACGGGGGAAACCTCGTTTGTCATTCTCGGACTAATGTCGTGCAGCATGAGATTTAAGCGATGCTAGTGGTAGGCCTCACAAGATGCCACTCTTCGTGGACGTGAAGACCCATTCAACTTAACACTCGGGCAGGGGAGCCTACCTTCTCCCTCGGAGACCAGCGATTTGAGGCAGTTTTCCTCTCGGTGAAAAAAGATTGGGTATGAGAATCCTTGTTGTGGGATGCGGCAAAGTAGGCTCAGAGATCGCCCGAGACCTAGCGGCATCAGACGAGGTTGACTCTGTGGTTGCGATGGATGCCAGTTCTCAGAACTTGAAGCTCCTAAGGAAACGGGTCACTGAGAAAATCGAGACTGTTAGGCTGGGCATATCGCAGAAGAAGCGGTTACATGGGCTTCTAGGGAAGGTCGACCTCGTTTGCGGTGCTCTGCCGGGCCGCCTTGGATTTGATCTGATGAGTGAGACGGTCAAGGCCGGCAGAGACACCGTGGACATCTCCTATACTCCGCGGGACGCGTTCCAGCTTCAACGTAGGGCGAAGGAGGTCGGTTGTCGAGTAGTGCCTCAGTGTGGAGTAGCGCCTGGCTTCACAAACATGTGCGTTGGGGATGCTTCGAGGAGGCTGGAGAAAATGACCTCGGTGGAAATCTTTGTCGGGGGTCTTCCGGAGAAGCCTGAACCTCCATTGAACTACTGGATTGTGTTTTCCCTTGAGGACGTAGTGAACGAGTATTCTCGACCCGCACAAGTTATCGAGGAGGGCAAGCGTAAGAAAGTTGACCCATTGTCAGGACGTGGTTACACAAGCTTTCCCGGGGTTGGCAAGCTCGAACATTTTCTCACTGATGGTCTCGGCTCGCTCCCTAGAAGTTTTCCCAGAACAAGAGAAATGCACGAATTCACACTGAGGTATCCCGGGCATGCGGATATGATGAGCACGCTTCGGGTTTTGGGTTTCTTTGAACGTACCCGGGTCAGAGTTGGTGGTGTTGACTTAGAGCCTCGGCAGCTGACGATAGAGCTGCTTCGTGGGGCAATGTCACGTGGGTCTCCCGAGGACTTTCTGGCTCTAAGGGTTGACGTGAAAGGCTTGTCCCGTGGGAAGAAGCTTGGTCTCAGGTATCAGCTTCTCGACCACTATGACCGCCGTTCAGGGGTCTCAGCAATGGCCCGGACGACAGCCTACCCATGCACTTCTGTCGCACTACTCGTGGGACATGGAGAGATCAAGAAGACCGGAATTGTTACTCCCGAAAGGATCGCTCAAGACGAGGGGCTCTTCCAGTTTGTATTAGGCCGGCTTGTCGAGCGCGGCGTAAAAATGAAAATGACTACGTTGAGCTGAGCTCTAGATCGAAGACGATTCGAAGCTCCCACGCCCGAGGAGTTTAACTTTGAGTTCAAAACTCCATGCTTCCCGCGTAGGAAGTTTGTCAGAATCTTCTTCGATCAAGCTTGTAAGAGCCAGTGGGCGCGATAGGTCGGGTTGCGGGCCTCGCCCTCGCTAGCGTATCTTTCGGATGAAAAAACGGGGAGGTGTCGATACCCGTGAGGTGCTTCTCAGATGTTAAGCGCTTCGAATGTCGCCGGTGTTACCGCCGCGATCCGGCGAAGCGTTCTGCCACTCATGGTCAATGAGGCCTTGGTCACCGGCTGCGTAGTGGAAGAAGAACGTGGTCACAGTGCACGTCGTTGGATAGCAGGCGGGAGTGAAATGAGTGTTGATAAACTCAGTGGTCGTGCAAGGCGAGCTAGGCGAGCCTGCTACGCATGAAGGATCATAGGAAGTCTGTGTTGTACCGGTTGGAAGCGGGATGACGAAGTATCCATGGAAGCTACCGTGTATCCCGACGGCCACAGTGCCGCCATTACCTGTTGGCGAAGTGTTACACGCGCCAAGACTTTGGTTGGTGACCGGCGGGGTTGTTGAGGGGGTGAGGAAGCTCCCGTCCTTGAACTGTTCGACCACCAGAAGAGAACCGTCGTCTTTGTTCGAGAATACGGTAAAGTGCCGGTTATAGGTGTCGTCAGCCCAGTTGTTTCCACAAGTGCCAGAGTCGGGAGAGCCGCTTGCAAAAGGTCCGTAGTGCGTTGTCGAGGTTCCTGAGCTTGAGGGGGGGGTCATTGTGATCCTGTAGGTCTGTGCCGGGGCCGCTGAGGTCGATAGGCGGAGTGGTGTAGAGGCCGTTAAGGTGAGTGAGGTGACCAGTGTAGTCAGGTCTATGGTCGAGAACGTATCGTCGCCAACACTGTTGATGAGGGACGTGATGAGGTCTGTTAGGGACGTGGTAGGTAGGGATGTGGCAGTTGTCGCCGCTCTTGCCGTTCCAGCGATAGCTGAAGGGGATGCGAATCTGAGTCAGGCTAAGTTAGTCCACAACCCTAGGCCTCGGCGATTGGCCTCCGCAGGAGGACTTCGCCTGGGACGACCCACATTTCCCGGTACATGTTTAGTGCGTGAAGACGGCCGTGTTTTCTGGAGACCGCACCGAGGTTCGTCGGTGTAAAGCCCTCCGACGCGAAGAGCGCCTCGGAAGGTTCATTGTCCTCTTCAACGCTCGCGAACACTTCTTTCACGCCTGATGCTTTGAAGAGGCGAAGCGCGTCATTCAGAAGGAGTTTCCCGATCCCCCTCTTCCTTTGAGCCCTTGCAACCGCGATGTAGTAGACATAGCCTAGGCCCTCCTCGAGAGTTTTCAGCATGACCAGCCCGACGGGCTTGCCTGAGGACGCGGCAGCTCTGACCAGTTCTATGTCTCGAAGGGTCCGTTTTGAATGCATCAGGTACCATCCTTCGAAGCTCTCCTCAAGTATCCATTCAAGGCCGGCCCTTTCCTTGCGCGGAACATCTACGATCACGGTTGCATCCGGAGGAGTCATAGGCTGAAGACTCGCTGTGCATTCTGCCACAGTATCTTCTCCTTGTCACGTTCGTCAACGTCCAACTTTTTTACCAGAGCCAGGGCGTCCGAGTGCCTTGTGACCGGGTAATCTGTTCCGAAGATGACCTTCTCGACGTTTCCGGCAAAATAGATGGCTTCGCTGATCTTCCTCGCAAGCCATTCCGAATATTTCTCGGCATACGCACCTTGGCCAGTTGTCAATCCGGAGATGTCTGCGTAGACGTTCGGGTGTTTGTAGATGAGCTCGGCTGTGTCCTCAAACCAAGGATTGCCGAAGTGGCAGAGGATTATGGTCATCTCCTCCCTCTTGTTGGCCAGGCCGTCGAGCGTCAGCGGGTGCGCGCGGACGAGGTCTCCTGTGCTGAACGCCGTGTCCCCGGTGTGGAAAAGCACCGGAAGTCTCTGCGACTCGGCATAATCGTAGAATCCGCTGAAGACGGGACTTTCCGCTGATGCCTTCACGTAGCCAAGCCTGACCTTGAAGGCTCTCACCTCCCTCTTGTTCTCCTCGGCGAGCTTGACCGCAGCCCTCACCTCCCTGGCGGTGGGCTCTACCGTGATCACTGGTGCGAGCTTCCCGCCGCTTCTCCTGCAGAGTCTGATGATCTCGTCGTTAGGAAGGATGCTGGCTCCTTGCATAGGGGGGCTGAGGAGCAGCCCGTGCTCGATCCCGAGCCTCTGCATGGTGCCCATCAGTTCGTCCAGAGTGTATCGTAGGCTGTTCATCCGCGCGAAACGGATGAGGGCATCGTCTCGGCGTTCAGACAGGTGAATGTGAGCATCGATTATTTTCTGCAATCATCTCTCACTTCGCTTGAATCTGAATTAGGGTTGCTCCAATTTCTCCTGGTGAGAATGGGGATGGCTAATTCTTTACTGCCTTCCCCAAACAATAAAACCTCTCGACAGATGAGCTTCGCGGTTCACTTCCTTTGAAGCAGGCAGGTCGAATGGTCGAGTTCAAGACTGGGACAGGCAAGGGAACTGGGTACATTGCGTTGCCGGAGAAGCCCCGAGGAGGAGTGCTCGTCTTGCACGCCTGGTGGGGATTGAACGATTTCTTCAAAAGCTTCTGCGACCGGCTCGCGTCACACGGCTTCCTAGCCTTTGCGCCCGACCTTCAGGGAGGGAAGGTTGCGAAAACCGTTAGCGAGGCGAAAGAGTTGATGTCAAAGATAGATGAAGACTCGAGACGGGCAATTGTTCTGGGTGCGCTGGGCTACTTGCGATCTCAGCCGTCACAACCGGGGCGGAAAACGGGCGTTGTTGGCTTCTCCATGGGAGCTTCCTGGGCACTATGGTTGAGCACCGCAAAGCCGGAAGAGGTAGGGGCGGTGGTCGCGTTTTATGGAACTTACCCCGGGTTGGCCTATTCCAAATCAAAGGCATCTTTTCTCGGCCACTTCGCACCTGAAGACGAGTGGGAACCTACTAACGATGTGAAAGCTATGGAGCAGCAGATTCGCGAAGCCGGGAGAGAGACTTCATTCCACTTCTACCCGGGGACGAAGCATTGGTTCGTCGAAGAGAATCGGCCAATAGAATACAACCGGGACGCAGCAGACCTGGCTTGGAAAAGAACTCTAGAGTTCCTCAACAACAAACTATTGTAGCCAGCTAGGGTTTGGAAACCAATAGAACGGTTAGTCCCTAGCTTCCTATCCCGTCATCTGGGTGAATGTCTGATGCGCTGTTCGACCTCTTGCACGGCATCCTCCATCTTGGGAAAACGAAATTGGAAGCCGGCGGCGAGCAACCGGCCGGGCACGACATAGCGACTCTTGATGATCAATTCGGCCTCAGTCCTATGAACAAACGCCGCGACTTCGAGCATCCGACGCGTCGCGGGCAATCCGAACCAGGCGCCGCATTCCCGGCGAAAGATCTTCATCATCTCTCCTTGCTGAATCGGGTTCGGCGAAGCCACGTTGACGGGCCCGCTGAAATCGTCTCTATCAATCAACCACTCCACAGCCCGGCAGAAATCGTCTTCGTGGATCCAGGAAATGAGCTGTTTCCCACCAGCTATCGAACCTCCCAGGCCAAACCGCGTGATGCCTCGAAGCACCCGGAACACCCCACCCTCTCCGGGGGCGAAGACCATCGCGGTGCGCAACGCGACTTTCCGTGTGGCCGGGGTCTCCGCCTCATTGAGCGTTTCTTCCCAAGCGCGAGCTACTTCGATGGAAAACGCGTCCTTGGCCTCCGGAGTCGTGTCGATTACGCCGGTGGCCTCATCCATTGGCTGGTCGAAGGTGTGTTTGTAGATGGTTGCAGTGCTGGCGTTCAGCCAGACCCCCGGAGGTGTTTTGCAGCCAACAATTGCTTCGCCGAGCACGCGCGTCGAATCGACTCGCGACTCGAGAATCTCTCGCCGGTTGCGCGCGTTGTATCGGCAGTTCACTGATCGGCCTGCAAGATTGACTAGTGCCCGTGCACCTTCGAGTTCTCTTGCCCAGTCGCCCAGTGTACGCCCATCCCATCCTACTTGACGAATCTGCTGCGCTGTTCCTCCCGGTGATCGGGTCAGGACCGTGACATCGCTGCCTCCGGAGACGAATGCACGCGTGAGGATGTTACCAATGAAGCCGCTGCCGCCGGCAACGACGAAGTGATTCTTCATCCTCCGATTCAGCTCGAAGTCTATCTCACTTGAGTCGTCAGGCAGAGATGGACTTTGTGTAAGATCTAACCAATGAATACGAGCCAAGCCTACGAAGACAATTGACTCGTCAAACTTTTCGATCTCCGGGAACTGAAAATGATTCGGATGTGACTTATTCGCGTCACTATCTCAGTCCTCCCGAAGACAAGCTTAATTAAGCGCTGGCTTAATTAGATGTGTGCTGAAATAGATGAATCAGGCGAAGTTTACCGCAGAACCTGGCAAACAGGAGTTCTTCATCGAGAGAGAGTTAGACGCGCCCCGAGAGCTCGTTTTCAAAGCATTCACAGACCCGAACCTGTACGTCCAATGGCTTGGACCACGGGGAATTACTATGACTCTTGTGAAGTTTGAGCCTAGAACCGGAGGAATGTGGCGTTACATTTCCAAGGACAAGGATGGCACCGAATTCGGATTCCACGGAGTAAATCATGAAGTTCTCGCGCCTGAGAGAATCATTGACACCTTCGAGTACGAAGGGCTGCCCGAAAAAGGACATGTTGCGCTGCAGACAGCGAGATTCGTGGAATTGCCAGGCGGAAGAACAAAGGTGATGATCCAAGCCGTCTTCCAGTCGGTAGCTGACCGAGACGGAATGATTCAGAGCGGCGCGGAAAAAGGAACCACTGAATCCTATCAGCGTCTCGACGACCTCTTGGAAAAGATGGAGAGACAAAAGGAAATAGTTGCCTAATCACACCCTAAGAACTCAAGGAGACAACGCAGCAGAACAACAATTATTCTACGCCCTAGCCGAGCCCACAAGACGCAGCATTATAGAACTACTCGCCAGCAAGGGCCAACTATCCGCCACAGACATATCAGATAATTTTGACGTTAGCCCGCCAGCAATCTCACAACATCTCAAAATATTGCGGGAAGCAAGCTTTGTACGCGTAGAAAAACGCGCACAGCAACGCATCTACCGGATTAATCCTGACGCAATGTCAGAAATTGAACAATGGATCCAGAAAATGACCCAACGCTGGAATGATCGCTTCAATATCCTGGACGAGATACTGGAGAGAGAAAAAAGAAAGACCCCTAATGACAATGGTCCCAAACACCGAACACGATCGGGTACCGCAGGCTGAAAACCAACAATTCAATCCCCGATAGACGCTAGAACTAGCCTCGACGCTTCCTTAACTGAAGCTTCCTTCAGAGAGGCTGGAATAGGAGAACGCCGAGGAGGCGAGCCAGAACCTCAATCGGTCATAAATTCTAAGACATTCCATTTAGGAACCGGTCTTCCTCTTCAATTGCTTCTCTAATTCTGTCAGGAACTTGTCTTTTGCATCTGAAACCAAGAGAAAGTAAGCCAGAGTCATCCGAAAGAGCGAAGATTTTGTCAAACCTTTGATTTCTCCTTCCTTAACCGCACTGGCAAAACAGCTCAAAAACACCTGATGGGACAGAACTTCATGTTTGAGTTCGTTTAGGGCCTGAATCATGCTCTCATTAGAAATCTGCGTCAAGGGCTTACGCTCGATGACTGCGAATGGGTCATTAGACTTTCGTCGTACCAGGTCGCGTGGTTTAGAGGACCATCCCAATAATAGCGTTCACAGTCAAGACCAGACGATAGTGGTCAGAACTCGATAATCCACGAGCTGGGCTATCCGACCGCGATTCTACTTATGTTCGAATGATTTCCAGGCGTACCGTCGCTCGTGATCCAGTAGCCATTTTTTCCGCCATATTCCTCCGCCGTACGCGACAAGCGAGCCATCTGCACCAATCACTCTATGGCACGGCACAACGATCGATATTTTGTTGGCACCGTTTGCCTGTCCAACCTCGCGGGACTTTTCAGGCCATCCCAGTACTCCAATTTCACCATAACTGCGTGTCTGTCTAGGAGGAATCTGTCTCAAGGCCTGCCAGACGGATTCTTCAAACGCTGTTCCATGCTGAATCGTAGGTATTTGGAAAGCTGCAGACTCGCCGGCGAAATAATCTTCGAGCTGCGCGGCGAGTATTTCTAGTACATTGTTGCTCTGTAGGCCGATCAGTCCAAAGTCGCGCTCTAGACGACGAAGCTCGCCTGTCAATGCCGCGCGATTCTCAAATTCAAGGAGGTACAGTGCTAAGTCATCTGCGACTGCGATCATCGACCCTAGAGGAGTGTCAATATTGGTACGAACAAGCTTACCGTCAACCACCGGCCCCGGCCGATTTGTTGCGGCTATAGCTTCAGTTGAAAGCATAGGTTGATTCTGGAGAGTAGTCGAAAATAAATGGTTTGACTCTGAATCTTGCGGTCAAAATAAGACAACGTTGCGATAATCAGATACAACTAGTTCGCGATGCTCGCTCTCAAGGCGTGCAGTCTGACGGGAACACTCTTATTGCACCATCATGAGGGGAGATTCGAAAGACTATGCAGCCTCAATCGCGGCCTAAGAGGCCAGTTGGAGTCATCGTGATCGCTGTGATTGCAGCTGCGGGAGGTGTGTTGTCACTGTTCGGAGCCGCATCCGTCTTTTCCGGCAACGCCACAGGCCCCACTTGGCTCGCAATCGTAGTAGTCATCTTCGGCATCCTAGGCCTATCACTAGGCGTCGGATTCTACACCGGATCTCGCTGGGCCTGGATGGGAGGAATCATGATCTACATCGTCTCGATACTGCTCGGAATCCTGGAGATAGTCTATGGGGGCACCATCGGAGGGACAGGCGGAGTCATCAGGATAGCGGCTGGAATAGTCATCCCATTGTACTTGACTCGGTCGGGGCCGAAGAAATTCTTCCGGAAAGAGCCAGCCTCTCCAAGCATCTAAGCG
>WNFE01003701.1_pt1 | contig 11344 bp, 10 predicted proteins | sample 5400451 | NCBI WGS metagenome assembly WNFE01 (sample SAMN13153344, study PRJNA577476) | soil metagenome | isolation source: 200 cm saprolite under Douglas fir tree site 2 hole 2 | place: USA:California | collected 2015-04-18
CCATCGCTCACGATTACGGTCAATCCCAGAGTTCGCAAGTACTGGAGGGTTTCCAGGGTGTGCGGGTAAAGTGCTTTGAAGAAAGGATAGTTATCGAAGAGCGAGTGGATGTGAAGATAGGTCTGCTGGTCCAGGACCGAGAGCGGGTTTTTTTCGCGCAACCATGCCAGTGCAAGCGGAATATTCACCACTCCGCTCTCCTCGCGTGCCTGCTCGTAGAGCTCCCAGAAGAAGTCAGTTAATGCCGGGCCTATCTCAACCCGTAGATGCGTATCCAGGTCGTTTTTCACATTGTCGTTATCGATAAGCGTGTTATCCACGTCGATCAGAAAGACCAGTGTTGTCATGAATTATGCTCCTTCTCGCGGTAGGAGTTATGAACAGACTCGCCACACTCGAGTGTAGTTGATTACGCCTACAAGTGTCAAGAAAGGTTCTGACCTCTCAGTTCCATCTCAGCTTCTTCACAGTTTCAATTCAGATGGGCTAGGTATGCTTGTGCTAAATGCACTCGGCGGTCATGTTCGATTGGGGAAGGATAGAAGGAGGAACCAGCACATCACCTCATGGCTCCAGGCTTTCCGTTGAGCGATAGTAGCAGCGCAAAGGAATGATTGGTCATCTCACGTTTGAATTTGACGAGGAGTTCCACGATGGATCAGAGTATTCTTGTCTCTCCACCACGCACCCCAGCGGCTAGTGGACGCAGCGTCTTCGCCTGGCTTTCGGGGATTGTTTGCTTTGGCTTTCTGCTCTTGGTGACGGTGCTAATCGCCCATCAAATAATTGTTCCGCCCCCAGCGCCGCGGGTTATCCTGTTGCGCAATATCCCATTACCTGGAGGCTTGAAAGCCATAGGGGCTCCAGATTCGCTGGCTCCGGCCACCTCCCAATTTTTTGATGGCTTTGATTTTCAATCGATTGACTCGAATACCCATCTGCTCTTCATCGCACACACAGGCCCGGTGCCCGATGACCAAGCACTCTACGACCATAGTTTTCATCTTGATAATCCTGCAGACATTGCCAGAGACGGCAACATTCTGGTTTTTGATCTGCAAACGCTGCAAATTGTGGGGCGTTTGCCCATTCCTCAGGTTGCCGGCCTTGTCGTAGCTCCTGATCTGCACAAAGTGTTTGCTGCCGATGCTGAGGAGAACAAGGTCTGCTCGTTCGATGAACCCTCGACCCTTCTGCAAGGTGCGGCGCTCCTCGACTTTTTTCGTCAACGCTCACATGCCAGTATCCAATGTGCCCAGCTAGATGACTTTGAGGGCCCTGACGGGATAACCTATGATCCTGTGGACCATAAGATTTTTGTCAGCGACCCGGGCTCTCCCCCTGATGATTGTGACCCTAAACTGCCCCTTGCACAAAATGATTGTGTAGCCAAGGTCCATGGACAGGTCGTCAAATTCAATGGGAAGACTATACCCACCTTGAATGCACGCGTGATGAATCAGAATATCTCTGTTGTGGATGCTCTGCATCCGACACAGGTGATTACAAAGATCGCTGTTGGGACCCTGCCGGTAACGGCTAGCGAAAGAACGTCGATGGAGTCCATCGCGGCTGCTGACCCCGGCAAGGTGAATATTCTCAAGGGCAATATTGCAGAATTTGGTCGTGATGCTGGCCATGTCAAATACGATGTGGTGAGTCACAAACTGTATACCGTGTCGCAGATTTTGCAGAATGGAGACGATGTCAACGCCGGTTTGCCACCCCCTGATACGGCGGAGTTCCTGACGATAGATCCAGTGACTGATACGATTATTCGCCGCGATCCTCTACCGACGACATGCAGCACTCCTCATGGGTTGGCGCTGGATGAAGGGCAACATCAGGCTTTTATCGCCTGCACTGATGTTGATCCCGGACCTCCTCCCCTGGTACAGCATCTGATGCGGTGGAACCTGGATACCATGAAGCCCGGGCCGGAAGAGGCGAATCCTGATCAGACATCGCTGGCTCCTTCGCCCGATATTGTGCAGGTGATCCATTTTAAAAGCCCAACTCCTGCAGACATTGTTTTTGTAGGTTGCGGCGGTGGCATTTCGGTCTTTGATGAGACTAACGGGCAATTTAAAAAGCTGGGCGACTATGCGGTTGGCCATGAAACACACACCATCGCCGTTGATCCGGCAACGGGTTACATCTACCTGCCCGTCCCCAGTGTCGGTGGCCGACCAACGCTGCATGTTGCCAAGTATAATCCGAATGGAGCCTGACGCATTCGCTGTAGTGCCAAGCAGTGGCGAAAGCTTCAGCTTCCGCGCAGGCTGGCATAGATGGCATTTTACAACGCGCACGCTTCTATGAAGCTGCACTGATCTTTAAAACCGTCACGCGGCGCACAGCAAAGCCTGCGCCGCCGGGAACACTCACCTATGCTTCAGGAGATGGCTCTGTGCCTGAATGATGAAGGCAGGAGGAACAAATGGGACTCTTATTCAAGTTCTTATTCCGGAATATGAAGGGCCTGCGCGGTCTGGTCGTGCTCGCGGTGATAATCACCGTGCTGCAGGTTAGCAGCGATATCTTTGCCGCGTTCCCGCTCAAATTTATTCCCAGTAAAGTCCAGAACATCGGAAACGACCCCAAATGTCTCTTCCCGTTCTTGGACCCGATCGAATCCTGGTTCGATATTCCGCAGATCGACCCGAGTCTGCAGCCCGACCCGAATCTGCCACCGAATCCACCGCCAGAGGCGCAGTGCCCCGTCAACCCGAACGATGTGCATGCCCAGATTGTGCTTGTTTCGCATAGCACCATCGGCGTGATCGTTTTCTCGGTCTTGATGCTGGTTATATTCGGTCTCTTAAGTGCTCTGCTCGCCTTCCTAGATCTCTACCTGGCGGCCTATATCGGCCAACAGCTCACCGCCAGGCTACGTAACCAGCTCTTTGACCACCTGCAACGCCTCTCGCTGGACTGGCACGGCAAGCAGAAGAAAGGCGACCTGGTGCAGCGCGTCACCGGGAACATCGCCGACATTGAGAAGTTGGTCACCGATGGCCTGGTCGATCTCCTGGCAGGCGTACTGACACTCATAGGCGTCATCTCGGTCATGCTTTTCCTCAGCCCACAATACACGCTCATCGCCCTGGCGATTACTCCGGCGCTCTTTCTGATCGTTTTGGGTTATACGAAGAATATTAAAGCTGCAGCCAGAAAGGCCGCCAAGGCCACCGGCCAGGTTGCAGACGTCGCTACCGAGGATATCAACGCGCTGACGGTCATCAAAGTCTTTACGCGCGAAGAGCGCGAAGCGATGCGCTTCAGCAGCTACGTCGATAAGAACAAGCGAGCGGGGCTGCGCGCCGGCTGGCTCCAGGCGCAGTTTACCCCGCTCGTCACGTTGCTGGTGATCCTGGGCACGGCAGCTATCATCGGTATCGGCGGCTATGTGGCAAGCGGCTATGATTTCCACCTTGGCCCCGTTACCATCGCCGCCGAGAGTGTCGATATCGGGACGCTGATTCTGTTCCTCACCTTCCTCAAGCTGCTCTATCAGCCGATGCGCGACCTCTCCAAGTTAGCGACGTTGGCCAACACGGCATTATCAGGCACAGAACGCATTCAGGAGGTGTTGGATCAAGCCCCAGAAGTCAAAGACTCTCCCGTCCCCGGCCCCTACACCGGCCCGCAGCGCTTCCGTGGTGAGATTACCTTCGAGAATGTGTGGATGAGCTATGTGCCCGGTCAGCCGGTTTTAAAGGGCATCAATTTGCGTCTCAGCCCTGGCAAGAGGATCGCTCTGGTCGGCCTCTCCGGCGGCGGCAAAACCACGCTGGTCAAGCTGATCTCGCGCTTCTACGATATTCAGCAGGGCATGATTAAAATCGACGGCGTGGATATCCGCATGTATCCACTGGCCGTATTGCGCAACAACGTCAGCATGGTGCTGCAGGACTCGGTACTCTTTGAGGGCACCATTCGCGAGAACATCGCTATCGGCCGACCCGTAGCCAGCATCGAGCAGATCATTGAAGTCGCCAAAAAGGCCAACATCCACGAGACCATCATGAACCTCCCTGAAGGCTACGATACCACCGTACGTGAGCAGGGCAAGAACTTCTCCGGAGGTCAGCGGCAACGTATCGCCATTGCCCGCGCTCTCCTGCGCGACGCCCCCATCTTGATCCTCGACGAACCCACTGCCGCCCTCGACGTTGAGGCCGAGGCCGAGGTCATGCACGCGTTGGACCAGCTGGTCGTGAATCGCACGGTGATCGTGATCTCGCACCGCCTGAGCACCCTGGGCCAGGTCGATGAAATCCTCGTCTTGAAGCAGGGCCTGATTGCGGAGCGCGGCTCCTACAAAGACCTAAAGCACCTACAGGGCATCTTCGCTGGTCTCCTCGCTGAGCAGAACCGCTACAGTGCTGAGGGAGCCGGAGATAAATCGATCTTGCGCTCGGCCTTTGTGCCGCTGCCGGTTGGTGGCGCGTATGCTGCTCAGCAAATCCCGGCTCCCATAGCTCCGAAACCGCCAGTTCCACAGGGCTGGCCGGTTGTGAATCCAGTTCCCGCAATGGTACAATCGATGCCGGTGGATGTGGGTCGCGTTCCACAGGCCAATGGCAATCCTCAACCACCTGCGCCAGAGCAGAAGCCTCTTTCTGCGCGAGTGGTCATCGAGGTCGATGGCAAGGCTATCAGCGAACGTCGACTCGATAAACCTACTCTCACCATTGGGCGTCAGAAGGGCAACGATATACAGGTGCCTTCTCAGCGTGTCTCACGTTTACATGCGAGGATTCGCTGGGAGAACGGAAACTGGTTGATAGAGGATGCCGAGAGCCTGAATGGGCTGATCTACCAGGGACAGCGCATCGATCATCTTACTCTGAAGCCCGGCGATCGCATCTTTATGGCGCCTGGTGCAACGCTGCATTACCAGGCGGCCACTTAGGATTTTTGTGGAAAGGAAGGGTTTATCGAACCGGAAGCAAGCTCCCTGGCCTCGAACTCCAGTTCGATATAAACTGCTCGGCCTGGTGAGCAGGCTCCGGTAACCCAGCCAGGAAACGTCCCGACCTACAGACACGAGGTGGGATATACTGGCTATGACCTTGGGCATGTCTACGTCACCTCCCAGGTCTTGCCCAATGCCGACGATCCCAATGTCTATATCCTGCTGCCGCCCCATTAAGAATTTAACCTCATCTCCTCCAGGGCCAGGAAAAATATGATGGCGGGCGCATCCTCACAGGCTCAGTTCAGCTTTTTCACAGGCCCAACTCATATCGATAAACAATAGTCATATCAGGTATCAAGAAAGCATCAGAAAACGCCGATTTGGCTAATGCAGTCTGACATGAGCAGTGAGGAGTTTAGTATGATGTCACGAAAATATCTGAAACATGTGTATGGACCGTCAGCCGCGTTTAGCGAATGCAAGCCAGGAGACGTTATCAAATATCTCGAGAAAGGCCTGGAGAAGTCGGGTACAATCTTGTGGGTATGTGCGCCAAGGGATCTAGGGAATAGGTACATTGGCATTACCTACATTGTAACGCCTCAGGACAGCGGTCCGCCCGTTGTGGTTTCCCCCGCGTATGTATTGATGTCTGAGTAGAGACTCCGGCTACTTCGAATATCCGTCCTACTCACTTTCGGCTTTGATTCGGGCTGCTCTCGGCTGTAATTCACCTATCTATGCTATACTCTTCATTGATTGCAAGGTTTCTGTCAGATTAAGCCTTTTGCGCGCTGAGGATGAAAATGGAAAATGCGCATAGAAAAGCCCCGCTAATCAATCGTTCGAGACCTTATTCCCTACGCTTACGCCTGGTGCTCTGGTATGGTGTGCTGCTGGCTGTTGCGTTAGGACTTTTCGTGGTGCTCGTTCTGGTGCTGACAATGAACGCGATTAACCAGAGCGTGGATGGAGACGTGCAGGCAGAGGCGCGGGTAGCTGCCTTGAATATAAGCAACGGCTTGTCCGCGAAGCCTCCGTACTGGCCACCTGAACTGTCCCTCAATGTCATCGATACTTATGGCGACCCAGGTGTCGTAGTCGAGGTACTGGATGCACAGGGACACATGCGTTATTACTCGGCCAACACCAGGAACGCGCAGGTATCGATTAGCGCAAATACAACTAGAGCTGCGCTTGCCGGCCAGATTACCTGGTACACAGAGTCCACTGGTGCCGAGCGTGTGCGAGTGGAGACCCTGCCAGTTCGTGTACCCACCATAGGGGTGAGCGGCAATGCAGGGGGAGCGAGCATCATTGGCATATTAGTAGTCGCGAAGTCCATGGACGATGTGGATGACACCTTTTTCCTTTTGCGTACATTGTTGTTAATTGCGGGCGTGGTGATTCTGGTAGGGGTGCTGGTGGGCGGGTGGGTTATTGCCACAAGAGTGCTGCATCCCCTGACGGAAATTGTGGTGACCGCGCGCACCATAGCTGCGAACGTACGAGGAACGCGTATTGGTGGCTTGAGCCAGCGGGTACGCCGCCCTCGGGGTCATGATGAAATGGCCCAGGTCGTGGATACCTTTAACGAGATGCTCGCGGCGTTGGAGAAGGCCGCGCGGGCGCAGCGGCGTTTTGTCGCCGACGCCTCGCACGAGCTGCGTGCTCCCCTCACTACAATACAAGGGAACCTGGCTTTCATGCAGCGTCATGTAGATGAGTTGCCAACGGAGGAACGCCGTACCATGCTCACTGATGCATTCGAGGAGACATTGCGGCTGGCACGGTTGGTAGAGGACCTGCTACTGCTGGCTCGCGCTGATGCCAGCACGGAGATGCCAATTACTGTGAAAGAGATGGCTGATCAGGGAGTTACAGGTAGCAAGCAGATGGAGTCACAGCTGGAGCTAGACCATACGGTTCTCCAGCTCGTACGCCAGTTGTCCAGGCGATTGAGTGTAGAGGGATCGAAGCTGAAGCTGGAGGTAGGGCATATTGAGGCGGTGCGGGTGTGGGGGGATGAGGAAAGCCTGCGCCGTGTCATGTTGATCTTGCTCGACAATGCTATTAAATATACATCTACCGTTGATTCTGCGGGCGGTGGTCGTGTGATTGTCTCGCTGGAGCGGCTAGACAAGGAGGCGGTACTGCGGGTGAAGGATGACGGCATCGGCATCGATGCCGTTGATTTACTACACATCTTCGAGCGTTTCTACCGTGCTGACTGGGCTCGATCACCACAGGGGACTGGCCTGGGACTCTCTATTGCACAAACGCTGGCGGAGCGCCTCGGTGGACGTATTACTGCCGAGAGTATGCCGGGCCGGGGCAGTACTTTCAGTGTCTGGCTGCCTCTGGCATAGTGTTTTATTTGGCTTTCTGGCGCTGCATGGCATTAAAAAGTTTTCATCAAACCCATTCACTGCGATGTATAGTATATAATTGTTACAATCACCCCGAGAAATTTTAAGGCAAAAGTAGTGATTGTTACACGCAATCGCTGCCAGTGAGTAAGGAGCTTGAGTGGAACCGGTCAATATCAGCGAATACGAGGCACTTGCCAGGGCGCGCATGGAGCCTGTGGAATGGGACTTCTACGCTGGGGGCAGCGATGACGAGGTGACGCTGCGAACCACTCGTGCAGCCTTCGAGCGCATCAGGCTGCGACCCCGCGTGCTGGTGGATGTCAGCGCGTGTGATCTACGTACTACCGTGCTGGGCACTGGGGTGAGCATGCCAGTCCTGGTAGCGCCGATGGCCTTCCACGGCCTCGCGCATCCCGAAGGTGAGTGCGAGACCGCCAGGGCTGCTGGAGAATCGGGTACACTGATGGTGACCAGCACAACCTCGAACCGCAGTCTCGAGGAAATTGCGGCCACTGCAAGTGGTCCACTGTGGTTCCAGCTCTACACTTATGGCGGCTTCGAGATATCGGCGTCACTGGTGAAGCGCGCCGAGGCGGTCGGCTACCGGGCGATCGTACTGACGGTCGATCTGCCACGTGTTGGCCGCAGGGAGAGAGATATCCGCAATAACTTCAATTTGCCATCCCGGCTGTTTGAAGGGAATTTTGCGGGGATAGATATACCTGATGATACGTTCGTGACGCTCACGTGGGAATCGATAGCATGGCTGCGTAGAGTGACATCGTTGCCTATTGTGATCAAGGGTATTCTGACCGCTGAGGATGCACAACTGGCGGCGGAACATGGGGTGGATGGCATTGTGGTCTCCAACCATGGAGGAAGACAGCTTGATACCACGCTGCCCGCGATCGAGGCCTTGCCGGACGTGGTCGAGGCGGTTGCCGGTCGCTGCGAGGTCTACATGGATGGAGGAATACGGCGCGGAACGGATGTGCTGAAGGCGTTGGCATTGGGAGCGCGAGCTGTGCTGCTGGGCCGACCGGTGCTTTGGGGGTTGGCGGCGAACGGGGCAGCGGGCGTGCGGCATGTTCTGGAGATGCTGCGGGATGAACTGGAACTGGCGATGGTGCTTTCTGGGCGTCCTACGCTGGCGAGTATCGATCGTTCGCTGGTTCGCCTTCCCAACTAGCAAGAAACGTACGAGATGAGAGTCATCTTTCGCAGCAAGGATTTTGCGAGCATAGAGGGAGCGGGACTGGGTTTTAATAACCGGCGCCCTGGCGCGCAGGCCTGGCAGTACCACGGGCGGGTGCAGCATCGCCAGTGGCAGGGTACGTTTGCGTGTCACTGGGAAGGCTCTGAATTGGCCTGGACGGTGCGGGGCGACGAGCGATTGTTTGGGCTGGCGGCAGCTCTGAAAGCAAAGGGCTACGTGGTTGCTGTTGAGCAGGACGAGGGAGCATGACTACAGATATAAAAAATAACCGTGAACATGAGCAACATCAAGTGCTATTGCTCATGTCTCCTGCCACCTACCGGGCCGGAGCATTCTTGAGCGCGTCGCGGAAACTGAATCTGGCAGTAGTGGTGGGGATTGACCTGCCAGAGACGCTTAGCGAATACTGGCACGTGCCCTTGGGTCTCGATTTCCTGGATCCGGAGACGTCTGTACGGACGATTGTTGAGTATGCCCGTCAGCACCCCATTGCGGCGATTATTGCAGTCGATGATAACGCCAGTGAGATCGCGGCTCGCGCCAGTTCAAAGCTGGGCCTGGCGCACAATTCTCCTCAAGCCGCCGAGGCCGCCCGCGATAAGCTGCTGATGCGCAGATTAATGTCGGCGGGTGGCGCACCATGCCCGGTTTTCCGGCAATTCTTGCTCAGCGACGATGCTGCTCTAGTTGCGACACAGGTGACTTATCCGTGCGTGGTGAAGCCTCTGCGCCTCTCCGGCAGCAGGGGGGTTATACGAGCTGATAACGTGGAAGAGTTTATTGCAGCCTTCAAGCGCCTGAAACGCCTGTTGCTTGCTGAAGGTTACTTAGAAGAGGAGACTTCCATTCTGGTCGAGGATTTCATCCCCGGCTTCGAGGTGGCCCTGGAAGGCATCCTGACACACGGGCAATTGAAGGTACTGGCGCTCTTCGACAAGCCCGATCCGCTGGACGGTCCTTTTTTTGAAGAGACGATTTATGTAACGCCTTCACGTCTGCCAGAGGAGGTACAGCAGGATATTGCTGATTGCGTAGCAGTTGCGGCCGCGTCACTTGACCTGCGCGAGGGTCCCGTACATGCAGAACTGCGGGTCAACGAGCAGGGGCCGTGGATGCTGGAGATCGCGGGGCGCTCCATTGGTGGACTCTGTTCGACGATTCTGGAGTTCGGCTCCGGTATGTGCCTGGAAGAGCTGATCTTGCGCAACGCGCTCGGGCTTGAAATCAGGTCTATCGAGCGCGAGCAGCGAGCAGCTGGTGTGATGATGATCCCGATTCCGGCTGGCGGTATGCTCAGGGCGGTACACGGGGTTGAAGAGGCGGAGAAGGTGCCACTGATTAGCGGAGTGGAGATTACAGCAAAACTACATCATTTGCTAGTACCTTTGCCAGAGGGTGCGAGTTACCTGGGATTTATCTTTGCTCGCGGCGATACGCCCGCCGGGGTAGAAGAAGCGATACGCGCGGCGCACAGTTTGCTGCACTTTGAGGTCAGGCGCGAGATACCTGTACTCGGTACACCGGTGCTGAAGGGCTATCTCTCGCAGAGGACTTGACAGACTGTTCATTGAGAAATTACAATGCAGAAAATGATCGTGTAGGAAGAGCAAGCAAGGAGCGTGGTGAGTTTATGGCTAGGGTAGGTCTGCTGGAGGATAATTCGCGTATAGCGAAGTTGTGCGCTACAATGTTACACTTCGCTGGCCATGAGGTCATTGTGTATGAACTCGCCCGGGAATGCCTGCACGCCTTGATGCCTGGCGAAACGGTCGACGGTGATAACCACTCCAACTACACGTCGAAGTCGATTAGACCTGGCGCTTTGCCGGTCGAAATCCTGATCCTCGATCTCTATCTTCCCGATATCCCTGGGTTGCAGGTACTGCGCCACTTGCAGTCCTGCCCATACACCAGGACTTTGCCGCTCATTCTTTGCACTGCCGCCCCCAATCGCGACGTGGTGCAGGCATTGCGCATTGTGCCTCACGCGACTTTGCTGGAAAAACCCTTTAAGATTCAGGCCCTCAATACAGCGATATCGCATGCATTGAGTTCTATAACTTCATAAATGTACTTCTGGAGGATATGAGGGTGTAGTTCCTACGTGGCATACACTACTTGTCTTTGAAAGATGCATCTCCACGATGACCAGGGACGTGCGGAACCAGCCCTTCGCGCCAGGCGAAGACAGCGGCTTGGGTGCGATCCATCAGTTGCAGCTTGCTCAAGATATTACTGACGTGACTTTTCACGGTTTTCTCACTGATGACCAGCCGCCTGGCGATTTCCCCGTTGGGGAATCCTTCGGCGATCAGCCGCAAAACCTCGCGTTCGCGTTCGCTCAGCATCGAGTATTGCGCTCCGTCAGCATAGGGGATATGCTCAAGTTCCTGCGCAATGCGTGCTGCCACCTGTGGATGCATGGTTGCCTCGCCGTGAGCTGCTTTGCGTACGGCGTCTGCCAACTCCAGCAAGAGGACATCCTTTAAGAGATAGGAAAGCGCTCCTGCTCGAATGGCCGGGAAAACATGTTTATCGTCGTGATAGGACGTGAGCACGATCACCTGGGAGCGGGGACTTTGCTGTTTCAAGCGGAGCGTGGCCTCGACGCCATCCATGCCGGGCATAACGAGATCCATCAACACTACATCCGGCGCCAGGTCCGCTGCTACCAGCACGGCCTCGCCGCCGGAGCCTACATCTCCCACGACGGTAAAATCCGGCTGCGCATCCAGGAAGGCGCGGGCTCCTTCGCGTACCACGGCATGGTCGTCTACGATCAGAATAGTAATCGGCTCGCTCATAGAACATCTTCCTTTGCTGTGGCTGCCT
>WNFE01003707.1_pt1 | contig 11338 bp, 7 predicted proteins | sample 5400451 | NCBI WGS metagenome assembly WNFE01 (sample SAMN13153344, study PRJNA577476) | soil metagenome | isolation source: 200 cm saprolite under Douglas fir tree site 2 hole 2 | place: USA:California | collected 2015-04-18
TAGCGCGAACGCTACAGAAATTAATCAGCGAGAAAAAACTGCCTCAACCGGCGCGCACTGTCCGATTTATCTTTCCGCCAGAAATTGAAGGCACCATGGCGCTACTGAATGCCAAGCCGGAGTTCGCCAAACGCATCAAGGCCGTGATTCACATGGACATGGTTGGCGGCGGCCTGGAAACGAAGGCAGTGTTCCACGTGACGCGCGGGCCGATGAGCTTGCCGAGCTTTGTACATGACGTGGCGTGGTCGTTTGCGGAGTGGGTGAACGAGGAATCGTACAAATTCGCGGCGACCGGCGAAGCGGAGTATCCGATGACTGCGCCCGAAGGTGGCAAGGAGCCGCTGCGCGCGGAGTATTCCGCCTACACGATGGGCAGCGATCACGATGTGTATCAGGATTCGTCGTTTGGAATTCCCACGATTTACTTGAACGATTGGCCCGACCGCTACATTCACACCAATTTCGATTCAGCCGCGAATATCGATCCCACAAAGTTGAAACGCGCTGCCTTCATAGGCACCGCCAGCGGATATTTTCTGGCCCTTACCGCAAATGAAGGACTGCCACCAGACACGTGGCGGGCCGTAAAGCTCGGACGAAAGATGCGCGAAGGACAAGGATTGAGCCGGTCTATTAGCCTGAATGAAAAAGATCAAGGCGTTCAAGCTCTCGGCTATTGTTCGTATGAGCTGGAATATGATATTGGCGTCGATGAGGAAACTGCTCGGCAAGCTTCGGATTGCCCAATTTTTTACACTACAAAGGCGCTTTTTCCGACGAAAGAGTCAATAAAGAAATTTCGTGCGAGCCCTCAAGGTTTAATGTGGAAGAGGAAAAATGAGCCTACAGGCCCGCTTGCGGTGTTTGGCTACGACTATTTTGCAGACCACGCGAAAGCCGCCGGCGTTGAGACGCCGAAGTTACTCGGCTACGAAGGACTGTGGGGAGGGGGTGAAGAGTACGCGTACGAAGTGCTGAATTTTGCGAACGGGAAACGCAACGTGCAGCAGATACGCGACGCTGTGTCCGCGGAATACGGGCCGGTGCCATTGGAATTGGTGGCCGAGTATCTAGCAGGACTTGAAAAGATAGGCATCGTAGACAAAATCAAGTAGGCGAACACAGATTCCTCTCGACTTCGACGTTCTGTTAGCTACACTCTGCGAGACAGCCATGTCTAATGTGTCGCGTCGCAGCTTGCTTAAGACCGCCGTTTCGGGTGCCACCCTGGCTGCGCTGCCGTCCGTCACCTGGCCGCAGGGGGCCGCCGCCCGCACCAAGCGCAAAGGTAATATCCGGCAATCGGCTTCGCGTTGGTGCTATCAGAAGATTCCTCTCGACCAGCTTTGCGAATATGCAGTGCAGATCGGATTGCAGGGCATCGATTTGCTCAACCCTGATGAATTCGATGTTCCGCCGCGCTATGGCTTGGTGTGCAGCATGGGCTACGCGGGCGGCGGCGAAATCGGCAGCGCGATGAACCGCGTCGAGAATCACGCCAGGATTGAGGACGGCTTTCGCAAATATATTCCACTCGCCGCAAAGGCCGGCGTGCCTAACGTGATTACTTTTTCCGGCAATCGCGCGGGAATGTCCGATGAAGAGGGCGCGAAGAATACAATTTTAGGCCTGAATCGCGTCAAAAAACTTGCCGAAGATCACGGCGTCACTATTTGCATCGAGCTGCTGAACAGCAAAGTGGATCACCACGACTACATGTGCGATCACAGCGGGTGGGGCGTGCAAGTGGTTCAGGCTGTAAACTCGCCGCGCGTGAGGCTGCTTTACGACATCTATCACATGCAAATCATGGAAGGCGATCTGGTGCGCACCATCCAGAAAAATATCGATTGGATCGGCCACTTTCATACCGGCGGCGTTCCGGGAAGACACGAACTTGACGGGACGCAGGAAGTGCAATGGGACGGCGTGATGCGTGGCATCACGGCAATGAACTTCCACGGTTACGTCGCGCACGAGTTCGTGCCGCTACACGACCCGCTTGCATCGCTACGGCAAGCGGTCGACCTGTGCGACGTCTGACCGATCTTTCTCGCCGATTTGCGCAACCTTTCCAAAATTTTGTAGATGCGAACAGTAGCCGCGGGAGAGAATCGAAGCGCGAGAGGCGCCGTTGCTTGTGTTTCAGCGCGGAAGGAATTCCCGTGTTAACGTTTCATCCCGATCAGTTGACGATTGCGACGCGCGATTGCCCGCTTCCCGGAGGGACCGGCAATGCCCACGACAGGGCCGCAGAATTGGCCTGAGAATTCTAAAAACTGGCGACGCGGTTTCTGGAGCCTGATTGCCACCCAGTTTCAAGGCGCGTTCAACGACAACGGCCTGAAATTTTTTGTCATTTATCTGATTCTCGGCCAGAACCCCACCACCGCACAAAAAGATTTTGGCGTTTTTCTAATCGGAAATCTTTTCGCGATCCCCTTCTTGCTTTTTTCCATGACCGGCGGTTTTCTCGCCGACCGCTATAGCAAGCGCAGCGTGACCATCGGAACAAAACTTTTTGAAATTGCCGCGATGCTTTTTGCGATTTTTGCGTTCTACCAGGGGAATCCGTATCTCGCCTATATTGTGATTTTTCTGGCCAGTACGCAGGCTGCTCTCTTCGGACCCTCCAAGTACGGCCTGCTTCCCGAGCTGTTGCCTCCTGAGCTGCTGTCGTGGGGGAACGGCGTTCTTGAACTAACTACGTTTGTGGCCATCATTTCTGGGACCGTGGCGGGATCGTTTTTGGCGCAGCAATTTCAAGGCAGCCCTGCGACCGCAGGACTGATTTATGGCGCCTGTTCATTGATCGGGCTGGGCGCCAGTTTTCTGATCACTCGCGTGCCGGCCAGCGATCCAATAAAGAAATTCAGGTTCAACATTTTTGGTGATCTTGGCGCGCAGTGGCGGCTGGTGCGTCCGGACCGCGCGCTCAAACTGGCAATTATTGGCAATACTTATTTCTGGTTTCTCGGTGCGCTGCTGCAATTTGTCATCGTTTTTTACGGCCGCGAAATCATGCACCTCAACGAAACGCGCGGAAGCTATTTGCAGGCGGCGCTGGCCATCGGCATTGGCGTGGGAAGTTTTGCCGCTGGCTATCTCTCCGGCGGAAAAATTGAATACGGATTGATTCCTCTTGGCGCGGTCGGCATGGCGATTTTTGGCTGCTTATTGTCGCTGCCGGTGCTGTCGTTCGTGCAGGTCTTCGGTCTGCTCGTCGCGCTGGGCTTCAGCGGTGGATTTTTCATTGTTCCAATCAGCGCGTTGATCCAACACCGCCCAGACGAAGACAAAAAAGGTGGGGTCATCGCCTACGCCAACTGGCTTTCGTTTGTTGGTGTGGTGATCGCGTCGGCGATCTATTCCGGGTTTACGCACTACCTGCACGTTGGTTTGCGAACTTTTTTCGCCGCGACAGCCGTAGTCTCGTTGGGCGCCGCCGTTTACACGGTGTGGCTGCTGCCGGATTCGCTAATGCGGCTGTTGTTGTGGTTTGCGACGCACACCATCTACCGCATGGACATCGACGGAGCGGAGCATGTGCCGGCGCGTGGAGGAGCTTTGTTGGTACCGAACCATGCATCCATGGCGGACGCGGCGCTGGTGATTGCTTCGACCGATCGTCCAGTGCGCTTTTTGATGTTTAAGGATTCCTACGAGCATCCAGTGGTGAAACCGTTCGCAAAAATGCTGGGTGTGATTCCGATTTCCGCGCAGCAAGGGCCGCGCGAAATGATTCACGCGCTGCGAGAGGCCACGAAGGCTCTTCAGAATGGCGAACTGGTATGCATCTTCCCGGAAGGCCAGATGACGCGCATCGGTCAGATGATGCCGTTTCGCCGCGGTATGGAACGAATTCTGAAGGGCGTGGATGTGCCGGTGATTCCCATGCACATCGATGGAATTTGGGGATCGATTTTCAGTTTTTCTGGAGGGAGATTTTTCTGGAAGTGGCCACGAAGAATTCCTTATCCGGTGCGCGTGACCTTTGGCACGTCGTTGCCCGCGACGGTCTCGTCAACCGAAGCCCGGCAGGCGGTGCTGGAACTTGGCGCGGACGCGTTTGCGCGCCGCAAGCGCCAGATGAAGACCATTCCGGAGTCGTTTATCCAGACGGCGCGCCGGCATCCGTTACGTTTTGCGATGGCGGACATGCGCACGCCGAAACTGATTTTTTTTTCGGCCCTGGTAAAAACGATTGTGCTGGCGCGGCGATTGCGGACACATTGGAAAAACCAGGAAGCAGTCGGCGTGCTGCTGCCGCCTTCGATTGGCGGAGCGCTGGTAAATCTGGGGGCGATGCTCGCCGGAAAAATCCCGGTAAATCTGAATTATACGGCTTCGAATTCGGTGGCGGAATCCTGTGCGCAGCAGAGCGGTCTGAAAACCGTGGTGACAGCGAAACTATTTCTGGAAAAGATCAAGGTTCAGCCGCCGGGTGCGCCGATTTATCTCGAGGATTTGGCTGAAAAACCTGGCATTGGAGAAAAATTCATTGCGTTGTGCGCAGCGCTATTTTTTCCGATTGGCGCGATCGAGCGAATCTGCGGAAATAAGGAAAGAACTAAACTCGATGACGTGGCGACAATTATTTTTTCCAGCGGATCGACCGGCGATCCCAAAGGTGTACTGCTCACGCAGTATAACGTTGCATCGAACGTCGAGCAGTTGAATCAGGTTTTTATGCTGCACCGGGATGACCGCATTCTGGGAATCCTGCCGTTCTTTCACTCTTTCGGATTCACGGGAACTCTGGCTTTGACGAGCGCCGTAGGAGTCGGAGTCGTGTACCATCCCAGCCCGCTGGATTCGCGAACCATCGGTACATTGGTGAGTCAGTATAAGGTTACGATGATGCTGGCTACGCCGACGTTTTTGCAGGCTTACACACGGCGAATCGCGCCCGAAGATTTTGGAAGTTTGCGTTTTGTGATGGCTGGCGCGGAAAAATTGCCGGCGCGCGTTTCGGAAGCATTTGAGGATCACTTTGGAATTCGGCCGCTAGAAGGCTATGGCTGCACGGAATGTTCGCCGGTGGTTTCCGTGAACACAGCGGATTTTCGCGCAGCGTCCTTCCGGCAAGTAGGCGCCAAGCGCGGCAGCATCGGCCATCCGTTGCCGGGAATTGTTCTGCGCACCGTCGATCCAGAGACTGGAGCCGTACAGCCGATCAATCAGCCAGGATTGTTGTTGGTGCGCGGGCCAAACGTGATGCGCGGTTATTTGAACCGGCCAGAGAAAACAGCGGAAGTTTTACAGGACGGCTGGTACAACACCGGCGACATAGCAACGATCGACGAAGATGGTTTTGTTCGCATCACGGATCGCTTGAGCCGCTTCAGCAAAATCGGCGGCGAGATGGTGCCGCACATAAAAATTGAAGACAAGCTGCAGGAAATCGCCGGAGCGGCGGAACAGGTATTTGTGGTGACGGCGATTCCAGACGAACGAAAAGGGGAACGACTGATTGTGCTGCACACGCTAACCGAAGAGGCACTGCAAGGATGCCTCGCCCGATTCGCTGAAGTGGATTTGCCGGCACTGTGGAAGCCGCGGCCGGACCAATTTCGGCACATCGAGGCCATGCCATACCTGGGAACCGGAAAACTGGACCTGCGGCGCGTGAAGGAGCTTGGCAATGAACTCGCCTGAAGCGCTGCAAGAAATTGGCAACGTGGATGCCGCAGCGCGGGCGAAAGACAGAAAAATCGCAAGGAAGAAGGCTCTGGTTGCGCGCATCCTGATCACGTTTGCTGCTTTGGCGATCTGGTTCGGGACGCAATCGCTGCTGGGAGCGCGGATTTCGCCGGCGGAAGGAATAGGCGACGGGCTGCACCGGCTCACTGCTCCGTTGAATGCTTATCTGCATGGCGCACCACGCGCGGCAAACGCGTTGCTGATTGCAAGTTCGGCGCTGATTGACGCGATCGCAATCTTTCTTCTCGGCAGCTGGATTTTCGCGGGCCAACTGCGTCCGTTTCTTGGCCTGGCGATGCTGCTGGTTACGCGGCAAGTGATGCAGGCGTTGTGTTCGCTGCCTGCGCCGCCGGGAATCATCTGGCACGATCCGGGATTTCCTTCGCTGCTAGTGACGTATGGAGTTGCGAACGATTTTTTCTTCAGCGGACACACGGCAATTGCCGTGTTTGGCGCAATCGAGTTGGCGCGATTGCGGCGGGCATGGCTGACGGTCCTGGCCGCTTGTGTAGTGTTATTCGAAGTTGCCGCAGTTTTGGTTTTGCGAGCGCATTACACGATGGATGTATTCACCGGAGCGCTCGCTGCGGTGTGTGTGGCGCAAATATGTGGCGCGATTTCTGATCGGTTCGCGCGGTTTCGCATTGCGCCAGCGGACTGAAGCCATCCGCCCGATGCGAACCGAGGCGTGTGTTAACATTCTTTTGGCTCAGGGTTTGTAAGTACAACTTGTTTTCCTAAGGGTTTGTAAAACAAACCCTCAAACCCTGAAACCCGGCATTATTGGTGCAGAAATAGAGAACTCACCGTAGAAAATTCTCTCGCAGAAACAAACCTGCACGGGGCGCGATGAAGGCATTGCGGAAAATGCATGCGGCGCGGGGACTCTCGCTGGAAACAGCGACCACGCCCGCATTTGGATCGACGGACGTGCTGGTGCGCGTGCGGGCCGCTTCAATTTGCGGGACGGATCTGCACATTTATGGGTGGGACCGGTGGTCGCAGGGAAGGATTAAGCCTCCGGTGACTCTTGGGCACGAATTTTGCGGCGTGGTGGAAAAGGTTGGCAGCGAAGTTGAGGCGGTCAAGACGGGAGATTTTGTCAGCGCGGAAATGCACGTAAATTGCGGGCATTGCCACCAATGCCGCGTCGGCGAAGCGCACATTTGCCAGAACCTGAAGATTATCGGAATTGACCAGGATGGCGCGTTCGCGGAGTTCGTGAAAATTCCCGCCGCGAATATCATCAAACTGGATCCCGCGATTCCTGAGCGGTATGGCGCGATTCTCGATCCGCTGGGAAACGCGGTGCATACCGTTTTGGCGGGACCCATTGCGGGGCGTACTGCGCTGGTTACTGGGTGCGGGCCGATTGGATTGATGTCCATTGCGGTGGCGAAGGCGTGCGGAAGTTCGACGGTGTTTGCAACGGAAACCAACGAGCAGCGGCGCGCAATGGCCAAGAAAATGGGCGCGGACGTAGTATTGAATCCTGCGGCGGAAGATGCAGTTGCAAAAATTTTGAGCGAAACAAATTCCACCGGCGTGGATGTGCTGTTGGAGATGAGCGGAAATCCGACCGCGATTCAGCAAGGATTTAAGGCACTGCGAGCTGGTGGGCGGGCGTCGCTACTGGGAATTCCCACGGAAAATGTGCCGCTGGATTTGGTGAACGATGTAATTTTCAAAGGCGCCACGGTGCAGGGAATTTACGGGCGGCGTATGTATGAAACCTGGGTGCAAATGACGGCGCTGTTGAAGGCCGGACGATTGAACCTGGAGCCGCTGTTTGGCGAGCGCGTAAAATTGGAGCAATTTGAAGATGCATTCGCAAAGTTACAGGGCGGACTGGCTGGAAAAATTTTGTTGTATCCTGACGGGCTGCCCCAGTAAGAGGGAACAGTAAGTATTGCCGAGTTTGCTTGCAGACGTGCCCGGCGTCCGCGATAGAGTGATGCAGGAGAGTTCTTCAAGCGCTGGCGCCCCGCCTTTTCCAACGTTGAGATTCTTCGCTTCGCTCAGGGATGACAGTTGTTGCCATGGTTGTACTAAAAAGGGGAGATATCCTATGTCTGAACAAGGAACGCAAATGATCAAGCAGAATCCGCTGCGATACGTAAGCGAGCAATTAAAGGAGTTGCGCGAAAAAGGCGTGGCGCCGAAGTTGCGCGTTTTGGAAGGCGAGCAGAAGGCGGTTTGTACATTCGACGGCAGAGAGGTCATCAACCTGGCGTCGAATAATTATCTAGGGCTTACGACGCACAAAGCATTGCGCAAAGCGGCGGTGGAAGCGACGAAGAAATATGGCGCCGGGGCCGGTGCGGTGCGCACGATTGCCGGAACGATGCAAGTGCACATGCAACTGGAAGAACAGATTGCCAAATTCAAGAACGTGGCAGCGTGCGTGGTGTTCCAATCGGGATTCACGGCGAATGCGGGAACGGTGTCCGCGGTGCTGGGCAAAGAGGATTTGATTATTTCGGATGAATTGAACCACGCGTCGATCGTAGATGGCGCGCGGCTGTCACGCGCCACGATAAAGGTTTTCAAGCATAAGGATGTGAACGACTGCGAACGAATTTTGCAGGAGCACGCGAGTTTTCCAGGCAAAAAATTAATTATTACCGACGGCGTATTTTCAATGGACGGCGATCTGGCGCCGCTGCCGGAGCTTTGCACGCTGGCGGAGAAATACGATTGCATCATGATGGTGGACGACGCGCATGCTAGTGGTGTGATGGGACGCAATGGACGCGGAACCATTGATCATTTTGAATGTCACGGCCGGGTACACATTCAGGTCGGGACGCTGAGTAAAGCAATCGGCGTGATGGGCGGATACGTCTGCGGTTCGCGCGACCTGATCGATTTTCTGTACTTGCGGGCGCGGCCATTTCTATTTTCGACTTCGCATACTCCGGCGACTGCGGCCGCGAGCATGGCGGCGTTTACTGTGCTGGATTCTCCGGAAGGCGAAAAGCTGGTCAAGAAACTGTGGAAGAATACCAAAACGTTCAAGCGCGAATTGAAGAAGCGCGGATTTCAGTTCAAGGTTAGCGAGACGCCGATTGTTCCGATCCATGTGGGCGACGCGGCGCAGGCTTTCGAGTTTTCACAAAAATTGTTTGAGGCTGGCGTGTTCGCTCCGGCGGTGGGTTATCCGACGGTGGCGGAAGGGAAGGCCCGGTTGCGCGCGATCGTGAGCGCGGGACACAAGAAGGAACAACTGGTCAGAGCGGCAGACATTATGGCCGAGATCGGCAAACCGCTGGGAATCATTCCATAGTAGGGACATCGGGGGCATCGGCAATTGGTCCTGGGATGGAGGCCGGAAGGAGGAATTGCAGTGATGTCGGCCGGACGACGGTACATGATGTGTAGCAAAAACGCCGCGCGAACCCTGTAAGAAGGGGGTACCAGAACCTCAAAGTGGGCGGACAATAGCATTGGTTCGCGCCGTGTTTTTGATGAAATTAAAGGGGTTACAGATTGGAATTGACGTTGCACTAAGTCCTGACGGTATAGTTTCTGAAAACGTTCCTCGTCCTCCAGCCCGCAGATAGGAGGCCTCCCGATGACAAATAAGATAATTGGAGTGGCACTCCTCGCAATGACGCTTACGCTTGCAGGCGGCACCATGGGGCAAACGAGCAATCCCGCAAAAAAGCAGGTGCAGGAAGGGCCGCCGGTGACGATTCCGCTGAGCACCGGAACGGCGATCAATGCGAGCCTGCTAGGCTCGCTCGATTCCGAGCGCAGCAAATCTGGAGATGTGGTTAGTGCCATCGTCACGGAATCTGTGGTTTATCAAAGAAGCGTGTTGCTTCCAAAAGGCAGCCGGATTGTTGGGCATGTGGTTCGCACCGGGAACGATGGCGAACAGAGCGCGGCGTTATTCGTAGAATTTGATCGGGCAATTTTGAAAAACGGCCAAAGCGCCGAGTTGAATGCCGGCATCCAGGCGTTGGCGCCGGTGGGAGCACAACCGACCATTCCCTCGCGGGAAAAGTATGAAGAAAGCCGCATGGATGGAACGCTAAGGATGAACTCGGGTCTCGAAACGCCGGAGAATCCGGGGAATGCGGTAGTACCGTCGACGTATACCATGCCACGGCGCGCAGAAGTGCTTCCGAACCTGCCCACCACACCTGGAATTGAAGGCGGCCTGGACCGTCGCGGTCTTTTCACGCCCGACAGTAAGGGCGCGTTTAGCGACCCCAGCCTGCGCGTGTTTACGCCGGTGTCTGAAGGTTCACATGGAACGGTGATCGTGGGCGCCAAGCAAAACGTTCATTTGGAGAACGGCACGCATCTTTTGATCGTCGTGCAGCCTCCAGCTCCTTCGTCGGACGTTCGCTAAGCTCATACTGCATTTCCCTTAGCAAAAGCTTCGAGCCGTCCCGACAAAGGTACACGGGCAATGCCCGGTTCTAGTCCCCTATCTCCTAGCTAACATATTTAAAATCAATAGGTTAGTTGTTGGTCTATGGAGTGCAGCATTAGACGGTAGGGAGGACAGGTTTTATGGCACGTATAATTTATTTAATCGCAGCCGGAGCGTTGTTGATGAGCGCATCCGGAGGATTCTGCCAGACCACCGGTCAAGGTATCGCACAAAATCAGGGCGAACAAGCAGCAGCTTCGCTTGCAGCAGGGACGACGCTAAATGCGCAATTGAGCCGCTCGTTGGATTCCAAGAAAGCGAAGCCGGGTGACGTGGTGACTGCGCAGACAACTGAAGCCGTAAAGGTCGACGGAAAAATTGTGATTCCCAACAACACGAAACTCGTGGGCCACGTGACGCGAGCGAGTGCGCGAGCCAAGGGAGATGCGGATTCGGTTTTGGCCGTGCAATTTGACCGGGCAGTCCTGAAGGACGGTCACGAAATGCCACTGCAAGTGACATTGCAGGCGATGGCAGCTGACCAAGGCACCACCCGGCCGGTGAACGGAGACGATCTGGAGCCGATGGGCAATATTGCAGGCGGCACAGCTGGGGCCGGTGCGGCCGGGAACCGCGGAACCGTCGGTGGCGTGGGGAGCACAGTCGGCGGAGCGGCGAGCGGGGCAGCAAGCACCGTTCCGCGCACGATCGATCAGAGCGGCACAGTGAACTCAACCACGGGAGCAGCGACTGGCGCCGCAGGGCGGGTGGCAGGCGGAGTAGATTCGTCTGGAGAGCTGAAGCCTAGCAGCCGTGGCGTTTATGGCCTGAGCGGGCTTACCTTGAACGCAAATGCGTCGAATGCAGCCGACGGAGCGGTAATCATATCGGCAGGGAAGAACGTGCACCTGGATAGCGGCACGCGGCTGTTGTTGGTCACGCAGGCGACAACATCGGCGTCTGCACAACGGTAAGCCGATTGGTTATTCTCGAAATATAGAAAATCCCAGCTGTACTGGGTGCGGCTGGGAATTTTCTTTTCACAAAGATTTGTTTCCCTTGAACAATGAGATGTCCCCTGCAAAGGTGAGGCAGGGGCAGCGTTTGGTATACTCGCGCGGATGACCGAACCTACGAAGAGATTGTTTCTTGTGGACGCGATGGCGCATATCTATCGAGCGTTTTATGCGCCGATGCTCAGGATGAACGCGCCGAGCGGCATGCCGACAAAAGTGCCGTTCTTGTTTA
>WNFE01003709.1_pt1 | contig 11338 bp, 6 predicted proteins | sample 5400451 | NCBI WGS metagenome assembly WNFE01 (sample SAMN13153344, study PRJNA577476) | soil metagenome | isolation source: 200 cm saprolite under Douglas fir tree site 2 hole 2 | place: USA:California | collected 2015-04-18
CTTGGAGGCCAATCACGTAATCCTGGCCGAGATTGGTAATCGAGCCTCCGATGTAAGCCTTGCTTCCTACGCGCTGGCAAAGGTCCCGGGCGACCTCCGGCGTGAGCACCGCATCCGGCGGTTGCCCCATCAATCGCAGCGTCTGCTGGATGCGCTCATCGGAGACTAGGCTGAGGAACGGTGATTGTTCAAGCTGCACTGCGAGGCCCTGCCGCAGCGTGCCGTCAAACACTGTGTCTCCGGTCGTGTTGGTAAAGTCCGCGAGGACGATGGTGTCCTTGTCGGTCAGCGCGTGCGCTTTGCGGGAGAAAAACAACCAACCTCCCACGGACAATCCGACAATCACAATAGTTGCGCCCGTGACCGCCGCCCATGGAAACCGAGTGGATTTCTTGGCAGACCTTAACCCGGGCTCGGATGCAACGACGGCTGAACGGCCCGTATCTGAATCGCGCTTCAGACGCTGCACATCCGTGCGCATATCGGCGGCGTTCTGGTAGCGCAGCTTCCGGTCTTTCTCCAGCGCCTTGTTGATGACTTCTTCGAGCTTTGGAGAAAGGTCGGGATTCAGCCGGACTGCCGCGACCGGCCTGCGATTCAGAATCGCTTCCGCAATCACGCCAGAGGTCTCGCCGCGGAAGGGCAGAACCCCAGTCACCATCTCGTAGAGCACCACACCAAACGAAAACAAATCGGTGCGAGCATCCGACTCTTCGCCCCGCACCTGTTCGGGTGACATGTACGTGATGGTGCCAATCGCCGAGCCAAGGCGAGTGAGCTGTTCTGACTCACTGGCTGTGGGCATGGCCGAAAGATTCAGCGCACCGCCCGCGGGTACCAGCTTTGCTAGCCCAAAATCCAAAATCTTGACGTGCCCGCGCTCGGTGACAAAAATGTTGGCAGGCTTGATGTCCCGATGAATGATTCCCTTGTTGTGGGCCGCATCGAGGGCATCCGCGATCTCGATCCCCAACTCCAGCACTTGCTCAAGCCGCAGCGGCTTGCCGGAAATGAGGTGCTTCAGGGTCTGGCCGTCGAGAAACTCCATCACAATGAATTGCCGGCCGTCTTGCTCGCCGATGTCATAAATCGTGCAGATGTTCGGGTGATTTAACGCCGATGCTGCCTGCGCTTCCCGCCGGAATCGCTCGAGAGCGGTGGGGTCGTGGGACATCTCGCCAGGCAGGAATTTCAAACTAACGGAGCGACGGAGCCGCGTGTCCTCCGCTTTGTAGACGACACCCATGCCGCCTCCGCCGAGTTTCTCGAGGATGCGGTAGTGCGAGATGGTCTGGCCGATCATGAGTGCCGCAGGAACCCCAGTCGGCGTATGTTAGGGTGCCACTAAATGCAAGTCAAAGCCTTACGTTGTTCACTTGTTTCATGCGGGTGTACGCATTGTAGATGAAGAAGGTCATGTGGAGCATCGTGGGGCTCGCTTTGGCGGGGCTGGGCATTGTGTCCTATTTATGGTTCACCCCGGGACGCACACCCGCCATCCACCGGCCTCACAGTATCGCGTCGCTGGAACGCATCCGCATCGGTGATGTGGATCTCATCGTTAGGCCATCCTTGAGGACAGTCTCGCACCTGTACGCAAACTGGTCGCCATACCACTTGTTCGGGTGTTCCGCCGAACGTTAAACTTGCTCTATGTTTGAGGAATCCGCTCATCCGCTTACCTAAACAAATGTACGGGGAGCTGATGAACTTGAAAGGTACAGATCTATTGGTCCCGTGAAGCGGTACAGTCGGGGAACCAGAATGAGACACAAACAAAGGTATCTATTCCCGCTCCTCCTGCTCTGCCTCTCTGGAAGTCTGTATGGCCAGTCCTGGTCTGGCATCGTTGATCCAACCCGCGCGATTAACTGGTCCAGCGCAGGCGTCGTAGGCGGTATTCCTTCCCGCAGCACCATCTGCTCGAGCCTGACTTCCAGTGCGACCTACACGCAGATTAACAGCGCAATCGCCGCTTGCCCGAGCGGGCAGGTAGTCTTCTTAGCTGCTGGAACTTACAATCTGTCTGGTGGCATCGTGATGGCCAAAGGTGTCACTCTGCGCGGAGCGGGTGCCGATCAAACCTTTCTAGTGTTCACGGGCAATAATTCGTGCGGTGGCTTGTTTGCCGACGTCTGCTTCATGGGAGAAAACACGTACTACGGTAGTCCGTGGGTTGCCCCTGGCGGCACTCAAGCGGCAAGTTGGTCTGGAGGCTATTCTGCCGGAACAACTCAAATCACCCTGACTAGCGTTGGGAGCAGCGGATTGTCCGTGGGTCAGTATATTTACCTCGACCAAGCTAACTCATCGGCAGACAACGGCAACTTTTTCATCTGCGACAACACTACTGCCCCGTGTTCCCTTGAAGGCGTTGCTCCCGGCCGCGCTGTCGGTGGCGTAGACCGCAATGAAATCCAAATCGTAAAGATCACAGCCATCAGCGGAAGCACGTACACGATCACGCCGGGACTTTATGCCCAGAATTGGGCGAGCAGTTTTTCTCCCGGAGCGTGGTGGCCCGCGGTGCAATTCCAGAACGCCGGCATCGAGAACCTTTCGATGGACCACACAAACAGCACCGGAGAAACGAGCGGGGTCGCGTTTTTCAATGCCTTCAACTGCTGGGTAAAAGGGGTCCGCTCCATAAGTGCCAACCGCAACCATGTCTGGCTTTTTCAAGCGGCACACAATCAAGTGCAGGACAGCTACTTTTTTGGCACGAAGAACTCCGCTTCGCAGAGTTATGGGACGGAATCTTTCATTTCCTCGGACAACCTTGTAGTCAACAATATATTTCAGCAGGTTACGGCCCCTGTTATGATGGGGCCATCGCAAGGCTCGGTGTTTGCTTACAACTTCTCCATTCATGATATTTATACTGTCGCGACGTGGCTGCAACAGGCTGTCGCTATCGGACACGACGCGGGCGCGATGTATAACCTCTTCGAGGGCAACAATGGATCTGGGTACTGGGGCGATGTGTTCCATGGTACTTCCGGCCTAAACACGGTGTTCCGCAACCGGGCCGTGGGATGGGAGTCAGGCAAGACTCAAGTCACCGTCCCCATACAACTGGAATCTTATAACCGCTACGATAACATCATCGGCAATGTGCTGGGCCAGTTCGGGTATCACACGACCTATCAAACCTCCAAAGGGGTGAATGCATCCGCTTCGATTTATGACCTTGGAGCCGGGAACGTAGAAGGCACGGTCACAATTCAGAGTGATTCTTTGGTAGCAACCACCATCATGCGCTGGGGTAATTACGACGTGGTGAGCGCAGCAGCGAGATTCGTAAATTCCGAAGTACCAAGCGGGATTGGCCCGTATGCCAACCCCGTTCCAGCGAGCAGCGCTCTTCCGCCTTCCTTCTACCTTAGCACCAAGCCGTCGTGGTGGCCCTCCGCGAAGGCGTGGCCTCCAATCGGGCCGGACGTAACGGGTGGGAACATCGCGAATCTGGGAGGATTTGCCTACACGACACCGGCGCAGGACTGCTTCGCGAACGTCATGGCCGGGCCCGCGGATGGAACCGGAAGCGTATTGGCTTTCAACCCGAACAACTGCTACACACCACAATCGGGCCCGGCGCCTCCTACGAATTTAACCGTCATTGTGAAATAATCTTTTCCGTTGAAACATGTGGTTGCATCACCGATCAGGTCCGACTTGTACCTCCGTCATCCTTGAGGTTGAACGCAATGCCCCGGGTCCCGTCCGGAGGGGTAAAGGCAGAGCCACAAGCCGTAATGCCCAAATGCTTCGTCAGGGCGACTCTCAGGTGTTCAAGGAGTTTACGAACAGTTGCCAATGCTTTAGAATCAATTAAAGTTCCCGGTGTGGGCGTGTAGCTCAGTTGGGAGAGCACCTGCTTTGCAAGCAGGGGGTCGCCGGTTCGAGCCCGGTCACGTCCACCAAATTTCCGGTCCGCGAGATTCGCCTTTCCCTGCCGAATAAGCACTACCTGCTCGTGGACTTGAAGCCGTTTGGGATGGACAACCCCGGCGAAGTGTTCCTGCCGACGGATGAGCCGCACGGGCTGATCGAAGCGACCGTGCGGAAAGAGTAGCCCGCGCGATCGTAACCTACGCGGATTCTGGGTGGGTCGAGCAGAACCCTGACATCGCTGTCTTTCCTCAGCCCCCTCAAATACGCCTGCCGGGCCTCCTGGATCCTCGCCTGTTTGAGTCCGACTCGCAGTTGATCTTTCACTTCGTCGAAGGGGCGATTCAACTTGTCCTTTTGGCCCAGATAGTAGGCCTGGAGCTCGGCGTCGGTTGGCTCGGGCACCTTCCCATCCACGTCCTGTTGCAACAGATTCTCTGTGGTGGTTCCTTTCTTTTTAGCTGCCAATTGGAGGAGTTTTTGTTCAATGAGGGTGTCCAGCGCCTTCTTTTTTAGGTCGTACTCCTGGGTGCGTAACTTGAACAGCTGGGCTTGAACCGCAGGCAGGAGATCGGCTTCGCGAATGGTTTCTCCGCCGACGATGGCGACGGCTTCATCGTGCCTGACCGAGTCGGCGTTCTGCGCAAAGCACGCCGCGCAGGTGAAGAAACACAGCAACCACGTCCATCGAGCATAGAGTGCGCCGACATTCATGCGGCGAATATACGCAGAGCGGAAACAGACATCAAGGGTGAGGAGCATATGGCTCCCCAGAATTCGCAAGAGCTAGGCGGCGAAGCGAAGCGGAGCGGGGGATTTTGGTCCCCCGCCTGGCTAACACCTCTCTATTGATTGTGCGGGACGAACACCGTGGTGGTCGCCTGCGAGCTGTTGTTCGAATGATCCGTGCATTGCACAGTCAGAGTATAGAATCTCCCCGAGCCCGTGCCATCGCGTTCGGCGCGCAGATTTGCGGTCAGCGGCCCGGTAATCGCGAAATCCGGCGACGTATTGCCGCTGCCACCACCCGTCGGGGGCTCGCTACTAGCAATTCCAATAATGGAGCACACCGGATTGGGATCGCAGGTGTCGTGCGCCACAGCGGCGACGGACACCGGCACGAACATGTGGTTAGGCGGCCACAGGATACTGGGGCTCACGGAAACCGAGGAGATTACCGGAGGCGTCGTGTCTTGAACCTTAACCGCGGAACTGCAAGAGCCCATGTTGCCGGAAGCGTCCGTGACGTTACAAGTGAATGGATCGGTGCCGAGCGGGAAAGTCGTTCCCGAGGGTGGCGAGCAAACGGGCGAGCCGACTCCCGGACAGTTGTCTGAAACACTGGGATTCAATGTAACCATAGCGCCCGCCGGGCTCGTACATTCAACGACCGGCGAGGGGCACGAGATGTTGGGGGCTTGCTGGTCGACCACGGTGACGTTCGCCGAGCACGAATCCGAGAGATTCTCGGTGTCCGTGACCGTCAGGGTGACCGGAGTCGTCCCGAGTGCGTATGGTCCTGCGGGAGCTGGCGTAAAGGTTAGGGCGTCACCATCAGTGTCGAGCGAGCCGTTATCAATGGAAGCGGTTGCAGCGGTGCAGACATTCAAGTCGGTTGGGGCAGTGGTGTTCTTGCAAAATGCGATGGGCGCACCGGTACAGGGGTTGGTAATCCTTGTTCCATACTGCGCGGCCTTGCTGAAGTCATTGGTGGTAGTACCCGGGATGTCGTTGCCAAAATTGAAGACGCACGAGTGACCGGTTCCAGCCTGGCTGAAGAACGGATAAAACGCGCCAGCTACACCGGCAGGCTGGAAGAAAATCGTGCCATAGGGAGCCTGGTAGCTGCCGCTGGAGAAACTGAGCGGACCCATCCCGTCATCCAGAACATTGCCGATAATCAGCGAGCTAGGATGATTGGCGGTGCCATCCGGCCAATCCGCGATATAGGAATTGCCGTCATGGTCGCCGTCCCCACCGGTGCAAATGCCGACCCCGAGCACGGTCCCGCAACCGGTATCGTCCGCGTCGGAATCGGGCTTGGTGGAGCAGGAGGAATTTCCGCAAACCTCGCCGTGCCCGATTTCGAAGCTGAAATTGATGTTGGCGTTGATCCAGCTACCGTTATTGGCGGTGGACGCAGTCAAATACTCGGGATGGTAATTGAATGGATTCTTGGTGCAGGTTGCGGTGGGATCGACCGCATGGTTGCTCTCGGTGACCTGCACGAAGCCATTCGCGCCGCTAGCGACCATTGAGCCCGAGGTTCCGGCGGTGAGATCCTCAACGTCGTTTTCGAGGCCGTTGGCGGTGTCCTTGATGGTGATGCGGATGCTGTCGGAGGGGGACATCAGCAAGCGAGGACCCCCGGGGGTTCCATCGGTGGTGATGGGGGCCGCCGTGATCGGCTCGTCGCAGTTTGTGCTGAGTTCGTCGATGGTCAAAGAGGCGCACCACTTGGAATCGTCGCCGGGGCAACTGGAACCAGGAGGATAGAATTGCAATTCAAGGATTGCTGACCCTGAGGCAGAGGTGTTCGAATCGCTATTTGGCGTACATGCGCCAAAGGGCTTTGACTCCGGATCGCAGAGCGCGATGCTAAACCAGAAAGTTGGGAACAGCTCGCGATTGGCGATCTTGGTTCCGGCCTGGTCAGGTGTTGGATCGGCCGCCGGCAGTTTAATCTTCCATTGCACGTTATTCCCCGAACCAAGCTTGTTGGAGTAAAACTGCATCTCCGGTTCGTCGTGGCCCACGTAGTATGGATAACCCGGAGTAATCAGGTTTTTCGGCACATCGCGGCAAATCCATGTGGGGAGGGCACTCTCAGGATCATTGCAATCGTCGACATGCACCACGCCCGTGATGGAGGCAGCGGATGGAGGCGGCGGGAGAGTTGCCCCGGCGGGAGGAGCCGATTGGCCCAAACCATCTGCTAACGCAAGCGCCACGCAAACGATCAAAGTCAGGAGCACTGCGAGAAGAAGCGGGTTGTGCTTCCGCGGCCTTTGCTGAGGCAAGAGTTTTTCGAGACCGAAGCACGCCGCCGCAAAGCGATGCAGGATTCTTGGTTTCGATTTTTTCATGGTGTCCTCCCCTGGGTGGAAAGACGGACAAATAGAGACTGAATGATCTGGAAACGCAAACTTGAGACTTCGGAAGTAGTTCCTTTCCGAAGAGCCTGGATGGCGAACCTTATACACCTGCAAACCTGTTGAGTAAACAAAATTGTTTTCCTTCGTATTGGGTGAAGACATGGATAGCAAGGCACGTCCCGTGCCCCCAGTCTTATTGGGGGCACGGTGCGGCTGATTGCAACACGTCTACGGGAGAGGCCCGACATTGTTCCAAGAGCAGGCGCCGCCCGGGCCGGTGCAATTCGCCAGGAGGTTCGTCGGACAATTGGAGCCTGTGCAAGCCAGGATCGAGTTTAGGATTATGCGCTGACCCTCCGGCGTCAGTTCCAGCTTCATGATTTGCAGTTCTCCGGCTATTGTTTTCAGCAGCCGCTGATTGGCCAGGTCGACGGAGGCCTGCAGAGTGGTGAGTTGAGCCGACAGCGCGACGAATACCGCCGAGAGATGGGCGTCAACCGCTGAGAGATGAGTGTCAACGTTTGAGACCTGAGTTCCTACGTTTGAGACCTGGGTGCTAACGGTGTTGACGCCGGTCTGCACGTTGGCGAGATCATCGTGGATGTGATTGAGGCGGGCGTAGTTGGCGTCGCCCACGGCTCCAGTCAGGTCGTCGTCGCAGAAGTGGATTCCCTCGTCCACGGCCTTGGCAATGACCCAGACGGTATCCACGATCGTGCACACCAAACTCGTGTTCGCCCCAAACGCTTCTTGTTTGCAAGCATCCTGGGCGAGCTCCCTAACTGTATCCGCGACGAAAAAGACGACATCGGCGGCTATGACCACAGCGTTTGGAATTCTGTTCACGTCGGTGCCGTTAGCGCTCGTACAAAAGCCATTGGCGTTAGGGAATCCGGGCGAGAAGCTGGGCATCGAGCCGGCGATCATCTTCGTGCCCGATATGCTCTTGGAGTATTGCCCGACCGCAGCCCGGGCCCGCAGGAGCCGGTCGTGCAACTTCCCCGGATCGATTGCCTTACGAAGAGTATTAAGGGATTGGGCCGGCATCTGCTGAATCTGGACTCGGGCTTGTTGCAGACTGTCGGCGTCAAAAAGCTCGGCGGGGGCTAAGCCGGCGAACTCCTGAACGCTGTCGGCAAGGCTGAGGAGCTCGCTGCGCAAATCCTCCAGGGACTGCAGGGGATGTTGGCCTCCGGGGGGTTGTTGCGCAGGATCCGGCGCGAGAGCGAACCTCGCACCGCTCCTCGGTGCAGGAGCAGGGCGCGGAAACCTCCTCGGCTCCTGCGCGCGCAATGGTTGCGCCGCTCCGGCCGCCAGGCACACAGCCACCGTAATCGTCGTCAGGAACTTGTTTCTCATGGTTTTCTCCTTTGCTCTTCGGATCGTTTATTGTCCGTTGAATAAGAAAAGGGAAACTTCCAAAAGGGGGCCGTTGAGCCGCCGTCTCGGCCTTAACTTCTTCTTTCCTATTCCCCTGCGGAAGTTTCCCTGTCAACGAAAGGTAGGTACTTCTACACCTTTAAGAGAAAATTAGCAACACGTTTGACCGCAAAAGTCCAAAGGGCGCAGGTGCGTTGAGGAAGATGAAATAGACCACGGCCCAGGGCACGCCCAGAGCTTGCAGGAGCCCCTGCGGCCTTCGATGGCTAGTGCAGCGCCCAATTTTTCGGCCACCACGGTAGAATAATCATGAAATTATGAATCGCGGATTGGCAAAGAAAACGACATCGCAGGAAGACATGCTCCCGCGCCGAGAGTGGCTTGCTCGCGTTGGCCGTTTGGCCCTGCTGATTCCGTTTCGATTTGGCCCCCCTGTGCTGGGGGTGTCTCTCCCCCTTTGTTGGGACACTCAAACGAAATTCCCATCGGCGCAAGAGGGATTCTCGGCGGACGACCAGCGCTTCCTGGAGGAGATGGAAAGAGCCAATTTCCTTTTCTTTTGGGAGCAGGCCAACCCATATACCGGCCTGATCAAGGACCGCAGCCAAGCGAACGGGCCCGACCCGCGCGATGTGGCCAGCATTGCCGCGACGGGATTCGGGCTGACAGCGCTTTGTATTGCCGACCAGCGCGGCTGGGAAAAGCCCGGCAAACTCAAAGAGCGCGTGCGCAACACACTGCGATTCTTGCTGAAGCGCGCGCCGCACGAGCACGGCTTTTTCTATCATTTCATGCAAATGCACACGGGCGAGCGCGCGTTCGAATCGGAGATCTCCTCCATCGACACATCGCTGCTGCTCTGCGGCGTGCTGGCCTGCCGGGTGCATTTCGACGACGCGGAAATCAGGGACCTCGCGACGCAGATGTATGAGCGCGTGGACTGGCCGTGGATGCTCAATGGCGGCGCGACGCTCTCGCACGGATGGAAGCCGGAAACGGGCTTTCTGAAGTACCGCTGGGACTTGTATTGCGAACTGATGATGATCTACCTGCTGGGGCTGGGGTCGCCGACGCGGCCGCTGCCGGCGGAATGCTGGGACGCGTGGAGGCGTCCGATCTTCGAGTACCAGGGCGCAAAATATGTGGGGTCCGATGCGCCGCTGTTCGTGCATCAGTACTCACACGCCTGGTTCGATTTCCGCGGGAAGAGGGACAAGTACGCCGATTACTTTGCGAACTCGGTGATCGCGACCGAGGTGCATAAGAAATGGTGCATCTCCCTCGCGAAGCAGTTTCCGGATTACAGCGAAGACCTGTGGGGGATTACTTCCTCGGATTCTCCGCACGGGTACGTGGCGTGGGGAGGGCCACCACCGATGGGGCCGATTGACGGAACCGTAGTGCCGGCAGCGGCCGGCGGCTCGCTGGCATTCCTGCCGCAGGCCGCGTTGCGCGTGCTGGGCGAAATTCGCAACCGTTACGCAAAGAAGGCTTGGAAGCGCTACGGGTTTGTGGACGCCTTCAATCCGCTGACAAATTGGTTCAACGCGGATGTAATCGGAATTAATTTAGGGATAACTCTGCTCATGGCCGAGAACGGCCGCAGCGGGTTTGTGTGGGAAACCTTCATGAAGAACGAAGACGTGCGTCGAGGAATGGACCGGGCAGGATTCAAACCAGATGGTCCCGCAGGGAAACCTTCCCAAAGTTAGTCAGCGAATTTCAATGAGAGCGAGGGCATGTGGCTGCAAGGTCAGAGAAATTGTCCCTCCGGTGATGGAGCTGGATTCCGCCGCAGGCAGGGCGGCGGCTTTGCGGAGCGCTTCGAATTGCTCGCGCGTGGGGAAGCGCGGACGGCCCATCCTTTCGTAAGCGGGCAGAGGAGAACCGTGGTCCCGGTCAATGGTCCAAACGCGGCCCTGGTGTTTCCCCGAAAGCCCCTTCAAACGCAGCGTCACTTTCTTCGGAGTTCCTGTTTCTTCCGGCAGGAATAGGTTCCAGAGAGCGATTGCCAGTGAGCCGTCGGCGCGCCGTGTGGCCAGCGCGGAATCGGAATCCACGGCGAGCCGCTGGTCGCCGAGCCGATGCAATAGGGCGAAGGCGTTAAACGCCGGCTTGGGTATACCTCCTTCCGCAAGCAGACCGAATCCGCCGTAAAAGGGCGCTTTCACAACGCCCTGTTCCTCGAAAACATCTGAAAAAGTCCAGTAGCTCACCATGTCCACAAGGCCGTCGCACTGGCGGATGGTGTCGGCAAGCCACGGGCCCATGAATGCCGCATCGGTGACCTCAGGCTCGTTCTTGTAGCTGGCGTTGAATTCGGTCCAGAAGAGCGGCACATCGGGCCGCGCGGAAGCCTTGATTTGATCGTGCACCTTGCGGACCGCGCGGCAAACCATCTTTGTGCGCGGGATGTTTTCCTCGCTGGCGAAGACATCCCTCGAGAGATCGTTGCCGTAAACGTGCGAGGAGACGAAGTCGAAGGGAACGTTTTTCTCCGTGCAGTGGGCGATAAAGCGATCTACCCAGGCAGCCTGCGCCGTGGCGGGTCCGCCGACGCGCAGCCGCGGGCTCACGCGTTTTAGCGCGCGCGCCGCGGCATCATACAGTTGGTAATAGGTGACTTCTTTCGGCACGCCGGCCCAAAAATCAAGGTTGGGCTCGTTCCAGACCTCGAAATACCATTTTGCGACTTCCTCGAGGCCGTAACGCTCCACCAGGTGCCGCCCGAAATTTTCGATGAGCTGCCCCCACTTGTCCCAATCCTTGGGCGGCGTGACGTTGGGCTTGTACCAAAACGGGTGCGACGCCGCCGGATCCGAGGCGAGCTTGCGTGGCATGAAACTCAACTCCACGAACGGGCGGACGCCATTTTCGAGCAGCCCGTCGTAAACCTGGTCCATGTAAGAAAAATTGTAAACGGGATTGCCGGAATCGTCTTCGTTGTAAAGCCCTGCTTCGTCATGGAAAAT
>WNFE01009185.1_pt1 | contig 11338 bp, 11 predicted proteins | sample 5400451 | NCBI WGS metagenome assembly WNFE01 (sample SAMN13153344, study PRJNA577476) | soil metagenome | isolation source: 200 cm saprolite under Douglas fir tree site 2 hole 2 | place: USA:California | collected 2015-04-18
CTGCCGCCGCGCGCATTCGCGTGGCGCGGACGCGGTCCGCGACGTGGAGCAAGAATTGACGGTGCCGCTCGGAAGGCGAGCGCTTCTCGAGGTCGGCCCAGCGATCGGGCTCTTTGTTGCGCAGCGTGGCGATGCGGCGTCGAAGGTCCGCGCTGGGTGGGGTGGTCGCCGCATCAGCCGTCAGCGCGCGGCCGATGCGATTAGCCGCGGCCTCGAGCGCGAGCAGCGCGTGCTCGGCCTGGATCACCATCGTCTCGGCGGTCACCCTGGCGGTCACTGAAGCGTTGCCGTCGCGGTCGCCACCCACCCAGCTGCCGAAGCGCAGGAATGCCGGCGCGATTGGAGGGCGCATGCCGCTGTCAGAGGGGCCGAGCGCCCAGTCCAGCGCGCGATAGATCTCGGGCGCGACTCGAAATAACGTCTCGTCGAAGACCGCCATCGTGGAGCGGACCTCGTCCAGGGGTGAGACCCCCGATGAGCGCAGCTGTCCTGTCCGCCACAGTGAGTCGATCTCCTCGGTGAGCTTTCGCCTCGACTCGCGCCGCTCGCCCTCGGACGCCCTCGGGTCTTCGAGACGATCGAGCTGCTCGCCCACCCGGCGGATCGCGGCCACGACCGCGCGGCGCCTGGCCTCGGTCGGGTGGGCCGTGAAAACGGGGTGCACCTCCAGGCAGGCGAGCACCTCCATCAGGCGCCGCCGCCCATGTTTGCGGCGGAGCTCGGCCACGGTGGCGGCCAGCGATTCCGGCTGCGGCCCGGAAGCATCGCGTTCGCGCAAGACCCGCGCCCGGTGATGCTCCTCGGCCAGGTTGACGAGGTGGAAGTAGCACGTGAAGGCGCGCGCCACCTGCTCGGCGCGTTCCAGGGACCATGAGGCGACGATCCTTTCGGTCTGGCGTTCGTGGACGTCAGCCTCCCGGGCGCGGATCACCGATCGCCGCAGGATCTCGACGTCTCTCAGGAGGCTCGCGCCGCCGTAGTCCTTGATGACGCGACCGAGCTCGTCGCCGAGCATGCGCACGTCCCGGCGCAGCGCGTCGGGGATGGCCTGCCGGGCGGAGGCTCTGGTCGGGCTGGTCGTCAAGTCTTGGCGGACGTCCGCGGCTGCTGCGCGTATTCGAAGGAGTCGAGCAAGGCCGCGAGCGACGCTTCGATGATGTTGCTCGAGCAGCCGACGGTCGTCCATCGCTTTGGCCCCTTGCCCGATTCGATGAGCACGCGAGTCGTCGCGGCGGTGCCGGCCTCGCCGTCGAGGATGCGCACCTTGTAGTCGTGCAGGCTCACGCCCCTAAGCGCGGGGAACTTCGGGCTGAGCGCTTTGCGCAGAGCGGCGTCGAGGGCGTTGACCGGCCCGTTGCCCGAGGCGGCCGTGTGGTACACGGCGCCGCCCACCTCCACCTTGACCGTCGCCTCCGCGTGCACCGAACCTCCGTCCTTGCGGACGAGCGTCGTGAAGTCGGCCACCTTCCAGGGCGCCTGGTATCCGGGCTGCAGGCGTCGCAGCAGCATCTCGAAGGAGGCGTCGGCGGCCTCATACGAATAGCCCTGGTGCTCGAGCTCCTTCAGGTGCTGGACCAGCCACTGTGTGTGCGGGTCATCGCGGTCGAGCTCGAGCCCGAACTCGCGCGCCTTGGCGAGGACGTTGCCGCGCCCCGAAAGCTCGGAGACCAACACGTGCGGCTCGTTGCCGACCAGGCTCGGGTCGATGTGCTGGTACGAATCGCGATGCTTCAGCACCGCCGCGACATGCTGGCCGCCTTTGTGCGCGAACGCGCCGTACCCGACGAAGGGCTGCTGTAGCGGCAGCGCCACGTTCGCGATCTCGGCGATCGTGCGAGAGAGGTCGGTGGCGCGAGCCAGCGTTCCCTCGGGCAGAGCGTCCATTCCGAACTTCAACACGAGGTTGGCGACCACCGACACCAGGTTCGCGTTCCCGCAGCGCTCTCCGTACCCGTTGATCGTGCCCTGCACCATGTCCGCGCCCGCCGTCACGCCTTCGAGGGTATTGGCCACGGCCAGCTCGCAGTCGTTGTGGCAATGGATGCCGACCCGGGCGCCAGTCTGGATTTCGCCGAGCGCGCGCCGTACCGCCTCCACCCCCTCGCGGATCTGGGCCGGAAGGCTCCCGCCGTTGGTGTCGCACAGGACGACCCAGGACGCGCCCGCGCGGGCGGCTTCGAGGCAGACCTCGATCGCGTACTCGGAATCGCGCGCGAAGCCGTCAAAGAAGTGCTCCGCGTCGAAGATGACCTCGTGCCCGCTAGCCACCCCGTACGCGACCGACTCCCGCACCATGGCCAGGTTCTCGTTCGGCGTCGTCTGCAGGACCGTGCTCACCTGCCAGGTGTCGCTCTTGCCGACCAGTGTCCAGGTCGGCGCCTCGCTCCGGGCCAGCGCGTTGAGGTTGGCGTCGTCCGCGCAGGTGCCGGCCGCCCGCCGGGTCGCTCCGAACGCAGCCAGCCGGGACCGCTTGAGTGGATGGGCGGCCAGCTCGGCGAACAGCTCCTCGTCCTTAGGGTTCGAGCCCGGGAATCCGCCCTCGACGTAGTCGAATCCGAGCCCGTCGAGGGTTCGGGCGATGCGCAGCTTGTCCGAGGCGGAAAACGACACGGCGGGGCCCTGGGCGCCGTCGCGCAGGGTCGTGTCGTAGATCACGATCCGTCGTGGGGCGCCGGTTCGGTGGGTGTTGTTGGCTTTCTTGGGCATAAAAAAACCTCCAGGCCTTCTCTGGCCGGGAGGTCCCTCGACATCAGCGACGAGCTAAGTCGGAGAACCTCCCCGATTAATCTCAATGGGCGCCCTGCGCGCGCCCGGCGTGGCGATCTCGTTCCGCTTGAGCATGGAAACCCAAGGGTAAGGCATGCGAGGCGATCGAGTCATGGTTCCCGCCTCCAAAACCAACCGGGGCACGGCCCTCGTGTCACGGAGACAGGGAGGATCGCCTCGGGCGCAACGCCCAAATTACCTGTTGACAAACCGTTCGAACCGGACTACGGTTTGTGAAATCAGTTCGACATTGTCGAACACTAGTCAGATATAGGGGGTCGGAGAAAGATGCATTCGATGCCACAGCGCGCATTGGCCGAGTTATTCGGCACGGCGGCGTTGGTTCTGGTCGGTCCGGGGTGCGGTGACCGAGGCGGACCTGCTTGCGATCAGCTTTGCGTTTGGCTTCATCATCACCGCCCTCGTCTACGCGATCGGCAAGGTCTCCGGCTGCCACATCAACCCCGCGGTCACGTTCGCACTGGCCGTGACGAAGCGCTTCCCATGGAAGGAGGTCCCCGTTTACTGGGCCGCCCAGTACGTCGGGGCGATCATCGGCGGATCATCGGCGCGTTTGCCATCTGGGGCGTGTTCGGGCACAACGCGGTCGGCTTCGGCATGGGCCAGACGAAATTCATCGACCAGTCAACGAGCTACTACATGCAGGCCGCGCTCGCCGAGGCGCTCGGCACCGGGCTGCTCATCTTCGCGATCCTCGGTATCGTCGACTCGAAGTCCCCGACGCAGCTCGCCGGCATCGTGATCGGCGGCGCGGTGGTCGGGATCATCCTCATCTTCGGTCCCGTCACGGGAGCGTCCCTCAACCCGGCGCGCGCATTCGGCCCGGAGCTGGTGCAGGCGATCGCCGGCGGCACGACCTTCTGGAGTGAGTACGTGCCCGTCTACCTGGTCTCCGGCTTCATCGGCGCGGCGGCCGCGGCATTCCTCTATGACTTCCTCGCCAACCCGCGGCTGGTCGCGCGGCCGATCATCGAAGCGGTCACCCACGAAGAGACCGCCCGCGCAGCCGCCAACTAGATTTCAATTCCGACAGGAGAAAAAAGCAGAATGGCAGTCGAAACCAACCAGATGCGTAAGTTCCTCAACGACCCGGCGGCGGTCGTCAAGGAGTCCCTGAAGGGACTCGCGGCGGCCCATCCCGACCTGCTGCGCGGTCTCGGCATGCTGGATGCCGCGGCGCCCGGAGAGGTTTTCACCTCGCCAGTCCCCGGACAGATGCTCGCCGCCACGAAGGCCGTGGACGGCGGGGCCGGCGTCGTCCACATCGTCAAGAACTACACGGGCGACGTTCTCAACTTCAAGCTGGCGGCTGAAGACGCCGCCGACGAGGGCATCAAGGTCACCTCGGTCGTCATCGACGACGACGTCGCGGTGCAGGACTCCCTGTACACGGCCGGGCGGCGCGGCGTCGGCGCCACGGTCCTGGCGGAGAAGATTGCGGGCGCGGCGGCTGAAGCCGGGTCTGACCTGGCCAAGGTCACCGACACGATCAAGAGGGTGAACGCGCGCGCGCGCTCATTTGGAGTGGCCCTGTCCTCATGCGTGCCTCCGGCTTCCGGAAAGGCCATCTTCGAGCTGCCCGAGGGCCAGATCGAGTTGGGCGTCGGCATCCACGGTGAGCCAGGACGCCGGCGGGCTCCCCTTGGCAGCGCCAGCGAGGTCGTGGACGTCATGGTCGAGGCAGTCCTCTCGGACCTCAAGCTGAAGCACGGCAGCAAGGTGCTCGCATTCGTCAACGGCATGGGCGGCACGCCGCTGCTAGAGCTCTACCTTATCTATGGCGAAGTCGACGAGAAGCTTCGCAAGGCCGGCGTCGAGCCGGTTCGCAACCTGGTCGGCAGCTACATCACCTCCCTCGAGATGGCCGGCGCCTCGCTGACCGTGCTCGAGCTGGACGAAGAGCTCATCAAGCTCTGGGACGCGCCCGTGCACACGGCCGCGCTCCGCTGGAGGGTCTGACACTCTAACTTGATCACGAATGAAAACAGGGGTCCCCACGAAATCGCGGTGGAAGCGCCGGGGGGAAGCGCTTCGCGCGGCCCGGCGCGGGGTGCGGATTTCGTGGGGCTGAGGGTTATGGACGCGGCCACGATCAGCTCCTGGATGCGTGAGATCGACGCGTCGGTGCGCACCGAGCGGGACCACCTGGTCCAGCTCGACGCCGCCATCGGCGACGGCGACCACGGCACCAACATGGTCAGGGGCTTCGAGGCCGTCGTCCAGGCCCTCGGCGCTGACAATGGATCACCGCCCGGGCGTCTGCTCATCATCTCCGGCCGGACCCTGGTGTCGACCGTTGGCGGCGCAAGCGGCCCGCTGTGGGGCTCCGCGCTCCGCAGCGGCGGGCGCGTGCTGGGGGATCAAACGACCTTCGATGGCTCGCAGCTCGTCGAGGTCCTGGCGGCGGCGCTGGCATCGGTCAAAGACCTCGGTACCGCGGCACTCGGCGACAAGACGATGGTCGACGCCCTCGAGCCCGCGGTGGAAACCCTGCGAGAGCGAATCGCCGACGGCGCACCACTTTCGCGGGCGTTGGACGATGCCGCGGCCGCGGCGGAAGCCGGAATGCGAGCGACCATCCCGCTGCAGGCGAGGAAGGGCCGCGCCTCATACCTCGGCGAGCGCTCCGTCGGACACCAGGATCCCGGCGCGACCTCGACCGCGCTCATCGTGCGAGCTCTTCAGCGGGCGGTCGGATCCGAGCCCTGATGGGCGAGCGCTTGACTCATGGGGCGGGCGCCGCCCCCGGTGTCGCGTTCGGCCACGCGGTCGTGCTCGATCGACCTCGACCCCTGGCCCGGACGGCCATCGCGCCGGCGGCCCGTGGCCGCGAGGCAGATCGCGCCAGGGCCGCGCTTGAGGCTGCAGCCGGTGAGCTGCAGGACATAGCGGCACGATTGCGAGAGAACGGTCGCAACGACGAGGCGGAAATCGTCGAAACGGGGGTACTCATGGCCGCCGACCCCGGCTTGATCGAGCGCGTGGAGTCGCTCGTCCTGGAGTCAGGCCTGCCCGCCGATGCCGCCATCGCCGAGGCGGCGGAGCAAATCGCGATGGAGCTTGCGAAGCTGGCCGATCCGACGCTCGCGCTGCGTGCAGATGACGTGCGCAGCCTGGGCCGCCGTGCAGCCGCGCATGCAGGAGGGGGCAGGACGACCGCGGCCGGCGGCGTGCTCGTGGCAAAGACCCTGGGGCCGGCAGACGTGGCAGACGTGAGCGCCACCGGCATCGCGCTGGTCGGCGGAGGAGTGACCGCCCACGCTGCCATCGTGGCCCGTTCATTGGGAATCCCCATGGTGGTCGGGCTCGGCGCCGATGTGCTCGAGGTCGAAGACGGGGAAGAGGTCGTTCTCGATGGCGATGCCGGGCTCCTCGTTCGCAACCCAGGCGCGGCGCGGATCGCCGCAGCTCGCGCTGAGGGCGATCGCAAGCGCAGGGGCAGGGACGCAGCGCGGGCGCAGAGGCTCGAGCCCGCAAAAACGCGGGACGGCAGGCGGATCGCCGTCCTCGGCAATGCCGCCAGCGTGGCCGAGGTTGTCGAGGCGCTCGAGCAGGGCGCCGAGGGCGTGGGCTTGCTCCGTACAGAGCTGGGCTTCCTGGATGTGCAGGCATGGCCGTCGCACCAGCAGCAGGTCGCGTTCTTGGGCCCGATCCTGGCGCGACTCGCGGGCCAGGTCGCGACTGTGCGCCTGCTCGATTTCGGCGGCGACAAGACGCCACCATTCCTGCGCGGCGCCGCCGGCCGGGGCATCGAGCTGCTGCTGGAATCCCCCGATGCGCTGAGGACTCAGCTGGCCGCGATCGTTGAAGCCGGGGGGAAGACCAGGCTTCGCATCCTGATCCCGATGGTCACGAGCCCTGACCAGGTGCGGTCAGTGCGCGAAGCCCTGAGGACCATCCTCGACGGCAGGCCCGCCCCTCAGGTCGGGTCGATGATCGAAACACCAGAGGCGGCGCGGCGAGCTGATGACATCGCTCAGGTCTCCGACTTTCTCAGCATCGGAACCAACGACCTCACGCAGCTCGTGCTCGGCCTGGACCGCGAGCAGTCGCGGTCGGCACCGGTCACAGATCTCAAGGTCCTTCGACTCATCGCCGCGACAATGCGCGCGGGCCGGGCCGCCGGCATAGCGGTCGATGTGTGTGGAGAGGCCGCCTCGGATGTCGCGGCAATGCCGATCATGGTCGGGCTGGGTGCGGACGAGCTGAGCGTGGCGGCGGCGCGTGTCGGCGACGTGCGGCGGCGGATCCGGGAAATGGAGTTCGCGAAGTCCCGAACCGAGTCGGAGGGCCGGCTAGTCGACCAGCCCGCTGACGCAGCTGGAAAGAGCCGCTAACGCATCCGGCGCGTCTTCGCCTTCGGCGCTCAGGCGCAGCACGGTGCCTCCGAGCGCTCCGAGCGCGAGCACCGCGAGAATGCTCTTGGCGTCGGCCACCTTGCCGTCCGAGCCAACCGTCAGCCGCGACCGGAAACGGAGCGCGGTCTTGACGAAGGTGGCCGCCGGCCTTGCGTGGAGCGCGACTCCCGCGGGCAGCGCGACGGTGGATTCAGAACTTGCTGGCACCACGGGCTTCCTCTGCGGCCCTGGCCACGTCCTCGAGCGACAGGCCGGCCGACGACATCACGGCCGCCGCCACGGCGCCTTCGACGAAGGGAGCGTCCACCAGGCGGACGTGGCCGTTGGCTTTGCCCTGGAGCAGGTGGCGGACAGTGAGGATGGAGCTGCCGAGGTCGGCGAGCACCACGACCCCCTGGCCGCAGTCGGCGCGCGCGATCGCCTCTCGCACCGAATCGCCGCTCGTTCCGAGCGAGCCGCCCGGACCGCCGCCTGCGGGCTCGACCTTCACCTCTGCTCCGGCGATCTGTGAGGCAAGGTCCGCGAGGCCGCGCGCGAGGTCCAGGCTGTGGGAGACCAGTACAATCCCGACCAAATTCGACACTCCCCGACAAGGGCTAAACGCCATTCCGAACGACAGCCGTAGTCTACACTACCGACAGGAATTCAGCAATGCCGAATGATTCAAAGAGCCGCCGGTCCTCGATCCAGTCCATCGACCGCGCGACTGCGATCCTCAAGGCGCTCGCGAGCGGTCCGCGCCGGCTGGGCGTCAGCGAGCTCGCCGACCGTCTCGGGCTCGCCCGACCCACCGTCCACGGACTGCTCCAGACCCTGCAGTCGCACGGCTTTGTCGAGCAGGATCGGCACTCCGACAAGTACCAGCTCGGGCCTGGACTGCTCCAGCTCGGCTACTCATACCTCGACCTCAACGAGCTGCGGGCGCGCTCCATCGCCTATGCCGATCGGCTCGCCGTGCGCACCAGCGCGGCGGTCAGGGTCGGCGTCATGCATGGATCGAGCATCGTCGTCGTGCACCACGTCTTTCGACCGGACACGGCGTTCGGCGTCCTCGAGGTCGGCCTCCAGCTGCCGCTGCACGCCAGCTCGCTGGGCAAGGCGATCCTCGCATTCTCGCCGGCGCAGGTGGTCGACGACCTGCTCGCCGAGCCGCTGCCGCGCCTGACGAAACAGACCCTCGACGAGACCGCTCTACGGAGGGAGCTGACGACTATCCGCGACCAGGGCGTCGCCTCCGAGCGCGACGAAGCGGTGCTGGGCGAGTCCAGCGTCGCCGCCCCGATCTTCGACCACGCCGGCACGGCGGTCGGCGCGATCGGAGTCGTGGACGCGACCGAGCGCATTTTTCCGCGCGGTCTGGCGCGCGGCCTCTCGGCGGCGCTCGGCGAAGCCGCGCGCGGGGTCTCCCGCGAGCTGGGCGCGCCGCGCTGGCCGCACGCGGCCGAAGGTTAGCCCCGAGCGTTTATCTTCTCTGCATGTCTGACGCAGAGGTCCTAGGGCTCCTGGTCGCGACGCGTGACGAGCCGGGCGTGCTGTACCGCATCTCGGAGGCGATCTTCAAGCACGGCGCGAATGTCACCTACATCGCGGGCGGAGCCCATCGCGAGCACGTGGCCGAATTACAGCTCGAAGTGACCGGGGCCCGCGACGAAGCGACGCTGGTCGCGGACCTGGTCGCCCTCGAAGGGATCACCAGGGTCTCTCGCGTGCCGACGTTCCAGCGCATTTACGGCAAGCGGGTGATCGTCGTCGGCGGCGGCGCCCAGGTGGGCATGGTCGCGCAGGGCGCGATCTCGGAGGCGGACAGGCACAACATCCGCGGCGAGCGCATCTCGGTCGACACGATTCCGCTGGTGGGCGAGGAGCAGCTGGCGCAGGCGGTGCGCGCCGTGGCCCGCTTGCATCGCGCGCGGGTGCTGGTCCTCGCCGGGGCGCTGATGGGCGGCGACATCAGCACAGCGGTGCGGGAGATCAGGGAGGCGGGAATCATCGTCCTCTGTACCAACATGGCCGGGTCCGTGCCGGACGCCGCCGACGTGGTCGTCAGTGACCCGGTGGAGGCGGGCGTCATGGCGGTGATGCTGATCGCGGACACCGCCAGCTTTTCGATCGACCACGTCCGTGGCCGCCGCTTCTAGAGCTGCCTGGTCCGGACCTTCACGGCCATCGTTCCCGTCGCCGACCCGACATAGATGCCGCGGGTAGGGGCCGCGTCGCTGTAGTCTCGCCCGACGGCGACCCGAACGTGGTTCTCGGTGACGCGCACGGGATGGGTGGCGTCGTAGCCGATCCATCCTCGCTCACGCACCCAGGCCTCGCCCCACGCGTGGGAGGCGCCCGTGACCCCGCGGTCGCGCGGATCGTGGATGTAGCCGCTGACGTAACGGGCGGGAACGCCCATGGCCCGGGCCACTGCGATGAAAAGGTGAGCGAAGTCCTGACAGACGCCGGCGCGCAGCTCCAGCACCTCGTCGACGGCGCTGTACACGTTGGTGACCGCGCGGTCGTACGCGAACTCGCGGCTGATCGTCAGCGTCAGCTCTTCGAGCGCTCGTTCCACGTCCGCGCCGGACGCCCCCTCCGCGATCAGGTGCCGGCTCGCAAGCTCGCGCACGCCAGGCACGTCTTTGACCGGGGATCGGTACCGCAGGAAGTCCTGGACAAGGTCCTCGCCTGGCTCGGCATCCGGCTCCAGGCCGGTCTCGACCACCGACCGGCTCGTCACGCTCAAGCCGGTGTGTGGACGCACCAGGTTGAAGTAATGGACGTTGTTGCCGTAGCCGTCGCGGTATTCGCGCGGCTTGATCCCGGAGCTGACGTCGAGATCGAACCTCACGCAGCGCTGGCCGTTGCCGTCCATCGGACGCAGCCTCACCTCCATGACCGTCTCCGCAATCGGCCCGGTGTACCGATACCGCGTCTCGTGCACGACCTCCAGTCTCACGGCCGGCGTCCCGGAGTGACGCCGAGATATCGGGCCATCCAGGCGGCCCAGATGCTAGGAAACGACGAGCACCGCAGCGAGCGCATTTTTGATGCGTGAGCGAGGAGCGCAGGAGTTGACAACGCAGATGGGCTGCATGGGGGCCCTAGATCCGGCGGCAATTCCGGGAGGCCGGCCTGCTGCTGCTGTTGGGGCATCGCCCGGCCCTCGTCGCCCAGGACGTTGGCCGGGACCTTGCTCGGATGGAAGTACGCCTCGCGCATGGCCACCACCAGCAGTCGCATGAGGGCGCTGCACTGCGCGTCGAAATCGCGCGGGTTCGTGGCGACCTTCTGCGTGTCGGCCTGCTCGAACATCGACGCGAGCCGCGTCAGCAGCCGCCGGGGCCGCGACCGCCGGCCGGGGCCGTCGATTCGCGAGACGGAATCCAGCGCCACGCCGGCCGCGAAACGCGCGGAGCGGGGGAGGGCGGCGTCGAGAAGCAGGCATTCGATCACGTGCTCGGGGGTGACGCCCCCCGAGTAGTGCGCCTGGTACGACTCGAATGCGAAGCACGACTTCAGGACGGCTGTCCATTCGAGCGCGTCCTCGGGCGCATCCGCCAGCTCGGCCGATTTGCGCGTTACGAGCCCGGTCACGTTGGCGGCCCGTTCCAGGAACTTGCCCAGGCGGACGAAGTCACGGGCCTCGTCGTGCGACATGGTGTCCTCGAGGAGGCCGTCCACAAGACGGATGCTCAGCTGGACGTCGGTGAGGAACGGGTACAGGTCCGGCTGCCAGGTCGTCTCCTGCACCCGCCAGTGAAGCGCGTTGACCTGCTCGTACAGCTCGGTGGGCAGCGACGGGCGAACCGCCTGCGCAGCCTGCCGAGCGGCGCTGACGCTGGAGCGGATCGACGGCCCGAGCGTCCCGCTGATGAGCATCTCGACGACCTGGTCGCGGGTGCCTGTGCTGCCACCCGGCCATCCCGCCAGCCCCATGAACCGAATCCAGAAGTCAGGCCCAGGCTCATCGGTGCGGTCCAGCGACAGCGCGACGTGCACGCCCAGGATCCGTGCGAGGTGGTCCGCCCGCTCGAGGTGACGGCCCAGCAAGGTCAGCGATGTGGCTGCGCGGCTAAGCATCGCCACCGCTGTCGTGGTCGACGTCCTCTGCCATCACCCAGGTGTCGCGGCTGCCGCCGCCCTGGGAGCTGTTGACTACCAGGGAGCCCGGCCTCAGAGCTACGCGCGTCAGCCCGCCGGGGGTG
>WNFE01003711.1_pt1 | contig 11337 bp, 10 predicted proteins | sample 5400451 | NCBI WGS metagenome assembly WNFE01 (sample SAMN13153344, study PRJNA577476) | soil metagenome | isolation source: 200 cm saprolite under Douglas fir tree site 2 hole 2 | place: USA:California | collected 2015-04-18
CAGATTGGGCTGGCTAACGTATGGATTGCGCTCTCGGCTGATCACGGAATTGCGCCCGCGCCCAAGGTGGCGGCCGGGTTGCACCTTCCAGCGGCATATCTTCCAGGCAACAAAATGCTTGCGCAAGTGAATAGTGCGCTGTCCTCTCGGCTTTCTCACCCTGGCGAATACCTGAAAGATCTCGACTACCCCGTGGCTTGGCTGAACGCGGACGCCTTCGCGGCCCTGAAAATAAAAGAAGAAGAAGCCGAGCGCGACGTGGGAGAGGCGATGAAGCAGCTTGGCTTGCGCGCTTACTACACACGCTCGCAGTTGGAGCGGGGCGATGCGCCCAACACTGAACTGGGATTGAAGTATCTGCACAGCTATTCGCCACTGGGCGGATGGTATGTGCTCGGTGTTCCGGCGCCGTTCACGGTTGGCTTCGTGGGCGGGACAGATCACGCCACGCCGTATACCTATGACACGCATGTGCCGCTGGCTTTCTACGGCCTTCCCTTTCAGCCGGGAACTTACCGCAGCCACGCCGAGCCGGTGGACCTGGCTCCCACTCTGGCTTCGCTGCTCGGCATCAATGCTCCATCGCATTCTATCGGCCGGGTTCTGACTGAAATTCTGGCTCCACCGCGTCGCACCGCGAATTCCTCGAACGGAGCATCTGATCGAAGCTCGCCCGGCGTCGAAGGACAAGATTCCAAGCCCGCCCTGGACAAGCCCGGCCAGGACAGGCCCGCCGCAGACAAGTCCGCTTCCCCACACACCGACAGTATGATTGCGGGAGGCTCGCGATGACCCCACCCGCGGCGCCAGCCGTCCCTGATCTGAGCGTCGCCTTCGCCGGCATCCGGCTGAAAAATCCGGTAATCGCGGCCAGCGGCACCTTTGGCTACGGTGTCGAATTCGAAGATGTGGTGCACCTCAGCAAGCTCGGCGGGTTTGTGGTGAAAGGCCTTTCCGCTGAACCGATGGCCGGGAATCCTCCTCCCCGTTTGTATGAAACGCCCGCCGGTATGCTCAACGCGATCGGATTGCAAAACATCGGCGCGCGCGCGTTTCTCGACGAGAAGCTGCCCAAACTTCGCAAGATGAAAAATATAACCGTCTTCGCCAACGTTTTCGGTTACAGCCGCGAAGACTACGAGCGCACCATTGAGATTCTGAACGAAGGCGAAGATATCGCCGCCTACGAATTGAACGTGTCCTGCCCGAATACGGTCGCCGGCGGCATCCATTTTGGCAGCGACCCGCGGTCGCTGGACGAAGTAGTGAACACCGTCAAGCGGATATCGCGGCGTCCGTTGATCGTTAAGCTTTCGCCAAACGTGACCAGCATCGCGCAGATGGCGCGTGTAGCCGAGGATTCCGGCGCGGATGCGATCTCACTGGTGAACACGTTCGTGGCGATGGCCATCGACCCCGAAACCCGCAAGCCGCGCATCGCCAATGTGACCGCTGGGCTATCCGGCCCCGCGATCAAGCCGATTGCGTTGCGCATGGTTTATGACGCCTCGAAAGCGGTGAACATTCCGGTAATCGGCATGGGCGGCATCTCAACCGCAGCCGATATCGTGGAGTTCATGCTGGCGGGCGCGACCGCGGTGCAAATTGGAACCGCCAGTTATTGGGATCCGGTAGCGACCGAGAAAATCGCCGCCGAACTGGAAAACTGGTGCGTCCTACACCGCATTGAGCGAGTAGCGGCACTAACCGGCGGCATGATGATGGAGTAAGGGCTGGTAGCGCCGGACTCCGGCTGACGATTAAGAATGTAGGCGCGAGCGTCCCGCTCGTGCGCCCCCGGTCCCTTGCATTCTCAGTTTTTCCTGATGCCTTATTTCCCGCTGCTATGATCGCAGCCCGCACGAGCGGGGGCTCGCGCCTACATGCGATGGAAAATTCTTACCACGGCCAAATCGCCAGGATCGCACCCATCACCAGATAACACACCAATTGATAGCCCGTATTGATCAAGTACAGCTTGGTTGACTGGTTGCCGAACAACTTGGCCGTCAACTGCACCGTCGTCACAAAACCCAGCCAGATCGCAAAGCCGACTTTCATCCCGTACAGCGCCGTGTTGACGGTCGCGACATCGATCACTTTTCCGAGGACGAAAGCGGACACTAGGCTGGCGACGAAAGAGATCGCATAGCTCTTGCCCGCGTTCTTTTGCATCTCTTGCATCTTTGGCCTTGTCTTCGGGATCGTAGCCCATCGCCACCATCCAAGGGCGAGCAAACAACAGTGGCGAGTACCAGAGAAAGCCCACCACCATGGTGGCAATCGCGGCTACAAGGACGGACCAAAGGTTGACACTCATGAAGGTCATTCGATCTTCTCCGTACGGCGAATTGAAGCGGAGTATCGTATCAGACTCGGCCGCCGGCAAACTGCTTTTCGATATAGCGAAGTGGGGCCGCCAGTCGAGCCCTGCCACTTTTCCTCCGCCCGTTCATCTAACCAGTGTCGCTATAATTCAGGTTAGGAGTCTTGCCCATGGCCAAAGCCACCTTTGCCGCAGGCTGTTTCTGGGGAGTCGAAGCCACTTTCCGCCAATTGGCGGGCGTAACCGCGACCCGGGTCGGCTATACCGGAGGGCACTTTCCCAATCCCACCTACAAGGATGTCTGCAGCGACGGCACCGGCCACGCCGAAGCCGTGGAGGTGGAATACGACGCCTCCAAGCTTTCCTACGAGAAACTGCTGCAAGTGTTCTGGGAGAACCACGATCCCACCCAACTCAACCGGCAAGGTCCGGACTGGGGATCGCAGTACCGCTCCGCGATCTTCTTCCATACCCCGGAGCAGGAAAGCGAAGCGAAGCTTTCAAAAGAGCAATGGGAAAAGTCTGGCCGCTTCAAGAAGCCGATTGTCACCCAGATCGTTCCCGCGGTCACGTTCCATCCCGCCGAGGATTATCACCAGCAATATCTGGAAAAGCGGGGACTGGCGACCTGCCACATCAAATGAGCGGCTCGCAATCTCGAAGGGGCGAACTGAGCGAGAATGCACCCCGCTCTTGATTCCGTGTCGCACCGGCCCTGGCCACTGCCTGGCGGTTTGTGGGTCATGGCTCAGGCCTGGCACGATCTGTTGTTTGCGCATTGGCCCGTCGAGGCAGAATTTCTGAGAGCGCTCGTGCCAGCTCAGCTTCCGCTCGACACTTTCGATGGCCGCTGCTGGGTCGGAGTGGTTCCCTTCCACATGAGCGGCATTTACGCGCGGAACCTGCCACCGATACCGGGCCTGTCCCGGTTTCCCGAACTCAACGTCCGCACCTACGTGACCCTCGACGGCAAGCCAGGTGTTTACTTCTTCAGCCTCGATGCGGCTAGCCTTTCCGCCTTGTGGATGGCGCGGACGTTTTTCCGCCTCCCATACTTCCACGCGCGCATGGCGGTGGACACGGATCGTGATTGCATCAGTTACGATTCGCGCCGTCGTGAGATCAAGGCCGAGTTTCGCGGACACTACCGGCCTGCCAGCGATATCCTACGCAGTGAAAGGGGCAGCCTCGAGCAATGGCTGACGGAACGCTACTGCCTGTACACCGTTCACGCCGGAGGCATATTCCGCGCTGAAATTCACCACCAGCCCTGGCCTCTGCAGAAGGCGGAAGCCGAAATTGAAATCAATAACGTGGCCGCAGCGGCTGGAATCTCGCTTCCGTCAAGTTCTCCTCTGTTGCACTTCGCGCGCAAGCTGGAGGTTCTGATCTGGGCACTGCAGCGCATCGGCTGACGGAATCGGTGCCGTGACAGCTCAAGCCGAAATTCTGCCGAGCCTTGCTCAGCGTGGACGGATCCCTTCGGCTGCGCTCAGGGCAGGCTCCGACCCGTCCCTACACAGTCCCTGCCGACACTGCTTCGCAGGTATAATTCCCGGTTCCGCTGGTGAGGAGTATTCATGACTCTTTCAGGCCGGGTTGCGCTGGTGACGGGTGCGTCGCAAGGCATCGGCCGCGCTTGCGCGTTGAAACTCGCTCGGGGCGGTGCCACGCTGGCGCTGGCGGCGCGCAGCCAGGACAAGTTGCAAGAACTGGTGGGTAAGATCGAAGCTGCGGGAGGCAAAGCCGCGGCCTTCCCGCTCGACGTTGGCGACGAAGAACAAATCAAATCCACGTTCAAGGCCGTCCTGGCGCAATTCGGAAAGATCGATATTCTGGTGAACAACGCGGGCATTACCCGCGACCAGCTGGTCATGCGCATGAAGCGGGCCGACTGGGACAGCGTGCTCAACACCAACCTGACGTCCGCGTATCTCTGCACCCAGCAGGCGATCGGCTCGATGCTGAAGCAGCGCTGGGGCAGGATTATCAATATTACTTCGATTTTTGGGCAGATGGGGCAGGCGGGACAAGCGAATTATGCGGCCTCCAAGGCGGGGTTGATCGGTCTGACCATGGCCATCGCCCGCGAGGTCGGTTCACGCAACATTACCTGCAATGCCATCGCTCCCGGCTTCATCGAAACCGCCATGACCTCCAATCTGGGCGATGACTTCAGGCAGAACGCGGCAAAGATGATCCCGCTCGGGCGCGTAGGTTCGCCGGAAGATGTGGCTGGCGCAGTGACATTTCTGGCGTCCGAGGAAGCTTCGTATATTACCGGGCACGTGCTGAACGTGAACGGCGGCATGTTGATGGGCTAGGTCGCATAACGCAGATTGCAAGAGGCAAAGACGGCGTGGGGAATCCCAGACTTACCCTCAGGCAGGCGGAATCGCCTGCCCAGATTGCTCAGACACGTGAGCTTTTTCTCGAGTATGCTGACTCGCTCGCCTTCAGTCTGTGCTTTCAGAGCTTCGACCAGGAACTTGCCGGGCTGCCTGGAGATTACGCTCCGCCCGACGGCCGGTTGCTGCTCGCGGAGTATCGAGATCAGCTGGCGGGCTGCGTCGCGCTGCACAAATTGGAATCCGGAATCTGCGAGATGAAGCGGCTCTACCTTCGCCCGCAGCTTCGTGGCCGGGGCGTGGGGCGCGCGCTGGCGGAAGCAGTGATCGCGGAAGCCCGGGCGATCGGGTACCGGAAAATGCGCCTCGATACTGTCGAGCCGGTGATGCCCAATGCCGTAGCCATGTATCGGCGGCTCGGATTCGTGGAGATCGAACCCTATCGTGCCAACCCGATTGCAGGGGCTTTGTACATGGAACTGACTCTGTAAAACGGCCGGCGTCCCGGCTCGGCGAATGCGAATCGGCGGATCACGCGTTCGTCCGTCACGCGGAGGTCCCAGCGCCGCCGTAGATTTCAAGCGTCCCTACGGGACGCGGTTTGGCGGGTCGCAAGCGACCCGCCAGTGAACATCGCGCGGATGACGCTGCCGACGCCTGGAAGCACACAACCAGCTTCCTGGCGGGCACCCTGAAAAAGTGATCGCGCTCAACTGAGGAAATAACAAATGTGAACGATTGATAACCAACCATCGACTTCAAAGCCGTTGTAACGGCACGTCCATCAGGCAAAGTCCGCGTCCTTACTCTGTCACCACTCCTGGTGCAACGAAATTCTTCTTGCCAGAAGGTACTACTCTGGTTACTATGCACGTCATCATCGGGGGCTTGTTTTGGTTGCTTTCTCTATGAACATCGGCGAGACCATCCGCAACTACCGGCTGCAGAGAGGCATGTCCCAGGGTGATATCGAAAAACGCACCGGCCTTCTACGGTGCTACCTCTCGCGGGTGGAGAACGGGCACACCATCCCGTCGCTGGACACGCTGGCCAAGATCGCCGGCGCCATGGAAATCGCGCTCTCGCAATTTTTCTCCGAGTCAGGACATACCAACGGCTCCAAGAATCTGCCCCAACTCTCCGACGACGAAGTCCGCTTCCTGAGCCAAATCCGCCGCTATTCCGTCAGCCTGAATGACAGCGACCGCAAACTGGTGCTGGCCATGGTCAAGAAGATGGCGACGAAGTAGCAAATCGGACCTCAGACCACAGCCGTCGGACGTCAGCTACCTCCCGATACAAGCGACTTTCCACCTTGGGGTCGGCAGAATCGCCGAATGTATGACCGCTTTGCCCGAAAAACTAGCTGAAGCCCGAGGTCCGACGCCCGACGCCCGCCCTTGGGTACTTTCGTTCCATCCCTCTCGTGGCCAAAGGGAATCTCGTCGCCCTGGCTGCCAACCCCTACACTGTCGGCTGGAGATCTCCGGGTGACTATAGACGAAGAGTTGAGCCTGCTGGACTCGCAACTGCGCCGGCTGAAGATCGAGTACGAGATCTATTTCAGCAACCCGACCAAGAGACCCCCGACCGACGTCGAGTGGAAGGTGCTCTCACTGCTGCGCAAGTTCAGCGACGGCGGCCGCATGAGCTTTTCGCAGCGCTTCCGCTACAACGAAATCGCACAACGCTATGCCATCTATAGCGATCTATGGCGCAAGAAGAACCGCATTCGTGAAGAAGGATACCGCCGCCCACAGGACGCGATTCTCTCGGTCCAGGGAGTGCGCCCGGAAGAGCGTGAACCGGAACACAAAGTCTACGGCGTGGGTCATATCGCCGCCGCAGCCGGAACCACGGTAGCGGCGGAAGCCGGAATAGGAACAGGAACCGGAACCGCCCCAGCCGCGACTCCTCTCCCCGTACCTCCTCTTTCCGCACCCTCGCTGTCCAAACCCGAGGAAAAGCCTTTCAGCGTGGAGTGCGGCGATGTCCGGGCCGAACGCGATCAGGTACGAAAGCTTTATCAGGCCCTCACCGAAGCCAAGAAAAAGTCGGGCGAATCTGTTTCCGGCAACCTCGAGAGTTTTTCCTCCTTTGTGCAAAAGAAAACCGACCAGATCCGCAAACAATACGGCTGTGAAGCAGTCGAATACACGGTCGAGACGCAGAACGGCCAGGTAAAGCTGAAGGCAAAAGCGAAGACTTAGTCGTCGGTCGTCAGTCTTCAGTCGTCAGTCTTCAGTCGTTAGCGCTTCCCCAGTGACTGCTGCATCGTTGGCCTCCTGGCCTGCGGGCGCTTCCCCAATCCCACTTCAATGAAACTCCTATCGAGACGCCATCCACGGCGGAGCTTTGCTTTTTCTGGCTGACGACCGAAGACTGACGACTGACGACTGCTGCTGATAGAATTCCCCTGCCTTCCCAGGCACAATTCCATCCCCTATCGAGGCCTGCCATGTCCCAGACCAAGATCAAGCGTGCCATCCTCAGCGTGACCGACAAAACGGGATTGGTGGAATTTGCCCGCAAGCTCGCCGGCCAGGGCGTGGAACTTATCTCCACCGGCGGCACCGCCAAACTGCTGCGCGACTCCGGCGTCGGCGCAAAGGATATTTCCGAGCTCACCGGCTTCCCCGAGATGCTCGACGGGCGCGTCAAGACTCTCCACCCGAAAGTACACGGAGGCATCCTGCACCGGCGCGAGAATCCCTCCCACCGCACCGCAGTAGCCGAGCATGGCATTGAGCCGATCGACATGGTTGTGGTCAATCTTTATGCCTTCGAAAAGACAGCCGCCAAGCCCGGTGTCCCTTTTGAAGATCTCATCGAGAACATTGATATTGGTGGGCCGTCGATGATTCGTTCCGCCGCCAAGAATTTCCAGGACGTGGCAGTGGTAACTTCCCCCAGCGACTACAACGCGATTGCGGAAGAGATGGCAAAGTCGGGCGGAGCTCTTTCGTCGGCCACCAAGTGGCGTCTGGCGCAAAAGGCCTTCGCTACCACCGCAGCTTACGATTCAGCCATCGCCTCCACGCTCGAGCGCGTCAGCGCCAATGGCCACTTCGAATTCCATCCCGAAGCCGGCTTCCCGCAGAACCTGCGCCTGTCGTTCCACAAGGTAACGGATCTGCGCTATGGCGAGAACCCCCATCAGAAGGCCGCCATGTATACCGACGGCTCCGGCAGCGGAGTGGCCAATGGCCGGCAAATTCAGGGCAAGGAACTTTCCTATAACAATATCGTCGACCTGCAAGCGGCCTGGGAATTGGCCCAGGAATTCGACGAGACCGTTTGCGCCATCGTCAAGCACACCAATCCGTCTGGCACCGCAACCGGCAAAACCCTCGCCGAGGCTTACAAGAAAGCCCTGGAATGCGACCCGGTCTCGGCTTTCGGCGGCGTGATCGGGGTAAATCGCGCCGTGGATGGCGATGCCGCCGAGGAAATGGCCAAACTCTTTCTCGAAGTCGTTGCCGCGCCCGGATTCGACGAGGCGGCCAAGGCGAAGTTTGCCGGAAAGAAGAACCTGCGCCTGGTGGAAATCACCAATGCTCCCCAAAAATGGGCGCTGAAAAACGTCTCCGGTGGGATTCTGGTACAGGACACCGACGTGCGACCCCTCGGGGAAGCCGATCTCAAGGTCACAACGAAACGGCAGCCCACACCCGAAGAGAAACGTGCACTGTTATTTGCCTGGAAAGTGGCCAAACACGTGAAGTCGAATGCGATTCTTTATGCCCGTGACGGACAAAGCGTAGGCGTTGGCGCCGGACAGATGAGCCGGGTGGATTCCTGCAAGATCGGCGCCATGAAGGCAGTCCTTCCGCTGAAGGGCACCGTGGCCGCGTCCGATGCCTTCTTCCCCTTTCCGGACGGTGTAGAGGAGATCGCCAAAGTAGGAGCCACTGCCATCATCCAGCCGGGAGGATCGGTGCGCGACCAGGAAGTCATCGAAGCCGCCGACCGGTTGGGACTGGCTATGATCTTCACCGGAGTCCGGCACTTCAGGCACTGAGATTCTCAGCTGTCATCCTGAGCGTAGTCAGTGCATTCGCTCGCGAATGCACTGACGAAGTCGAAGGACCCCTTAAAGCTTAGCGGTATTCCGTCATTGATGAAGCGTGTAGAGTAGATCTTCTGTGGACTTCGCCAGCGCGACCGTGGAGTTTGCAGGGGTCCTTCGACTCCGCAGTGGCTTCGCTATGCGAAGCCACCACTCCGCTCAGGATGACAGCCGCTCAATCTCGCACCCGCAACAGTTCTTTACAATTCGTCAATTCGTAAATCCCACAATTCGCGAATTCTACTAGTCCCTGTACTTCCGGTCGTTGATTCCCCCGGTTCCGTAAGCTCCTTTTTCGCCACCTCTCGCCAGCACGGTTTACAATGATTAGAAGCACCCGCCGACAGCGGTCCGGCATCCAATCCCTATGGTTCAGGGAAGCCGAAGGTTATTGATGAAAAGCATCTACTGCACTCTTATTCTGCTGCTGGCTACCGCCGTTTCTTCGATCGCGCAAGCGCCAGCCTCGGACTCCAAACCGGCAACCACGTCTGCGCCCCGCAAGCAGGATAAGGCGGCGGCCTACTACCACTACACCCTGGCACACATGTACGAGGAGCAGGTAGCGGTGTATGGCCGGAGCGAGCTGGCCAACAAAGCGATCGAGGAGTACCGGCTGGCCATCGATGCCGATCCCACCTCCGAATACCTGACTTCCGCGCTGGCCGAACTCTATGCCAAGACCGGCCGCATCCGCGATGCCGTCATGGAGGCGCAGGACATCCTCAAGCGCGATCCCAACAACCTGGAAGCGCACAAGCTGCTGGGGCGTATTTATTTGCGCTCGCTGGGTGACATTCAGGCCGGACAGGGCTCCCAGAACGTTCTCAAACTGGCCATTGAACAGTACGAGCAGATCATCAAGATCGAACCCGATAATGTGGACGATCATCTTCTGCTCGGCCGTCTCTATCGCCTGAACAACGATTTGCAGAAGGCGGAAGGCGAGTTCAAGACTGCGGTCAAGCTGGATCCGGATTCCGAAGAAGCAGTCACCACGCTGGCCTATCTCTACAACGAGGAAGGTGACACTGCCCGGGCTGGCGAAGTTCTGAGTTCCATCCCGGACGCCGCCCGCTCCGCCAAGCTCTACTCGGCGCTGGGCTACACCTACGAGCAGCAGAAGCAATACAAGAATGCAATCGGGGCCTACAGGAAGGCGATTGAACTGGATCGCGACAATCTGGACGCCATCCGCGGCCTGGCCCAGAACCTGATGAACGACGGCCAGACCGATGCCGCCCTCGAACAATACAAAATCATCGCGGACGCCAATCCCGAGGACGCCCAAACTTACCTGCGCATGGCGGAAATCTACCGCAAGAGCGGGAAGTTCGACCAGGCGCTGGAGAGCCTGAAAAAAGCCGGGACCATGGTGCAGGACTCGATCGAAGTGCCCTACAACATGGCTGCGGTGTACCAGGCGCAAGGGCGCTACGACGAAGGCATTCAGGTGATGCAGGATCTGCTCAAGAAAACGGAGAAGACGGATAACAGCTACACCCAGGCCGAGAAAAACAACCGGTCAGTCTTCCTGGAGCGTTTGGGCACGATCTACCGCGACAATAACAACAACGCCCAGGCAGTCGACACCTTCAGGAAAATGCTCGCGCTCGGCGATGAGAATGCCGAACGCGGCTACCAGCAGGTCATCGATACCTATCGCGAGGCCAAGCAGTGGCAACAGGCTACGGATACCGCCAAGGAAGCGGTGCAGAAGCTGCCGAATAACCGCGCGCTGAAGATGGTGTACGCCGCCCAGCTCGCCGACATGGGCCAGGCCGACGCCGGCCTGCAGCAGGTGAAGTCACTGCTGAAGGGCGCTCCTGAAGACCGCGACGTTTACATCACGCTGTCCCAGATGTACAGCCGGCTGAAACGCTGGCCGGAAGCCGAAGAAGCTCTCGACAAGGCGGAACCACTGTCCGCCAAGGACGAAGACAAGCAATACATCTACTTCCTGCGCGGCTCGACTTACGAACGCCAGAAAAAATACGAGCCCGCGGAAGAGGCGTTCCGCAAAGTGCTGGCCGCCGATCCGCAAAACGCCACCGCCCTCAACTATCTTGGCTACATGCTGGCCGACCGTGGCGTCAAGCTGGAAGAGGCGCTGGGCCTGATCAAGAAAGCAGTGGATCTCGACCCCTCCAACGGTGCGTACCTGGATTCGCTGGGCTGGGCCTACTTCCGGCTGGGCAAGTACGAATCAGCGGAAGACACGTTGATCAAAGCTTCGCAGCGGATTGGCACCGATCCCACGGTGCAGGATCACCTCGGCGATCTTTACCAGAAAACGGGACGCCTGAAGCTGGCGGCGGCACACTGGGAGCGGGCGCTCTCGGAGTGGAACAAGACCGTGGCCGCGGAAATCGATCAGAACGACGTGGCCCGCGTGCAAAAGAAACTCGAATCCGCCAAGATGAAGCTGGCCAAAGAAGATTCCGAGAATAAGTAGCCAGTACCCCACAACAGGCCACGTAGGGGCAAAGCCTGTCCTGAGGGAAGTCGAAGGATGTCCCACCTGACCGGCCGAGCATAGCTCGGCTTTTCTTTTTGTTTATCCTAAAGAATCCTTATCATCCTCGTGATTCTCA
>WNFE01003712.1_pt1 | contig 11336 bp, 6 predicted proteins | sample 5400451 | NCBI WGS metagenome assembly WNFE01 (sample SAMN13153344, study PRJNA577476) | soil metagenome | isolation source: 200 cm saprolite under Douglas fir tree site 2 hole 2 | place: USA:California | collected 2015-04-18
CATACAGCACACGCAGAATCCCCGCGGTTGCGCCCCAGATATAACGCTCCTCGAACGGCATGGCGTAGTAGGAGCGCTCCATGCCGCGGAATTCCTTGCTGTGCACCTGATGATTCGCAGAATTCATCAGGAACGCCAGCGGTACCTCGAACGCATCGTCCACTTCGGCTTCGTTGATGCGCAGCCTGAAGCCCGGCTTCACCCGCGCGACCGTCGGCAGGATGCGAAATCCGAACCCGGTTGCGTACAGATCGAGATAGCCGATCGGATCGATGAATTCCCGCGCAAGGCCGATTTCCTCCTCGGCCTCGCGTAACGCCGCGTCGAGCGGCGAAGCGTCGGTCGCGTCGATCTTGCCGCCGGGAAACGAGATCTGGCCGGCGTGATCGTTGAGATGCGCCGCGCGCTGCGTCAACAGCACGGTCGGTTGCGCATGCGCCACCACCGGGATCAACACCGCCGCGGGACGGATCGGCTGTTCGCGGGCGACGATCTGCAGCATGCGATCGGTGCCCTGATCGCCGCTCGGCGGCACCACGCTGGCGTCGGTCAATCCCGCGGGGATGTCGAAGCGCAGCCGCGCGCGGGCCCGATCGAAAAACTCCGCCGAGCCGATCGCAGCGGGGTCCATCCTCAGCACCGGCTCGTTCAAAGCGCGCCCCTCACCTGCTCCGCATCCGCCATCGAAAAGAATTCGCCGGCTGAATCGATCCCGAACATTGGACGACCATCGACCACCCGCTCCTCGCCCATGTCAACCAGATCGTAGTAAAGCGCCCGCGTGACCTTGGCCCACAGGTCGGCGCGGACGTGAAGATAGGGCGTGAGGCCGCCGTCGGCCGCGGCCTCGAAGCGCAGCCGGTGGGCGGAATCGCAAGCCACCCAGTCGTCGACATTGGTGCGGAAGCGCAGCACTCGGCCCCGACGATCGGTTTCCTTGAGCATCTCGACGGCGAGAAACGGCGCATCGTCGACGCGGATGCCGACCTTCTCCACCGGTGTCACGAGAAAGTGCTTGCCGTCCTCGCGCTTGAGGATTGTCGAGAACAGCCGGACCAAAGCCGGCCGCCCGATTGGCGTCCCCAAATAAAACCACGTACCATTGCTGGCGATTCGCATGTCGAGATCGCCGCAGAACGGCGGGTTCCACAAATGCACGGGGGGCAGCCCCTTTGCGGGGCTGGCGTTTGCAACGTCTCTGACGGCAGCAGTCAGTCCTTCGAGGCCTTGATGGGTGGTCTGCCCTTGCTTCGCCATGGTTTGCCCTGAGTTTGATGGCCTCGTTTTGGCACGATTGGTGCAAGACTTCTGCAAGTCATCCGGTGAGTGTCTCGGCGAGTTCCCGGAACCGATCCTAAGGTAAAGTCGCCACATCGTGATGCAGTTCATACCCCGAAATGCCGATAATGTGGGGATAGTTTAATTCAACGAATACATGGCCTTCGCATAGGTTGTGCAAGGGGTTCATGACATCGCGTCGCATCCGGCGACGTTTAAGGCAAGGAGTGACCAATGGCTGGCGCAGACAGTGTCGAAAAACTCGAGGACGTGATCGTCCGTTCGGCCGAGCAGGTCGCCGGCCAGATCCGCGCCGCGAAAGATGCGATTTCCACAGTTATCTTCGGTCAGGACCGGGTGATTGAAAATACCCTGGTAACGATTCTGTCGGGCGGTCACGCGCTTCTGATCGGCGTGCCCGGCCTCGCCAAGACCAAGCTGGTCGAAACCTTAGGCATTACCCTCGGGCTCGATGCCAAGCGCATCCAGTTCACGCCGGACCTGATGCCCTCGGATATTCTGGGTGCGGAGGTGCTGGACGAGAGCACGTCCGGCAAGCGGTCGTTCCGTTTCATTTCCGGACCGGTGTTCGCGCAGCTCTTGATGGCCGATGAAATCAACCGGGCCAGCCCGCGCACCCAGTCCGCGCTGCTGCAGGCGATGCAGGAGCAGCACATCACGGTGGCCGGCGCACGCCACGATCTGCCAAAACCGTTTCATGTGCTCGCGACCCAAAACCCGCTGGAACAGGAAGGCACCTACCCGTTGCCGGAGGCGCAGCTCGATCGCTTTCTGATGGAGATCGACGTCGACTATCCCGACCGCGACGCCGAGCGCCGCATCCTGTTCGAAACCACCGGCGCCGACGAGACGCTCGCCAAGGCCGCCATGAACGCCGACATTCTCATCACCGCGCAACGCCTGGTGCGGCGGCTGCCGGTCGGCGACTCCGTCGTCGAAGCGATCCTGACCCTGGTGCGCTCCGCGCGTCCGGGTGAAGAAGGCGGCGAGGCCGGCAAGTTGATCGCCTGGGGACCGGGTCCGCGCGCCAGCCAGTCGCTGATGCTCGCGGTTCGCGCACGGGCCTTGCTCGACGGCCGTCTGGCGCCCTCGATCGACGACGTGCTCGATCTGGCCGAACCGGTGCTCAAGCACCGCATGGCGCTGACATTTTCCGCCCGCGCCGAGGGCCGCACGATTCCGGACGTGATCCGGCAATTGAAGACGCGGATTGGTTGATGGCCGCGGAGACCAGGCACGCAACCCAGGAGATCACAGCAATCCGACGCGCCGATGGCGAAAGCCGAACGCTCGCCGCATCGCTGCCGCGTCTTGTGCTTGAAGCTCGCCGCATCGCCGCCAACGTCATTCATGGCCTGCACGGACGGCGGCGCGCCGGTGCCGGAGAAAGTTTTTGGCAATACCGCCGCTTCGTTTCCGGCGAGCCGTCGCAGAGCGTCGACTGGCGGCGTTCGGCGCGCGACGATCATCTCTATGTCCGCGAGCAGGAATGGGAGGCCGCGCACACCGTGTGGCTGTGGCCGGACCGCTCGCCGTCGATGGCGTTCGCATCCAAGCAGGCGCGCGACAGCAAGCTGGAGCGCGGATTGATCGTGACGTTCGCGCTGGCCGAGCTCTTGGTCGCGGGCGGCGAGCGCGTCGGCATCCCCGGCCTGCTGAGCCCGACCGCGAGCCGCAGCGTGATCGACAAGATGGCGCAGGCGATGCTGCACGACGATGCCGCCCGCCTCAGCCTGCCGCCGTCGTTTGTGCCGTCGGCGCTGGCCGAAACCGTGGTGCTGTCGGATTTCTGGTCGCCGATCTCCGAGATCAGAACCATGCTGGCGGGGCTATCGGCCTCCGGCGCGCATGGCACGCTGGTCCAGATCGTCGATCCGGCAGAAGAGAGTTTCCCCTATTCCGGCCGGATCGAGTTCGTCGAGCCCGAAGGCGGCGGCGTGATCACCGCGGGCCGCGCGGAAAAATGGGCCGGCGACTACGTCGCGCGCGTCGCACTTCACCGTGACGAGATCCGCAGCGAGACCAACAAGCTCGACTGGCTGTTCTCGACCCACACCACCAGCCGCTCGGCCGCCGAACTGCTGCTGTTCCTGCATTCGGGCATGATGGTGGCCAAGGGAAGCGTGCGCACCGCGACCGTCAAAGCGGGGCGAAGCGCATGATCGCGGGGCTGCCTCTTTCTTTCGCGGAACCGTTTCTGCTGCTGGGCCTGTTGAGCCTGCCCTTGCTGTGGTGGCTGCTGCGGGTGATGCCGCCGCGGCCGCGGCGCATCGAGTTCCCGCCGACGCGACTGTTGTTCGACATCGCGCCGAAGGAAGAAACGCCATCGCGCACGCCATGGTGGCTGACGGCGCTGCGCCTGCTGGCCGCGGCGCTGGTGATCCTGGCCGCGGCGGGTCCGATCTGGAATCCGCAAACCGGTCTTGCCGGCAATAGCGCGCCGCTTGTCATTCTGCTCGACGACGGCTGGAGCGCGGCCTCGAGCTGGGATGCGCGAATCAAGGCCGCGGACGAATTGATTGCGAATGCCGACAGCGACCGCCGCGGCGTGGCTCTGGTTCCGCTGTCCGAGCCCGCCCGCGACATCACCCTGATGCCGGGGGGCACCGCGCGGGTGGCGTTGCGCCAGCTCGTGCCGAAACCTTACTCGATCGAGCGGGTCGAAACCCTGCCTGCGATCGAGCGTTTCCTGAAAACCACGGGGAATTGCGAGATCGCCTGGCTGTCGGATGGCGTCGATACCGGACGAGGACCGGAGTTTCTCGAAGGCTTGAGCAAGACGATCGGAGATCGCGCGTTGACGGTTTTTGCAGGCGGCACCCCTTCCCCACTCGCTTTGGTCGCAGCCGAAAACGCCGCGGCGAAGATGACCGTGAAGGTGCTGCGCGCCGATAGCGGCAATGCCGCGGGCGTGGTGCGCGCGATCGACCAAAAAGGCTCGCCGATCGGCGAGGCCCGCTACACTTTTTCGCCGCAGGATCGCGAGACCGAAGCCGCGTTCGATCTTCCGGTGGAGTTGCGCAACGACATCGCGCGCCTTGAAATATCGGGCGAGCGATCCGCCGGCGCGGTGCAGCTGCTCGACAAAAGATGGCGCCGGCGCGCCATCGGCATCGTCAGCGGATCGACCAATGATACCGCGCAGCCGCTCTTGGCATCGACATTCTATCTCACCCGGGCGCTGGCGCCGTTTGCCGACGTTCGGCTCGGCGATCGCGGCGCGCCGCAGCAGGCGATCGCGCAATTTCTCGACCAGAAGCTGCCGATGATCGTGCTCGCCGATGTCGGCACGCTGTCGCCTGAAATTCGCGAGCGCATCGGCGCGTGGGTGGAGCAAGGCGGCGTATTGGTGCGTTTTGCCGGCCCGCGCCTGGCGCAGGCGGATGACGACCTCGTGCCCGTAAAACTGCGCCGCGGCGGACGCAGCCTCGGCGGCAGCCTGACTTGGGAAAAGCCGCAACACCTCGCCTCGTTCGCGGCCGATGGACCGTTCGCCGGTCTTGCCGTGCCCAAGGACATCACCGTCAACCGGCAGGTCCTCGCCGAGCCGGACGCGGTGCTGGCGACGAAAAGCTGGGCCTCGCTGGAAGATGGCACGCCGCTGGTGACCGGCGAACATCGCGGCAAGGGCCTGGTGAGCCTGTTCCATGTCAGCGCCGATATGCGCTGGTCCGATCTGCCGATGTCGGGCAGCTTCGTCGAGATGCTGCGGCGGATCGTCGACGCCTCCGGCTATACGTCCAATCCGGGCCCGGGCGTCGCCGGCGAAGCCAAGGTCGAAACGGTCGCGCCGCTGCGAACGCTGGATGGTTTCGGCGCCTTCGGACCGCCGCCCTCGACCGCGAAACCGCTGCCCGCCGATTTCCGGGACCGGGCGGCGATCGACCATCCGCCCGGCTTCTATGGTCCGGCCGATGGCCCGCTCGCGGTCAATGCGCTGGCGGCGGCGGATCGCATCGCGCCACTCGATACTTCGGGCCTGCGCGCGCGGCATGCCAGCTACACCAATGCCGAACCGCGCGATCTCCGAGGCATCCTGCTGTCGGCGTCGCTGGCACTGTTCCTGATCGACGCGATTGTGGTCGCCATGCTGGGGGCCGGCATCGCCGCATTGCTGCGGCGGCGCGCCGCCCCTGCCGCGCTGGCGCTCGCGCTGTCCGCGATGCTGGCGATGCCATCGCCGTCCCGCGCCGACAATACCGACGATTTTGCGATCAAGGCGGTCTCGCAAACCCGGCTGGCCTATGTCGTCACCGGCAATGCCGACGTCGATTCCATCGTCAAGGCGGGGATGGCCGGACTGACATTGTTTCTCGCCCAGCGCACGGCATTGGAAGCCGGCGACCCCATCGGCATCGACCCCGCGCATGACGAACTTGCGTTCTTCCCGCTGATCTACTGGCCCGTCATGCCTGGTGCTGCGAAGCCGCCGCAGGACGCCATCAACCGGATCGACGCCTACATGAAGCAGGGCGGCACCGTGTTGTTCGATACGCGCGATGCCATCGAGGCCTCACCGGGAGAAGGCGGCGCCTCGCAGACGCCGGGAATGCTGGCGTTGCGCGATATCCTTTCCTCGCTTGACGTTCCCGAGCTCGAACCGGTGCCGCGCGAACACGTGCTGACCAAGACGTTCTATCTGCTGCGCGATTTCCCGGGCCGGTTCACCTCGGGCCAGACCTGGGTTGAAACCTTGCCGCGTGACGACGACGACGAGGCGGCTTCGCACCCGGCGCGAGGCGGAGACGGCGTCTCGCCGATCATCATCACCTCCAACGATCTTGCCGGCGCCTGGGCGATACGCCCGGACGGCCAGCCCATGCTGCCGCTGACGCCGGGCGAGCCCAAGCAGCGCGAATTCGCCTTCCGCGCCGGCGTCAACATCGTGATGTATACGCTGACCGGCAACTACAAGGCCGACCAGGTGCATGCGCCGGCGCTGATCGAACGGCTGGGGCAGTAGGAACGCAATGATGAATTATGGCATTGCGTTTACGCCGCTGGTTCCCGCGCTGGTGCTGTGGCTGGCGGTCGCGGCGATCGTTGTGATCGCTGGGTTGCTGCTGTTGGGCCGGGCGCGCGGTGCCGCGGTGCGCGTGACGGCGCTGGCGCTGATCGTGCTGGCGCTGGCCAATCCGTCGTTTACCCGCGAGGACCGCGAGCCGTTGTCATCGGTGGCCGCGGTCGTGATCGACAAGAGCCCCAGCCAGAATTTCGGCGAGCGCACCCGCGAAACCGCGCAAGCGCAGGAGGCGCTGGTCGACAGCCTCAAAAAGATCAAGGGGCTGGAGGTGCGCGTCGTCGAAGCCGGCCAGGCCGACGGCGAAACCGATGGCACCAGATTATTCGGCGCACTGTCGTCGGCACTGTCCGACGTCCCGATCGATCGCGTCGCCGGTGCTTTCATGATCACCGACGGGCGGGTGCATGACATTCCTGCCAACGCGACGGCGCTCGGATTTCAGGCCCCGGTGCATGCCCTGATCACCGGACGCAAGGATGAACGCGACCGGCGCATCGCGATTTCCGCCGCACCTCGTTTCGGCATTGTCGGACAGACCCAGACCATCACCTACCGGCTCGACGACCAGGGCGTCAGCGGCGACCGCGCCAAAGTCGTGGTGCGCCGCGACGGCGAGGTGATCAACGAACGCACCGTGCAGAGCGGGCAGACCGTCAACATCGAGATCGACATCAAGCACGCCGGACCGAACATCGTCGAAATCGAGGCCTCTCCGCTCGACAATGAACTAACGCTGGTCAATAACCGCGCGGTGGTTGCGATCGACGGGGTGCGCGACAAATTGCGGGTGCTGCTGGTCTCGGGCGAGCCGCATTCCGGAGAGCGCACCTGGCGCAACCTGCTGAAGTCCGACGCCAGCGTCGATCTCGTGCATTTCACGATTCTGCGCCCGCCCGAAAAGCAGGACGGGACGCCGATCAACGAATTGTCCCTGATCGCGTTTCCGACCCGCGAACTGTTTCAGCAGAAGATCAATGAATTCCAGTTGATCATCTTCGATCGCTATGCGCGCCAAGGCGTGCTGCCGATCGCCTATTTCGACAACATCGCCCGCTATGTGCGCGCCGGCGGCGCGGTGCTGGTGTCGGCGGGTCCCGACTACGCCTCGACCACCAGCATCTGGCGCACGCCGCTGGATTCGGTTCTGCCGGCCGAGCCAGTTGGCGTCACCGAAAAACCGTTCTACGCGCATCTGAGCGACGCCGGCAAACGCCACCCGGTGACGCGCGGCCTGGAAGGTTCGGCGAGCGAACCGCCGCGCTGGAGCCGGTTCTTTCGCACCGTCGACACCCGCAACGCCTCTAGTCCGCCGGTCATGACCGGCGCCGACGGCAAGCCGCTATTGCTGCTGTCGCGATTTGGCGAGGGACGCGTCGCCTTGCTGCTGTCCGACCACATCTGGTTGTGGGCGCGCGGCTATGAGGGCGGTGGACCGCATCTCGACCTGCTGCGGCGAATGTCGCATTGGCTGATGAAACAGCCTGATCTCGACGAAGAAGCATTGCGTCTGCAGATCCAGGGCAAGGACCTGGTGGTGCTGCGCCAGACCATGGCGGACAGCGTCACGCCGGTGACGGTGACTTCGCCGTCAGGGGCCACGCGCGAGCTGACGCTGAGCGCGAGCGAGCCCGGGACATGGCGCTCGACCATACCGGCGAGCGAGCTCGGCCTGTGGCAGGCAACCGACGGCACGCTGAAGGCGCTGATCAATGTCGGCCCGACCAACCCGAAGGAATTTTCGGAAGTCACCTCCACCACCGAAATGCTCAAACCCCTGGCGCAGGCCACCGGCGGTGACACGCGGCGCGTCGTCGATGGCTCCAGCATCGACCTTCCGCGCATCGTGCCGGTGCGCGCGTCCGGCGTGTTCCGCGGTGACGGCTGGTTGGGCGTGAAGATGCGCGATGCCAGTGTCGTCAAAGGCGTCGGCGTGCTGCCCTTGTTCGCCGGCCTGATCGGCTTGCTGCTGCTGCTCGGCGCGTTCGCGGCCACCTGGCTGCGCGAGGGACGCTGATGGTGGCTCGCGCCGCCTGACGTTGCGTGAATCACACAGACCTTGCGAATTTTCGCACGTGCGAAGAGACCGCGGTTGACACCCTGCTGATATTCCTGATGTTATAATATAACGTCAGGGTGGCCGGGATGCTGTGGCCTCCCGACGCAAGGTGCATCGCTGCATGAAGTGGTTCCGGTCGAACATCAAGCACGGCTCGCGTCTCGCGCTGTTTGCGCTGGCCGTTCAGTTCGCGCTGTCGTTCGGGCATTTTCATGGGATCGCCGTGCAGGCCGCGCCGGCTACTCAATCCGGCCCGGTGCTATCCGACCCTCTTTACGCCAATAGCCTTGCCGCGCCCGATGCGGTCAGCGAGGCCGGTCAGCCGTCGCCGTCCGACCAGGATTCCGACCGGCAACCCGCCGACGCTTGCGCGATTTGCGCCGTTATGGCGCTCGCCAACACTCTGTTGTTTGCGACGCCGCCGCTGTTGCTGCTGCCGCAGGCGGTCGAATTCCTGTACCTGACCACCGATGCCGAGTTCGTCCATCTGAACTCCGCACGCGTCGCCTTTCAGCCCCGCGCTCCCCCCGCCTCCTGACATCGATTGATTTGTGATCCCTGAGGGATCGCCGCATCACGCGTGGCCGATTCCCCCGGGATAAATCGAGATCGGTCCGTCGCACATCGACGGCAAGCGCTTTTCGAATTCGTAGACGACGACGAATCTGGCAGCCGCTTTATCAGGATCGGGAATAATGACGCTTTCTGTAAGAACCACTCTCCTCCTCTCCAGTTCAGCGTCGCTGCTGCTTGGCCTGGGCGGCGCCGCAATGTCGCAGACCACAGCGCCCGCGGGCGGCGGCAGCACCGCGCTTCCAAAGATCGAGGTCATCGAGCCGCGGCGTGCACAGCCGCCGCGTCGTCCCCGGACGCGCGTGACCACAGGGCAACGTCGCGAAACGCCGGCCGCACCACCGCCACCCACCGAGGCGCAAGTGGTCGCAGGCAAGAATGACAAGTTTGACGAGGTTCGCCAGAATATCGTCGCGCCAATCGGCGCCACCTCGTATCGGATCAACCACCAGGCGATTGAAGCGCTGCCGCAGGGAAGCAATGCGTCCCTGGACAAGGTGCTGCTGCAGTTCCCCGGTGTAACGCAGGACTCAGCCGCAAGCGGCGAATTGCATGTCCGCAACGAGCACGCCAATATTCAATATCGCATCAATGGCATCATGCTGCCCGACGGTGTCGGCGCCTTCGGGCAAATCCTCGATACCGGCATCGTCGGCAGCCTTGCCCTGCTAACAGGTGCGCTGCCGGCACAATATGGCTTGCGTACGGCAGGCGTGCTGGACATCCAGACCAAGGCCGACGCCTTCAACAACAGCGGCAGCGTCAGTGTCTATGGCGGCAGCCACGGCACGATCACCACGAGTCTCGAATATGGCGGCACGGTCGGACAGACCCAGTATTTCATGTCCGGGCGCTATTTCGGAAGCAATCTCGGAATAGAAAATCCAACGCCGGCCAATGAAGCGATCCACGACCGCACCTCGCAGGAAAAAGCATTTCTCTACCTCTCGACAGTGATCGATCCCACCAGCCGCCTGACCTTCATGAGCGGCGTATCGAATGGGACCTATCAAATTCCCAACAGGCCGGGACAGTCGCCGGCCTTCACGGCCTTTGGGGTGACCGACTTCAATTCCGCGCTGCTCAACGAACACCAGAACGAATTCAACCAGTTCAACGTGGTTGCCTACCAGAAATCGGGCGACGGTATCGACTACCAGCTTTCCTATTTCAACCGCTACAGCCAGTTGCACTTCATGCCTGACCCGGTCGGTGATCTGGTTTTTAATGGTGTGGCTTCGAACGTCTACCGCCAGAGCTATGTCAATGGCATTCAGGAGGATACAGCCTATCGTATCGGCTACGCGCATACCCTTCGGTTTGGATTTTCCGTGAGCGCTGAGCGCTCATTGGTCACCAATATATCCACCGTATTACCACTCGCCGATCCGGCGAACCCTGCTGCCGGTACGATCGATGCGCCATTGACCGTGTTTGATTCCAGCTCCAAGACCGGCTGGCTGCTTGGCACTTATCTTCAGGACGAGTGGAAGATCACCAATAACCTGATCATGAACGCCGGGTTGCGCTTCGACCAGATGTATCAATACGTCGATGCCAACCAGCTCAGCCCGCGGGTCAGCCTGACCTGGATGCCGTTCGATAGCACCACGTTCCACGCCGGCTATGCGCGAAACTTCACGCCGCCGCCGCAGGTGGTGGCTGCCCCGACCAATCTGGCGCTGGTGCAGGGCACATCGCAACAGCCCGCCGTCCCGCTGAATGATCCGGTGCTTCCGGAGCGATCCCACGTGTTCGATGTCGGCGTGGTTCAGAAAATCTTGCCGATACCCGGTCTCGAAGTCGGCATCGATGGCTACTACAAGATCGCGCGCGATCTGCTCGACGATGGGCAATTCGGTGCGGCCTATGTATTGTCCGGCTTCAACTATGACCGGGCCAATAATCTGGGCCTCGAGCTCAAGTCGTCTTACACCAACGGCAATTTCCGCATCTATGGCAGCCTCGCCTGGGCGCGCCAGCTCGGCACCGACGTCGTCTCGAACCAGTACCTGTTCGACCCCGAGCGTCTTGCCTTTATCGCCAGCCATTACATCTACACCGACCACAGTCAGGTTCTGACCGCGTCGGCAGGCGCCTCCTATCTGTGGAACGGCACGCGCTTCAGCGCCTCGATGATCTACGGCAGCGGGCTTCGCTCGGGCTTTGCGAATACCGATCACCTGCCCTCCTACACCCAGGTCAACGCCGGGGTGTCTCGCGAATTTCTTTTCCCGGGATGGACCAAACCGACCACGGTTCGCTTCGACGTCGTGAACCTGTTCGACAAGATTTACGCGATCCGGGACGGATCCGGCATCGGCGTGTTCGCGCCGCAGTTCGGGCCACGGCGCGGCTTCTTTGTCGGCATCTCGCAGAAGATCT
>WNFE01003716.1_pt1 | contig 11328 bp, 15 predicted proteins | sample 5400451 | NCBI WGS metagenome assembly WNFE01 (sample SAMN13153344, study PRJNA577476) | soil metagenome | isolation source: 200 cm saprolite under Douglas fir tree site 2 hole 2 | place: USA:California | collected 2015-04-18
CGTTCAGGCTTTATAATTTAGGGATTATGGTTGCCACGCCGGATGTCTCCATAGCAGCGGCATCGAAGTACGAGCCCGTGATCGGCCTGGAAGTCCACGTCCAGCTCCTCACCGTGACCAAGATCTTCTGCTCCTGCTCCACTCGCTTCGGCGATCCGCCCAACACGAATGTATGTCCCGTGTGTCTGGGGTTGCCGGGGGCACTGCCGGTACTGAACCGCAAAGCGGTCGAATTCGCCGCGCTCGCGGCCATGGCGCTGAACTGCCGCATCAACGCAACTTCCATCTTCGCCCGCAAGAATTATTTCTATCCCGACCTGCCCAAGGGCTACCAGATTTCGCAATATGACAAGCCACTGGCCGAGCACGGCGCCATTGAAATCAAGATCAATGGCGCAAGTAAGAAGATCGGGATCACGCGCCTGCACCTGGAAGAAGACGCGGGCAAGAGCCTGCACGAAGGTTTCGTCAACTCTTCGGAAACGACGGCCATCGACCTGAACCGCAGCGGAGTGCCGCTGATCGAAATCGTCAGCGAGCCGGACATTGCCTCGCCCGACGAAGCTTACGAATACCTCACCCGTCTGAAGGAGATCATCCTCTACACCGGGGTCAGCGATTGCAACATGGAGGAAGGCTCGTTGCGCTGCGATGGCAACATCAGCGTGCGCCCGCGGGGGCAGAAGGAATTTGGCACGAAGACAGAAGTGAAGAACGTCAACTCGTTCCGCTTCATCCGGGAAGCGCTGGAGTACGAAATTGAGAGGCAGATTGGCGTCATTGAATCCGGCGGCAGGATCACGCAGGAAACCCGCCTCTACAATTCCAACGAAGGCAAGACTTACGGGATGCGCTCCAAGGAGCAAGCCCACGACTACCGCTATTTCCCGGAGCCCGATCTGCTGCCGCTGGTGGTGGATGCGAATTGGCAGTCCGAAATCCGTAGCACGCTGCCCGAGCTTCCCGAGGCTCGGCGCAAGCGCATGGTTGCGGACTATGGCATCACCGAGCAGGACGCGCAGGTGCTCACGCTGACCAAAGCCTTGGCCGACCAGTTCGAGTCGGCAGCCAAGGTGGCCAAGAGTGCGAAGCGTGTAGCTAATCTGGTGCAGAGCGAGTTGATGGGCCGCCTGAAAGCCAAGGGCCTGGAAATCGAGCAGTCGCCCATTTCGATGAAAGGCGTGGCGGCGTCGGCTGACCTGGTGGAGAGCGGCGCGATCTCGGGCAAGATGCTCAAAGATCTTTACGACCTCGCCTTCGAGCGCGGGAAAGATTTTTCCGCTGTTTACGAAGAAGAAGGCCGTCCGGAGCAGTCCCGCGACACCTCGGCCCTGGAAAAGATCATCGACGAAATCATCGCCGCCAACCCCAAGCAGGTCGAGCAATATCGCGCCGGCAAGAAAACAGTGGCAGGCTTCTTCGTAGGCCAGGTCATGAAGGCATCGAAGGGCCAGGCTAATCCGCAGCTGGTGAATGAGCTGTTGGCAAAGAAGCTGGAGTAGCCAGTCCCGTGTGGGACCGGGTCTCCGACCCGGTCCCACACAAGCTGAGGTAACCACGCGGTCAGTACCTTCCGTCATGTGAGCCTTCTGCCCGACCTCGGTAACATGTTGGTAGCCGGAGGCTCGCATGAAGAAATGGAAGCTCGACCGCATCATCAGCGTGGCCACTTTGGTCACGTCTGTGATGGCTCTCTTCCTGGTGCTGAAGAAACCGGCGCCCGTGGCTCAGCCGCAGCCAGCTGCCTCCGCTGCGGCCAATGCCCAATCCTTTCAGGAAAAAGTGCAGCAACTGGATCAGCCTAAGGAAGCAGGGCAGCCTCCAGCGGAAGTCCGACTCAATTCCAATGAAGTGAGCGCAGCTCTGGCTCAGGCCGCGGGGCAGATCCCGCTGGCGGCAGCAACCCAAGCCTTGTCCGGCCTCTCTTCCCCGGAGGCGCCCGTGGCGCCGGGACAGCCCGAAGTCAAGGATTATCAGGTAAGTTTCGACGGCGACGTCGCCCACGGCCAGTTTCTCACTCAGATCGCGGGTAAAGATGTGTGGGTAACGCTCTCCGGCCATCTCGGGTCGAAGGACGGCTACGCGACTTTCGATCCCACCGAGTTCAAGGTTGGCGATCTGAATGTTCCCGTGTCACTGGTCAACGACGCCCTGCAGAAGAAGCTCAACGAACAGCGTGATCGCCTGAAGCTGCCGGACAACGTCGGTGGAATGAAAGTCGAAAACGGCGAACTGGTGATGACCCAGAAATAGGAATGGATCGGCCCGGCTGCAAGCGCAACCGGACCGTCGTTCCAGACCTCTACTTCAAGTTAACTTCCCGCAAAATCATGACGGTTACTATTTCTCGCATGTCCTGACGTTTTTCGCCGATTTGCTGGGCGGCCTGCTTGGAGCCGAGAACCTTGTCCCGAATGGCTTCGCTCTTGGCGGTCAGGCCATCCATGGCGCCGAAATTCTTGTATTCAACTCCAATCGAGATGTCCCAGTCCTGGGGATCATGTTTGGTAGTGTTGAGAAATACCTTGTAGTCCAGGATCGCTCCCTGTTTTTTCATTTCGTCATAGATTGATTTGGTATTGGCGCGCAAACTTGTGAGGTAAGCGTCCATCTGGGTGGGTTTAACGCGAATGAGGGTCACCTGCCAGATCGGACCCTCCGTGTAATGCTCCTGCGCGAAAGCCTGCAATGCGAAACATAAGACCAGCAACAGAACCGAAGCGACTTGCTTTTTCATACCGAAGCCCTCCTTGGGCTCGAGTGAGGGCAATAATACGCCGTCGATGTCAGAGGTCAAGCCGCCCCCGTAGCGCCGGCGTCTCGCCGCCTGTCGCGAGGGCATCCCTTCGACTCCGCTCAGGGCAAGCTCTGCCCTCGCCGCTGCGGGCGGGACGGCGGCGCTACGGGCAGGGACATTTCGTCTTTAGGTCGTCACTTTCACCGGCCCGGCGTGCCCTGGAACAGCGGCCACAGGCGGTCACCGATCACGCGATACAGGACGAACGCCCTGCCCGCATCAGAAATCTGGCGGAAGAGTAGTTCGCCGCGACCGTCGCCATCCGCATCCACCGCATCGATCAGTTCCATCCGGGCCAGGACGTCGAAGTGCTGAGTGTCGGTAATACTAGAGAAGACTTTATGCAATTCCCCGTACATATCGTCACGAGTCACCAGCGTGATGATGTATTGCAGATCTGCGTTGGCCGCATTGGGACGGGCCGGCATGCGCGCTTTCGCGCTCAAGACCAACACGGGCTCGTTGCTGTTCGAGAGATCAAAGGCGTGGAACTCGACCTCTTCAAAGCTGGGTTGGGGTGGTTTTGCCGCCGTCCCTGCGGGGCTACGCGTGCCCGGCTGCGATTCCGCCGCCAACTGTGCCGCTCGCGCACGCACTTCATCCCCAGCCAGGGCGAGAATCTTCTTGCGCAACTTCTGTTCCTCTTCCGGCTTGAGGCTGAAGGCATAGGGACGCGGATCGGGACCATCGGCGTCCGAAATGGCAGGAATGAGCTGCATCGAGCCCGAAGCTGAGGACGCGGGGGTCGATGGCTTGGGCGCCTCTGCTGGCGCATGCGCATCTGTTTTGCCGGGCGACGCCACCGGCGCGTTTCGCTTTTTCAGCTCTGCCGGTGACGGCGCGCCCCGCTTCAGAACGGGACGGCTCGGATCTTCTTCCGGAGCAGCTGGCGCTGTTGCAGAAGCAGCAGGTGCAGAAGCAACTGGAGCAGCGGTCGGGGCCGAGGCTGTAGGAGCGGGAGCAGAAGATTTGGCATCAGGCTTTGATTCCACGGGCGGGGTGGACTGCGGAGGCTCAGTCGGTTTTGCAGAACTCGCCCGTCTCAATACCGGCGGACCTTCAACCGGTTCGGGAGCGGGCTTCGATTGGGCTTCCTTCTTCTTCGCTGCCGTAGCAGCCGCCGCGGCCAGCGCGCTGGCCGACTGCCAGGTTCCATCTCCTATCCACGTATTGTTTGATTGCAGGGCGCCTGAGACCGTGAACAATCCCGCAGAGACACCGGTCCGCACACCTTCATACACCGTGCCGCTTTCAAGCGCCATGGGCACGGGCGCTGCCTTGTACGCGCTGGCATCGTAGAATTCGCCGTCAAGCAAGATCGTGATTGGGATCAGGTGAGCCTTGCCATTGGACGCCAATTCCACCAGGCCCAGGGCGCGTGGTTCTTTGGGCTTTTTTTCCCGCGGAGAAACCTGCGCCGCGACGATTTGAGCCAGCATCAAACCAACAGCCGCCAGGATGACGGCCCGCCGCGCGGTGCGATATAACTTTGTGCAGCCAGGAGACACAGCCATGGATATCAATGATAAAGCCCCGGACTTCACTTTGCCGGATCAGAATGGAGAAGACGTTTCCCTGAAGGATTTTCGCGGGCAATGGGTGGTGCTCTATTTCTACCCGCGCGCCGACACCCCCGGCTGCACCATCGAGGCCTGCGAGTTCCGCGACTCCCACAAAAAGACCCAGAAAGTCGGAGCCGTAGTTCTGGGCGTCTCGCCCGATACGCCCAAGGCGCAGAAGAAATTCGAGGAAAAGTTCGACCTGCCCTTTACCCTGCTGGGCGATGCCGACAAAAAGGTCTGCAATTTGTACGGCGTGATCCAGGAGAAAAACATGTACGGGAAGAAAGTGATGGGAGTGGTGCGCACCACTTTCATCATCGGCCCGGACGGCAAGATCAAACACATCTTCCACAAAGTGAAGGCCGAAGGCCACGCCGAAGAGGTCTTGGCGTACTTGAAAAGCGCAGCCAAAGGCGCAGCCTAGGCCGCCTAACCGCGACCCACGTAGGGGCGGTGCCCCCACCCGCCTAGCCGGGCGAAGGCCGGCAGTTTGCAGCCTGCGAACGACGATGCCTGGCGCGGGTTGCTCGCCCGCCCGGACGGGGGCGTCCGGGCCCACGTGTTCCTTGGTTGGCCGCGAAACTCCAGCACCAAGCCGTTCTATTTCGCCGTGGCTGCGGCGGTGGTTGTAAACGTCAAGGCCGCCTCGGCCGGAATCACGGCTTCTTCCTTGCCAGTCGCCGCCGCTACTCCAGTTCCCGCGCCCCCGCCGGCTAGCGCGCCGATGCCCGCACCCTTTCCGCCCCCGAGCAACCCGCCAATCAGGGCCCCGGCCGCCGCTCCGCCGCCGATTTTTGTGGCGTTGCTCTTGGTGTGGCTTTTGCCCTTGGCGAAATAAGAGCGCGTGGAAACGGGGACCATCCGGCCATTGACCTGCACGGAACTAAGCCGGATCGCAAGTTCCCCCGGCGCGTGCAACCGCCCGCTGGATTTCGCGGACGTAACTTTGCCCCTGACCGGCGCACCGGCTCTCGCCAGCGTCTTTCCATTGACCACCAGGCTGCGTGCCAGCGTTCCGTCAAATCTGTCGCCGACCTTGGCGGTACCGGAACTGATCTCCGATCCCACGCGCACGGTCAGCGCGGTGCCCGCGGGAATGGTTTGCGCGGCCGCTATGAGTCCCAGCAACATGACCACAGAAGCGATTTTGAACAGTTTCCCAAGCATGAAATCCTCCTTCAGGATTAACCCGTGGCAATATTATGCGGTGGCAGGTGACGATAGCAAAGCTCAGAATTCCTCCGGCGCTGATTCTAGCCGAAGGCGCGCCTTTGTCCGGAGGAGTTTTGTTTGCAGCAGCAGTTAGTATGGACCACTGCTTTAGGGTGGAGCAGCCGTTTTGACCGCGCCTTTGGAGCAGCGTCTTTGGGTGGAGCAGCGACTTAGCGGTGCATTGAGAAGCACTGTCCCGGCGGCCGCTGAGGGACCCGAAAGGAAAGATCAATCCGTGTACAAATCCGGTAAACCTCTACCCCCTGAGTTCTATTCGCGCGATCCCCGCGTTGTGAGCCGGCATCTGCTGGGCAAAATCCTGGTGCGCCGGGAAAAAAGAAAACTTCTCACCGCCAGGATCGTGGAACTAGAAGCCTATCTGGGTCAGAATGATCCAGCGTCACATTCCGCCAGCGGACGAACCCTCCGGAACGACGTTCTATTCGGACCGCCCGGCCGTTCTTACGTTTACTTCATTTACGGCAATCATTTCTTGTTCAACGTCTCCTGCCTGCCGGATGGAGAGGCTGGAGGAGTCCTGTTCCGCGCACTCGAGCCGATAGAAGGAATCAGAGAGATGGCGGAGGCGCGGGGCGTGCCCGTGAATCCGGACAACGGCATCCCCGACCTGCGGAAGCTGACCAGCGGACCCGGCCGGCTGGCTGAGGCGTTCGGAATTACGCGAGAACGCGACAACGGAAAGGACCTGACAAGCGCCGGCTCGGACCTCTTCATTGTCGAGGATGGCTTCCGCCCCCGCCACGTTGAAATCACGCCACGCATCGGCATCACCAAGGCGGCCGAGCAGCCACTGCGCTACATCATCGCCCAAAACAAATTCGTCTCCAGAGCGTGACATGACTCAAGCAGGACTCAACACGATATTGTCGATCAGCCGCGTATTGCCCACAAAGGCTGCCACTGCTACCAGGGCCGTCCGCGAAACGTCTTCAACCCGGTCCAGAGTCTCCGGATCCACAATTTCCAGGTAGTCCAATCGCACTGACGGTTCTTCGGCGAAAGCCCCCTGCCCGGCCTCCATCAGCTTGATTGCCTTTCGCTCCCCCTGATCGAACTGCGCTTGCACTCGCATGAGCGAGCGATAGAGCGCCAGCGCCGATTTCCGCTGTTGCGAATCAAGATAGGCGTTGCGAGAGCTCATCGCCAGACCATCGGTCTCACGCACGATGGGGCAAGATACGATCTGCACTGGGATGTTCAGGTCGCGCACCATGCGTCGAATGATCGCCACCTGGGCCGCATCTTTCTGTCCGAAAAATGCCACATCCGGCTGCACGATATTGAAGAGCTTCGCGACCACAGTAGCGACGCCACGAAAATGTCCCGGACGCGAGCGCCCACAAAGCCTGTCGCTGAGGCCCTCCACGGTGACGTAGGTGACTGCGCCCGCCGGATACATCTCGTCCACGCTGGGCGCAAACAGAACATCCACGCCTTCTTGTTCCAGCATGGTGCGATCGCGATCGAAATCGCGCGGATATTTAGCCAAGTCTTCGTTAGGACCGAACTGAAGAGGATTTACAAAGAGTGAGGCCGCCACCAGATCGCACTCTTTCCTTGCGGCTCGCACCAACGAGATATGCCCCTGGTGTAGCGCGCCCATCGTCGGCACCAGACCAAACGCTTCGCTGTTGCTCTGTTCAACGCCCGGCGGATGTGATCGGCTAGGCGGTCGCCGGCGACTCGCCCGCGCGGCGCGCATCTCATCGATGGTGTTGCAGATTTTCATCGCGGGCTGTGGCGCCCTGCCTCAAGCCGAGGGAATCCAATCGATAAGCACATGCATGCCTTCCAAAGTCCCCGCCACGATGGCCCGGTTTTGACGGATCAGGACATCGTCTCCCGGCGCTCTCGCTCCGTTCTCCGTTACTGCAACCACTCGCCCATAGGGCCAGGCGGACGCGGGCAGTTTGCCCAGTTCCTGAGTCAATTCTTCGGCCTTGAACAATCGCTCCACATGATCGTCGGGATCGAGCAGCGCAACTCCGTCGGCTCTGACAATCAGGTAAGGGTTTCGCCAGCCCTTCATATCGCGCATGCCGCGATATCGTTCAGGGTTGGCTGGCGGAACCGCCTGAATGCGGGCGGCGGCACTGGCTTCCAGGGTGGCTGCATCGGGCGCTTGGGGAGCGGCAGAACAGGAAAGCAGGATGGCTACCATGGTCAAGGCAAACGTCATCGGCGCGAGCTTCATCTGGGCAAATTGGGTCAAGGCAAACTTGGTCAACGCCACAGGGCGCCACGGGATCATGCGATTGCGCTCGATGGTTCTATCGCCTCATCGCCCGCTTGCGTTCCAGCACAGTTTCCAGCGAGGCCCGTGTTTCCCGGGACAGATGATAAGACTCTTCGTCTGCGGGATATTGCCGACCGGCCACGTCGGCGCGGAAGGCCTGCACCGCGTTCGTGATCAGCGCCGCCGCGTCACCGTATCGCCGCACAAACTTCGCGGGAGGTGCAAAGGTAAGGTTCATAATATCGTGGAATACGAGCACCTGTCCGTCGCAATCAGGCCCAGCGCCGATGCCGATAGTCGGAGTCTCGACCTCGGCCGTAATCATGGCGGCAACTTCGCGCGGGATGCCTTCGAGCACCAGGAACGCCACGCCGGCCCGGTCCAGCGCCACTGCGTCGCGCATCAACTGTTCGACGCCGCTGAGACTTTTGCCCTGCACCTTGTAGCCCCCCATCACATTCACCGACTGCGGTGTCAGGCCGATGTGCCCAGCCACCGGAATCTCGGCATCGATGATGCGGCGAATCAGGTCGGCACGCTTCTCGCCGCCCTCGACCTTCACCACTTCCGCGCCCGCTTCCTTCACAAAACGCGCAGCATTGCGGATGCCATCATTGAGGTCAGCCTGATAGGACCCGAAAGGCATATCCGCCACCAGCAGCGCATGCTTCACGCCACGGTGGGCGGCACGAGTGTGGTGCAGCATTTCGTCAAGCGTGACGGAAAGGGTGTTCTCGTAGCCCAACATCGCCTGAGCCAGCGAGTCTCCGACCAGAACCATGTCGATTCCGGCTTCGTCCACCAGGCGCGCGGACGTGTAATCGTAAGCGGTCAGGCAGGTGATGGGTTGGTGATGAAGTTTCTTATCGCGCAGAGAAGCGACAGTAATTTTTTGGCGAGGCTCGCCAATCGGAACCAGACTCACGATGTCCTCCAGTGCCCCTCCGCAACTGGCCGGATAGAGCCTGTCTACATCTTGGATGCTACGAGGCCTATTGTAGTCGCTAAGCCTACCGTAAGTCGACACCCATAGCCGCCCACCTAGGGGCGGGCGCCCTCGCCCGCCCAGCCGGGCAAAGCCTCGGCGGTTCTAGAGTTAGCTGATACGCCAGACGGATCCAAGGGATGCATCGCTCGAGATGTAAGACAGGTCAGAATGTGTCTTACCTTATGGTAAGATATACACCTATGACAGCCTACCGCACGGTCGTCAGTTCCAAAGGCCAGGTGGTGATCCCGGCAGAATTGCGCGAACGCCTCGGCGTGGGCAAAGGCACCCCGGCCACGTGGAGCGAGGAAGGTGGGCGGCTGGTTCTCACTCCCATGACCGAGCGCCAACTGGATGAAATCATGGGTTTTCTCAAGCCGGCACCCGGTGAACCATCCATGTTTGAGGAATCGTTCGCGGAGAGGGAACGAGAGCGCAAGAGAGAAAAACGGTAACGCCCATGTCCATGCGTGGGAGCACACGGCGATTTGTGCTCGATGCCAACGCGCTTTTCGGTTTCTTTGAGGGCCGCCGCCTCGTCGCGGAAAAAATGCGCCAACTGCTGGGCGAAGCTTTGCGGCAGGACCTGCCGCTCTTAATCTCCGCCGTAACCTGGGGCGAGGTTTTCTACATTGCCTGGCGGCGTCACGGTGAAACCAATGCCCGTGAAGCCGAGGTCCGCCTGCAAAGGATGCCAATCTCAGTCGTCCCGGTTGATCGCGAGCGAGCCTCTCGTGCTGGCGCACTAAAGGAGAAACACGGCCTGGGCTATGCAGACGCTTTTGCCGCCGAACTTGCAATCGAGCGTGACGCCTGGCTGGTGACGGCCGATCCCGAGTTTTCGAAAGTCGGGAAAGGCCTATCGGTCTATTCGCTGCCGAGGCATGAGAAGTAGACACGAAGGTCACATATTTTGAGATTCCCGGCGCTTGCTCGCTGCTGCCATTTGTCGCTACAATATACGACAAATGGCAAACGAGCTGCGAGCGGTGCTGCAGGAACTCGGCGGCAAGCGCGCCCTGGGACGTGCCCTGTCCACTGACAGCGATCTGCGGGACGCGATTCGCGAAGGGTTCCCCCACGCGGTCCTGGAAGAATTAATGCGCGCTTCGGGTCTAACCCTCAAGGAGCTGGCGGGCGCTCTCGACCTTTCTCCTCGAAGCCTGCAGCGCCGGCGCCGCGGACGCCTGGCCCGCTTCGAATCCGACCGGTTGTACCGCATGGCACGGGTGTTGGCTTTGGCGCGAGAGAGCCTGGGCGATGGCGCCCGCGCCAGCCGTTGGCTCCGGCGCACCAACCGCGCCTTGGGCGGGGTGGCGCCCCTGGCCGCCGTTGACACCGAACTCGGAGCCCGGCAGGTGGAGAACCTTCTTGGCCGCATCGCCTACGGCGGCATTAGTTGATCCGAGTCTTTCGCGTGCTGCGCGCGGCCTATGCGCGCACTCCCTTCGACGGCGAAGGCGCGTACCGCTATGGCGGACGCTGGTCCAACCCGGGAACACGTCTCGCCTACGCCTCCGAACACCAGTCTCTCGCCATGCTGGAGTATTTCGTCCACCTCGATCCCGAGGACGCTCCAGACGACCTGGTTCTGGCCACGGCTGACGTTCCGGACAACCTGTCGCGGGAAAGACTTCAAGCCCGCGACTTGCCTGCCCATTGGCGGGATACTCCTGCACCATCCGCGCTTGCTCAGATTGGCGATGAGTTCGTAAAGAAGGGCGAGACCTGTCTGTTGCTGGTGCCTTCAGCGTTGGCGGTGACTGAGAACAACTGGCTGATCAATCCCGTGCATCGGGAGTTCAAGAAGATCGTGCTGCATCGACTGCAGCCGCTGCGCTACGACCCGCGAATGTTTCCCCGGGGTCGGCATGGGTGGAAACATTGATCGAGGGTACCTATCCCAGGCCCTTCCATGTTTATCGGTTTCTCTCACGTTTGCTTTTGGCGCGCAGCCAGGCCGTGTAGGCCGCCTCGTCGAGCGTGCCGCCCGCAAGACCGAAGACGGCCTGAGTGGCATCCTCCTCGCTTGCCATGAAGATGAACCCGTTGAGCTCAAGGAAAAGGACGCCCACGACAAAACCAGCCCGCTTGTTACCATCCACGAACGGATGGTTGCGGACGATGCCCGCCGTATAGAGCGCCGCCATCTCAAAGACGTCAGAATGGTGGGCATAGGCATGATGTTGGCGGGGTCGAGCCAGCGCAGATTGCAGAAGCCCTTCATCGCGCAATCTCGGGCTGCCGCCGTAGGCGGCTAACACTTGGTCGTGGATCGCGAGGACATCGCGCTCGTCAATCCAGACCGGTTCCTTTCTCTTCACTTTGCCAGGGCGCGGAGGGTGTTGCGATAGCGGCCCATGATCCCCTCGGCCTTCTTCATTTTCTTCTCGAATGCCGGATCATAGGGGGTGAGCCGGTAACCGCCCTCCTCGGCCTCGATCAGGAAAAGTCTTTCACCGTCTTCGGTGCGTAAGCGATGGATGACCTCTTTGGGCAGCACCACTCCCAG
>WNFE01003718.1_pt1 | contig 11327 bp, 11 predicted proteins | sample 5400451 | NCBI WGS metagenome assembly WNFE01 (sample SAMN13153344, study PRJNA577476) | soil metagenome | isolation source: 200 cm saprolite under Douglas fir tree site 2 hole 2 | place: USA:California | collected 2015-04-18
TGTATGCGCCCACGCTGGAGCGAGGACCTGATGGAAACATCAAAGTTGTCGAGTGGCCGACGGTGGAACCGAAGGAATAGCTTATGGTGGCGCATGCGAAAATGAGCAGAACCGCGAGCAGAATAAGGTTAGTTGGAGATTCGCAATGAGCCGCAAGGCATGCGTTGTGGGCTCTGGTCCAAATGGGCTGGCAGCGGCCATCATACTGGCCCAGGCAGGCCTGCAAGTCGATGTGTTCGAGGCCGAGCCGACAGCGGGTGGCGCCGCGCGCACGATGGAATTGACCCTGCCAGCCTTCTTGCACGACTTTGGATCAGCGGTGCATCCGATGGGTGCCGGGTCGCCTTTCTTCTCTTCGCTGCCGCTCGAAGATCATGGACTGGAGTGGATTCATTCTCCAGCCCCGCTCGCCCATCCGCTCGACGACGGAACAGCAGTCCTACTGGAGCGCGACCTGCGCGATGCCCAGACTTCTCTCGGTGCAGACGGCGATGCGTGGGGCAAGCTCATGCAGCCGTTTGTCGAGCGCTGGAGTGAATTCGCTCCCGAAGTGCTTCGCCCGGTTTGCTCGATTCCGAAACATCCCTGGCTCATGGCGCGTTTTGGGATGAACGCACTCCGTTCGGCCAGGACGATTGTCCGCCGCTTTCAGAGCGAGCGCACGCGCGCTCTATTCGTGGGCCTTGCCGCGCATTCCTTCCTCAGTCTCGACGAGCCCTTGAGTGGCGCGTTTGGGATGTTGATGGCCGTAACGGCGCATGCCGTTGGCTGGCCGATTCTGCGCGGAGGGTCGCAGTCACTTACAAATGCGCTATGTAGTTATCTTTCCACGTTGGGGGGTGAGGTAAAGACTTCGTCGCGGGTTGAGTCTCTCGCGTCGTTATCGCACTATGACCTGATTCTCTGTGACGTGACTCCGCGGCAACTTCTCAGAATTGCCGGCCAACGGCTATCGGACAGCTACAAACGTCAGCTGGAGAGGTTTCGTTACGGCCCCGGTGTTTTCAAAGTCGATTACGCATTGAACAGCCCCATCCCCTGGAAAGCTTCCGAGTGCTTGCGCGCTGCGACCGTGCACTTGGGCGGGAGCTTTGAGGAGATTGCCGCATCGGAACAGGCGGTCCGAAATAGGCGGCAAGCCGACTCCCCGTTTGTCCTGCTCGCTCAGCCGAGTCTATTTGATCCCTCGCGCGCCCCTGCGACCAAACACACGGCATGGGCGTATTGCCACGTTCCTAACGGGTCGAACGTGGACATGCTGAAGAAGGTGGAAGATCAGGTTGAGCGCTTCGCTCCTGGGTTCCACGAGTGCATTTTGGCGCGGCGGGTCTTTTCTCCAGCGGAGCTTGAATCTATGGACGCCAACCTGGTGGGCGGTGACATCGGAGGCGGCGCGATGGATCTTCGCCAAATTGTATTTCGGCCGACATGCCGAGGCTACGCGACCTCGGCACGAGACCTATACATCTGTTCTTCATCAACCCCACCTGGGGGCGGCGTGCACGGGATGTGCGGTTATCACGCTGCCAAGATGGCGCTCGCGAGATTCAGCGGCCTAGCGTGACAGTCCGCCACTGGAATAAACCACGCTCTGGTTGGTTCTCGTCTGCACCGGTACCTTTCTCCAAGTCATTGGAGCGACCGGGCGAACGACAGCTCGTGGCCCTCCGGATCGGGCATATGGAAATAGCGTTCTCCCCAGGAGGCGTCTCGTGGGATTTCTGGATCAAATCCTCTTTCTTTCAGATGAATCCAGAGAGCGTCCACATCCGTGACGTAGAAAATCAGCCGACCCCAGCGAGTCACCCTGTCGCCCTGTTCCAGATTGAGGATCGCAGATTGTGCGTCTTTTGCGCGCAGTGAAGAGAAACCCGCGTTCTCTCCACCATAGAGAAGCTCCATGCCTAAAACATCTCTATAAAACCGCACGGACTCCATCATGTTCACAACCCGAAAAGTCACAGCGGAAATCTTTTCAATCGTCGGCGGCATTCGCCACGAGTTTACCTCGGCTACGCTTGAATCTTCTTTCCGGAAGGCATACGACGAAAGACAACGGAGGTGACTCTGATCTGTCCGGACGAGTCTGCCGTGCAAGCAGCTGTTAGCACAAACGCCATGATCCTGTGACATTGGGGAACAGCACTCGATTTGGGCCCCCAGTGGATTAGGAGCTTCACGGCCGCACGATGAGGCCACTAGGCATTTCGGTGCTTGCGCCGAGCGTTGATGATCTCGACTGCCGGAATAAAATCTCCAATTGAGGCAAGTTGCTTGCCCCGTCGCAGCCAAGGGTCGTCGTTCGTGAACCTAAAACGGCTGTGACCAAGAATATTGGGGACTACGAATAAGTCCTTAATGCTGTCGTTCCCAGTGCTGAGTCTAACGATCAGAGCAATACATTTCCGCTCACGAGGGACGGAGTTAAGAATCCAACGAAATTCTCCATCGTCGTCTTCCGTGCAGCGACAGACGTAAAGGGACACCAACAAGCCCATGACTCGAAGCCTTGGGCGCCAGTGCCCATCAGGTTGAACTATGGCGATACGCTTTGGATCAGTGGCGATGATCTGCCTCACAGTTTGATCACGCAAAGCGCGTCCCGTCCGTTTTACTCGAGTCCTCCCCAGCCTCGACCCGAGGTAGCCGATCCGCTCGAAGGCTTCCGAAAGACTTCCGAATCGACGCTGAAAGGTCCCGATTGACGGAAGGTAGGGCGAATCGTTGAGCAGACTCTCCGATACGGAACCCCGTTCTTCGAGTAGACGCCGCAGGCCACACAACAGTTCAGTGTCCGCCTTGTAAATGGTTTGGCTTGCAAAGAGTGCTTGGGCTTTGTCAAAGGTGTCTTGATCGACGATCGGCTCCCATGCGTCCTTCGTTATTGTCCAGAATTTACGTGCATTGGGAACTCGGCGTGTTTGTAGCCGTTGCGTGTTTCGTCCAAAGACGTTACAGCCACAATACTTGGGATTCTTGAGAAGACGATTAATCGCTGCGGCGTACCAATCTGTCCTCTTCGCCCCGGTATATGCAACGCCATTCCTCTGCAGCTGAGCAGCGATGGCAGCGGGCCATTTCCGCTCTTCCGTAAACAACCGAAAGATCTCTCGCACGCAACCTACTTCATGATCCGGTCCTGGTACGAGGACAACACGGTCAGATTGAAGCGACTTCCTTTCACCGTTCGCAAGGATGCATCTGGGCTCCCGGCTAGCTGAGACCAGCATTCTGCGAAGACCATAACCAGGCGTGCCACCTGTCCTGAACCCGGCCTGTGAGATCCGTTTGGTGCCCTCGTAGACCTTGAGGGACAGTTCTCGGCTGTATTCGCCAGCCATGACCCTTTTTAGTGCCTTCATCATCGAATTCGACAGCGAATTGTCGTTCGAGAACTGCTCGGCGCAGTAGTGAACCTGGATTCCAGCTGCTCGACAGAGAAATTCATAGTGCGCAGCCTCATCGGCATCCTGGAATCGACCCCAGCGACTTACGTCATAGACAAGGATGACCTTGTACTTAGCCGCTCCGCTGACAACGTCGTTGAGCAGTTGTCGGAGGCCGTTGCGCCTCGCGATCACAACCCCGCTTTTTCCTGCATCGCTGTATGTGTGAGTTACGGCAAAACCTTCCCTCTCCCCATAGGCGCGAATAGCAGCACTTTGATTCTGCAGAGAATACTGCTGGTGCTCGGTTGACATCCTGAGGTATTGAGCGGCGGGAATAGGCGATCCGGCACCAGTCATCCGATCCTCTTTCAGGGAGCGCGGGTGTGAAGAGCAATGTGAGGACGATGCTATCATGGGTCGCTCATCCGCTCTGACTGCAAAACACCGGAGAAATTATGCCCACCGCGTGCGCGCGAGTTCCAGTTGCGCAGTATCTACGTGTCTCCACAGACCATCAGCGCTATTCACTGGACAACCAGAGCGACTTTATTGAGCGGTATGCAACCGCCCAAGGTTTTTCGATCATTCAAACGTACTCTGATCGGGCTAAGAGCGGATTGCTATTGAGAAATCGGGCGGGTCTGAGGCAGTTGCTGCACGACGTGATGGAGGGCGGGGCTGTCTACAGGGCAGTCCTGGTTTACGACATCAGCCGTTGGGGACGTTTCCAGGATGTTGATGAGGCGGGTCACTACGAGTTTCTTTGCAAACATTCCGGGATTCCCGTGCACTATTGCTCAGAAACCTTCGCTAATGATGGAACGGCAGCCAGCATCATCATGAAGGCTCTCAAGAGAACAATGGCTGCTGAATACAGCCGCGAACTGGGACTCAAATCCTTTGCCGGACAGAAACGGATCGCTGAACTTGGATTTCGAGCCGGCGGAGCAGCAGGATACGGCTTGCGACGACTGCTCCTGTCACCAGATGGACGGCCCAAGCAGCAGCTCAGAAGAGGTGAACGAAAGAGCCTCGCAACAGATCGGGTGATTCTTGTTCCTGGCCCTGATAATGAAATCGCGTGCGTGCGGCAGATCTATCAAATGCTGATCGTTAGTGGGATGACTTTCGTTGCGATTGCAGCTGATCTGAATCGGAGGGGTGTGCAATGTCCTAATTCGATAAGCTGGACCCACCATAGAGTGCGCGAAATACTCACTAATCGTAAGTACAACGGAGCCATTGTGTATGGGCGTACTTCCAAGAAGCTCCGAACCACAGAGCTGAAGGTGCCTTCCTGTCAGTGGATCGTAACTCCGCATGCCTTCGAGCCCGTAATCGACGATGCAACCTTTGTTGCGGCCAAACAGGCTCTAGCCGGTCGCACCCGCAACAAGTCCAATGACCAACTTCTGGAGGAACTCAGGTCCATCCTCCGCGCCAAGGGAAAGCTGACCGCAGAACTGATTCGGGGTACCAAGGGTGCGACTCCGGCGGGTGGGTATCGCCTCCGCTTCGGCAGCCTGAGTCGCGCTTACGAACTCGTTGGCTACCAGATGGAAAATTCTCGCAATATTGAGACACGGTGCCGAATCCAACAAGTTCAGTTGAGCTTGATGCAGGAATTGCAGGATCTTTTTCCCAAGAGAGTGCGAATTGAAAGCCGAGGGGGGCGTTACCGGAAGTGGCTGCGCCTCAAGGGGGGTACGAAGATCGCAGTTCGTGTTTGTCTGTGCTTTGAGACCGCCTCCGGACAGTTGCGCTGGAGAGTCAAATCGGACAGGCGTCAAAACCAGTCGCTCGTCCTTATAAGCCTCATGAACACGAAAAACGACGCCTATCGGGAGTTATATCTATTTCCTGCTCTCTCTCTGCCTTCGACAGCGAGCGTCTCGATTGATTCCAGCCTATTCAAAATGGGGCATCGGATTCCAAACGCCAGTCTATTCTTGGAAGTCTTGAGTGGGATAAGACAACAGCGGAATGATGGGGCAAGAAAGGTTAAGCTCACTAGGACCCTTCTGAGACGGTGAGGTCAGACAAGCATGTCCCGCGCTGGGGCGCCCTGCGAGTTGGCGGCGCTAGCGAGAGAAGAGAGGGCGCAGGCGAGGGATCGTGAGAATGAGGAAAGATACGGGCTGAAAGCAGGTTTAGAGCCGAATCGAGTCTCTCTTCCAAGAGGACACCGATTCACCGATTCATTCTGGAGGCTTTGGCCAGAGCGATGCGTCCACGACTAGTGTTTTGAGAGGAGGCGCGACGTGTCGTGGAACAGATGAGGTCGTCCAGTTCCACAATTGCACCCCGAATTGCACGCTCGTCGTTCTCCGAGTTCTCGGAGTCCATACAGACCCGGGCAAGTTCGTATTGTAGCCCGGCACGATGCCGCCTTGCATCATTGAGGAAGGAATTTAGCCCCGCCCTGTCCACGAATCTCATACCCGTTGAGTATCATGGTAGTGGTACGATTTTGGCTGTGAGCGTCGTCACACCGAGTTGTGACGAAAATATCTTTGATGCCTACCCTCGGTTTCTCGATATGCTCCCCGGCTGAGTCCGCTAGCCTAAACCCCACTCAATTCGCTGATCAGCGCATCGGCCAACTTACTGGCGGGAACCGAGTATTCGCCATTCCCGATCGCCTGCTGCAGCGCTTGAACCTTGGCCTCGCGAATCTCTGGCTGCGCCAGAACCTGGGTCTTTAGGGACTGCACCTGATCGAACAGAAAGTAGGCCTGGTCGGGACCCGCCGTGCTGCTCGCCCCGGTCCCCCCAGCCTCGGTTTGCCCCACTCGGCCCGTCTTGCCGTTATCCGGTGGTTCCAGTCCAAACCTCGGGAAATCGACTTTCATAGAGTCCTCCAATCCCTATATCGGCACATTCTTAGAAACTCTTTAATCTCGGGGCAGTTCATCCGCGTGTACGCACCGGGCGTCGAATCTAGGATCGGCAGAGTCTGTAAGATCTAGAGCGCCCTGAGGGGCGGTACGGCAGGCGTATAAACCCTGCGTCAGTGCACACCAGTCATATTTTACACGTGCCATTGTGAAGACATTTTCCAGTCGCTTTCCTCATTTTTGTCAGGTGAGACATACACATAACCTATTCCCGGAACCGTCTGGATGCGTCTCCGAGCCTCCACTCCAAGCTTGGCGCGCAACTTATTTATGTGCGAATTGAAGTTGTGTGTATCGAGACGTTTTTCAGACACCGATCGCCGCAACCGATCTCGGGAAACCACTTGCCCTGCGTTTAGGGCCAACATATTAAAAATTACTGAGCCAACAGGCCCAAGGGCTATTTCCTTCTTGCCGAGCGTTATCATGTAGGTATCCACCCCTATTAGGATGTCGTCCACGGTTCTGTAGAGTTCGTTGTTCTGAGCCCGAGAGGCGACCTCCCTCGCAACATCGCAAAAGTCATCCAACTTCCCGAGCTTGCGTCCGGCGGACAGCCAGGTTTGACTCTGTCGAAGCACTCTGTACTTCGGGGTGTCCGCAAGCGAGGAAAATACGTAGAAATTCACCAACTTAGAAGACGACTGATCCAGAGTGCAAATCAGAGCAGGGAAATCTTTCTCCAGAGCACGCACACGCAAAAGCCAACCGGGTTCCCCCGCGCTTGTGTTGTCGACCACCCGGCAGAGGTAAATAGAAACCCTGAGGCTTCCGTCTATTTCCACTACTTGCCGAAACTGTTGTCCTGGGAGGCTGACAAATCTTACGCGGTCGGAAAAGAGTTGTTTCAGTCTATTGTACAAATCACTCCTCAAGAACCTTATCCGCCTCTGCGTGTGGATCAACTTGACCGTTGCGGGCGGCGGCACGAACCCCGCTAATTCATAAGCCTTCATGACTGAGCCGAACCGCTGGTAGTACGCTTGGCTGAACGTAAACTTTCTTTCTAGGATTCGCTTTGTCAATCTTCCTTCACGAGCCAATACCCTCTTCATTCCCTCGATGAAGTACGCATCGGACCTTTCATGGTGTGACGCTCTTCTTTTGATGAGCGTTTGAACACGATCAAATACTACCCGCTTTACAATCGAGACAAATGCGTCAGGATTCGTAGTCCAAAGATGGCGTTCGACTACTCGGCTTCGCGAGCCCAACTCTTGTGTCGTCTTCCCGTATGTATTGCACCCAGCGTATTTCTCGTTCGTCAGGATGCGGTAGACATTTGCAGGATCCCAAGGTTGTGCATGCAAGAAGTACATGTGGCGAAGATTTAGCTCTTTCGCGATCTCCGTCGGAGTCCTTCCTGAATTCCCAAGTCCAAAGATTGTGCGGACGCAGGCGACCTCTTTCTTCGGGCCGGGCACCAGGATTGTTCGATCAGTCTGAATCGCCTTTCGCTCGCCGTCTTCTAGAACCACTCTCCTCCGACCATCTGCAGACACCATCATGCGTCGCAACCCATAGCCCGCCTTTCCCACAACATGAAATCCGAGGAGTGCGATACGGCGCTGCCCAGCGGACACCTTTATGCCCAATTCACGACTAAATTCAGCCGCCATCGTTCTCTTCATGGCCTTCATCATCGAACTGGGCAGTGATCCATCATTATCGAATTGTTCTGCGCAGTAGCGCACCGGTATACCCGCACTTTTGCAAAGAAACTCATAGGCCGCTGCTTCATCAACATCTTGAAAGCGTCCCCAGCGACTCACGTCGTAAACAAGAATCGCCTTGTACTGAGCTTGGCCACTGGTGACGTCATGAAGCAGTCGTCGGAGCTCCTTTCGATGCTTGATCGCGAGGCCACTCTTCCCAGCGTCTGCGTAGGTTAATACCACGGCATATCCATGGCTTCGTGCGTATGTCTGGATCGCAGCCTCTTGATTGGCGATGGAATACTGCTGGTGTTCAGTGGACATGCGCACATACTGCGCTGCGGGAACGAGTGGCTTGGCTTCCATGAGACCTCCAAGACGAAATGCAAAGACCGTCAATCCGCATGCGGACGGGCAGCCCAATTATGGCAGTGTGCAGGGACGAGAGGTGGACTATTTCTGGGGAGGGTGAGTCGCACGCACAAGCGGGAGTGTCAGCGAATTTCCTGACGCTAGGAAACCGAAGCTCATGTTCCAAATCTGCCAGAACGTGCGTGGTGGTTGGTCCATGGCATCCTCCTGCTGGTGACTTCTCCTACCGATCGCACAGTGTGACCAGGGATCGAAGCCGTGCGCTTAACTCGCCGCTCAATGCACCCGGACGATATCGCCATTTCCAGTTTCCGATGACCGTGCCGGGGAGATTCATGCGTGCCATGCTGCCCAGGCCCACCACATCCTGCAGCGGGACAGTCGCGACGTCAGCGACCGATGCCTCCACCGCCCGGATCATGACCCAGTTGATCTCGGAATCGTCATCGAAGTGGAGATAGGCGCGAGCGAAGTCGTGTTCTTTGCGGACATCTTCGGGAGTGCGTGTGCTGTCGCCTTTGCCCGAACTCGACCACCAGCCGACCGTAGTGTCATTGTCGTGCCCGCCGGTGCAGGCGACCAGATCGCGGCTGTAATTATGCGGGCGGAACGATGGACCCTGCGGATGGTTGCCGAACGTGAATTGCAAAAGACTCATGCCCGGCAGACCGAATTGCGGCCGCAGTTTTTCCACCAGCGAAGCACCCGAAGTCTCTGGCCGAATCTTACGGCAATAGTGCTGGACACTTCCCAATTGTGGGGTGTAGGCTTCTGCCGACCTATCGGCAGTTGCCGACATCATTCGCAGGGGGCCGATTGTGAAGAAAGTATTCGTGTTCGTAGTTCTACTGGTGTTGCCCATGCTCCCGCCATCAACTCAGGCAAAAGAGCATAGACTGACAGGAGATGAGGCAAAGATTCTCGCAGCAGAACTTCTAGCAATCCGCACAGTTTGCGTTATGCATCCGGAGATGGCGGACGGTACTCAGCTTTGTCGATCCCGACTAAATTTATCATGCTCGTGATTCGTCGAGCTGCGGTCACTGATTGAGAACACTGCCGCCTATCTTTGGGGGAGCGTCGCAACAACTCGTCTTCAGCTTATCCCAATTTTTGTTTTGGAGGTCTCATGGAGGCAAAGCCCCCAGTTCCCGCAGCGCAGTATGTACGCATGTCCACAGAGGACCAGCAGTATTCCATAGCCAATCAGGAGGCTACGATTCAGACATACGCGGAGAGCCATGGCTATGTCGTCGTATCGACCTATGCCGACGCCGGGAAGAGTGGTGTCGCGATCAAACATCGAAAGGAACTCCGTCGGCTCCTTCATGATGTCACGAGTGGCCGATCTCAATACAAGGCGATTCTTGTCTACGACGTGAGCCGCTGGGGGCGCTTTCAGGATGTTGATGAAGCTGCCCATTATGAGTTTCTTTGTAAGAGCGCTGGTATACCCGTACGCTACTGCGCGGAACAATTCGATAATGATGGATCACTGCCCAGTTCGATGATGAAAGCCCTGAAGAGAACGATGGCCGCTGAATATAGCCGTGAATTGGGAATTAAAGTGTCCGCGGGGCAGCGACGCCTCTCGCTCCTAGGATTCCGGGTTGTAGGAACCCCCGGATACGGGTTGCGACGCATGATCGTGTCTCCAGATGGGTGTAGGAGGCTTATCTTGAAAGACGGCGAGCGGAAGGCAATTAAGACGGATCGAACTATCCTTGTGCCAGGTCCCAAGAGAGAAGTGGACTGCATCCGCACAATCTTCGGGCTTGCTGACCTACGAAAGACTCCGAAGGAGATCGCGAGAGAATTAAATGCTCGACACATTCGCTACTCAAAGGGACGCCCATGGGATCACAGGTTTGTTTATCGAATATTGAAGAACGAGAAATACACTGGGTGTAATACATATGGGAAGACGACGCGAAAACTCTGTTCGCGCAGCCGAGGGGTGGAACGTCATCTTTGGATCACCAATCCCGATGCATTCGACTCGATTGTAAGCCGGGAAACATTTGATCGCGTTCAGAAGCTCATTGAAAGGAGAGCAACGCGGCCGAAAAGATCCGATGCATGCTTAATCCAAGGAATGAGAAGGGTCCTTGCCCGCGAAGGAAAAATCACCCAAACGCTCTTAAAGGGAAGGGGGATATTCGATCACAGAACCTATTACAAGCGGTTCGGTTCAGTCATGAGAGCTTATGAATTGGCCGGGTATCTCCCGCCACCTAGAACGATAAAGTTCATTAATTCGCAGAGGCAGGTAAGGCATTTGCGGAATGACTTATACGCTCGACTCAAACAACTCTTTTCCAGCCATGTGAGATTCATCAACTTACCTGGGCAGAAGTTCCGGGAAGTCGTCGAAATAGACGGTCGCCTCAGGATTGCTGTTTATCTATGCCGAGCAGCCGACAGCACAAACGCCGGAGAACCTGGTTGGCTCCTGCGGGTGCGCTCTCTGGAAAGATACTTGCCGGCCCTGATCTGCACGATGGACCAATCGTTTTCGAAATTGTTGAATTTCTACGTACTTCCCCCAATTGGGGACAGTTTCCAGAAATACAAAGTGTTTCGGGAGAATCAACCTTGGTTGTCTGCCGGACGAAAACTGCGGAGGTTGGATGATTTTTGCGACCTTGCAAGAGAAATTGCATCCCACTTTGAAGACAGGGAACGCTATACTGCCGTGGACGACCTCCTTATGGCCGCCGACACCTCGACGATCATACTTGGCAAGACAGAAATCACGCTGGGACCCGTTGTTTGGAGGATGTTTAATATGTTGGCCCTAAACTCGGGGCATGTGGTTTCCAAGGATCGGCTGTCCGAAAAACTTCTCGATCCCACAAGCCTCAGTGTGTACATACACATTTTGCGCGTCAAGCTGGGTTCGCAGGCTCGGAAACGTATCCAGAGCGTGCCGGGAGTGGGTTACATGTATGTCTCACCCGACAACATCCCGAATAGCGGCTCGGAAGTTACTTCACAGTGACACTATTTGGAAG
>WNFE01005052.1_pt1 | contig 11326 bp, 9 predicted proteins | sample 5400451 | NCBI WGS metagenome assembly WNFE01 (sample SAMN13153344, study PRJNA577476) | soil metagenome | isolation source: 200 cm saprolite under Douglas fir tree site 2 hole 2 | place: USA:California | collected 2015-04-18
CGTGGGCGCCCGCTACGGGCGAGATCCGGTACTGGTCGGAGGAAACCTACCGCGTGCTTGGCTTCGATCCGGACGCCGGGCCGCCGCGATTCGAAAAATTCTTTGGGCGACTTCACCCTGAGGACCAGGACAGAGTCAGGGAACTGTTCGGAAAAGCGATTGCCGAGAGAGCGGACTTCGAAACAGACTATCGAATTGTTCACCCGAACGGCGACGTCAAGGACATCCACGCGGTGGGACATCCGGTTAGCGATGAGGCCGGTCGTTTGGTCGAGTTCGTCGGCACCGTTATCGATGTTACTGAAAGCAAACGGGCCGAGGAGGCGTTGCGCGGTTCCGAGCAAGTCGCCCGCGGTCAAGTTGAGGCGCTGGCACAGAGTTTGGACGTTTTGGCGACTGCGCCAGAGCCGGAAAAATTTATTGGCCAAATGCTGGGTACGATTGGCCGCCTGTTGAACGCGCAGAGCGTGAGCTTGTGGTTATTCGATGAAGCGGCTGACTCACTGGTTTTCCGTTCAATGTCGGACGGCGGAAAATTGGTCGCACCTGACCCGGAGCATCCATTCACGAAGGACCCGTTATTCTGGAAAGAGAACGCGGTAGTTCAGGAACTGCTTTTCACGGCAGGTCCGGTGGTCTGCGAAAACCTGGAGACGGATCCGCGCGTCAGGGGCGAGTGGGGCGATTATTTGAAGCAAAAGGGAACAAAAAGGTTTCTGGCGGTTCCGATTTTAGTGGCTGGACACGTGCGGGGGTTTGTTGGAATCCGTCATGCCGACCGCGCGTCTTATCGGCCGGAAGAGATTGAATTAACCCAGGCACTCGCCCATCAAGTCATGCTCGCGCTTCAGCTCAACGAGTTCGCCGAGCAAGGCCAGCGGGCGGCGGTCTTCGAAGAGCGCAACCGAATGGCGCGGGACATTCACGACACGCTGGCGCAGGGTTTCACTGGAGTGATTGTGCAATTAGAAGCAGCCGAGGATGCAATCTCGTGCGGTTCCCGTAAGGAGGCGGACGCTCATCTCCATCGCGCCGGCGAATTGGCCCGGCGGAGTTTGAGCGAAGCGCGCCGCTCCGTGCACGCGTTGCGTCCGCAAGCCTTACAAGAACATAATTTTTGGGACGCGCTCAAAGGATCTATTAAGAACACCACCGCCGGGACGGCGCTTCACACAACGTTTGAAGCGCAAGGTAAACTGCCGGAGCTTCCTCAGCCCTGGCAGGAGAACCTTCTGCATATCGGACAGGAAGCTTTGACCAATGCACTCAAGTACGCTCACGCTCGCAACTTCAAAACGCGAGTAACCTACAAGGCGAAAGAACTTCGCTTGGAACTCCGCGACGATGGCGACGGATTCAAAGTCAAAGAGCGACATGATGGTGTGGGTCTTAGTGGAATGCGCGAGCGGGTCGAACAAATGGGCGGCGAATTGGAAATCACAAGCTCACGCGGCAAGGGCACGAAGATCACCGTGCTTCTGCCCTGTAATGGAGAATCGGTCTCATGAAATCCAAAAAGAAAATGGCGGCGAGGTCTAAGAAGTCTGCAAAGAAACCAAAGTCTACTCCGAAGAAAGTGCCGAAGGTTGGAGATACAAAAGGGTCTCGGATAACTGTTCTCATCGCCGACGATCACAGCGTTGTCCGCGAAGGCCTGGTCTCACTCATCACCCGGAAAACAGACATGACCGTCATCGGTGAGGCGGGGAATGGACGGGAAGCCGTCGATCTTTGGAAGCGACATCATCCCGACGTGACCCTGCTCGATCTACGTATGCCGGAGCTGGACGGTGTTGGCGCGCTTAAAGAAATTCGTTCCAACGACGAGAAGGCGCGAATCATTGTCCTAACGACGTTTGACGGCGACGAAGATATCTACCGCGCCATTCAAGCCGGCGCCAAAGGTTACCTGCTCAAGGATGCGCCGCGCGAAGCTTTGATGGATTGTATCCGCCGAGTCCACGCGGGCGAAACCTGCGTGCCGGTCCATCTCGCGGCCAAGCTCGCGCAACGCGTGAGCGGCGAAACGTTGAGCGAACGCGAAATCGACGTGCTCAAGCTAATGGCCCTGGGCAAAAGCAACAAGGAAATCGGCTCGGCGCTTTTTATCAGCGAAGGCACAGTGAAGTCGCACGTGAAAAGCATTTTCGCCAAGCTCAATGTCATCAGCCGAACCGAAGCGGTAGCGAATGCGACACGGCGCGGACTAATTCAATTGTAGGGCGTCTGTGTCAGACGCCATGGCGTTTCGCCGAAACGCCCTACAAGTAATTGTCGTTTAAGCGCCGCTATAACTCGGCGCTATCTCCAAAGAGGCATCGACCGCCACCTCGGTGGTGGCACCGCAAAATCCTACGCTCGCGCGGTCGCGGTACCACTAAGCAGCCGATAAATTTTTCGGTGCAAATGTTGCAAAAGCTCCTGCCATACACATTTCGCTGGATAGCAAACATCGGATTGCTTGTCGCCACGGCCAGTACGCAGGACCGAATCGTCCCGGAACTGCCACAAGCAAGCTCTCCGGTCACGCTCGTGGCGGCGTCGGATCCAGTCTCCGGTAAATCCGAATTTCGCTTTCAAGGCAACAACACGCCACCGGTCATTCGCGTCCAGCCGGGAAGTACTTTGAACGTGGAATACAAGAATGAGCTCGCCGCCCAATCGAAAGAAGATTGTTTCGGTCATCCCTGCATGCAGATGACCAATCTTCATTTCCACGGTCTGCACGTTTCTCCAAATGCTCCGCAGGACGATGTGCTCGACATGATGGCCTCACCTGGGGAGACGTTGCATTACTCGGTCCAGGTGCCACCGCAGCAACCGCCGGGATTGTATTGGTATCACACGCATTCGCACGGCGAGAGCTATGTGCAGGACCTTGATGGAATGTCGGGAGCGATCGTCGTCGATGGCATCGAGCGTTACGTGCCCGAAGTGCGTGACATGCGCGAGCGGATTTTGGTGTTGCGGAATCTGGTTCTGCCCACTGATGCCGCCAAGCGTAAAAGCATAATGGAGTCGGTCGAGATGCAAACCAGCCAATGCGGCACTGCCGCTGAAAAGCCAGAGGCGGCCTTTACCGTCAACGGAACTCTCCGGCCGAAGATCGACATTGCACCCGGCGGGCGCCAATTCTGGCGAATCGTAAACGCGAGTCCGGATTTGTATGCGGATTTGGAGTTGGATTCGGGATCATTCGAGATCGTGGCTCTTGACGGCATGCCCCTGGCCTACCACGACCCGTCGATCCGGACGCGATCGATGAGCCACGTTTTAGTTCCACCGGCTGGAAGAGTGGAAGCAATTGTCACCGGACCGTCAGCGGATTCGCAGGTCGCGCTCCGCACGCGCTGTTTCGATACCGGGCCGGACGGCGATTCCAATCCCGCAATGGTTTTGGCCGATATCGTTTCGGCAAAGCCATCAAGTCTCCAAGCACGACCTGCTCTCGGCGGATCACCAGTTTACGCAACCCTTTCGCCGACTACACTCAAACGCGTCGAAGCCAGCGAGCCGCAATTCGTTGTTAACTTCACTGAAGACAAACAGGGCTTCTATATAAATGGCCAAAAATTCGAAATGAATTCTGGTCCCATGCTGACAGTGGACGTCGGTTCCCTTCAGCGCTGGCGCGTTGTGAACTCAACCAAAGAAGTCCATCCGTTTCACATCCATCAAGTTCACTTCCTCGCGTATGCCGCCGATGGGAAGCCCGTGAAAGATCCCGTATGGGTCGATACGGTGAATGTCCCCTATGGCAGCTCGGTCGATCTGGTTATGGATTTTACCGATCCGATCATTCGCGGCATGTCGCTCTTCCACTGCCATCTTCTAAAACACGAAGACAAGGGCATGATGGCGAAGATCCTGTTCCGATAAATCCGTGCCCGCGCCGAGGCCCTTAGATCAGCGCAATGCTTTCTTAACGAAGTCTCTTGCTTAGATCCTGGCTTAACCGAACTCGGTTTATAAGAGACCAAGACCGGGATGATCGCCGAGCTTTCAACTCAAAGGAGGGAGTCAGGATCAATTCTTTAGGTGGACCGCAAAATCCCGCGGATGGGCCATGTCTCCAAAACCGAAGAGTAACGATCTTAAGTTATGAAAAAGTTTAAATTACTGAGTTTAGTAGGCATCATATCGATCGCCCTGGCTCACGCCGGATGGGCAGGTGGCCACGGCGGGGGCGGTGGCGGCCACGGCGGTGGCGGGTTCCACGCGGGAGGCTTTGCCGGTGGCGGTTTCCACAGCGCTGGTGGTTTCCGTGGTGGACATTTCGCCGGTGGCGGTTTCCACGGCGCTGGCTTTCGTGGTGGCCGTTTTAGTGGGCGCAACTGGGGTGGCGACTGGCGCCATCACCGATTCTCTAATGATGTTTTCATCGGTGGCTACGGTTATCCGGGGTGGTGGGACTGGGGCTATCCATACGGATATTATAGTTACGACTATTACCCGTACGATTATTATGGATACGGCGGATACCCGTACTATGGATACGGCCGGTACGGTTACTACGGTGGTCGCGGTTACGGATACCGCCATAGCAGCCGATCAGGGTATTCCCGGAGTTTCCGGAGTCGGTGACAAGCCGGTACGGCTCTTTGAAATCGCCCGCCTCTTAGTGCGTGCTCGATAACGACGCAGATTATGGAAGCTGATCAATATGGCAAGCACCGACAAGCATGGAATAGAATTGCTTCTGTCCCTCAAACATCCTGAGCCATCGGAGGTAGCCATGCGATTAGGACGAGGAATATTGCAGTCCTTCTGCGTTGCATTATTGCTGTTGACCTGTTGCACGCTCTCAGCGCAGAACGAAGCGCATCGCATTCGGAATATTGTTCTGGTTCATGGCGCCTGGGCAGATGGTTCTGGCTGGAAAGGTGTTTACGACATTCTGGTTAGGGATGGTTACAACGTCAGCATCGTCCAGGAACCGGAGACATCCTTTAAAGAAGATGTGGCCGCGACGAAGCGTGTCCTTTCTCAACAAGATGGACCGTGCATTCTTGTCGCTCACAGCTATGGCGGAGCCGTAATTACCGAAGCCGGGACGGATCCGTCGGTTGCTGGATTGGTCTACGTCGCGGCCCACATGCCGGATGCGGGAGAAAATGAGGCTGACGACGGAAAACGATTTCCAAGTGACCTCAGCAAATCCAATGCAATAAAGAAAACGGCTGACGGTTTCACTTATCTCGACCCCACGCAGTTTCATGAATACTTCGCAGCCGACTTGCCGGCCGAGCAGGCCGCTCTGATGGCGCGATCGCAGGTGCTGAACGCCGCTGACAATTTCAAAGCAATCATCACCACGCCCGCTTGGAGAAACAAGCCGAGCTGGATGTTGGTAGCGACAAAAGACAGAACCATTAATCCGGACCTCGAACGGTGGTATGCCGAACGAGCCAAGAGTCACAAGGTCGAAGTGTCAGGCGCCAGCCACTCGGTCTACGTCTCCAGGCCGAAGGAAGTTGCGGCTCTGATCGAAGAAGCTGCATCGCACGCTCGATAGAGATTCTTCTATGGCTAGCCTGAGCAAAATCATCGACGTTCATTCGCACCCCGTCCTGGCTTTCGGGGAACGTGCGCCGGTAGGAGCGGGTAAGCAGCCCATTTGGTCTGTCGAAACTGCGCTCTCGTATATGGAGGAGCACGACATTGCAGCATGCGTGCTTTCCGCTCCGGCCGCGGCCAATGACGCGACTGGACAGCAAGCGCGAGACATCGCCAGGCGCACTAACGAGCTCCTCGCCGAAATAGTCTCCAAGTACCCGAATCGCTTCGGAGCAGTCGCGACGCTACCTGCTTTGGATGCAGACGGCGCCATAGCTGAGATCGGTTACGCACTCGATACGTTGAAACTGGATGGTGTCACTACGACGACAAGTATAAATGATACCTATCTCGGCGAGCCACAATTCGATCCCTGGCTCGAAGAGTTGAACCGGCACAGCGCAACCTTTTTCGTCCACCCCACGATCACAAAGGCAGGGGAAACCCTGCTCAATGGACTGAACGCCTCCGTACTCGAATTCATGTTTGATACGACTCGCATGATCACCAACATGGTCGCCACCGGCGCCAAGAAACGCTTCTCGCAGATTAAGATCATCTCCGCCCACGGCGGCGGTACCATCCCGTTCTTGGTCAATCGCATTCAAACGCTTGAGCACACTTTCGGCGTAGGGCCAGGACGGCTTGAACTTTCCTCTGAGGAAGTACGGAAGGGAATCGCGTCGTTCTACTACGACCTGACGGCAGCGACCTCAGAGGCCCAACTCGGCGCCATTCTTAAGCTCGTGCCGGTGTCGCAGCTGGTGATGGGGCTTGATAACCCGTTTATGCCGAAATCGACCTTTGCTCCGGCCATCGCTGACATTGGACGCTACCCAGCATTTAGCGAAACGGATTTGCGAAGCATCTCGTACGCAAATGCTTTGCGCTTGTACCCGGAACTTGCTAAACGGATCGCGGAGGGCACAAAGCGCAAGTTATTGCCGAAGGACGGAGGGAGAGTTTAACAAGATGGTGTCCGCGCGGTCGTCATGATAAAGGGCTCTCGAGCCGGAGGAAGTCACGACGTGATCGGGCCCTCGTCTTAACTCTTTAGCAGAACCTTCGTTTTCTTGGTAATCTTCTGTTAAAGGTCTCTTTCGACAGACTAACAGAAGGAAACGAGCCTAGCGAAATTCTCTGTTTCGAATTTCTGGGGCCGCACTCGGCGTTCTACCTCGAAAGAGGGAGCGAGCATTACCTCATAAGTGGTACCACAAAATCCCCCGGACGCGCTATTGCGGCCAACTCAAGGGCGTGCGTAGCCTGAGGAGGGTAACTTAAGACTTACCAAGACTTTTAGCGTTTGCGCTCGCGAATCCAAAATGAACCTCTCGTACTGCGTCGAATCCGAGTTTGCGAATGGGAAGGCGGGAGATCGTGGAATTTCGACGGCGCCGCAACCGAGGTTCACAAAGCTTTACCCGATGCCGAGAAAATAAAACAAAATTCAACACAGAGAGAAGATGAAATGAGCATAAAGCCTAAAGACTACAAGACCGGCGTGGCCCTCCCGAAGCGGTCAACGCGCCAGAGGAGTACCGAGTCCGCAAGAAGCCAAAGCCGAACTACCCGCAATCGCAACGGAGATCGTAGGACGGGTGTAGGGCTGCAAACATCATTCAACGGGAAGGGCGGCATTGAGGTGCTTCGTGAACCAGAAATCAACAAATCAACCGCTTTCACTGAGGCCGAGAAGCAAGCACTTGGCATCGTTGGCCTGGTACCCGACGTAACCGAGACCGAGGATTTGCAGTTAAGCCGCGTGATGATGCAACTCGGCCATAAGAGCACAGACCTTGATCGCTACATTTACCTCACCAATCTTCTCGATCATGACGAGACGCTTTTCTACCGAGCTGTCATGTCTGATCCTGTGCGCTTCCTTCCGATCGTATACGACCCGACCATCGGCGAAGCCTGTCTGAAGTTTGGTCATATCTACCGCCAGCCTCGTGGCATGTATTTATCGATGACACGTCGCGGCAAAGTGAAAGAGGTTTTGAAGAACTGGCCGCAGAAAGATGTTCGATTCATCTGCGTCACGGATGGCGGCCGAATCCTTGGCCTTGGCGATCTCGGGGCAAATGGCGCTGCCATCCCAATTGGCAAGCTGCAGCTTTACACCGCCTGCGCCGGAGTGCCGCCGCAATACCTGATGCCGATGTATCTCGACGCCGGCACTAACAACGAGCACTACCTGCATGACCCGCTCTATCTGGGCATGCGCAAGACGCGCCCGTCGACTGACGAGCTCTATTCCTTTGTCGACGAATTCATGGACGCCGTGCAGGAGGTATTTCCGAAGTGCTGCGTTCACTTTGAAGATTGGACCGGTGTGGACGCTGTTCACCTGCTTCAACGCTATCGAGACGAGTACTGCGTCTACAACGACGACGTGCAAGGTACGGCTGGGATCACTCTCGCGGGGATGATCAACGCGGCCAAGCTGAAGGGCACGAAGCTGAAGGACGAAAAGTATCTTTTCCTCGGTGCCGGTTCGGCCGGTATCGGCCTCGCCAACCTGCTCTGTTCTGCGCTCGTTGCACAAGGGATGACGCTGAAGGAAGCGCAATCGCGGGTCTACATGTTTGATATCAATGGCCTGCTGGAGGCGACCCGCAAGGACCTTGTCGACTTCCAGAAGCCGTATGCGCATCAGCACGCGCCCACGCGGGATTTCGTCGCTGCTATCGAGAGCATCAAGCCGACAACAATCATCGGCGTCAGCACTATCGGTGGCGCTTTCAATCAAAAGGTCATCGAGACCATGTCACGTATCAACGAGCGGCCTGTAATCCTTGCGCTATCGAACCCGACTGAGCACGCCGAATGCACGGCCGAGCAAGCCTACACTTGGTCAAAGGGCGAGGCGATCTACGCTGCCGGGGTGCAGTTCGCGCCGGCTCACTATAACGGCCAGACATTTCTACCGGGACAAGCGAACAACTTCTACATCTTCCCGGCGGTCGGTATGGCTATCTTCGCCACGCAGGCGAAACGCGTCACAGACGATATGTTCATCGAGGCCGGGCAAGCAGTGGCGGATCAGGTGCCGTCCGATTTGCTCAAGCAGGGTCTCCTCTACCCGCTGCAGTCGAATATTCTTGAGGCCGAGATTCAGACCGCCGCGCGCGTTGCAAAGCTGGTCTTCGATTCGGGACTGGCTCGCGTCGAGCGCCCCGCCGACATGGTTACGTTCATTCGTAACCATGTCTACAAACCGGAGTACCCAAACGTCACGGCGCCGAAAACACAGATTCGGAGGGCAGCATGATTACGCCCAAGATTACTGCCGCGCGAAAGCGCGAGTCTGGCTCAGGCTCGGATGCGCTGACAAGCTACGCAAATTCAAGATCCAAAACCAAGACGAGCAAACCTAAAGATCGCCAATTCCGCGTCGAAACAGACTCGCTCGGCGAAGTCAAAGTGGCGGCGGATCGCTTGTGGGGCGCCCAAACGCAGCGGTCGCTGGAGCACTTCAGCATCGGAAAGGATCTGATCCCGCGGGAGATGATCACAGCATATGCGACGCTGAAAAAAGGCGCCGCTAAGGCCAACCATGCCGGGAAGCGGCTCGACGACGAGCGATACCGACTCATCGTCCAGACTTGCGACGAACTTCTGTCCGGAAAACACCAAGACATGTTTCCATTGCACGTGTGGATGACAGGAAGTGGAACGCAATTCAACATGAACGTGAACGAAGTCATCTCGAATCGGTGTTGCCAGCTGGCGGGCACGTCGCTTGGAAGCAAGACTCCGGTCCATCCCAACGATCACGTAAACATGTCGCAGTCATCTAACGATTCTTTCCCCTCCGCGATGAACATCGCCGCGGCCGTAAGTGTCAAACAGCGACTCATTCCAGCAGTCAAAGCGCTGCGCGACGCGATCGCGGCGAAGGCGGAAGACTGGAAAGACATCGTCAAGATCGGCCGTACCCATATGCAGGACGCCACGCCGCTAACGCTCGGCGAGGAATGGTCGGGCTACGCTGGCATGCTGACCGACAATCTCGATCGAATCGAGAATGCAGTGAAAGGCGTGTTTCGCCTCGCGCTTGGTGGAACGGCCGTCGGCACCGGGATCAATACCGCTCCTGGATTCGGCAAAGCTGCTGCTGCTGAAATCGCCAAGCTCACGAAGCTGCTATTCGTCAGCGCGCCTAACAAGTTCGCGGTGCAGGGTGCTCACGACGATTTGGTCGAGCTTTCCGGCACGCTTCGGACCCTGGCCGTGTCGCTCTATAAGATCGCCAATGATATTCGGCTGATGTCGTGCGGACCACGAGCCGGTTTCGCCGAACTCATGATTCCGGCGAACGAGCCAGGCTCATCCATCATGCCCGGTAAAGTGAATCCAACACCCAAGCCGAAGCTCTAACGATGATCGCCGCACAAGTCATGGCCAACGATGTTGCGGTTGGGTTCGGCGGGGCCGGTGGTTATCTGGAAATGAACGTCTACAAGCCGCTGATCATCTTCAACATCACTCACTCCATCACGATTATGACAGACGGATGCATAAACTTCCGGAAGTTTCTCGTCGAAGGCACGCGGCCGAACCTGAAAAAAATTAAAGAGTACGTCGACCGCTCTCTCATGTTGGTGACCGCACTCTCGCCCGTCATTGGTTATGACAAGGCGTCGAAAATCGCACACTATGCCTTGGACAACGATCTCACACTCAAGGAAGGCGCCCTCAAGCTGGGCTTCGTGACCGAAGACGAGTTTAACCGCGTAGTTGATCCGGCGAAGATGGTTCACCCTTACGTGGCACAAGCCAGTTGATGGAAATCAGAGCACCTGATTGGTTGCTGCCGATTGTCTTGAGCACGACAGCGGGTGCGGTCGATGTTATTGGATTTCTAGCGCTCGGAGGACTCTTTACTGCGCATATTACCGGGAATCTGGTGGTGCTCGCCGCTCATTATGTAACCGGGCGCTTTGGTCAGATCGGACCACTTCTATCAGTACCTGTGTTCGTCGTTGTGCTCGGCATAGTTACCGTTTTGTTCGCAAACAAAGCGCCCCGTAGAGCCCGAAGAACATTGTTGATTCTCCACGCAGGTCTCCTGATGGGATTCCTCGCGCTCGGTGCCTGGCTCGGTCCTTTCACCAACCCTGACAGCGGAATTGCAGTATCTGTCGGCATGATCGGCGTTGCCGCAATGGCAACACAGAATGCGCTGGTCAGACTCGAGCTGCCTGGATTTCCGTCGACCGCGGTGATGACGACAAACATAACCCAACTGACGATCGATCTTGCTTTGCTCGTCCAAGGCAAAGGCGACCCACCAGATATCGCTCGAGCCCGACGCGGTGCTCGCTTGACTTTTCCATCTGTGATCGGATTCGTTGCCGGCTGCGCCGCCGGCGGTTTTCTTGAACTTTATTTTGGACTGCGGGCCCTGGTGCTGCCGGTTGCTCTCGCAGCGATTGCGATTCCACTGAGTGAGCCGTTGAGTGAACATGTCTGAGAGACTGGAACACTCGCGGTCGGCCTCGAATTCGAGTCATGGTGTGACCAAACATCGACGGGCCTTTTCCTGAACTCTTTCGTTGGGCGAGCGCACGCGCCATCGCGTGGCTTCGCGTTCATTCGCGTGTTTCGCGGGATGACTCGGATTTAAATTAACGCTTCGGCCACGCACGCAGTGCGATATCCGCAACTCGCCGCAGTTGATCCTGATTGGCTCCATCGGCTCCTTGGACGGCCATTCCGTGCAGCACAGTCATCACGTAATGGGATAGTTCGGCTGGGTCAG
>WNFE01007158.1_pt1 | contig 11326 bp, 8 predicted proteins | sample 5400451 | NCBI WGS metagenome assembly WNFE01 (sample SAMN13153344, study PRJNA577476) | soil metagenome | isolation source: 200 cm saprolite under Douglas fir tree site 2 hole 2 | place: USA:California | collected 2015-04-18
CGGGTATTCGGAGATCCGGGCCGCGCGCGACGGAAGACCCCGGCGTGCACCGCGCCGGTCACGCTGCGCGACGGCGAGGCCGCCCACGCCGACGTCGCCAACCTCCAGAGCGCGCTCGCGCAGGTCAAGGCGCGGGAGGCGTTCCTCTCCGCCGCGTCCCCGGGCGTGATCTCCCTGTTCTTCCGGAACGACCACTACCCGGACCACAAGACCTATCTCTTCGCCATCGCCGAAGCGATGAAGCACGAGTACCAGACGGTCGCGGGCGCCGGGCTCGTTCTCCAGGTCGATTGCCCGGACCTGGCGATGGGGCGTCACATCCAGTTCGCGGACCTGAGCGTCGAGGAGTTCCGCAAGATGGCGCGACTGCACCTCGAAGCCCTCGACTACGCGCTGGCGCGGGTGCCTCCGGAACAGGCGCGGATCCACCTCTGCTGGGGCAACTACGAAGGCCCGCATCACTACGACGTGCCCCTGGCGGACATCATCGATCTCGTGTTCGCGGCCCGGCCGGCCGCCGTCTCGTTCGAGGCGGCGAACCCGCGTCACGCCCACGAGTGGCGCGTCTTCGAGAGCGTGAAGGTGCCCGGCGGCAAGGTCATCGTTCCGGGGGTCATCGACTCGACAACGAACTTCATCGAGCACCCGGTGCTGATCGCCGACCGCATCACCCGCTATGCGCGACTGGTCGGCCGCGAGAACGTCATCGCCGGATCGGACTGCGGATTTGGCACCTGGGTCGGCCAGGCGGCCGTGGACCCGGACATCGTCTGGGCCAAGCTCGGGAGCCTCGCCGAGGGCGCGCGCCTGGCCTCGCGGGAGCGGACGCGGGCCTCGGGCAGGCCTAGCTCGCGGCGGACGATATTGGTGCCCTCCACGAGCGCGACGCACTTGTAGTAGGCGATCCGCCGGCTCAGACCCTCACGGCCGAAGCCGCAGTCGGTGGTGACCACCAGCCGCTCGGGCGGGATGTATTCGAGCGCCTTCCGGATGAGCCCGGCGACGTACTCCGGCGGCTCGACCACCGTATTGCAGTGGCTGATCACGCCGATGCCGATCTTCTTGTCGGTCTTGTGCTTGGCAAAGAGCGGCAGGTCCATACCGTCGGTGCTCGCGCACTCGAACGTGATGATATCGGCGTCGAGCTGCAGCAGGTACGGCAGCGCGCGCTCGTAGCTCGGGGTCTTCCAGTAAACGCGCTGTTGATTCGGATTGCCCCAGCACGTATGAGCCCAGATCTCGGTATCCACGCCGACAAGCTGGCGGTTGAACGCCTCGGTGAGGAACTCGAGATCGGCGTCGGTGCAATCGGGGCGCGTGCTGCGGCCGTGATGGGGCGGCTCCTCGACCTGGATCAGCGGACAGCCGGCAGCCGCAAGCTCCCGGAACTCCGCGTTCATGATCTCGCTGAGGTCGTTGATGAGCGCCCTGTCGTCACGGTAGTGCTCGTCCCAGAGCATCCCGGCAAGGGCGGGAGCGCAGATCGCGCCGAACTTCACGGGCTTGTCGGTGAGGCGCTGAGCGACCTTCCAGAGCGCGGCATACTCGAGGGGACCCCGCGTGAGCCGCTCCTTCACCACCGCCGGCTGATAGGCCTCCTGCACCTCCCAGAGGATCTTGCCCGGGCGCAGGTCGTGGCGCTGCATCCAGCCCCGGGAGGTGTCCTGATGCCCCTCAATGCCGCCCAACCGCTCGATGGGATAGAAGAACCAGGACTTGCCTCCCACCGCCAGATCGAAGCGGCTGTCGCCGTCGGTCACGATGTCGAGGCCCGCGGCCTCCTGGGCATTGATGACGGCGGCCACGGCATCGAGGTACTGCTCGCGGAACATCGAGTCGCCGAGGGCAGCCTTGAACGACCGGCCGGACAGATTCGCGTCGTACCAGAGCGGGCGGGGATACGAGCCGGTAATGGCCGTCGGCAGGACGAGGTCGCGCGTCACTCCCAGCATTCACGATCCTCCAGGGGTTCAGCGCAGCTTGAAGCGCTGGATCTTGCCGGTCGCGGTCTTCGGGAGCGTGGAGGCGAACTCGATCCAGCGCGGGTATTGGTAAGGCGCGATCGTGCTCTTGACGTGCGTCTTCAGCTCCTCGGCGAGCGACTCGGACCCGGACATGCCGTCGCGCAGCACGACGAAGGCCTTCGGCTTGACCAAGCCCTCCTTGTCCTTCTGGCCCACGACGGCCGCCTCCAGCACCGAGGGATGACTGATCAGCGCCGCCTCTACCTCGGCGGGCGAGACCCAGTGCCCGCTCACGCGCAGCAGGTCGTCGGCGCGTCCCATGTACCAGTAATAGCCGTCGGCGTCCTGGCGGTACTTGTCCCCGGTGTGGTACCACTCGCCCTGCAGGACCCGCCTCGTGGCCTCCTGCCGGCGCCAGTAGCCCGCGAACACGCTGCCGCCGTTGACGAGGAGATTCCCGACCTCGCCCTGCGGCACGTCGGCGCCCTCGTCGTCGACCAGCCGGATCCGGTAGCCGGGCACGGCGCGGCCCGAGCTCCCCGGGCGCGCTTCGCCGACCCGGTTGCTGATGAAGATGTGCAGCGCTTCCGTGGTGCCGATGCCGTCCAGGATCTCGATGCCGAATCGCTCGCGCCAGCGGCGGTAAAGGTCGGCCGGCAACGGCTCGGCGGCTGCGAAGCACACGCGGACGCCGGAGAGATCCGCCGGCTCCCCCGCCGACGCGGCTTGGAGCATCTGGGCGTACAGGGTCGGCACGCCGACGAAGACGGTGGCGCGCTGTTCGCGGATCAGCTGAAACATACGCGAGGGAGTGCTGCGCTCGGAGTTCAGGATCACCGTCGCACCGGCTTTCATTGCGAAGTACGTGGCGAACCCGAGCGGATAGGCGTGGAAGCACGGACTGCCGCAGACGATCACGTCGCCGGGGCGGAGCTCGACGTACGGGGCGGCATAGAGGCGCTCGCTGTACAACATGTTGCGCTGAAGGTGCGCGGCCCACTTCGGCGTCCCGGCGAGCGCGGCTGTCCGCCAGGAGAAAGCTCTGCTCATCGGGGGTGACCGCGAAGCTGATGGCGGTTGGCACTGCTCCGATCTTGATCGTGCCGAAGAACGCGGTCGCGAACTCGGGGAGGTTGGGCAGCAGGACAGCGACACGCTGCTCGATCTCGACGCCCAACGTGGCCAGCGCGTTGCCGACCTGGTTCACCTGCCTCTGAAGCTCGGCAAACGTGACGCGCCTGCTGTCGTGGATGTATGCCGGCCGATCTCCATGCCCCGCGGCGACGGCCCCGTCGACGTACTCGACCGCGACATTCAGCGTGCCCGGCACATCGACCTGCGGAGAAGCATCGGCCATAGCTACGCTCAGCGGCGGCGCGCGGCCCGCGCGCGTCTCGAGGGCTTGGCCGCACGTCGCGGCGCCTTGGCCCCGCGCGGGCCCACGTTGGCCGACCTGACAGCCATCGCCTCGATCTCGACGAGCAGCTCTGGCTTCACGAGCCGCGTGATGATGAGGAGCGTATTCGGCGGGTAGACACCGTCCGGAAAGTAGCCCGGGAAGACCTCGGCGCGCGCCTTCATGAAGCCCGGAATGTCCTCGGCATGAGTGAGAAACGTCTGGAGCCTCACGATGTCCCGCATGGAACAGCCCGCGGCCTCCACGACGGCACGGACGTTGTCGAGGGCCTGCTTCGTCTGCGCCACGACGTCACCGCCCGCGACCTCGCCGCCGTGTCCGATGCCAACCTGTCCCGCGACGACGACCAGCTCCCCGCCCGGGGCGATCATCCCGTGCGAATACATCCCCAGCGGGGCCCCGAACTTCTTCGGCGTCACGGGCTTGGGCATGATGTCTCCGATCAGGCCAGCCGCACGTACTCGAATTCGACGGGCTGGCCGTTGATGCCGCGCGCGGGCGGCGAGATCCAGTTGGCGAATTTCCCGGGCTCGGTCACGGGCTGCATGAGGCTCTGGATATAGGCCTTGTCTTCCTCGGTCGGCAGCCACTCGCGGTGCTTGGCGTCCCACTCCGCCTGGCTGATCACACGGCCGTCGGGCGACACCCGCGCGTCGGCGAAGCTCCCGATGGCGCGATGGAAAGCCCGGTGCGGGAGGCGAAGCTCGAAGTCGATCCCGTGCTTCTTGATGACCTCGTTCCAGCGGGCAACGCCGCGGGCGCAATCGGCGACATAGTCATCGCGCAGCCGCTCGTTTAGCGACACCAGCGCCGGCTCCTCGCGCATCGCGATGCGGTCGCCGTCGAGCTCGGCGACGCTGTACGTCGCCTCCTTGAGGAGATGATCGTCCTGCTTCTTGGTCTCCTCGAAGCGCCCCTTGAGCCCCGCGGTGTAGAAGTTGGCGGCGTTCGTGGAGATCTCCGAGCCGAAGAGGTCGAGCGAGACGGAGCAGTGGAAGTTCAGGTACCGCTGCATCGTGCGCAGGTCGATGCCGCCGTGCTTCCGCAGGTCGTCCGTCTTGTGCTCGCGCATCAGCTCGCAGGCGCGCTGGACGATGCGCATGATGCCCGCCTCGCCCACGAACATGTGGTGCGCCTCTTCGGTCAGCATGAAGCGGCAGGTCTGGGAGAGCGGATCGAAGCCGCTCTCCGCCAGGCTCGCCAGCTGGTACTTGCCGTCACGGTCGGTGAAGAAGCAGAACATGAAAAAGGACAGCCAGTCGGGGGTCTTTTCGTTGAAGGCGCCGAGGATGCGCGGCTTGTCGGCATCCCCCGAGCGGCGCTGGAGGAGGGCCTCGGACTCTTCGCGCCCGTCGCGCCCGAAGTGCGCGTCCAGCAGGTAGACCATGGCCCAGAGGTGCCGGCCCTCTTCCACATTGACCTGGAAGAGGTTGCGGAGATCGTAGAGCGACGGGCACGTCCGCCCAAGGTGGCGCTGCTGCTCGACCGATGCGGGCTCGGTGTCGCCCTGGGTGACGATCAGGCGGCGGAGCGTGCCGCGGTACTCGCCCGGCACCTCCTGCCACGCGGGCTGGCCCTTGTGGTCGCCGAAATTCACCAGGCGTCCCTGCTCGGGCTCGGCGAGGAAGATGCCCCAGCGATACTCGGGCATCCGGACATAGCCGAAATGGGCCCAGCCCTGCGCGTCCACGCTGATGGCCGTGCGGAGGTAGACGTCTTTCGCCTGGTAGCCGTTGGGCCCCATGTCCTGCCACCACTCGAGGAACTTGGGCTGCCAGTCCTCGAGCGCCCGCTGGAGCCGCCGGTTCTCGTGCAGGCTGACGTTGTTCGGGATCAGCGTCGTGTAGTCGATGCCCGCCATCACACTCTCCTTCGGTCGAATTCGCTGCGCTGTCCCGTGCCGTAGACGTGGAGCGCGCCCTTGTCGCCGACGGCGTTGGGGCGCTGGAAGATCCAGTTCTGCCACGCCGACAGGCGGCTGAAGATCTTGCTTTCGAGGGTCTCGGGGCCGCCGAAGCGGAGCGAAGCCTCCATGCCGGTGAGCGCGTCGGGAGAGAACGCGGCGCGCGCCTCGATGCCGACGCGGACCTCGTCCTCCCAGTCGATGTCGTCGGGCGTGAAGGTCACGAGCCCCGCCTCGGCTGCGGCGGATGCGTCCATGTCCTCGCCGATTCGCCGCTTGAGGTCCTCGGCGCGCGCCGGCTCGTCGAGGAAGCGGCTCGCGAGGCGGGTCAGGCCGTTGACCATCGGGTACGGCCCGAAATTCATCCCGGTCAGGCGCACGGCGGCGGGCTTGCGGGTGTCGCCCTCGAACACGCCGTCGAGCATGTAGGCGCGGTCGGCGCCCAGCGCCAGCTCGAGCAGCGTCCCCGCGAAGCATGAGCCCGGCTCGATCAGCGCGAAGATCGACCGCGAAGAAACGTCGAGGCGCTTGAGCGTGCGCTTGAGATAGAGCCGGATCTCGCGCACCAGCCAGTCCGCCCCGTGCTCCTGGAGCGCGCGGTCGTGGGCCTCGACGAGATCGGCGCCGCCTTCCGTCTTGAAGACCCAGATGCCGACCTCCTCCTCGTTGGCGCGGAGGTGGAGAATGAGATCGTCGAGCTCGCGCGCGAGTGCCAGCGGCCAGAAGTCGGCGCCGGCCGCGTGGATGGCTTCGACCGAGGAAGGCGGAGCGGTCGCCGGACCCTTGACCGTGATCTCCGCGACGCCTCGACCCCGATCGATGGCGCAGACGACGGTGCTATAGATGATCCGGTCCCCGTCGATGGCGCGACCGAGCGGCGTGAGGTTTATCCCCTTGGCCCCGGCCGGTCTGTCGGTGCGCGCGGCGCGCTCGGCGGCCCGGCGTTTCACGGTCTCCTCGAGCCTCGTGCGCGGGACGACCTCGTCGACCAGCCGCCACTCGACGGCACGCTGGCCCTTGATGCCCTCTTCGAGGGTCGAGAAGAAGTCGGCGCGGTCGCGGCGGACGTGCCGCTTGTCCACCAGACGTGTAAGGCCGCCCGTGCCGGGCAGGACCGCGAGAAGGGGAACCTCAGGAAGGGCAACGGTGGTCGAGCCGTCGTCGGCCATGATGATCCAGTCGGTCGCCAGCGCCATCTCGTAGCCGCCGCCCGCGCAGGGCCCGTTGACCGCGCAGAGATAGCTCTGGTGGGACTCGGCGGTTGCGTCTTCGATGCCGTTCCGGGTCTCGTTTGTGAACTTGCAGAAGTTGACCTTCCAGCCGTGGGACGACTGGTTCAGCATGCGGATGTTGGCGCCGGCGCAGAAAACGCGCTCCTTGCCCGAGGTCAGCACGACGGCCCCGACCTCAGGGTGCTCGAAGCGCAGCCGCTGGATGGCGTCGTACAGCTCGATGTCCACGCCGAGGTCGTACGAGTTGAGCTTGAGCTCGTACCCCGGCTTGAGCCCGCCGTCTTCCTTCACGTCCATCGCCAGGGTCGCGACCGGACCGTCGAAGGACAGCTTCCAGTGCTTGTATTTCGCGGGCTCGGTGCGGAAATCGACATTCATCCTCAACATGCCTCCTGGCATGTTGACCGTGGGCCGAGCAGGTTAGTGCTTCCCGCTTGTTGCATCTGTGTCCTTTCCTTAGCCCCCAATTGCCCTAACCAAGGATCACCCAGAGCGCCTTCGCACTCTTTTTCCCGATGTTCTCCCAGCCGTGGGGCGTGCCGCCGTCGAGGTAGGCGCTGTCGCCCGCCTCGAGCTTCTGGGCCTCGCCATTGTAATGGAGAGCGACCTTGCCCTCGAGCACGTAGAAAAGCTTCATCTGCCCCGGATCGATGATGACCTTGTCCGTCTCCACGCCCTTGGCCTTGGGCTCGAGGGTCGACACCACCGCGCGGATCTTGCCCTGGAAGAGCCCGGCCCCGAGGACGTGCCACTTCTCCGTCGCGCCGTCGAAGGATACCACTGGGTACTCGCTCTTTCTGGTCACGTGGAGCCGCCCGTGGGACCCCTGCTCGAAGAGCGAGCCGATCGGCACTCCCAGCGCGGCGGCGAGCTTGCCGAGGGTCGGCAGCGACGGCGTCAGCCTTCCCGCTTCGATCTGGGACACCATGCTCGGCGTCATGCCGGCCTTCTCGGCAAGCTGGCGCTGCTGGAGGCCGCGCTCCGCCCTCAAGCCCTTGATGCGCGCGCCCAGGGAGGTCACGGGGTCGCCAGCCGGCGCAGCGCGCGGCCGACGAAGACCCGCGTCATCTTCTTGCGGTACGGGTGCGTCAAGTCGGTGTTGTCGAGCGGCTTGGACGGCTTGAACGCGGCGTCGGCGACACGGTCGATCAGCTCGGGCGTGAGCCGCTCGCCCACGAGCAGCGCGGCCGCCGCGGGAGCGGGCCGGGGCTGGGAGGCGACGGCGCCGAGCGTGATCGCCGCCTCCGTCACGATAGGACCGTCCATGCGAAGCGCCACCGCGACGCCGAGAATCGGGAAGTCGAATGCCCCGCGCCGGCTGAGCTTGAGATAGGTCGAGCGCCAGCCGTCGGCGGGCGGCAGCTCGATGGCGGTCAGGACCTCGCCCGGCTGCTTGGCCAGGTACTGGATGCCGTCGTCCCGGTACAGCGCCCTAATGGGAATCACGCGCTCGCCATTGGGGCCCGCCAGTCTCACGCTGGCGCCCAGGCTCCAAAGCATGGGCGCGGTGTCGGACGACGATACCGCCCAGCAGCGGGAGCTGCCCGGCGCGACGAGGCAAATCTCGCCGTCCTTCTTCATGCAGAAGTTGACGGCCTTCCGCCATTCGTAGGACTGGTTGTAGTAGTTGCAGCGGGTATCGACGCAGACATTGCCGCCGAGCGTGCCGACGTTGCGCACCTGCGGGCTCGAGACGACTCCCGCTGCCTCAGCGAGCCCGGTGTAGTGACGGGCGATCTCCGCGTGGCCCGAGACGTCGGTCAGTGTCGTGCCAGCGCCGATGACGACGCCAGTCCGGGCCGAGCCGCTGACTCCCACGAGGTCACGGATGCCGCGCAGTCCCACGAGCACCGAAGGCTCGAACTGGCGGCGCTTCATGTTCGGGTAGAGATCCGTCCCGCCCGCCACAAGCATGGCCTCCGGACCATGGTCCGCGATCAGCTTGACCGCGTCTCGGACCGAGACCGGGGCCAGGTAGGTGAAGGGCGGCAGGCGCATCATTTCCCGAAGGGCCTCACGGAAATCTCCTCGGCCGGCAAGCCGAAGGCCGACTCCACCGCCCGGGGCGCCGGGAAGGTGAAGAGCGGAAGCCTCTCGGGCCCCACGCGCGGCGTCTTGCCCTGGCGCTTGAGGTCCAGCGCCCGGATCACCTTGTCGGGAGTGATCGGGATCTCGTCTATGCGCACGCCGACGGCATCGTGCACCGCGTTGGCGACGGCCGGGATCACGGGCAGGAGCGGCCCCTGCCCGGCTTCCTTCGCGCCGTAGGGCCCCTCCGGATCGTCGGTCTCGACCAGGATGGTGTGGATCTCCGGCGTCTCGAGCGTCGTCGGGCTCTTGTACTCCAGCATCGACGGAAACTTGTGGACGCCTTTCCTGAAGACCTGCTCTTCCATCAGGACTTCGCCGAGACCCATGTACACCGAGCCCTCGACCTGCCCCTCGACGAGAACCGGGTTCAGCGCGCGGCCGACGTCGTGGGCGATCCAGATCTCTCTCGGCTTGACCTCGCCCGTTTCCACGTCCACGTCGACCTCGACCACACAGGCCGAGTAGGAGTAGCAGGGTGACGGCCCGACGCCGCCGCCCTTGTACTTGCCGGCCCGCCTGGGCGGCGCGTAGGAACCGGGATAGGCTAGGACTCCGTGCATGCTCTCGCCCAGCACCACCGCGTCGGCGAAGCTCATCCCCTTGTCCCGATCACCCTCGACGAAGACCCTGCGATCGCGCGCGACGAGGCTCTCGGCCGGAACCTGGAGCTTCCTCGCCACGGCCTCGAAGATTCGGTCGCGGAGGCGGGTGGCCGCCTGGATCGCCGCGTGCCCCGCCATGAGCGTCACGCGCGAAGAGTACGAGCCCAGGTCGACCGGCGTGAGGTCGGTGTCGGCCGGGTGGACGCGGATGTCCTTGGGCTGAATGCCCAGCACCTCGGCCACGAGGTAGGCCAGGACCGAGTCCGAGCCCTGGCCGATGTCCGTGGCGCCCGAGAGCACCGCGACGAGGCCGCTGCGATCGGCCCGCACGACCACGCCCGAGTGCGGCATGTCGTTCCAGTAGATCGCCGTGCCGGCTCCCGTGAGATAGGAGGAGCACGCGATCCCCATGCCCCGGCCCGGCGGCAGCTTGGAGCGCTTCTCGCGCCAGCCGGAAGCCTCGACCACGCGGTCGATGCACTCGCCCAGGCCGATGGTCGTGACCGTCAGGTGATTCGCCGTCTTGGTGTAAGGCTCGGCGAGGTTCCGTCGCCGCATGTCGGCCGGATCCAGCCCCAGCTGCAGGGCGGCCTTGTCGATCTGGCACTCCACGGCGAAGCGCGGCTGCGGTGTCCCGTGTCCGCGCTTGGGTCCACAGGGGGGCTTGTTGGTGAAGATGCGGGCGCCCTCGAACTTGTAGACCGGGATCTTGTAGGTCACGGTCTGGAGCGCGCCCGTGTAGAAGGTGGACGCGACGCCGTAGGAGCCGTACGCGCCCCCGTCGAGCCACGAGCGGAAGTGCATCCCGGTGATGGCGCCGTCCTTGGCGAATCCGGTTTTGACCCACATCAGGACCGGGTGCCGCCCGCGATGGACGTAGAAGACCTCCTCGCGGGTGAGCGTGATCTTCACCGGGCGGCCCGTCAGCTGCGAGAGCTTGCACGCCGCGATCTCGTGGGCGAAGGGGTCGAGCTTGCCGCCGAAACCGCCGCCGACCGGCGCCGCGACGACCCTTATGTGGGCCTGCGGCACATCCAGGATCTTGCCCAGGAGACGGTGAACGTAGTGCGGCGTCTGGGTCGAGGACCAGAGCGTCAGCTTGTCGTCGGGACCCCAGTGCGCCACGGCGGAGTGCTGCTCCATCGGCAGGTGCGTGTTGCCTTCGAAGTAGAAGACGTCCTCGCGGACCAGGTCGGAGCCCGCGAACGCGGCCTCGACGTCGCCGAACTGGAGCGAGACGGCCTTGTGGACGTTCGGGCCGTCACCGTACTCGTGGATGCGCACGTCCGGACTCGCCAGCGCGTCCTCGATGGACATGAGCGGCTTGAGCGGCTCGTACTCGACCTCGATCAGGCGCGTGGCCTGCTCGGCCGTCTCCTCGTCCACCGCGGCGACCGCGGCGACGGCGTCCCCGACCATCCTGACCTTGTCGACGCAGAGCGCCTCTTCGTCCTGGGAGACGGGCAGGATGCCGAACTTCACCCGTGGCAGGTCGTGGCCCGTGATGACGGCATAGACGCCTGGCAGCGCGGCCGCGCGGGTAGTGTCGATGCGCCTGATGAGGGCGTGCGGGTGCGGGCTTCGGAGGATCTTGCCGTGGGCCATTCGGGGGAGGACCATGTCGTCCGCGAACCTGGTCTCGCCCGTGACCTTGGCCCACGCGTCGATCTTGGGCAGCGACTGGCCGATGACCGACAGCTTGTCCGACTTCACGCCCGGCTCCCAGTCCCCTGCATTCCCCGAGTCGCCTTCATCCGGAGCGCGGCCAGCTCCACCGCGTCGAGGATCTTGGTGTAGCCCGTGCAGCGGCACAGGTTGCCCGCCAAGGCCTCCCGGATCTCCTGCCTGCCGGGTGTCGGGTTATGGCCCAGAAAGGCCTCGGCGGTGAGGAGTATGCCGGGGGTGCAGTAGCCGCACTGGGCGGCGCCCAGCTCCACGAAGGCCTGCTGGAGCGGGTGCAGGCGGCCATTGGCGGCTATTCCTTCGACGGTCTTGATCTCCCGCCCCTGGAGCTCGACGGGCAGGGCCAGGCAGGAGAGCACCGGGAGCCCGTCAACCAGCACCGTGCAGGTACCGCATTCCCCCAGCTCGCAACCATGCTTGGTTCCGGTCAGGTT
>WNFE01004588.1_pt1 | contig 11322 bp, 7 predicted proteins | sample 5400451 | NCBI WGS metagenome assembly WNFE01 (sample SAMN13153344, study PRJNA577476) | soil metagenome | isolation source: 200 cm saprolite under Douglas fir tree site 2 hole 2 | place: USA:California | collected 2015-04-18
CGCTTTGAATACGTCGGCCGCGCTGACTATCTGGCCAAGCTTGAGCTCGCTCTCACCGCGCCGGGCAAACTCGCGCGTCGCGATTCCCGGAGCGACTTCCGCCTTGGCAAAATGACCGCGCTGCGCCTGGCTCACGCGCGTGAGCTTGCGCCGCCCGAACGTCACCTGGACAGCATCGTAACCGTCAGTCGGCTCGGCCTTTATCTGCGTCACGGCGCACGGCCCGAGTTGGATCACAGTTACCGCGAGCACACGTCCGGCGGGGTCGCCCACCTGGGTCATGCCGAGTTTTCTTCCTATGAGTCCTGAAAGCATGGCCCTGTTACTCGAGCTTGATTTCGACATCCACACCGGCGGCAAGGTCGAGCTTGCCCAGCGCGTCAATCGTCTGTTGCGTCGGCTCGAGCACGTCGAGCAAGCGCTTATGGGTGCGAATCTCAAAATGTTCGCGCGACTTCTTGTCGACGTGCGGCGACCGATTGACCGTGAACCGCTCGATCCGGGTCGGCAGCGGGATCGGTCCGGCTACTCTGCCGCCGGTGCGCCGAATCGTATCGACGATCTCGCGCACCGACTGGTCGAGCAGCCGGTAGTCATACGCCTTCAAGCGTATTCGTATCTTTTCGTTCATCCTGTCGGCCACGTCCCCGGCTCCCGCCTAGTCCCGCATAGTCCCGCGAAACCCTCTATTTGAGCACCTTTCCAACGACCCCGGCGCCGACCGTGCGGCCGCCTTCCCGGATCGCAAAGCGCAACCCCTGCTCCATTGCGACCGGCGTAATCAATTCGCCGACCACGTTCACGTTGTCGCCAGGCATTACCATTTCGGTCCCTTCAGGCAGAGTCACGATGCCGGTCACGTCGGTCGTACGGAGATAGAACTGCGGCCGGTAGCCGTTGAAAAATGGCGTATGACGGCCGCCTTCTTCCTTTGTGAGCACATAGACTGAACCCTCGAACCCGGTATGCGGCGTGATCGATGCGGGACGTGCCAGCACCTGTCCACGTTCGACTTCTTCGCGCTTAACGCCGCGCAACAGTACGCCGATATTGTCGCCCGCCTGGCCCTCATCGAGGATTTTGCGGAACATCTCGACGCCCGTCACGACGGTCTTCGACGTGTCGCGGAAGCCCACTATCTCGACACTTTGACCTTGCCGCGCTCGACGCGCCCGGTTACCACAGTCCCGCGCCCCGAGATCGAGAAAACGTCTTCGATCGGCATCAGGAAGGGCTTGTCGGTTTCGCGCGCGGGCTGCGGCACGTAGCTGTCGACCGCGTCCATCAAATCCAGGATGGGCTTGCAGTTCGCGCAATCGTTCTTGCCGCATCCGCACTCGAGCGCCTTCAGCGCGCTGCCGCGAATTACCGGAACATCGTCGCCCGGAAATTCATATTTCTTCAGCAGGTCGCGCACTTCCAGCTCGACCAGATCCAGCAATTCAGGATCATCGACCATGTCGACCTTGTTCATGAAGACCACGATCGAGGGCACACCGACTTGCCGGGCGAGCAATATATGCTCACGTGTCTGCGGCATCGGACCGTCGTTTGCGCCGACCACCAGAATTGCGCCGTCCATCTGGGCGGCGCCGGTGATCATGTTCTTGATGTAATCGGCGTGGCCCGGGCAATCGACGTGCGCGTAATGGCGCTTGGTCGTCTCGTACTCGACGTGGGCAATCGCAATCGTGATGCCGCGTTCGCGCTCTTCGGGCGCTTTGTCGATCTGATCGAAGGGTGTGAACGTGGCAAGTTTACGCTGCGACAGAACCTTGGTAATCGCCGCAGTCAAAGTAGTCTTGCCGTGGTCGATATGTCCGATCGTACCGACATTGAGGTGCGGCTTGGTTCTTTCAAATTTGGCCTTGCCCATGATTTACCCTCCGGCTCTCTCTGCGTAACTCGGCCTCAGGCGCGTTTTTTCGCAGGCGCCTCGTTATCGCCGCCACGCGCGGTCAGTTCCTCATATATCTGCTGCGGTACCGGTTCGTACAACGCAAACTGCATCGTGTAGGTCGCTCGTCCCTGGGTTATCGAGCGCAGCCGCGTCGCATATCCGAACATCGTTGCCAACGGCGCTCGCGCGGTGATCACCTGCGCACCTGCCCGATTTTCCATCTCCAGAATCTTGCCGCGCCGCGCATTCAGGTCGCCGATAACCTCGCCCATGAACTCCTGCGGCGTAACCACTTCGACGTCCATCACCGGCTCGAGGAGTACCGGCTTGGCCTTATCGGCTGCCTCCTTGAACGCTATCGAACCGGCGATTTTGAAGGCCAGTTCCGAGGAGTCGACCTCGTGGTACTTGCCGTCGAGCAGCGTCGCTTTGATGTCCACCAGCGGATAACCCGCGAGTGGCCCCGTCTCCATTGCTTCACGGACGCCATCTTCTACCGATGGAATAAAGTTCCGCGGAATCGAACCACCCTTGGTCGCGTCCACGAATTCGAAGCCGGAACCCTTGGCCAGCGGCTCGATTCTTAGTTCGACCACGCCGAACTGTCCGTGGCCGCCAGACTGGCGAATAAACCGGCCCTCGGCCTCCGCTGCACGCCGAATCGTCTCTCGATACGCCACCTGCGGCTTGCCCACGTTGGCGTCAACTTTGAACTCGCGCAACATCCGGTCAACGATAATCTCGAGGTGCAACTCGCCCATCCCGGAAATGAGCGTCTGGCCGGTCTCGCGATTCACGGTGACCCGGAAAGATGGATCCTCTTTCGCCAGCTTTTGCAGCGCCTCCGAGAGCCGCTCCTGGTCGGCCTTGGTCTTAGGCTCGATCGCGATCTGGATCACGGGCTCGGGAAATTCAATCGACTCGAGCACGATCGGATGCGCCGGGTCGCATAACGTATCGCCCGTGGTTGTGTCACGCAACCCTACCGCGCAGATATCGCCGGCGAACACCTCGGTGATTTCCTCGCGCTTGTTCGCGTGCATCTTGACCAGCCTGCCGATCCGTTCGCGCTTGCCCTTGGTCGAGTTGAGCACCGAACTGCCGCTTTCGAGCCGCCCGGAATAAATCCGCAGAAACGTCAGCGTCCCGATATATGCGTCGGTCATGATCTTGAACGCGAGCGCACTTAACGGCTCGTCGTCGCGCGGCCACCGCTCTTCCATCTTATCGCCGTTGCGGCCGACCACTGGCGGTTGGTCGAGCGGCGAAGGGAGATAATCCACGATCGCGTCAAGCAACGGCTGAACACCCTTATTTCGAAACGCCGAGCCCATCACCACGGGCACGATTTCGAGCTTGAGTGCCGCCGCCCGGACCGCGGCACGGATAGTGTCGGGGTCGGGACGCTTGCCTTCGAGGTAGAGCTCCATGATGCGATCGTTGTGGTCCGCCAGCGCCTCAATCATCTTGTCGCGATAGCCCGCCACCGCCTCGCTCATCGATTCGGGGATCGACTCATATCGGAAACTCGCACCGAGCCGGTCCTCGTCCCAAATGATCGCGCGCTGTTCAATAAGATCGACGACCCCGCTAAACTTTTCCTCGGTCCCGATCGGAAGCTGCAGCAACAACGGTTTGGCCTTCAGCTTGTCGCGGATCTCGCCGACTACGCGCTCGAAATCGGCGCCCACACGGTCCAGCTTGTTGATGAACGCGATACGCGGCACGCGATACTTGTCGGCCTGGCGCCAGACCGTTTCCGATTGCGGCTCGACGCCGCCCACCGCGCAGAAGAGCGCAACCGCACCATCGAGCACGCGCAGACTCCGTTCGACCTCGATCGTGAAGTCGACATGGCCCGGCGTGTCGATGACGTTAACTCGGTGATCTCGCCAGAAGCACGTGGTCGCCGCGGATGTAATCGTGATGCCGCGCTCCTGCTCCTGCACCATCCAGTCCATCGTTGCGGTGCCTTCGTCCACCTCACCGATTTTGTAATTGGTTCCGGTGTAATAGAGCACACGCTCGGTAGTGGTGGTCTTGCCGGCGTCGATGTGCGCCATGATGCCGATATTGCGCACTCGTTCTATGGGAGTCTGACGAGCCATCCGATTAAAAATTTATTCCGTTTTACCAGCGATAATGGGCGAAGGCCCGATTCGCCTCCGCCATTCGATGGGTATCTTCGCGTTTTTTTACCGCCCCGCCACGATTCGCGCCCGCCTCCAGAATCTCATTGGCCAGCCGCTCCCGCATCGACTTCTCACCGCGAGCGCGCGCCGCAGTCACCAACCAGCGCATCGCCAGCGAAGATCGCCTAAGCGGCCTCACCTCGACCGGCACCTGGTAGTTGGCGCCGCCCACGCGTCGCGAACGAACTTCAACCGCGGGCCGCACATTGTCGAGCGCACGCTTGAAAACGACCAGCCCATCCTCCTTGGTGCGTTCCGCCACAAGATCGAGAGCGCCGTAGAGGATTTGCTCGGCACGCGACTTCTTGCCGCGCTCCATCACCACGTTGACGAACTTCGCCACCGTGCGATCGTGGAATTTTGGATCCGGGATAGCCTCCCGGACACGGGCCTGGCCTTTGCGCGACATGATGGATTACTTCGGCTTCTTTGATCCGTACTTGGAGCGGCCTTTGCGCCGCTCCTGTACTCCGATTGAGTCGAGCGTGCCCCTGATCACATGATACCGCACGCCCGGCAAATCTTTTACGCGTCCGCCCCTGATAAGCACTACCGAATGCTCCTGCAGGTTATGCCCCACCCCCGGAATATAGGTGTTGACCTCGTAGCCGTTGGAGAGCCGCACGCGCGCGACCTTGCGAAGCGCCGAGTTGGGTTTCTTGGGCGTCGTAGTCTTCACTTGGGTGCAGACCCCGCGTTTTTGCGGGCAACTCTGCAGCGCCGGCGCGCTTATCTTGTAACGCTTCTTCACGCGCGCGCTTCGTATCAACTGATTAATCGTGGGCACGACTACTTTTATTCCTGCAAGGCGCGATGCTGTGCAGCGCCCGTCTGCAAACTTTTCAGTGGTCCCTTTCCGCTGCTCAAACAAACCCCCCAAGGACGCCTATCGCCCTTGGGGGAACTATCACTTTTAACGGGAATTATAGCCTTCTGTCAATCACCAGCCGGAGCTTGGGCTGCTGCTGGCTCTGCTTTCTCCAACTCCTCGTCGGCAGGCAAACCTTCCACCCGAGTCTCCATCCGATTGTACTTGGGCAGACCGGTACCGGCCGGGATCAGGCGTCCCATTATCACGTTCTCCTTGAGTCCGACCAGCCGGTCCACCTTGCCGTTTATCGCCGCCTCGGTCAGCACTCGCGTCGTCTCCTGGAACGAGGCCGCCGAAATGAAGCTCTCGGTCGAGAGCGAAGCCTTGGTGATACCCAGTAACAGCGGTTCTGCAATCGCCGGTTCGCCGCCCTTGGTCAAAACGCGCCCGTTCTCTTCGTCGAAACGCCACTTCTCGGTCTGGTCGCCGACCAGGAAATCGGTGTCGCCCACTTCCTTGATCCGCACCCGCCGGAGCATCTGGCGCACGATCACCTCGATGTGCTTGTCGTTGATACGCACGCCCTGGAGCCGGTAAATCTCCTGGATTTCGTCGACCAGGTATTTCGCCAGGGCCTTCTCACCCAGGATCGTCAGGATATCGTGCGGATTCGACGAGCCCTCCATCAACGGCTCGCCCGCCTTGATCATGTCCCCTTCGTGCACGCCGATATGCTTACCCTTGGGGATCAGGTACTCGCGCGGCTCGCCCACCTCAGGCGTGACAACGACCTTGCGCTTGCCCTTAGTGTCCTTGCCGAACGAAACCTGGCCGTCAATTTCCGAAATGACGGCGAACTCCTTCGGCTTGCGTGCCTCGAACAACTCTGCCACCCGCGGCAGGCCGCCCGTGATATCCTTCGTCTTCGTGGTCTCGCGCGGAATCTTGGCGATAACGTCGCCCGGATACACCTGCGTACCTTCCGGGACGTTGATGTATGCGCCGACCGGCAAGAAATAACGCGCGTAGTTTTCGGTACCGGGGATCTTCGAGGTCTTGCCGGACTCGTCCTTGATCGAAATACGCGGGCGGACGTCGAGTTCCTTGGACTCGACGATGACATTAGAACGGGCACCGGTGCGCTCATCGACCCGCTCTTCCATCGTCTTACCTTCAAGAATGTCGCCGTACTTGATAGTGCCGCCAACCTCCGTGATGATCGGCGTGGTGTACGGATCCCATTCGGCGACAAGCTCGCCCGCCTTGATCCGATCGCCCTCGGCCCTGCGCAGCTTCGCGCCATAGACCAGCGGATAACGTTCGCGTTCACGTTCGCGCGCTGGAGCACCTGACTCGGACGCCGGCTCGGGTACCGCGATTGCAACCTCACTATGACGCGACATGACGACCAGACCGTCGCGGCTTTTGACCGTATTGACTCCATGGAGGCGCACGATGCCGTCGTTACGCGCTTCCAGCGTCGTCTGCTCAGCGCGCCGGCTCGCCGTGCCGCCGATATGGAACGTTCTCATCGTGAGCTGCGTTCCCGGCTCGCCAATCGACTGCGCCGCCATGATCCCGATCGCTTCACCCATGTTAACGAGATGGCCGCGTCCCAGATCGCGTCCGTAGCATTTCACGCATACGCCCTGCCGCGATTGGCAGGTGAGCACCGATCGGATCTTGACCCTCTCCAGCCCTGCCTCTTCGATCGCGGTAACCTTATCTTCGTCGATCGTTTCGTTGGCGCGCACCAGGACCTCGTTGGTGTATGGGTCCCGGATATCTTCCAATGCCACGCGCCCAAGCACGCGGTCGCCAAGCCCTTCGATAACTTCGCCACCCTCGACCAGCGGCGTCATCTCGATACCGTCGAGCGTTCCGCAATCCGTCTCGGTGATAATCGAGTCCTGCGCCACGTCTACCAGCCGGCGCGTCAGGTAGCCCGAGTTGGCGGTCTTGAGCGCCGTGTCGGCCAACCCCTTACGCGCACCGTGTGTCGAGATGAAATACTGCAACACCGTCAGCCCCTCGCGGAAGTTGGCGGTGATCGGTGTCTCGATAATTTCACCCGACGGCTTCGCCATCAGCCCGCGCAGCCCCGCAAGCTGACGAATCTGCTGTTCCGAGCCGCGTGCGCCCGAATCCGCCATGATGAAGATCGGATTGAACGAAGGGCCCGTAATCTCACCGCCTTTCGCGTCCTTGCCGAAGGACTGGGTGGAGATTCCTTTAAGCACCGAGGCGCCGATCTCGTCCTGCACCTCGGCCCAGATATCGACGACTTTGTTGTAGCGCTCGCCGTCGGTAATGACACCGTTATTGTACTGCTTCTGGATCTCGCTGACTTCTTTTTGCGCCTGCTCGAGCAGCGCGCCCTTCTGCGGCGGAATCACCATGTCCTTGATCGAAATCGAGATCCCGGCGCGCGTTGCGTACTCGAAACCGATATCCTTCAGACGGTCCGCGAAGATGACGGTCGCCTTGTTGCCGGCCCGGCGGTAGACGAGATCGATCAGGTTGCCGAGCTCCTTCTTCTTCATCGTGCGGTTCACTTCATCAAACGCCACGACCCGCGGCACGATCTCGTAGAGCAGCACGCGTCCCACGGTCGTCTCGACGCGCTCGATCTTAGCCTGACCGTCGCCCGCATTTCGGGGCAACGCGTGAAGCGGCCGGTGCCCTTCCTCGTCCTCCTCTGGAAGCGTTTCGAGCGCTCCGGCCGGCATCCTCACGGTGATCCGCGCATGGAGCTCGACCTCGCCATGGTCGTAGGCGATTCGCACCTCGGCCGGACCCGAGAAGAACTTGCCTTCACCCTTGGAGCGCGGGCGCTCGCGCGTCATGTAGTAAAGCCCGAGCACCATGTCCTGGGTGGGCACGATGATTGGCTTGCCGCTCGCCGGCGACAGGATGTTGTTGGTCGACATCATCAGCGCCCGCGATTCGACCTGCGCCTCGATAGAAAGCGGCACATGCACGGCCATCTGGTCGCCGTCGAAGTCGGCGTTGTAGGCGACGCAGACCAGCGGATGGAGCTGGATTGCCTTACCCTCGATGAGCACCGGCTCGAATGCCTGGATACCAAGCCGATGGAGCGTCGGGGCGCGATTCAGAAGCACTGGATGCTCGCGGATAACATCATCGAGGATGTCCCAGACATCCTTGCCCTCTTTCTCGACCATCTTCTTGGCGCTCTTGATGGTCGTGACGTAGCCCTTCTCTTCGAGTTTGCTGTAGATGAACGGCTTGAACAGCTCGAGCGCCATCTTCTTCGGCAGGCCGCATTGATGGAGCCTGAGTTCCGGGCCGACGACGATAACCGAACGTCCCGAATAGTCGACCCGCTTGCCAAGCAGGTTCTGGCGGAAGCGCCCGGTCTTGCCCTTGAGCATATCGCTCAGCGACTTGAGCGGCCGCTTGGCGGGTCCGGTGATCGCGCGCCCGCGCCGGCCGTTGTCGAACAGCGCGTCGACCGCCTCCTGCAGCATCCGCTTTTCGTTGCGCACGATGATATCGGGCGCGTTCAATTCGATCAGCCGCTTTAGCCGGTTGTTACGGTTTATTACCCTTCTGTAGAGATCGTTCAGGTCCGACGTGGCGAAACGCCCGCCGTCGAGCGGGACCAACGGCCGCAGGTCAGGCGGAATCACCGGCAGAATTGTCAGGATCATCCATTCAGGCTTGTTGCCCGAATCACGAAACGCATTGATGACCTTGAGCCGCTTCGCCACCTTCTTGCGCCGCGCCTCGCTCGCCGTGGCCTTCATCTCGATCCGAAGTTCTTCGGCGAGCTTGTCGAGATCGAGCTGCGAGAGCAGTGCCCGAATCGCTTCGGCGCCCATGTCGGCCTTGAAGCCGTCAGCGTACTGCTCGCGCGCTTCGCGGTACTTGCGCTCGGTCAGCAGTTCCTTGTTTTGGAGCGGGGTCTCGCCCGGATCGGTTACGACATAGCACTCGAAGTACAGGATCTTCTCGAGCTCTTTGAGCGTCATGTCTACGAGCGTGCCGATCCGCGACGGCAACGAGCGCAGGAACCAGATGTGCGCGACGGGCGCGGCGAGGTCGATATGGCCCATCCGTTCGCGGCGAACCTTCGACTGAATAACTTCGACGCCGCACTTCTCGCACACCACCCCGCGATGGCGCATGCGCTTGTACTTGCCGCAGTTGCACTCATAGTCCTTGGTCGGCCCGAAAATCTTGGCGCAGAAAAGCCCGTCTCGCTCCGGCTTGAACGTGCGGTAATTGATGGTCTCCGGTTTTTTGACCTCGCCGTGCGACCACGAGCGGATCATCTCGGGCGACGCGATCGAAATACGGATCGCATTGAAGGCGAGCGGGTTCTTTGGTTTCTCGAAAATTCCAAAAAGGTCTTCCATACTGTCTGCTCCCTAAACCGCCCCGATTAGCGCTGCGGCTGCTCCAGCAACTCGATATTGAGGCAGAGCGACTGCAACTCCTTGACCATGACGTTGAACGACTCCGGCAGCCCCGGTTCGAGCGTGTTCTCGCCCTTGACGATCGCCTCGTACATCCGGGTGCGTCCGGCTACATCGTCGGACTTGACCGTCAGCATCTCCTGCAGGGTGTAGGCGGCGCCGTACGCCTCGAGCGCCCACACCTCCATTTCGCCGAGCCGCTGGCCGCCGAATTGCGCTTTGCCGCCGAGCGGCTGCTGCGTGACGAGGCTGTACGGGCCCGTCGATCGCGCGTGGATCTTGTCCTCGACCAGGTGATGCAGCTTCATGATGTACATCACGCCGACTGTGACCGGCTGCTCGAACGGCGCACCCGTGCGCCCGTCGTACAGCGTGCACTGACCCGTCTCGGGAAGGCCCGCGCGCTTAAGCAGGTTGAAGATTTCGTCCTCGCGTGCGCCATCGAACACCGGCGAGGCGCTGTGGATTCCCTTGCGCGCCTTGTCCGCGAGCTTCACCACCTCGGCATCGGTCAACTCCTCGATAAATTCCTGGTACTCCTTGTCCGGATAGAGCTCGCGCAACCGCCGCCGCATCTGGGCGGGAGTCACTCCGTCATGGGCCTCTTCGTAAAGCTTCCGCCCGAGCTCGAGCGCCGCCCATCCGAGATGCGTTTCGAGGATTTGCCCGACGTTCATTCGCGACGGCACGCCCAGCGGATTTAGCACGATATCGACGGCGGTGCCGTCGGCCATCCGCGGCATGTCCTCGACCGGCAGAATCCGCGATAGCACGCCCTTGTTACCGTGGCGTCCGGCCATCTTGTCGCCCACCTGAAGCCGTCGTTTGATGGCGACGAACGCCTTGATCATTTTGATCACGCCCGGCGCGAGTTCATCACCGGCTTTGAGCCGCGCGACCTTGTCCTCGTAATGCTTCTGCACCGTCTCGACGTTGGTGCTCATCGCCGCCAGCGCCTGGGCTATCTCGTTTTGCGCGGCCTCATTTTCAAGCCGGAGCTGGCCCCATAGCGGCGGTGCGAGTTCGTCGAGGTCTTCGGCGGAAATCCCGTCGCCCTTCTGGAAGAGCACGCGGCGGTCGTCCGACATCACGCGCGCGGCGAGTTTCTTGCCCGCCAGCGCACGCTTGAGCTTGCGCAACGCCTCCTGCCGGATAATCCGGATCTCTTCACCCTCGTCCTGTTTCAGGCGCTCGCCTTCGAGATTCTGGATTTCCTGGCTGCGGTCGTCCCTGGCGACTCCGCGGCGCGCGAACACGCGCGCATTTACCACCACGCCCTCGACCCCCGGCGGCACGCGCAACGACGTGTCGCGCACCTCCCCGGCCTTTTCTCCGAAAATCGCGCGCAGCAGCTTTTCCTCGGGAGAAAGTTGGGTCTCGCCCTTCGGCGTTATCTTGCCGACCAGAATATCGCCTGGCTTCACTTCCGCGCCGATCCGGATGATACCGCTGGTGTCGAGATCCTTGAGCGCCTCTTCGCCTACGTTCGGAATATCGCGAGTGATCTCTTCGGGTCCCAGCTTGGTGTCACGCGCGATACACTCGAATTCCTCGATATGGACCGAGGTGAACAGGTCCTCCTTCACTACGCGTTCGGAGATGAGGATTGAGTCTTCGAAGTTGTAGCCACCCCATGGCATAAAGGCGACCAGCACGTTGCGCCCGAGCGCAAGTTCTCCCATTTCGGTCGACGGGCCGTCAGCCAGCACGTCACCGGCGGTCACGCGTTCGCCCTTCACCACAACCGGCCGCTGGTTGATGCATGTGTTCTGGTTGGAGCGCTGGTACTTGATGAGATTGTAGATGTCGACGCCGGCATCGCGCGGGTCGCGGCTCTGACGCTCTGCCCGTACTACTACCCGTTCGGCGTCGATACTTTCGACTACGCCGTCGCGCCGCGCGATAACCGTCACGCCTGAGTCGCGGCCGACCGTCCTCTCGAGCCCGGTGCCAACCAGCGGCGCCTCGGTCTTCAAT
>WNFE01010088.1_pt1 | contig 11321 bp, 11 predicted proteins | sample 5400451 | NCBI WGS metagenome assembly WNFE01 (sample SAMN13153344, study PRJNA577476) | soil metagenome | isolation source: 200 cm saprolite under Douglas fir tree site 2 hole 2 | place: USA:California | collected 2015-04-18
CCGCGTCGCGCGCGGCGAGATCGTCGCGTTGCTCGGTGCCAACGGCGCCGGGAAGTCCACGACCCTCCACACTCTTGGCGGCGATCTGCGTGAGAGCTCGGGAGAGGTGCGACTCTTCGGAACGCGCGTCAGGACGTCCCTCCACCGGCGCGCGCGCCAAGGTGTCTGCCTGATGCCCGAGGAACGCGCGATCATTCCCGGTCTCTCCGTGCGGGACAATCTCCGGATGGGCAAGGGATCCCTCGCCGACGGGCTCGCGCTGTTCCCCGTGCTCCAAGATCTTCTGAAGCGCAAGGCGGGGCTCCTCTCGGGAGGTGAGCAGCAGATGCTGGCCCTCGCACGCGCGGTCGCAAGTCAACCGGAGGTTCTCCTCATCGACGAGGTTTCGATGGGTCTTGCGCCACTTGTGATTCGGCGGATCTACGAGGTACTGCGCGAGACGGTCGACGAGCGCGGCTTTGGTGTGCTGATCGTCGATCAGCAGCTGCGGAACGCGCTCGGGGTCGCAGACCGCGCGTACGTGATGGCCCGCGGGCAAGTCGTTCTCGAAGGGAGCACGGCCGATCTTCGCGACCGGGCCGACGAGATCGAAGAGCGGTACCTCGGGCTCTCCAGCTAGCCGGCGAGCCGTTCAGGCCAGGGCAAGGGAGCGGGCGGCGCCGGCACCGGCCACGCGACCGAAGACGGCGCAATTGGCGTAGGAGTTTCCGCTCCCCACGTAGACCGCGCCCATCACGCCGCCAGTGCACTCACCCGCTGCGTAGAGGCCGACCACGACCCGTCCGTCCTCGTCGAGCACCGCGGCGTCGCGGTCGATCCGGAGACCGCACGATGTGAGACACACAGTTGCGGGCCGCACTTCCGCGCCGTAGAACGGGGCGGTCCCGATGGGCTCGAGGAACTGCGCGGCCTTGAGGTAGTCGCCGTCCTGACCTGCGTCGGCATGTGCGTTGTACCGCTGGACGCTTGCCGTCACGTGGTCAGGTGGCAGGCCGAGCTGGGCGGCCAATTCCGTCAGCGTCTGGGCGGCATGCACCTTGCCGGATCGGACCTCTTGTTCGATGGTGTCGAGATTCCAGTTCGGGCTCTGACGAACGCGAAGGCCAGGGATCGTGTGCTTGTACCGGGCGGCGCGGTCGACCGTTGCCGCGCCGATCGTCGTGTGATCGAAGACGGCATACACCCGGTCGCTCTGCGCCCGCACGAGTGAATCCATGATCCCGTAGGGCGCAGTTTCATCGCAGAAGCGATGACCCTCGCCGTTCAACAGCATCATCCAACCCGGGAGGTAGGGCTCGTAGATGGACGTGAAGCCGGGATGGAGGAGCCGCAACCCGCGATCGTGCCCGACGACCTGCGCGCGAACCTGCGCGCCGAGGTCCAGCGCGTCACCGCGCGACCCCTCAGCACCGATGTACCACGACCACTCGGTCGTCGCCGCTGACGGGTAGTGCGCGCGGAGCTTGTCCGGGTCGGATCCGAATCCCCCCGATGCCATGATGACGGCGCCGGCCGTGATCGCGTCGTCGCCTACTGCCGCGCCTCTGACCACGCCGTCGACATCCACGATGAGGTGGTCGATGCGTCGGTCGAGCGCGATGTCGACCTCGGCTTCACGACACCGTCGATGGAGCACCTCGACGACCGCCTGTCCGTACCCGATCGGGACGTGGACGCGCGGTACTCGTTCATCGCCGCCGAACACGAGCCGATCGTGGAACTCGACCCCCTGATCGCCGAGCCAATCGACGGTCGGTCCGGCTGCGTCGGCGAAGCGGCGTACGACGCCGGTTTCGACCTGCCACTGGTTGAGTTGGATGTAGTCGTGGAACAGCGAATCGGCGGTGTCCTCGATCCCCCGTGCCTTTTGGTATCGAGTCCCCGCTCCCATGATGAGCCCGCCCGAGAGCCGCGACGACCCGCCGACTACTCGCTCGGCCTCGGAGATCAATACCCGCGCCGCGCCGTGTTCGCGTGCCGACAGCGCGGCGGCCAACCCGGCGACCCCGGACCCGATCACCAGAATGTCAACATCGTTCGCCGAACTCATGCGATTCTCCCTGGGGCACCGGTGCAGTACTGGGTCGCGCCCGCGTATTTTAGCGTATTTCTACGGCCCAATAGGCTTCGCCGCGAGGGAGCCCGCTTCGAACGAGCTTTGCGCGCGGAACCGCGGTTCGATACGATCGACCGGTGCCCGAGTGAGCTTTCGTCAGGGTAATGAGCGTTGGAGAGAAACCCCCGAGCCCCGACGCGCGTCGGGTTTCGGTGCCGACCACTTCCTGTGACTATGGGTCCATAGAAACTAAGACGCCGACCCTGGCCGATCACCCGGCCGGTGCATCACCGAATCACTGCATGGAGGAAACCGTGGGCAAGATTCCCGAGCGAGCTGCACTCGCGCACATGTACGCGGTCATGCAGACGACGACGGCGTGCGACGAGCGTTTTCGGGAAGAAGTGCGGGCGGGACAACTGCAGGCCGCGTTTTATCCGGTCCGAGGGCTCGAAGGAGTCTGCGCCGCGCTCGGCGCGGTCATCGGGCCGAGGGACTACCTCGTGTCGACGTATCGGAACCTCGGCGACGCCATCGCGAAGGGCGTTCCGTTGGGAGCTGTCGTCGCCGAGGCCGCGGGCCGAGTCACCGGTGTCTCCAAGGGCAAGGGCGGTCCAATGCACCTCCAGGATCTCGCAGCGGGGCTCATGGCGACGACCGGGATCGTCGGATCCGGGATTCCCATCGCGGCCGGACTCGCGCTCGCCGCGCAGCTCGATGACGACGGCCGAGTGGCCGCCGCGACCTTTGGTGACGGCGCGACTGCAATCGGTGCGTATCACGAGGCGATGAACTTGGCGGCGCTTTGGCAACTCCCCATGGTCTTCGTCTGCCAGAACAATGGTTGGGCGGAACACACACCTCTTGGCGAATACGTTGCGAACCCGGATCTGGCCGGACGCGCCGCCGCGTACGGGATGACCGCGATCGCGGTGGACGGCTTCGATCCCATCGCAACATGGCAAGTCCTGGACGAGGCCGTCACACGCGCGCGGAGCGGAGGCGGTCCCACCTTCGTGGAGTGTCGTACCTACCGCCTACTTGGCCATGTCGGTCTCGGGGACTACTCGTACATGCCCGAACACGAACTGGAGGCTGCCATGGAGAGGGACCCGGCTCCCAACTTCAGGCGATGGCTGATATCCCAAGAACTAGCGACCGAGACCGAGCTCGAACAGATCGACCACGAGGCTGCTGCAGCCGTCGACGCCGCCTTCGAGTTCGCGATGAGCAGCCCGCCGCCCGGTCCAGAGGAGCTTCACCGCGACGTGTTTCTCGACGAGTCCATGCTGGTCGTCCAATGACCGCGCCCGTGTCCGCGCCCGTGTCTAGTGAAGACGCGGCCGAGGTCAAGCGCATGAGTCTCGGCGCGGCGCTCAATTCTGCGCTGGACTGTGCGCTCGCGCTCGATGAGAAGGTGATCCTTCTCGGCGAGGACATCGCGGATCCTGCAGGTGGCGTCTTCAAGGTGACGAGAGGCCTCTCCACCAAGTACGGGACACGCCGAGTCCGCGCAACTCCGATCGCCGAGCAGGCGATCGTCGGCGCTTCCATCGGCGCGGCTCTCGGAGGGTACCGCCCGGTCGTGGAGATCATGTTCTTCGATTTCGTTGCGATCGCCATGGATCAGATCGTGAACCATGCCGCGAAGCTGCGGTACATGTCGGGCGGCGTGACCCCGGTGCCGATCACCATCCGCACTCTGGTCGGGAACAATCGGTTCGGACCGCAGCATGCTCAGCAGCTCGAGGCGTGGTTCATGCACACGCCCGGAATCAAGGTCGTGATGCCGAGTACCCCCACCGAGGCGAAAGGTCTCCTGCTGTCCTGCATCTTCGACGAAGATCCATGTCTGTTCATCGAACACTCCAACCTGCTGTTCACGCAGAAGGACGATGTCTCGCTGGCGGACTACCGCATTCCGTTGGGTTCGGCAGATCTGAAGCGTGCTGGTGCCGACGTGTCCATCATCACCTACGGCGCGGAAGTTCACTCGAGCCTCGCCGCGGCTGAGATCCTCTCCGCGGAGGGCATCGACGCGGCGGTTCTCGACTTGCGTTCCCTCGTGCCGCTGGACCTGCCGGCCATCCTCGGTTCCGTCGGCAACACTGGCCGTGCGCTCGTCGTGCACGCCGCGCCGACCTTCGGCGGACCCGGTGCCGAGATCGCCGCGCTGATCACGGAGTCTCTTCATTCGGAGCTGCGCGCCCCCGTACGGCGCCTCGGCGGCGCGAACGTCCCGGTGGCGTTCGCGAACGAACTGGAGGTCGCTCCCACTGCACAGAGCATCGCTGCTGCCACACGCGCTCTGTGCGCATGAGCTCGTCGGCGGAGACCGCGGGGTACTTCACCATCTACCTTGGGCTCTGCGCGTCTCTGATGCGATCGTCTATGAGGTAGTAGAAAGGTCCACGATTCTCTCCTCATGTTCGCGTCTCTCATGCGATCACCCAGCGGCGATTACCTGGAGTTCATCACGGCAGGTTCGTGAGTGTGTGATGGGCCTCGATGAGCGTTGAGCCTATTTCGACACCAAGCTAGAATCTGGCTCTCGCTCAGGAACGACTGGTCGACAGCTTGCACGACGCCGATCGGAAGCGGGCTCAGCAGCTCGGGGGGACTCCGAAAACGGGCCCCACTGGCGTACGTCACACGAGGAGAGGAGTCTGTGAGGATGGCTCGTATCGAGTTCACGGACATCGAAGATCGGTTGATCACCAAGCTTCTGCCAACCCAGGCGGAGCGGAATCCGGACGCACCATGGATTCTGCGAGACGACAAGCACTACAGCTTTGGTGAGAGCAACGATCTGGTCGACGCGTACGCCGCGGGGTTCAAGGATCTCGGTATCCGACCCGGCGACATCGTGGCCCTCATGCTCGAGAGTTCGGTTGAGTATGTCTTCTTCATGCTCGCGCTGACGAAGATCGGTGCCGTGCAACTCGTCGTCAACACGAACTACAAGGGCGAGTTCCTCAGACGGTTCTTCGATCACGCCCAGCCGCGTGTCCTCATCGTGGGCGGGGAGCATTGTCAACGAGTCGCCGAGGTTCTGGGAGACGCCAGCACCATCGAGGTCGCCGTCGTGCACGGCGACGCCAACGAAACGCTCGCCGTCAACACCGTGGTCGCCTCCACCGACGTCCTGCACCTCGGCGAGTCGTGTGCGGCAGCCGAGATGACGTACCGCGACACGATCACGATCATGTATACGTCCGGTACGACGGGGCCTTCGAAGGGCGTGCTGCTCAGCCACAACTACTGGTTCCTCGGCTCCGAGGCGCAGGCCGAGGGTCGTGGTGTCAACGACGAGGACGTCTTCTTCAGCTGCACGCCCCTCTTCCACGCGGGCGCGTGGGCTCTGAACATCTATCCGTCACTGATCTACGGACGGCCGGTAGGCCTGGATCCGACTTTCTCGCCGAAGACCTTCTTCGCGTCGGTCCGACGCTACGGAGCGACGCAGCTCTTCACGATCGGGGCAATGCACATGTGGCTGTGGGCGCAAGAGGAGAGCCCCAGCGATCGCGAGACGCCGGCTCGTATCTGGGCGCCCATCCCGTTGCCGGATTACATGTGGAGCCCGTTCAAGGAGCGTTACGGGCTGGAGGCGGTGTTCGCCGCGTATGGTCAGACCGAGGCGCTTCCGCAGACGATGACCAGCATGACACGGCCCAACAAGCCGGGATCGGCAGGCTGGGCGCAGCCTCATCTCGAGGTTCAGATCTTCGACGATCACGACCTGCCCGTGCCCCCGAACGCCGTGGGTGAAATCGTGTTGCGGCCGAAGTCTCCGTACAGCATGTTCAGCGGGTACCACCGCGACCCGGAGGCCACTCTGACGGCGTTCACCAACCTCTGGTACCACACAGGTGATCTCGGCCGTCTGGACGAAGATGGCGAGCTGTTCTTCGTCGACCGCAAGCAGGACTACCTCCGGCGGCGTGGCGAGAACATCTCGTCGTTCGAAGTCGAGGCTGTCGTGCTCAGTCATCCCGCGATTGCGCAGGCCGCGGTGCACGGTGTTCCGTCCGAGGACAGTGAGGACGAAGTCAAGGTGTGCGTCATCATGGGCGAAGGAGAGCAGCTGACCGAGCTCGAGCTCGCCGAGTACTTGGGCGAGAACCTGCCGCACTTCGTGGTCCCTCGGTACATCGAGATCATGGATGAGCTGCCCGTCACACCGACCGGCCGGATCCAGAAACACGAGCTCCGTGCTCGCGGCGTGACCAGGCAGACGTGGGACGCGGCTGCGGCCGGCTGGACGCCGCAGCGGTGACACGAGCCGTGAACCCTTTCCGCTGCCGCCGGTACGGAACTACCTAGGATCGCACGGTGGTCGCTTCAGGAGCCATGCAGTCATCCGGCGGGCGCCGGGTCGGGCGGCCCCGGGCGAACTCCGCGGCTCCTCGGGGCGATCCTCGCGCGGTGATCCTGCAGGTCGCGTCGCGACTCTTCTCGACCAGGGGAATCTCCGGGACCTCGATGACCGACATCGCGATCGACGCCGGGCTTCGTCCGCCGTCGCTCTACCACTATTTCGACAGCAAGGAAGCGATCGTCGCCGCGCTCGCCGACTACGCGATGAGTGAGTCCCTCGCGTACCTGGCGATGATCGAGACCCAAGAGGGACCAGCCGCCAACCGGCTCTACCGTCTGCTCCGCAATCACGCGGACCGGCTTGCCAGTTCGCCATACGACCTCAGCTTCCTGCTCGAGCCCCCAGAGCTGCGGTCCGACCGTGCCGCCGCCCGTTCCTACCTGGCATGGTCGAAGGGTGTCGAGAAGTTGCTCATCCTCGGGATCGAGGAAGGTGACTTGGCCCCCACCGATGTCGACCTTGCCATCCGCGCGGTGACCGGCCTCATGGAGGCAGTCCTCAACCGGGTCCATGGGCGTACACCCCAACGAACCCCGACCGTCGGCCAGTACGTCGCCCGCTTCGCTTTACGCGCGCTGGTCCGTCCCGAGCAGGCCGGCGTCATCGCCGAGAGCGACTTCAGCTATTGGTCCTCAGAAGCGTGATTCGTGTCGGAGTACCGGGCCGGATAAAGCGTCTCGCCGCTAATGGTGACCGCGGCACCGGCTCGTGGAGCGCGCACCGCGGTCTGGCTATTCGCCATGACGACAAGCACTGTTGCACCTTCGGCGCCCGCGGGAGGTTGTCCCGGTAGTCGTGGATTTTGAGGTGGCGGTCCCCCGCCCGGGACCTGCCTTCTGGTAGGTGTCGGGCGTTCCACCAAGAACACCGACCGAGAAGGGGACCACCACCAATGAAGAAGGACTATCAGACCAAGGAGGCGGTGATGCCCAACGCGGTGAGCGTGACGTTGGCCGAGCTGGCCGGCTCGCTGAGAGAAGGCCTGTTGGCGTTGGCCGTCGGCACCGGCTTCCAGGTCATGGACGCGATCATCGACGAGAGTGTCACCGCCCTGGCCGGCCAGAAGGGCCGCCACGACCCCAAGCGCACCGCTGTCCGTCACGGCACCGAGGACGGATCGGTGGTGTTGGGCGGCCGGAGAGTGCCGATCCGCCGGCCCCGGGTGCGCACCGCAGACCGCACCGCCGAGGTGGCGGTGCCCGCCTATGAGCTGTTCTCCTCGACCGAGGTGCTCTCGGCGATGGCGTTGGAGCGCATGATGGCCAAGCTGTCGACGCGCCGGTACGCGGCCGGCCTGGAGCCGGTCGGCGCAGCCATCGAGGCGGCCGGCCGGTCCACGTCGCGCTCGGCGATCTCCCGGCGCTTCGTAGCCGCCACCGAGACGGCACTGGCCCACCTGGTCGGTGCTGATCTCACCGAGCTCGACCTGGTGGCGCTGATGATCGATGGTGTGCACTTCGCCGATCACCTCTGCGTGGTCGCCTTGGGGATTGGCATCGACGGGACCAAGCACCCGTTGGGGCTCGCCGAGGGCGACACGGAGAACACCACCGTCGTGCGCGATCTCCTTGCCGACCTGCGCGACCGGGGGCTGAACACGACACGGCCGATCCTGTGCGTGCTCGATGGGGCCAAGGCGCTGAGTGCCGGCATCAAGGCGGTGTTCGACCAGCCCGTGATCCAACGCTGCCAACTTCACAAGATCAGGAATGTGGAGTCCAAGCTGCCCGACGCGTTGGCCTCGAGCGTCGCCAAGAAGATGCGCGCCGCCTACCACAACCCCGATGCGCTGGCCGCCGAGGCGATCCTCGAGGACCTCGCCCGCTAGCTCGCCAAGAACCACCCGGGCGCGGCGGGCAGTCTGCGCGAAGGGCTGGCCGAGACGCTCACCGTCACCCGACTAGGCGTGCCGCCCACCCTCGCCCGGACACTGCGCTCCACCAACGCGGTGGAGTCGATGATCGAGATCTGCCGGGACCATTCCACCAACGTCAAGCGGTGGCGTGACGGGCAGATGGCGCTGCGTTGGTGCGCAGCGGGCATGGTCGAGGCGTCCAAGCAGTTCCGCCGGGTCAACGGCTTTCTGCACCTGCCCGCCTTGCACGTCGCCCTCGAACGTCACGTCGCCGGGACTGTCACACCAGAGCGCGAGGATAAGGAGGTAGCCGCCTGAGCATCACTGGGCCGCCGCCCAAGTTCCACGGAACTCGGGACATCCTCGACATCCTCGAAGTAGCGGGCCAACAGGTGGACCGCGCAGATTTCGACCGGCGTCAGATGCTCAGTATTGGACCGTCGTCCCCCCCGATCATCTGCAAGAACAGTGTTTCGGTTTGTTGCGACCAATGCCACGTGTCGTCGAACGCCTGAATCTGCGCCGCCGCCGCAGTCCCGTCATGCGACTTGAACAGGACGTTGTAGGTGGCGTTGGAGTTGAACGGCGGGTCCAGGTAGATCAGGTCGACCGACTCGTCCGCGATCCGGTCGCGGAGAATGCCGAGGTTGTCGCCGTAATACAGGTGGTTACCCGCCGGGACCATGCGCCGGGGAGTTTACGAAGCCTGCGGGAGGCTCGGGTCGATGCCGTACTCGATCGCGGCCTGTGCCACACAGACGATGTTGTGCGCGAGCACTTTGCAGAGCACTTCGTTGGCCTGGCCGACGGGCGACTTACTCATGACCGAGTCGCCGAACTTGCCCTTGATCATCGAGAACGTTGTCTCGACGTTGCTGCGCTTGTGATAGCTGCCCATGAACTTCTCGGGGTCAGCCGCGAAGCGGTGATACATGCGCTCCCACGCGGTGCCGACGTTCAACACCGGACGCGTGTTGCTCTTGAATGGGATGTAGGGAGTCGCGCCGACTTCCTCGACCAGTTCCGTGTTGGCCTTGGTCAGGTAGGCCTTGTCGGCGGAGATTTCGGCAACGTCGAAACACTTGGCGGTCTGTCGTACGAGGGGCGCGAAGTAGGTGGTGTCGGCACCGCGCCAGTCCGACATTTCGATGGAAGTCACGATGTTGGTGCGGGTGCCGACCATGACGTGAGCCTTCAACCACGCGCGGGTTTTGTGCGCCGTCTGGACTCCGTGCTTCTCGTCGAGCCACTTCATGAACCGGCTGGTGCTGAACCCGGTGGAGTCCACGGCGAAGTCGGATTCCAGCACGCGGAGGGGAAGGCTCGACTCCACGATCAAAGCGTGCAGGATCGGGGTCAGTTCCTCGCTCGCCATGTAGTTGGTCACGCTGTTGAAGTGCGGTACGCGCGACACCAGGCCGCGGCCGTGCGCATCGCGCAGGTCCGACGAGAAACGTCGCGACGAGAACCCGCTGTAGACCTTGAACGTTGCTGCGAACACCATGTCCGCGAGCGGCAGGCGCGGTCGCCCCGTGGTCTGTGGAGGTTGCGGGATCGCGGAGCAGAGGTCCGCGAGCAGCCGCATGAACGTGTCCTTCTCCTCGACCTGTGCGGTGTTGTAGCTCGACCAATCCTGCGAGTAGGTCACCCGCTGCGCGGTAGTAGTGACGGACCCGTCCTCACCCCGTTCGGTCGTCATGACCAGCAACACCGCGTAGATGTGCTTGCACGCTTCGTTGGTTTCTTCGTGGTCCGGGCAGGTGCAGGTCTGCGCGGTCGGGTTGACGCGGTAGCGCCGACCGGGATCGGTCTGGCTACGGACCCGCCACCCCTGAGCCTCGAACTTCGCTGCTCCGCTGGCTGCGAGCTGCTGTCCTCGTTGCTGCCTACGAACGTCCACGACTTCCCTCCTGGTATGTACCTAGAAAGAATATACCAGAGGGATACCTTGAAGTCAATGCTCGGAGGGGATATACTTGAGAGAACATACCGAAGCACCGAGGGTGGGCATGGCGAAGGTTCAGTTGTGGGGCTACCACTGCGAGCGGTGCGCGCACGAGTGGGTACCCCGCGCGTCAAGCGGTACCGACGAGCCGAAGGTCTGCCCAAAGTGCAAGAGCCCCTACTGGAATGTTCCCAGGAAGACGGACAAGGCTTAGAGTCGAACAAGAGCGCCCCCGGCAGGATTCGGACCTGCATCCCGGTCTGCGGCAAACAGCGTGCTCTGTCCGTTGAGCTACGGGGGCTTGTAGGCCCTTGGGTGGTCGGAGAATTGGTCCGGCACCCTCGGGTCGACCTCTCCCTAGAAGGGCTCCTCTCCGAACTCGTCCTCTGGGGCAGGAGTCTGGTTCAGGAACCGATAGATGACGGTGCCGTCACCTGTGGCCTTACCCTTCTGGATCGCTCCGGTCTCCACGAGACGTTCAAGCGCAGCGCGTACGGCGTTTCGAGGATTGGACGATCGTGGCATCCATCCGCGCTGATCAAGGAGAGCGACTACCGCCGAGACCGGATACCACTTGTTGGCGAAGTCCTTCAGGACCGTCAGGGCGGCGTCCATACCGCGAGGGCGAATCGGCTTCCCGAACTCGTCGTCCTCGTCTTCGAGGTCACCGCTGGTGATCAGCGAGTCGAGGAGTGGGAACAACTCCAGATAGCCCTCCACGAGCTTCCGGAGACCCGCGATTCGACGGTCGGCGTCCTCTCGGGTCTCACGAGCCTCCCGCAACTCAATAACCAACTGGCGGACAGACTGTTCGGCTTCCTCTTCCTCCATGTACTCAACGGTATCCGACGAGTTGTGGAGAGTCAACAACTCATGGGAGCAACTCAGTGGCTGAACAGTTTTCGTGCAGGGAACCAACTTCTTGTGCAACGGGCAGTTGTTGTGCAAAGCCGAGGAGTAGCCACGGGTGGGAGGCGCGGAGCGGGGAGTTCAAGGTCGGGTCGAGGGAACGCTGGATGAACGGGGACTGCCCGAAGTGTTTCCAGGTCTACGAAGTCGTCGACATTTAGAGTCGCGGCAAGCA
>WNFE01003733.1_pt1 | contig 11305 bp, 9 predicted proteins | sample 5400451 | NCBI WGS metagenome assembly WNFE01 (sample SAMN13153344, study PRJNA577476) | soil metagenome | isolation source: 200 cm saprolite under Douglas fir tree site 2 hole 2 | place: USA:California | collected 2015-04-18
TCAAAGTGATCGACTCCCTCTAATTCGATGTATGTTACCGGGTCGTTGGCAGCTTTGGCTGCCTTTGTATACGCCTGGCTGACCTGGAGAGGCACGCTGGCATCGCTTGTTCCATGAATGAGTACCTGTGGGACTCCCAGCGGCAGCAGGGCAGCTGGCGAGGCGGCTACATAGCATTCCGGCACATCATTAAAACCACCGCCAAGTAAGTCTACTACTGCCCCATTGCTCAAGTTGAGTCGCCATGCCAATTCGAGGTCAACGACACCTGCGAGACTGATGGCCCCGTTTAAAGCTAACGGGGTAGGCGTAGCAGTTTCTTCGTTATAGCTGCTCGATGGGGAGACTTGTGAGCCTGCAAGAGGGCTATTGTGTGCGACAAAGGGGATACGTGGGCGGGCTGCCAGCCATAAGGCAAGGTGACCACCAGCAGAGTGTCCGATTGGAACGACTCGTTGCAGATTGAGCGAATATGGTGGTGCAAGTATGCGTAAATAATCAGCGGCAAAGGCCACATCGAGAAATGTTCCAGGCCAACCTCCGCCGGGGTTGCCTACTCGCCGGTACTCAATATTCCAGGCGGCATACCCACGAGTTGCGAGGTCTTCGGCCAGGCCAATCATGAGGTCGAGGCCGTAACGCGCACGCCAGTAGCCCCCGTGAATGAGAATGGCGATTGGGTGTGGACCAGGGGTGTTCGGCAAATACAGGTTGCCAAATTGGAGAGGTTCTGGTCCGTATGACAGCCGTAAAGTCTGGGTAGGCGAAAATTTATGCTTTTCCTGTCCGTCGGGGTCATGCGAGTTCATTGCGATACCTCCTTTTGTTTCATACAGACAGAATAGCATCCGATTTCGACGAGCGCAAAGACGCAAAGAGAAGAAGTGAAGTTTGCTGATTCAGGCTGATTGGCATCAGGAAACTGCTTATGCTAAGGCTTGTTTGCTTCATTCTGCAGTGATATACTCCTTCTTGGGCCGAACAAGGTCCCTGTGTACATATCTTTTTTTTGAGCTTTAGGGCGAGTTTGAGAAGAGTTGGTTTTCGCCTGTGAGCTGTACTTTGTTAGGATAAGCATAAAGGAGGGATCGTATCTATGGCAGTAAAGGCAGAGCGACGAGCTGAGGTCGTGTGGCAAGGCACCCTCGTACAGGGAAGTGGTAATTTAGTCAGTGTTGGTAGTGGGGCGATAGGAAATCTGCCGATTACCTGGGCGTCACGCACGGAACGTTCGGATGGTAAAACTAGCCCGGAGGAGTTGTTGGCTGCTTCACACGCGGCATGTTATGCCATGGCGTTCTCGCATACTCTGGCGCAAGCTGGCACGCCTGCAGAGCAGCTAACTGTGGATGCGACTTGCACGTTTGAGCAGACTGACAGCGGATTTAAGGTGTCGAACATGGCACTCGATGTCCGTGGTAGGGTTCCAGGATTAGATCAAGCGGGTTTTGAAAAAGTTGCCCAGCAGGCTGAGCAGGGCTGTCCTATTTCGAATGCGCTGCGCAACAACGTGGCGATACATGTCAATGCTCAACTGGAGAGCTAGAAATTGTAGGATCGTTAGAAAAATTGTTACGAAGGCGACCATAGCGGTCGCCTTTGCTATTCTACGTAACCTTGTTTGTATAACAATATAGACGTTCATGAACTGGTTTCATGAAGCCTCCGTATAGTATAGTAGGGATCACCATTGCAATTGCCCTGGGATCCAAGTCTTTTATTGTTAATCGCGGACTAGAAGATTCAAATCTCAGGAGAATTGTCATGTCAGATTACCTGGACCTTTACGACTTTCGTTGCCGTGTTACAGACATGTATCGTGAACGTATGCGAGCTGCACTTGCTGGAGAAGATGCTGAGACAATCTTGCGGCGATTTCGTGAAACTCGGGATGAGCTTTTTGCGCACCATCCACAGTCCGCGTTGGATGAAGAGCAGCGGAGGAATTTCCAGGGACTACGCTATTTCCCCTACAACCCTGCAATGTGTGTGATTGCTGACATAGATACCAACGTTGAGCATATAGTGTTGGCAGTAGCTATGAATGCTGAAGAAGCGATGACCATGACTACAGTAGGCCGATTGAAATTCACTATCGGAGGTGAGGCTGTGGAACTCTCACTTTACTGGCTGAATATTTATGGAGGTGGCCTCTTCTTGCCTTTCCGCGATACCACCAGTCCTATAGAGAGCTACGGAGGTGGTCGCTACCTCTTTGACACGATCAAGGGGAGTGATTTCTTGCCGGCACCTGGTGACACGGGAAGAGAACGTATCTTGCTTGACTTCAATTATGCCTATAATCCATCATGCGCGTATAACGATAGATGGGTTTGTCCACTTGCTCCTATCGAGAATCGCCTCAATGTACCCATTCATGCAGGAGAGATGAACTTCAAACATTAAGGCTAGTTGATGCCACGATTGGTGGGAGAACGGCTCCGGCTTTTCCGTGAAGAACAACGTCAGCGTAATCGTCCAATGGTGTGGCTTGCAGGTTAATGATGATTATTGGGATGTCGTTGCTAAGTGCCATGCGTGGTAGTGTGGCAGCTGGTGTGACTTTGAGGGAGGAGCCGACGACCAGGAACAGGTCGCACGACGCTGCGAACTCCCTGGCTCGTCTCAGTTCTGCCTCTGGTACGCGTTGACCAAATAGGATGGTGGCGGCTTTAAGAAAGCCACCACAGTCAGGACATTGCGGGTCGATCTCGCCAGCGTCAATGCGTTGCTGGAGTTCTTTGATAGATGAGCGTTTACCGCATAATGTACAGGCTGCGGCCCGAGAGGTGCCGTGCAGTTCGATGATATGGTCCGGGTTGTTACCTGCATCGTGGTGCAGGCTATCGAAATTCTGCGTGATGATGCCTTGCAAGCGATGTTTTCGTTCCAATTCTGCCAGGGCAAGGTGGGCAGCGTTGGGATGCGCGGCTGCTACTTGCGCTGAGAGATTGCGACGTGTTTGCCAGTATTTTTGGCGGGCCTCTCGCTTGTTGATGAAGTCCTGGTAACTGACGGGCGATTGTTCTTGCCAGATGGAGCCTGGGCTACGGAAATCAGGTATGCCTGATTCGGTACTGATGCCTGCTCCTGTGAGCGCGACGATACGTTGAGCTTGTTGTATGAGTTCGGCAGCGTCTTGAAGTTGTTGTTCGATACTAAGCATGATTGATTGTTTCTTGTCGATGGTTTGTTTTGCAGATTAGTTATTGGAAATCGTCGATGAGTACGATGTTGTGGATAGTATACCGTGGGGGTGAGATGGAGTGCAAGGAAAACCTCAGATGGGTTCTAAGTGCGGGGAATTCATTGAGTGGATAACTGCACCGATATTACAACAAAGTTTGCAGTTGAACCAGAAACATACAAGGTGAATTGCCCACCTGTATATGTGGAATCAGCAATAGACTGATCTGGAGCGGGACTGACCGGGACTGGCTGATTATCGATCTTGAAAAAGAATTTGCTTCCCTGAACGACGGCCTGTAAAATGTGAAGTTGATTGAGACCTGCCTTAAAGCTTGGTACGGGATTAGTAGACCCTCCCAATGAGGTTTCATTATTTTGGGCATTTGGATTATATTTCAGTACAGTTGACATACCATTTAGTTTGATGCCAAAAGCATAGCAAGTCACGTTGCTCCCATTCCCATCATCTTTTTCTCGAAATGCTAAGCCATACCAGTCGTTCGGATCACCCTGGGTCTGTTTCATCGTAACTGTTAGGCTGAAGTTCTCTGGCAGTGTTCCAACATTAGGATGCGGGAAATAAGTTACAGGGCCTCCATTGATATCAATTTCGTATTGGTTATTTACAATACCCGTCGTGAGACCATTTGAAGTCGCAGTCGGCCAGTTGCGATCATTGTTTTGAAAATTTTCAGTAAAAGATGTGGCAACTGCTGATGGGTTATTCTGGTTGGCGTCGAACCATGGAATAATACCTTGTTTGACTAAGAATAGCGCTATTGCCACGAGTATAACGAACGCAAGCCCGATGTAACTTATAGATACTCTTCCTACTCTAGCTTGGAAGGCTGGCTTAGATAAGCTTGCCACGGTTGGATTTGTGATATGGGGGGAAGAGCCGTATGGTGGTGTCATACCATAGTTAGATGGTTGTGGAGGGTTGGCTGCTGCGTGGGTGTAAGGAGGAGGCGACTGTGGTCCATAATAAGAGGGTGGTGAGGATGAGAGTGGATCCGTAGCATATCGATCAGCGGTTTCAAGGGCCTGCGCCATAGCTTGAGCCGATTGGAAACGATCTTCTGGTGCCTTTGCCATTGCTTTTGCAGTGATTTGTGCCACTATTTCAGGCACATAGGGATTGAATTCTCCCAGAGGCGGAGGGGGCGTGTAGATATGCTGGTAAAGAAGTCCTTGCACGGTGGTTGAGTGGAATGGCACTTCTCCCGCTAGCATCTGGAAGAGGACAACGCCAAGGGCGTAGACATCAGTGCGTGCATCGACCGGTTTGCCGTTGATTTGCTCGGGCGACATGTATTCGGCCGTGCCCACGATTTGATCGACATTGGTGAGTGATGGGTCGTTATGGATGCTGCTTCCTGTCAAATCGTGCAATGTCGGTTCGTGGCGGCTATCATAGAGCTTGGCGATACCGAAATCTGAGAGCAAGAGTTGCGTGCGATCGGTAGCCGAGATGAGCATGTTTTGTGGCTTGACATCACGGTGAACGATGCCGCGCTGGTGGGCATGGTGCAAGGCTCTGGCCATTTGCTGGCAGTATGGGATGGCCTCGCGTGGTTCGAGGGCGTGGCCGCCACGCAACTGATCGCGTAACGTACCTCCTCCAACATATTGCATGACCAGGTAGGTGAGGTTGCCGATGTCGCCGAAGTCATAGACTGCGACAATGTTGGGGTGTTGCAAACTGGCGATCAATTGTGCCTCACGCTCGAAGCGTGCTTTGAATCCCTCCTGGTCTGCAATTTGTGAAAGGATGATTTTAATGGCAACGTCACGCCGCAGGCGTGCATGATAGCCTTTATAGACTCTCGCCATGCCTCCTTCACCCAATTTGGATAGAATGCGGTAAGCTCCCAACTGCTGACCGATTAAGGGATCGCTCTGCATGCGTTTTGTGTTGCTCCTCTGTCGTGCCCTGTCAAATCACATCTATGAACAGAATAATGCTAGATTAACAGTATTTCCTGGCCCTGTAAAGATGAGTGTTCCTTTTGCAGGGCAATTGCTTTGAGGTACGGCGATTTCCACTCGGATTGTCTGTTCCGGCAGCAAAGTGCTGCTAGCTGGTTTGAAGTTGACACCATTCAACCTGCTGCTGGTCGCGGACCAGTTTAAACTCAGATTAGTAGAAGTATTGGTGAGTGAGACAAAACATAGATAGAAGCCTGTGGGGTTAGGGATGCATTTCTGGTTGGCAAAGAGGGTAGTGGGTGTGACTGATAAGACAGGGGCTGCCACGACAGATAGAGTCACGCCCACGATGAAGGAGCTAGCACCGATCCTAAAGGCGACTGTTCCTGTATATATTCCGGCTGGCAGATGTGCCCTCAGGTTCGAAGCGGTAATGGCAACGCTGGCCGAGGCTCCCGCGTTCAAGGTATTACCTGTCGGGTTGGCGATCAGCCAGCTTGCTCCATCGGTCGTGTGTGCATTTGCGAACCAGACACCGAGTACACCGCAGTTAGTAATCGCTACTTTTTGTGTTGTAGGATCGCTTGCATTAGCAAAACCTGTATATTTTAGTGCGTTCGGTGTGCCCTTGACGCAGCCAGGCTGCACTATCAAAGATACAGGCAACGATTCTATCATGTTATTCGGCTGACTGGAAAAAGTGAGGATAGTCGAGTATCTTCCTGGAGCGAGATTTGACGCGAGAGCGCTAACGTTTAGCTGTGCCTGTCCTGGTGCCGAGATTTGCCCCGAAGTATAGTCAAGCTGGAGCCATGGCGCTTCATTCTGATTCCAGGAGGCTGTCCAATTTACGGTTCCTGCGCCGATTGAACAGAGCGTGACAGTTGCTGAAACTGGCTGGGTATATCCCTGGCTCACGGGACCTAATGCGAGAGAAGTTGGACTGACACAATTTAAACCTGCTGAAGTAATGGTTGCTGAAGGCGTGAGAGTTATTGTTGGAGATGGTGTAGCTGAACCTGTTTCTGTTGAAGAAGGCGATGGTGTTGTGCTCGGTGGGTAAATAGTAATATCCAGTTCAGCACTGCGATGAGTGACTGATTCTGTCGCTTTTATCGTGTGATTTCTAATAGGCCAGCTCGTACTGGCTGTGATGGTTACGTCAAAGGTCCCATCACCTCTAACGGATACAGTATTGTCTGATGAGGGAATCTGTTTTGCTGGCTGTGTACCCATATCGAGGGCTTGTTTAGAAGAGTTTGGGACATAGCTGGGATGCAGCGACGAGCTAAGACTGGTAATGTAGAGGGGTATTGTATCATCGAGGGTGAGCGTCACGCTGCTACCTGGGATGTAATGATGGCCGTGCAGTGAAAGTGTTCCTCCCTGCACAACATAAGTGCTGCCACTCAATGAAAGGCCTGGAGCAAGTACCGTGAGGCCCAGGCTGATAAAGCTGAGAATAAGTAGAATAGGTGTGGTAAGTACTGCAATTAAAATTGCTGGGCTACAGCCCCTTGGCTGAGGGTGGTTTAGGTAATGCGATTTGCTAGTAGTAGCGGGGAGATGGGGGGCCCACGATGATGCGAGTGGGTGAGGAGCCATGATAGTTGGACTCGAATGGAGTGCCTGTCCCATTGAACCTGCAGGCATGAGGTTCGCAACATCGGCAGGTGGAAGGCCCTCCACCTGTGGAGCGCCTTGAACTGTGGGAACACCATTCATCTGAGGCGTGACCTGAACCATGGGCACATCTCCGGCATATGCCTGACCTTCTGCAAGGCTCTCAAATAGTGGTATTTCGAGCAGGGCGGCATATCTTCGCCTCTCATCTTCTTCCTCCTCTTCATTCGAGGACGCGAAAGGCATATCGGTACTGGATGAATGTGGGTTAGGATGCCATTTAGGAGTGGGATTGCCTGATATACCAATAAATCTAGCTGCATCCAGATCCTGAACATTCGGCAATTGAAAAGCGCTGCTGCCAGTAAGTGCCTCGATTACGTTGCCTTGTGCTCTTCCGCACTGCCCACAGAATCTGGCATTTTCAGGTATCTCTGAACCACAAAATTCACATTTATGCATAGTTGATTGATCCTCCCTGGGGGAGTTGCTCTTGTGAGCAAAGCGATAAGCCTGAAGGTCACACTCATATCTATTGCTTTTCTATACAAGCAAACTATAGAATCTGTCAAGTTGCGAAGCTTTTAATAGCTTATTTGTCTGTGAAGGTACAGCCACATTAAACGGTGATCAAGGGTGAAAAACCATAAAAATTACGCTCAACTCATCGAACCTTCACCAGTTAATGCGGCTGTACCTCTGTGAAGAACTCTGGTCGAGAACGAAGTGAAAGAGGATATAATAACAAAAAATGTTTTGCGATTAGCCCATTTTCTATTGTTGACTTGCTCACAAGCGTCGAGAACTGGTACTATCGAAAATATCAGGATGCCATTTAATGCTCTCTTGCTGTATGAATAGGTGTAGCAGTGGAGTTGTTGACAATGGAGTCGCATGTATCACTCTTTGCACAGGGGAAAGCTCCTCTTGATGCGCAGTTTGAGAATCCGTTCCATATTGAAGATCTTGGAGTCTTTGACGATGACACTCTGTGGATCATACTGAGCAACTGTGGCTTCGGGCTGACAGTGGAGAAACTGGCACAGAGCCTGCATGGCGCTCCAGAAGGGTTGGTAGAGGGCATCGAGCGAAATTTATCGCCTTCTCAACGCTCAACCTTTAAAGCTGAGCTACGCAGATCGATACCGGAAGCCCAGGTGGAGTCAGCTCGACGTTGTGTGCTCGATGGGCTGTTTTGGGAGCTGACTTACTGGAAGACTCCCGAACTGTACGAGGAATTGACCAGCGGGGAGCAACTTCATCCAGGCATTTTCCAACAGCTTGAAGCGGACATAAGTGATAAGGTTGTACTTGATGCTGGGGCAGGAAGTGGGAGAGCCACGTTCGAGTGCGTACGTCATGGTGCCAGGAAAGTTTATGCTGTCGAGCCTTCGCCAGGCTTGTTGCGCATTCTACAGCAAAAACTGGCCAGCCAACCAAAGCCCTGCCGCATTGTGCCACGCCAGGGGCGCTTCGACAGGCTTCCGCTCGCTGATGATAGTGTGGATACGACACTCTCTTGTTCAGCATTTATGGCTGACCCGGCGCAAGGGGGCGAGCAAGGCCTGGCTGAATTTCGACGCGTGACAAGATCAGGTGGTAAAATTGTAATCATCTGGCCGCGCGTGCAGGATTACGAATGGTTAGCTGAGCATGGTTTTCAATATGTCGCTTTGCCTGTGCAAGAGGAGATGCGGGTGCGTTTCAGCTCTTTGCAAAGCGCGTTACGGTGTGCCCGGCACTTCTATGCTCGGAATAAGGATGTGATTCAGTATCTCCTGAGAAAGCGGAAGCCGGAAATTCCGGTTTCGATCTTGGGCATTAACCCGCCGAGCGATTACTGTTGGCTTAGAGTAGAGTAGCGCGTAAAATAAGATATTTTTACCTTTGGATAAGAAAGGAATATGTGCAATGACTGCAGAATTAATGCCAGGAGAACAGAAAAGTTGGGCCGAAACGCCGCCCATGAATCCGCCGCTTCGTTATGCAGTAGCCACGATTGTTGAGAGTCAGACGTGGCTTGATAAACTTGCAGCACCATTCCAGAACTGGCTTTTGAAGCTCTTTGGACAACCAGGTGAGCCCAACCGCAAAATCAAGGATATACTTAATGGGACGTGGTTTGGACATCCTTTGCACCCCGTGTTCACTGATATACCGATTGGTGCATGGAGCAGTACTTTGTTGCTTGATCTTGACTGGCTCACCAACGAGTCTGAAGGCGTTGCTCGTAGTGCAGATACTTTGCTGGTGCTTGGCATTGTAGGAGCAACTGGTTCAGCAGTTACGGGTGTGACCGATTGGAGCGACCTGGATGGCACGGATCGTCGTGTTGGATTTATGCATGGATTGCTCAATAGTGGCATACTGCTGACGAATATCGCTTCGCTGGTGCTGCGGCTCACTGGCAAGCGCCGTGCAGGTATAACACTCTCAACTATTGGCTATGTGGCGACACTTTTCTCTGCTTACTTAGGTGGTGAGCTATCCTTTGCTAAAGGAATAGGTGTGAACCATGAAGCATGGGAAGGTGGTTCAGACGATTATGTAGCTGTTATAAACGTGGGAGACCTGGCTGAGGGTAAGCTCACTCGTGTCGATGCGGCTGGCATCCCTGCGGTATTGCTAAAGCAGGGTAACTCAATTTACGCAATTGGTGCTGTGTGTACACACCTGGCGGGTCCACTGGATGAGGGAACATGTAAGGATGGGGTAGTGACGTGTCCCTGGCACGGCTCAAGCTTTCGTATGAGTGACGGCGGCGTGGTGAATGGCCCGGCAGTCTACGCTGAGCCAACATTCGCGGTACGCGTGCGCAATGGGAAAATAGAGTTGCGCCGATTGGATCATGCGTAGTATTTATTTTTTGTAACGTACCATTCAAGAGTTAGAGAACGGTACGAATGGCCTCCACCACGGCTTCAGATGCTTCAAAGGGCACGAAGTGACCAATATCAGGCAGGAACTGCACCCCAAGCAAGTGGGAAAACGTGTCACCGAGTCGATCTGCCCATGCTGGTGGCGCAATAGGATCAGCCTCGCCCCAGAGAATCATCGTCGGATGCGTGATGGGAACAGGGGGAGTGTTCCCAGAGGCTAAAGCAACTTGCCCGGAACCACCTCCTGCTCGATACCAGGCAATACTTCCTCGTGCCGCTTCAGGTTGTGCATACGTCTTGACGATCTCCTCAAACTCGTAAGGACGAAGGGCCTGCTTATTGCCAACCCAATGAGTGTAGAAATGTGAGAGATACAAGCGAACTGTTTCCTGATCGTGACCGATAATTTGATCAGCCTGGGGCAACAGGTGAAAATGCTGATACCAGCGCTCCTGCTGTGCCTCGGGCTCCAATGGGCGTGTGCCAAACCCTGGATAGACGGGAGCAGAGAGGACAAGGGAGTGAACACGCTCTGGAGCCATGTGAGCAATCATTTGCGCTACTCGTGAACCAATATCATAACCACCCAGGACGATTCTTTCAACGTTCAGTTGGTCGAGGAGTGTGAGGACGTTTTTGGCTTGAGCTTCAGGAGAGTATGCCGAATGGACGGGCCAGTCCGGTTTGGCTGAGAAGCCAAAACCGCGCAAGTCCAATGCGATCACCGACGTGAACCGAGCGAGATGAGGAAGAACACGTCGCCAATCATACCAGAAGCCAGGCCAGCCGTGCAGCAAGAGCACACGGGGAGCTCCTTGCCCCCACCTCACATAGTGCAACTCCAACCCACCTGCATCCGAGGCCGTTGCGTGCCCCCAGGCTGCATCTTGCACAGGAACATCAAACATCTGATCAGTGTTCATATCTATCTCCTTTATCAGTATGTGAAAAGTCAATCCAATCTCATCAAAAGGAAGGAGCAAACTCATGATCAGTATAACATGTTAAGAACCTCTGAACATGCTTTACACTTTTTTACATTGGCTTAAATAAGTCATCACAAAATGTAGCTATACTTCCAATGGATGGGACGTTTTGGTGTATTTGGTACGTTTGATGCACCTTGAAAACTGATATCGAACGAATCCCCAAGGAGGTTAGGACATGCTATTTCCTAAAGAATGGGTTGCAGGAGCACCATTCCAATTGTCGCCTAACGCGAATCTGATCGTGTACATTATTTGGTGGGCGATTTGTATTCTCGGACTCTTCTTCATCTGGCAGCGTGGCAGAGTTCTTGGTTTTTCGCGTTGGACGACGCAAGATATTCTCGTTCTTGCGATCATGGGTGTTCTGCTTGAGGTCTACGACAACTTGATCGGTGACCAGTTCATTACACCTATCATTAACTTGATTCCATTTGGTCATGCGTTGGCCTTGAACGATCTGCCTATATGTTCTTGCTGATGACAGGTATTCATTTTTTGTCGCCATCTATAACAAAGTAGTATCATCTCTTGGGAAATAAGAACAAATGGGCTACACTCTTCTCATGAAGTTGTCGAGTTATGCGAAACCCATTGGGATCAGTTACAACACGGCCTGGCGCCTGTGGAAACGAGGTCAGATTCCTGGCTACCAACTGCCCACCGGCACCGTGATCATCGATCCGCCAGAGCTTCGCT
>WNFE01008285.1_pt1 | contig 11300 bp, 13 predicted proteins | sample 5400451 | NCBI WGS metagenome assembly WNFE01 (sample SAMN13153344, study PRJNA577476) | soil metagenome | isolation source: 200 cm saprolite under Douglas fir tree site 2 hole 2 | place: USA:California | collected 2015-04-18
CGCACGTCGGTAAGCACTCGATGACGGAATCGACGTTCGGGCTGTAGAAGAACGCGATCGAGTACCGGTCCTTCCCCGAGTCGTTCAGCACCCCGTGCGGCGTCGACAGGAAGCGGTCGTTCGACCACCGCTTCATGATGTTGCCGAGATTCACCAGAAAGGTCCCCGCAATCACCGGGGGCGCCATCCACTCGCCGCTCGGCAGACGGACGGCAAGGCCCGGAACGTCCTCTCGCGCGAGCATCGTGATGAACGAGTTGTCCGTGTGGGGCCCTTGCCCGAACTGCTCCGCGTCGTGCGTCTCCTGGGGCGGGTAGTGCAGGAAGCGGAGATTGATGTGCGCCTCGTTCCGGAAGAACTGGCCGAAGTGGTCCGCGGGCATCGCGAGGGAACGCGCGAGGACCGGGAGCAGGCGCTCGCCGAGTCCCTCCAGGGTCTTGAAGTACGCCACCATCGCCGCCCGCATTCGCTCGTGGCCCTCGGGCCACTGATTCTTGCCGCGCAGGGGCGTGCCGGCGACGACGTCCGGGTGATCGGCGCTCCGGTCGTGGCTGATGAAGAAGCTCTCGTTGAAATTCGGCCGGGTCGCCTTGTGGACGGTCGAGTGTCGCTGCATGCTCTCGTTCACGGCGAGGTATCCGATATTGTTCTCGTTGATCTTGAGCCGGAGATTCGAGTCGAGCGGTATCGCGTGAAACTCGCGGGATGCCGCGAAGGCCGCGTCGATCAGCGTTTGCGGCACCCCGTGGCCGGCCAGGTAGAAGAAGCCGACCGTCTCGCAGGCGCGCCGCACGTCGCGCGCCGCGCCCTCGAGCGCCCCGGGCTCCGCGCGGAACGCAGGACCGACGTCGATCAAGGGGATCGCCTGGGTCGCCTCGTCGACGTCCTTGACCGCCAGAGCCTTGAAGATGCTCATGTCAGTGCCTCCAGTTCGCTCGCCCACTCTTTGAGATCCTAACGCCGCCCCGGGGTGGGGGCCAGGAGGTTTTGGCGCCGGCGGCGCCGTTTGACAGCGGCGGGAGCCAGTCACTAGGGTAGTTACGGGAATCGGGCCTGGGAGGGGTGGCGACATGAGAGCAATTCCAACGACGTCGCGTCGCGGGTTTTTCAGACTGGTCGCCGTGATGTCGACGGCGCTGGCGGGGATCTGGACGGCGGTCACGGCGCAGGCGCAGCCACTCCGGCCGACGCCGAGTTGTCCCGACGCTCCGCAGCCGACGCCCCGGCAGACCGAGGGCCCCTACTTCAAGCCGGACTCGCCGAGGCGGGAGTCGCTTCTGGAGCCTGGGATCAGTGGAGTGAGGATCGTCGTGGCCGGCGTGGTCCTGTCCACGAGCTGCCAGCCGGTCCCGCGCGCGCTGATCGACGTCTGGCACGCTGACAGCAACGGAGCGTACGACAACGCCGGCTACCGACTGCGCGGCCACCAATTCACCGACGATCAGGGACGCTATCGTCTCGAGACGATCGTGCCGGGGAACTACGTCGGCCGGACACGCCACTTTCACGTGAGGATGCAGGCCCCGAACCGTCCGGTGCTCACGACCCAGCTGTACTTTCCGGGCGAAGCGGGGAACGGACGGGATCCCATCTTCAATCGCGACCTAGTGATGCGGGTGCAGGACGCCGCCGACGGAAAGATGGCGACGTTCGACTTCGTCCTTCGATCCTGAATCGATGACACCGGTGCGGGTCGCGGCAGTGGGCGTCGGGGGGTGGGGGCGCGTGTTGGCCGACGCGGCCCGGCAGGGGACGGGTCTCGCCATCGTGGCCTGCACAAGCCGCTCGACCGACACCCGAGCGGCCTTTGCCAAGGCCCACAGCTGCCGGGCCCTACCGAGCTTCGAGGCGGTCCTGGCCGACCCGGATGTGGACGGCGTGCTGATCACCACGCCCCACTCGCTCCACGCCGAGCAGGTGGTGGCGGCCGCCAGGGCCGGCAAGCACGTCTTCGTCGACAAGCCGTTCACCCTGACCGTCGCCGACGCACAGCGGGCGACGGAGGCGTGCCGCCGGGCTCGGGTCGTCCTCGCCGTTGGCCACCAGCGGCGCCGGCAGCCCGCGAGCCGCGCCCTCAAGCGCCTCCTGGACGAGGGAGCGATGGGCCGCACCGCTCAGATCGAGGGCAACTTCTCGGCGAACATCGGTTTCGCGCTCACGCCGGACATGTGGCGCGCGGTCCGCGCCGAGACACCGGGCGGCCCGATGACCAACCTCGGCATTCACCATGTCGACACCTACCGGTATTTCCTCGGCCCCATCGCTCGCGTGACCGCTTTCGTGCGCCGCGTGGCGCTCACGGGCGTGGAGATCGACGACGCGACCTCCATCCTCTTCGAATTCGCCTCGGGCAGCCTGGGCTACCTCGGGACCTCGTGGGTGCACGCGAACCGCACAGCGGTCATCACGGTGCACGGGACCGAGGCGCAGGCGTGGAGCGAGGCGGATGGCACACGGCTTTTTCTCGCGCGTCGCGGGCAGTCCGAGCGAACCGCGGTGCCCCTGACGGCGGTGGACCCGGTGGTCGATGAGCTCGCCGAGTTCGCGCGGTGCGTGAGAGACGGGACGACGCCGGAGGTCGGCGGCGAGGAGGCGACGGCAAACATCGCCGTGCTCGAAGCAATCGTCGAATCTTCGAAGACCGGACACGCGGTGCGCGTCGACGGCGCCGGCCAGGAGGCCCCTCGTCCATGACCGATTTCACGAGCGAGGTTCGCGACGGGATGCGCATCGACTGGGACGTCCCGATCCGCATGGACGATGGCCTCGTCCTTCGCGCCGACGTCTATCGGCCTCTCCAGGCGGGCAAGTACCCGGTCATCCTGACCTACGGCCCGTACGGCAAATGGCTCCACTTCGAAGACCTCTACACGGATCAGTGGCAGCGCATGGCGGCCGAGCACCCGGACGTCCCAGGGGGCTCGACGAACAAGTACCAGAACTGGGAAGTGGTCGATCCCGAGAAGTGGGTGCCGGACGGCTACGTCTGCGTCCGGGTGGACTCGCGCGGCGCCGGCCGGTCGCCCGGTCAGCTCGACATCTGGTCGGCCCGGGAGGCGAAGGATCTCTACCACTGCATCGAGTGGGCGGCCGGGCAGCCGTGGAGCACCGGCAAGATCGGGCTGAACGGCATCTCGTACTATGCGATGAACCAGTGGCAGGTGGCGGCGCTGCAGCCGCCCCACCTCGCGGCCATCTGCATCTGGGAGGGCGCGGCCGACTATTACCGTGACCTCAGCCACCACGGGGGCATCCTCTGCACGTTCGGCAAGGCGTGGTTCCCCTCGCAGGTCGTCCGGGTCCAGCACGGACGTGGGACCCGAGGATTTCGCAGCCGGATGAACGGAGACTGGGTGTCGGGGCCGCCGAGCCTGACCGAGGAGGAGCTCGGTGGGAACCGGCGCGACTTCTTCGAGGATTGCTGGCAGAACCCGCTCGCCAGCGACGCGTACTGGCGCTCACGCATGCCCGACTGGTCGCAGATCAAGATTCCGCTCTTTTCCGCGGCCAACTGGGGCGGGCAGGGGTTGCATCCCCGGGGCAACTTCGAGGGGTTCGTGCGCTCGGCGTCGAAGCAGAAGTGGCTCGAGGTCCACGGCATCGAGCACTGGACGCACTTCTACACCGACTACGGCGTAAACCTCCAGAAGAAGTTCTTCGGCCACTTCTTGAAGGGCGAGGACACGGGATGGAAAAGGCAGCCGCGGGTCGTGCTTCAGGTGCGCCATCCCGGTGAGACGTTTGTCGAGCGGCACGAGAAGGAATGGCCGCTCGCCCGCACGCGGTGGACCAAGTTCTATCTGAGCTCGGCCGACCAGAGCCTGGCCCGCGCGCCCGTGGGCCGGCGAGGCAGCGTGACCTACGATGGCCTGGGCGACGGCGTCACTTTTCTCACGCCGCCCTTGCCGAGGGCGACCGAGCTCACCGGCCCCATTGCGGCGAAGCTCTACGTCTCATCCCAGACGACGGACGCCGACCTCTTCCTCGTGGTTCGCGTGCTGACGCCGAACATGAAAGAAGTCGTGTTCCAGGGCGCGCTCGATCCGCACACGCCGATCGCTCAGGGGTGGCTCCGGGCTTCACATCGGAAGCTCGATCCGAAGCTCACGCTGCCCTATCGCCCGTACCATACCCACGACGGGAAGCAACCGCTCACGCCGGGCAAAGTGTACGAGCTGGACGTGGAGATCTGGCCGACGTGCATCGTGGTGCCCGCAGGCTATCGGATCGGGCTCACGGTGCGCGGTCGCGACTACGAGTATCCCGGCGGCCCCTCGACCGGGCTCGGGACGCTCGGCGCGGTCTTCACCGGCGTCGGCCCCTTCCAGCACAACGATCCGCGCGACCGGCCGCCCGGGGTCTTCGGCAAGAAGGTCACGATCCACTGCGGTCCGGGTCGGCCCTCACACGTCCTGCTCCCGATCATTCCGCCCGCCCGGTAGCGCGCTTCCTTCAGCCCTGCATCGCGCGCCAGATCTTCTCGGCTGCGAGCGGCATGTCCACGTGGCGGATGCCGAACGGCGTCAGTGCGTCCACGACCGCGTTCACGATCGCCGGAGGCGCCACGCAGGCGCTGCCCTCGCCGACGCCTTTGACCCCCAGCGGGTTGAGGGGCGACGGCGTCACGGTCCGATCCACCACCAGCTCGGGCATGTCGTCGGCACGCGGAATCGCGTATTCCATGAACGTTCCCGTGAGCAGCTGACCGTCCTCGCCGTAGGCGATGCGCTCCTGCAGCGCCTGGCCGAGCCCCTGCGCGAAGCCGCCCACGATCTGTCCGTCGATGAGGAGCGGGTTGATCGCGTTGCCGCAGTCGTCTACTGCGACGAAACGCTCGAGCCGCACCTGGCCCGTGTCGCGGTCGACACGAACCACGGCCAGGCCGGCCCCGAAGCTCCACGACGGCTGATCCTGGCGGAAGAACACGGTCGCTTCGAGCCCGGGCGTCTCCTGCGGGGGCAGTCCCATCCCGCGATGCGCGAATTCGCCGACCCGATCCCACCCGACGATCTTTTCGGGCACTCCTTTGACCTGAAACCCGCCGCGCGCGAGCTGGAGATCCTCCGGACTGGCCTCCAGAAGCCTGGCGGCGAGCCGCCGTCCCTTCTCCCTGATCTCCACTGCGGCCTGGGCGAGCGCGTTTCCGCCGAGACCGGCGCTGCGGCTGCCGAACGTGCCGATCGCCTGCGGCGCGCCCAGGGTGTCGCCGTGGCGGACGATCACGTCGTCGTACGCGACGCCGAGATGGTCGGCGACGATCTGGGCGAAGGTCGTCTCGTGCCCCTGGCCGTGCGGGCTCGATCCGGTGACGGCGGTGACCTTGCCGCTCCGTTCTACCCGGACAACTCCGCTCTCCCAGCCCAGGACATTGGTGGATTCGACGTACGCCGCGACACCGATCCCCATGATCTCGCCACGCGTGCGCGCCTCGGCCTGCGCTCGGCGTAGACCTTGATAGTCCGCGAGCTCCACCACGCGGTCGAGCGCTCTCGCGTAGTTCCCGGAGTCGTAGGCGACGCCGAACGGCGTGCGGTGGGGGAACGCCTCGGCCGGGATGAAGTTCCGCCGGCGAATCTCGACGGGGTCGAGGTGGGTAGCCCGAGCCGCCTCGTCCATGAGGCGCTCGATGAGGTAGACGCCGACGGGCCGTCCCGATCCCCGGTAGGGCCCGGTCGGCGCGGTGTTCGTGTAGACGCCGATGCTCAGAAGCTCCGCGTTCTGGATCCGATAGGGACCGAAGATATGAGTCGAGGCGGACATCGGGGGCACGAGGGACAGCCCGAGCAGATGGGCACCGAGATCGAAGACCGCCTTCGCTCTGAGACCAATCAGCTCTCCGTCGGCGGTCAGGGCGCCTTCGGCTTCCGACACGGCGGCGCGCGCCTGAATGGTGGTGAGCAGGTCCTCGGTGCGGGTCGAGATCCATCTGATGGGGCGACCGAGCTGACGCGCGAGCGTGGCCGCGACGATTTCTTCGCGGTAGAGCGGCCCCTTCACCCCGAAGCCCCCTCCGACATCCGGCGCGATGACGCGGAGCTTGTGCTCGGGAAAGCCGGTGACCGCCGCGAGATCGGCGCGGGACAGAAAGGGGTTCTGGGTGGTCAACCACAGGGTCAGCTCGTCGCTCCCGGGGTCGTACCGCGCGAGCACGCCGCGCGGCTCCATCGGGGCTCCGGCCAGCCGGTTGTGGTCGAGGCGCACCTTCACGATATGGGCGGCCCTCGAGAACGCTCCGTCGACGTCGCCGCCCTTGAGCGGCCAGCTGAAGGCCTGATTGGTCCCGAGCTCAGCATGGGCAAGGGCAGCCCCGGGCTCGAGGCCGCGTTCGGGGTCGGCGACCGCCGGAAGCGGCTCGTACTCGACCTCGATCAGCTCGGCGGCATCGCGAGCCAGCGACGGGCTCTCGGCGACGACCGCCGCGACCGGAACGCCGGTCGAGTCGACGACGGCTTCAGCCAGGTACGGACACTGGACCTGCTTGAGTCCCGGCAGCATCGCCATGAAGGGGAGTGGTCGCAACGGCCCGAGATCCCTGGCCGTCACGACCCGAACCACGCCGGGGGCTCTGCGAGCCGCGTCCATCCGGAGCGCGGTCACGCGGGCGTGGGCATGCGGACTCCGAAGAAACGCGAGGTGCGCGAGCCCCGGCAGCTTGATGTCCTCGACGTATTGCCCCCGACCCGTGATGAGCTTCGGATCCTCCGTCCGCTTCAGCGGCCGGCCGACGTACGGCTCGCGATCGATCTCGCTCATCGGCCTCACCCGGCCATCGTGTGGCTCAGCTCGCCGACGCCCTCGATCCACAGCTTCACCGTGTCCCCGGCCTTCAGGAACATGCGCCGCGGCATTCCCACGCCCGCCGGGGTTCCCGTCAGGACGAGATCGCCCGGGTGCAGCGTCACGCGGGAGGACAGCATGGCGACCTGCTCGGCGGTGGTGAAGATCATCTTCCCCGTATTGGAGTCCTGCATCAGCTTGTCGTTCACCCACAGCTTCAGCGCGAGGTTCTGAGGGTAGGGGATATCGCTGGCCGGCACGATCCACGGGCCGAGCGGACAGGCGCCGTCGAAGCACTTCTGGCTGAGCCAGTCGTAGTGGAAAGGCGAGGTCGCGGGATTCTTGTCGCGTCTCATGACGTCCCGCGCGGAGAGATCGTTGGCGATGGTGTAGCCGGCGACATAGTCGAGCGCTTTCTCCACCGGCACGTCCCGCGCCGCCTTGCCGATCACCGCGGCGAGCTCGACCTCCCAGTCCACCATCTGCGAATAGACCGGTATCTTGACCCGGGCGCCAGGTCCCACCACCGAGCTTCTCGAGGTCTTGACGAAGTGCCAGGGTTTCTCGCCCAGCTCCTTCATGGTCGGCCCGGGCGCCTGACCCTGGGCACGCTCCATCTCGGCCATGTGATCGGTGTAGTTGGCGCCGGCGCAGTAGATGTTGCCGGGATAGAGCACCGGGGCCAGCAACCGAGCGCGCTTGAGCGGCATGCCCTTGACGCGCCCCTTGCCGGACTCGATTCGCTTCGCGGCCTGGGCGAGGAGCCGTTTGGCCCGGCTCCAGTCATCGAGCACACCGAGGACGCTCGAATGGGCGGAGAGGCCTGTGACCTTCGCCGCGTCGTACACCGTATCGCCGACGAGCACCCCGGCGCGCGCGGCTTGACCCGCCTGATAACTCAGTAGCTTATAGGGCATGGCTTAGGTCCCTCCTTGAAGCGGGAGAATCCCGCTGAGGGAAAGTGGTGTGGCCAGGACCTTGCCGAGGGTCCGACGATACCATAGCCTGTCGCACGCGACCGACCACTCGAACGGGGGACCCCATGAAGCAGCTGACCGCCAACGTCTTCGTCGAGACCGAGCTCCGCGGATGCAATCACGGGATCGTCACAACGTCCGACGGAATCGTGATGATCGACAGCCCGCACAAGCCCAGTGACGCCCTCAGACTCAAAGCGGACGTCGAACGCCGCGGACGGCTCCGCTACATCCTGAACACCGGGCGTGCGAACACGGATCCTGGCCACTGATATGGCCGCGCACGTCGCCCGAATAGCGTCGTTCGGGCCGGAGGAGCCGAAGCTGCTGGAGGGCTATCGGCCCAACGCCCCGGTGATCACGTTTCAGAGCGAGATGAGGCTCCACGTGGGCAACCACACCTTCCGCTTGGTCCACATGCCCGGCCACACGGCCTACCAGGCCGCCGTGATCGTGGAGGAAGAAGGTGTCGTCTTCACCAGCGACAACATCTTTTGTAAGGTGCACACCTGGCTCCAGGAGGCGGATCCTGACCTCTGGCTCGGGGCCCTGGAATCGTTGCGAGGTCTACGAGAGGACACGTTCGTCCCGGGTCACGGCCCCGTGTGCGACAAGCAGTATCTGAACGAGCAGGGCACGTTCATCCGTGAGTGGGTCGATTACGTGCGCGGCGGCGTCGGGCGGGGGATGACCAAGGAGCAGTGCGTGGCCGACCTCACGGCGATGACGGACCGGTATCCGATGGACGTGGGCCAGGACGGCATGGCGCCGGGCGTGATGAAGATGAACGTCGCCAACCTCTACGACTTCGTGACGGGTGCGGGCATCCACCAACGCGGCTGACTGACGTTGGGGACTCTCAGCCGAGTAAGGTTAGGCCGGTCTTTCACCGAGCGCTGGCAATGCGCCGGCCGATTGCGCGCGATGGCTGGTGGAACTAAAGTCCCCGGTCGGCGCCGCTGACTACGATGAGACACTCGCGATCCTGGGAGCGCGTCATAGAGGCGCTGAGACAATGAGCACGCGACTCACGATCCTCCGTCGTGGCGACGGAGCCTTTGCACGTTGCGACTGCTGCGGTGAGCCTACCCGGGAGGTAGAAGCTGCCGTGCGGATTCTTTGCTCAGGTTGCGGCCGGTATCTCTGCGAGGCCTGCTCGCGCCAGTGTCGCCATGCCGCGCAGGACCACCGCCACGTGGGGATCCAATGACGCCGGCTTCGTTCAACTGACTTCTGCTGCCGTGACCGATCACCGGCTCGCCAACCTCCGCGCCACCGTCGGCTTCCTCCAGCTCCCGCCGCGTGCGCCCGCGCTGCCGTTGTCCCGGCGCTCTATGCCATAATTCGGCCCGAAAAGGAATGCGCTCAAGAGCCGAGATTGAGGCGGCCGAGCGTGAAAGGACATCACCATGACCGTCACTTCCGAGGAACTGGTGATCCTGGTCAGGGTGCTCACCGCTGTTGTCGTCGGCGCATTGATCGGGTTCGAGCGCACCTTCCACGGACGTCCAGCGGGATTCCGCGCCCACGCGCTTGTCTGCATCGCGTCGTCCTTGCTGATGCTGGTGACCGTCTATCAGAACCAATGGATGACAATCGTTCCGCTCGATGCCATCCGTACCGACCCCACGCGAATGGCCCAAGGCATCATGACTGGAATTGGCTTTCTCGGTGCCGGTGTGATCTTTAAGGAGGGGCTGACTGTTCGCGGTCTCACGACTGCGGCATCCATCTGGGTAACGGCGGCCATCGGCATTCTGCTCGGGACGCTGAGGTGCCGCGCTGGCTGCAGGCCAGCTTCAACGCTCGGGACATCTCCTATCAACCGATTGTGCTCACCAGTCATCCGCCGAAGCGGCGCCTGTCGTTCGCTCTCGACGATACTCGCTACGTCGCGGTGATCACGCTCACCAACGTCAAAGGCACGGTCGTTCCCTTGAAGTAACGACCGGTAACAACGCCCGCAGCCCCCCTTGTGACCCTTGCGGTATCTGTCGCTTCTCGGCTGGCGGACGTGACGCTGCATACGCGCTGGGGCGAGGAGGCGTGGCCGCAGGTGAAGGCCGAGTTCAAGAAGGCGCTCGCGCTGAGGAGTCAGATCCGGCGAGCGGGGTGGTTCAACTAGGCGCCGACACCGTACGCCCGCAGCACAGATTGCTGCGCGAGCGGCCGGTGCTCGGCGGTAGCTCGCGGTACAATAGGTAGGTGCTCGAGATCGCGCTAACGATCGGTGGGCTTCTTCTTTCGGTGCTGACCTACTTCGCGGGCGTGAGGCACGGCAAGAGGTATCGAGAGGAGGACCGAGCTGCTGCGTCTGAACACGACGCAGATCACCGGATCGACAGAGTCGTCCAACGATACGCGCTTCGCGTCCGCATCAACCAGACCGGCGCGCTGCACGGCCTGCTCGTAGCAGGTGTCAAGAACCTTCGGTCATCTGACGAGATCCGGTTGGCGCGGGAGCGGGCCACCGCGCAGACCGGCAACGACCCTCTTCGCCAGTACTCGCTGGATGGCGTGGACCTGAAGGAGTTCGTCGACGCGTGCGACTTCGATAACGTGTCCATCAGGAACGAGCGGGAACTGCTCGCAAGGTACGGCAAGCGCCCAGATGCCTAGATCTCGTCCAGAGAAGAAGAGCCCGGCGTCAGCGCCGGCCGAGCGCCGCGTCCTCCCGATGGAGCTTCAGATCGGCGACCGGCTCGTCGACGAGACCGGGGAATGGGAGGTCATCGGCCGACCATACACAACGGCCGGCGGCAAAACCGCGCACGTTCGCGTTCAGAGGGTCGGCCAGCCTGACGTCACCGATCTGCGGACGTGGGGCGCGCACGAGCGCATCGCCGTGAGGCGTGCGACCGCCGAGGAGGGCGAGTGATGATGCGACTCGGACGAAGGGCCGCGCTGCTCGTCGCGTTCTGCGCGCTCGCCGGCTGCGCAACCGCGAATACTCCGGAACAGGAGCGCACATGGGCTGCCTATGAGGCCTGCAAGGCCGAGGGCCGTGTCACTCATGTCTATATCTATCGGGTTGAGCCTAATGGCCTGGCGAGGTGGAGAGCCTCCGATACCGCATACGGGTTTCAGGAAGCTCAGGCGTGTATGAAAGAGCAGCTCGCCAAGCTTAGAAGGCCATGACGATCCTGGGCGACACGGACGCCCGCCTCCGGCACCCCTGGCTCCGCATCAACCGCGTCCTGCGCGCGATGCTGCACGAGCGCTGGAGCCCGGAGGCGTGGCAGCACGTCCGCGTCGAGTTCAAGAAGGCGATCGCACTCCGGAGTCAGATTCGGCGCGCGGGGTGGTTCAACTGACCGTCACCGACGCGCCGACCGAACGACCCCAGTTTCAGCCGGCGGCGCGAGCGCGGCGCTTCTTCTGCTTCTTCTTGAAGGCGGCGCGCCTGCGCGCGGTCTTCCTCCTGCGCTTCTTCTCGCGCATGGCAGTCTCCTCGCGGTTGAAAGAGTTGGGGTAGTGCTCGGTGACGTCCGTCGATCATAGACCGCCCGTGACAAGGCGCACAACCGCCGCGATCGGCACCGACGC
>WNFE01004648.1_pt1 | contig 11297 bp, 11 predicted proteins | sample 5400451 | NCBI WGS metagenome assembly WNFE01 (sample SAMN13153344, study PRJNA577476) | soil metagenome | isolation source: 200 cm saprolite under Douglas fir tree site 2 hole 2 | place: USA:California | collected 2015-04-18
CGGTAACAACTTCAGTTTCGTGAGATTTGACGATTTGAGGTCCCCAGCCTTGTCGTCACTCTTTGCCGAGGCTGACAGTATTTTCAGATCGGATCCCGAAAACCCCGTTCGGTACATGCAGGGCATGTAAAATCAATCTCCCTGCCTGCGGGTCTGCCTATGGCACGAAACGGACCTTACGGGTCGAACCGACGATGTCCGTTCATCTGCTGCGGCGACCAACTTCTGAAAATTGACCCCGAAGGAGAACGTCCGTTTTCTAATCAAATCTTCCCGGAGCCTTGTTCCAACGTTAGGTCCGTCGAGGCATGATGCGGCGTGCGGTTTATGATTGAGGGGCATGAGGCCGGTGACCGCTTCTCGCTTGTGGAAGCGGGGCCGCAGGCGTTGCGTGAGCTTTGCGGTCGCTATGGTCTTGAGATGGATCTCAGCAGTATCCCGCTCTTGATAGAGCGTTTCGGAGTAAGGCTCTCTTCAATTTTTCAAAATCGAAAATCCGCCTGATCCTAAAACCATTGTGGCAATCGCTGTTGCAAGCATTTTGTCGTCGAAGGAGCAACTGGCCCGCGCGGTCGAAGAGCTTTCAAAGCATCTCGATGCCGTCGGCCACACAATCGATGCACTTGGCGACACCGACCCCCAAACCCGGGTCATGCATGCGGCGAAACTGAATCGCAAAAGATTGACGAAGGCAATGCTCGAACTCTCCCAAGCGGCCGAAAAATTGTCGGCTATACAACAAGAACTGGCCGAAGCGGTTGCTCGTCGTATTGGCCAGACTGTAAATCAGGATCCGCTGGAAACGGTTACGGACGGACAGCAAAAGACCTGAGCTCGTTTCGATATCGGTTGTTAAATTTCGGGCGACCCATTCCGAAATTGGCACCCTTCATGCCGACTGCGTTCAGCAATTTCCGCTTTCAGGGGTAACTCGGAAGACATTTTCTCAATCTGAGTTCTTCCGGGTTTGACCACCCTTAGCGGACTTGGGGCATGACCATCGTTGCCCGATTTCGACTCGCTGGCCGGCCGCAAAGTGCTAGTCTTGGCCATTGAACAAGGCGTGGCACTGGAGGCTCGGTGTACGGCTAAATTCTGCGGTCCGTCTTGCTTCTCGGCGGCAGCTTGGCCGTTCGCCGGGCGGGCGCAACAGAACAGTACCTTTTTCGGCGGTCTTCCAACAAGAACAACGCTGAAGGAGACGAGACATGAGCCGCCATCCTGATTTCGTGCCTCAAGGTGTGATTCCGGCGGTGCTGCTACCGTTCCACGAGGATCTGTCGATCGACGAGCCGAGCTTCCGAGCTCACTTGCGCGATGTCGGGGCGGTGCAGGGACTGTCTGCGATCACGATCAACGCTCACTCTACTGAGGTCGCCTCGTGCACCCAGGACGAGCAGCTTCGCGTCATGGAGATCACCGGCCAGGAAGTCGGCGACGCGTTGCCGATCATCCACGGTGTCTGGGCGGACGGCAGCCTGGAGGCGGCGCGGATCGCTCGGCAGGCTCAGGTCGGCGGGGCTTCGGCGCTGCTAGTGTTCCCGCCGGCTCCCTTCACACTCGGCCAGTCGGCCGAGATGGTGCTGGCCCATTTCAAGACCATCGGCGATGCGACCGATCTGCCACTGATCGTTTTTCAATATCCTTTGGCCACAGGGCAGGGCTATCCGGCGGCGACGCTGGAGCGGCTGTTCGACGAAGTGCCGACCATCCGCGCAATCAAGGACTGGACGCCACTGGTGCCGCAGCATGAGAGTCAGATTCGCGCGTTGCAGGGGCGCGAGCGCCCCATCAACGTGCTGTCCACCAACAGCGCGTGGCTTTTGAGTTCGCTGGTGCTCGGCTGCAATGGCCTGCTTTCCGGCAGCGGCAGCGTCATCGTTGACCTTCAAGCTAGGCTCTATCGCGCCGTGAAGGTCAACGATCTCGCGGAAGCCCGCCGGCTGAATGACCGGATTTATCCGATGGCGCGTGTGTTCTACGCCGATCCCTTCGTCGATATGCACAACCGCATGAAGGAAGCGCTGGTGCTGCTTGGCAAACTGCCGCGCGCTGTGGTGCGTCCGCCGTTGGTCAAGATCACCGACGCGGAAATTGTGCGGATCCGGGACGGACTGATGGAGGCAGAGCTACTCGGCACCCGAACGGCGCTGGGGCGCGACGCCGCATAGCGACTTACACCCAACATTCCGTTGTCCCGGTCAAGACGGTCAAGTAGCATCCATCCGCTTCACTACGCCAACAACGGGTCTCTACAATTTGACTCGTCGTTTAGTGGGCGAGACTATGTCGGAACAACTGACACATTGGTGATCTACGGATCTTGATCTTGAATCTAATGGACGAGGACAACCCGATCGACGAGATTTCACGGATCGAAGCGCGGCTCGAGGAGCTTGCCGAGGTCTCCGAGCGATGCCGAAAGATTATTCTGGTTTCCAAGGCGGCAATTGCCAGCGGCGTCGCATTGCTGCTCGTTATGATGCTCGGCCTATTCGGATCCAATCAGGTCGCCGCCATCGGATCGATTGCCGTGGTGCTAGGCGGAATCGTGTCGCTCGGATCGAACGTCAGTACGTTGCGACAGACGATGGCCGCCATGAGCGCCGCCGAGGTGCTCCGTTCGGATCTGATTAGCAGGATCGACCTCCGAGTGGTTGGTGACAGGACCATGAAACTGATTTGACGTGCTTGCTCGTGCAGGCACGCGCGGCCAAAGCCGAAGGTATGTTCGCCGGAGAAGATCGGGCCGGCCGACGCTATGCAGCGACGAAGAACTCGGTTTGCGTCATCTCGGCGGGGCTACGGCCGATTTCTGCTTTCGAGGTAAGAGCGGAGGTGGGCACTACGCCCGCCGCTGTCTGTTGATAGCCCAGAACGGACGTTGCCGGTAAGCACGAGGCCAATTTACTGATCTTTGTCCTCCGAACACTCGGTGAACTTAGGTCCAACCCCGTCCCCGCTGCCGGCGTCATACCCTTCCCCAGACGAGTCGTCCTGTGATGGACCGTCTCGGAATAATAACCTTCCAAAGGTGCCTGACCGCCATCAGTGAGGACGAGCCATCGGCCAGTCCCGATACCAAAATCGATCAGGGAATATATCGCCGCGCGCGAACTGCATCTGGCTTGATGACCATCTCAAGAGGCGCTCGGCCTCGCTGTCCCAGCAAAGATGTTTGCCCTGGCAGACGATGTGATTGAACGAAGCGGCCACTTCCGGTTTTGGCACAAGCCGGCCGTTTGAGGTCGGGCAGAGCACGACCGCTCTGCCCGGGTATTTTAGACATCAACTTGTTCCGCTATGGCCAAGGCGTCATCCACTTCGATGCCGAGATATCTGACCGTGCTTTCGATCTTTGTATGTCCGAGAAGAAGCTGAACGGCCCTGAGATTGCCAGTCCGCCTGTAGATCAGGGTAGCTTTTGTGCGTCGTAGTGAATGCGTCCCGAACAGCCTTGGGTCAAGTCCAACGCTGCCGATCCACTCGGACACGAGCCGTGCATATTGGCGTGTTGTCATGTTGCGGTTAGGACCACGACGGCCCGTGAACAAGAACTCACCTGGCCTCTTGTTGGCGGCCTTTAGATAGTCATCGACCGCCTGGCGGGTCTGCTCGCTCAATTCAAATCTGACTGGCCGCCCGGTTTTCTTTTGCTGGACCATTGCGCGATCCGCCGTGTACCCGCCGGCGGCGACATCCTCGACCCGGATGGCGACGACATCACAGCCGCGAAGCTTGCTGTCGATTGCCAGATTGAACCTGGCGAGGTCGCTAGTGCGGCCTTCAATCTGGGCCAAAGAGGACTTCGCTCACGGCTTACTGGCGAATGCATTGTAGCGATTGACCCAACTCGGACTTGACAGGCTTCCTTACGCATCTGCGCGGTCGATCTCAAAAATTTGTATCCGCCGATGTAAGCCGGTTCACATCGACGCCGCACGTTTGGTCCCACCGTCAACTGGGGCACTTCAACGTGGGAGAGAAAAAATGCGTACCCTCTTTCTTGCCCTCGCGACGTCTGCGACCATCTTCGCAGCTAGCGTAGCCCCGGTCGTAGCTAGCGAGTACCGGTATTGCCTGCAAGGCGACGACTATGCTAGCGCGGGCGATTGTGGATTCACTAGCTACCAGCAATGTCAGGCTACCGCATCGGGCCGCACGGCCTACTGCGGGGTCAATCCTTATCTCGCGAACGCCGCCGTCCTGACAATTCCTGCCAGGCCGCGTCGTCGGTGACGCCGCGTGCGTCACGAGCAAATCAGATGGCTTGGTCCGGAGATAAACTTCCGCCGAGGCATTAGCTATGCCGGCGGTCTGGTCGCAATTGGAGTGATCTATTTCGCCCTGGCAAAAGGCGGCCTTGCTCTCGCCTCTATTCATCCCAGTGCAACGCCAATTTGGCCACCGACGGGTGTCGCGCTGGCGGCGGTGCTGTTGTGGGGATATCGGACTTGGCCCGCAATTTTCACGGCGGCGGTGATCGTCAATGCGACGACCGCCGGCTCGGTTGCCACCGCAATTGCGATTGCGACCGGTAACTCTCTTGAAGCGGTTGTTGGCGCTTACCTGATCAATCGATGGTCGAGCGGATGTAATACGTTTTCGACGCCAAATTCTGTCGCGAAGTTTGCTCTGATTTGCTTCGTGATCGCCACACCGATCAGCGCCAGCATTGGACTGACCAGCCTGGCAACCGCCGGGTACATCGAACGGACGAATTTCGCGAACGCCTGGGTCACATGGTGGCTGGGAGATGTGACCGGCGCGCTGGTCATTGCCCCCGTTATCGTGCTTTGGGCATCAAGCCACTACCATGCTTTCAACCGCAATGAATTTTTGGAGACGGTCGGCGTCCTCGCAACAGCGGCGGCTGTTGGACTCATTGCTTTCAGCCCCCTGATCGAGCAAACGCCGAGTCGAGATCCACTGGGTTTTCTTGCGATCCTGCCAATGTTGTGGGCGGCGCTGCGCCGCGGTCCACGTGACACCGCAACGGTTGCGCTGGTGCTTGCGGGCATCACGATTTGGGGGACGCTCACGGGCGGCGGCCCCTTCACCACCGCGGATCTCAACGTTTCATTCCTGCTGGTGTTGATGTTCTTGATCAGTATTACCGTTCCAAGCTTGTTATTGAGCGCCGACGTCGATGTGCGCAAGAAAGCGGAGGAAAGTCTGCGCCGCGCGCAGATCGACCTCGAACGGAAGGTCGCAGAGCGTACGCAAGAGTTGGAGCTCGCCAATGCAGCAAAATCGCGCTTTCTTGCGATGGCAAGCCATGATTTGCGGCAGCCATTACATGCACTAGGCCTGTTCGTTGCACAGCTGCGCACGCCGCTCAAATCGGGGGAAAGGACAAAGACGATCGAGCGGGTCGATGCAACGCGCAAAGAAATGGATGAAATGTTCAATTCGCTCCTGGATATTTCCAGGCTCGATGCTGGGATCCTTACACCCAAAATTACCGAATTCCCGATCGCGCGCCTGTTGCAAAAAATTGAGACGAGGTTTGATCAGGCAACGCGAGAAAAAGGCTTGCGTCTACGCGTTAGGCGAAGTGACGCTTGGGTGCGGAGCGACGCCATGCTGCTCGAACGCATACTGCTCAATCTGGTATCCAATGCTGTGCGCTATACATTGCGGGGCGGGATCATCGTCGGATGTCGTCGGCGCGGTGAAATGTTGCGTATCGAAGTATGGGATAGCGGTCCCGGCATTCCTGAGGATCAGAAGCAGAATATCTTTGGCGAGTTTTTTCAACTTCCTGCCCCAGAACGGAACCGGTACGGCGGCCTGGGGCTCGGCCTGGCTATTGTCGACAGGCTTCGTCTACTTCTCAACCATCAAATCGACTTAGCTTCGACTGTGGGCCGAGGTTCGCGATTCGCAATCCTGGTTCCGATGGCCGATGAATGCGTCACGTCCACCCAGCCCGTCGACTCACCTCACCCCGCAGCCTTTGCGGTCGAAGGCAAGGTAATTCTTGTTATTGGCGATGCTCCAATTGTGCTGGAGGGAACGGGCGGATTGCTTGGCAAATGGGGATACTCCGCCCTTACCGCCGGATCCGACGAAGCTGCACTTATCCGACTTGCTGAGCGCCAACAACGCCCCGATCTTATAATCTCGGATTATCATCTTGCGAGCGGAAAGACCGGGATCCGAGCAATTGAACAAATTAATGCGGCGTTTGGTTCATCAATTCCAGCTATTCTCATTAGCGGCGATACGGCACCTGAACCATTACGTGACGCTAAGGATAGAGGATACATTTTGCTGCACAAGCCTGTCGACCCAATGCGGCTCCGCGCTGTCATGCACGAGTTCTTTAGGGATCATGACGATAGGAGAGACACCGGGGCGGCTTTATGACTCAGATTTCGGCGACAATTCCCAGCCCATTTTTCCTACTTTTATTACTGCCTCGGTGCGGCTCGTTACGTTGAGCGCCTTGAGAACAACCGTGATGTGGTTCTTCACTGTCGGCACTGCCATATTGAGGGTCTTGGCAATGATCTTGTTGCTTTTTCCCTTCATCAGGAGCGCAAGCACTTCAATCTGCCGATCGGTCAGCCCGAGACCCTTAGGAGAGTCGCGCGTCGCTAGCTTATTTGTAAGCCGCGGAGACGTTGTTTCCTCCAGAATCTCCGAGGGAATGTAAATACCGCCGGAGAACACTAACTTAATGGCGTTGAGCATGACCTCACGTTCGGTAGTTTTCGGGATGAAACCCAGAGCGCCAAGTTTGAAAGCGCGCTTGACTGTATCTTGATCATTTGAGGACGAGAGAATGATGATAGCAATGGTCGCATAGCGGTCACGCAGTTCGCGGAGGACAGAGAAGCCATCTCGATCAGGCAAATTGATATCAAGCAAAATGAGGCTGATGTCGGGATGTTCCTCGACTATGTGCATTGCCTGACGGCCGTTCGAAGCATCAAATATGACGGCTTCTCGCTTCAGTTGTTTCAGGACAGCGCGCAATGCCTCGCGAATCAATGCATGATCGTCGACAATAAGAACTTTCATAAAAGCTCTCCGTCATCCCATTGCACGGAGATCCAATTGAAAAAAATCATACACCCACCTTCGGGTCTTTGGCGAGGAAGAAGCCGGCGGAAGACTGGCTCCCGAAACCGTCCATCCTCCATCCTAGGCCCAACCAGCGGTTCGCCGTCAGGCACTCAAGGTAGGAGCCGAATGCCGTTGTGTGCTGTAATTGTAATCACCTCACAGTAGGACACCGAAAAAGCGAGTGCGGACCACGAGAGTCGTGGGACTCAGAGTCTCCTTCGCCTATGCGCAATGGTGAAATGTCCATGATGTGTCTGACGGATGTCAAATTGATGCTGAGATTTGTACGGTACCTTGATCATAGGACCTAGGAACCTCTCTGTGTGGACCTCCGGCTGATTGACGCGCTGTGCCGTTGACGATGATCGTCAACGGACAGCCTCACGCGCTAGGAGGTTCTACCAAGCGCCGCCATATGATCGTTATCGCAATAGCTTTTCGTGGCCGGGTTCGGCGTGAAGCAGCTCTAGACTGCGGCGTTGTCACGATCCGGCAGTGCGGCGGCGATATTTTTTGTCAAATTCGGTCCCACTTGAAGCGTGCTCGCACGCCGGACGGGGCAACCAGATGCATGATCGAACTGCCACCCCGAAGCCATTGGTAGGCGCGCTGCCGGAGCTGAAAGGCTACGGCCGCGATCTGCGCATTGATGCCTGCCGCGGCATCGTGCTCTGGTGCATCTTTCTTGACCATGTCCCCAACAACATCGGGAGCTGGCTGACGCTGCGTAACTATGGCTTCAGCGATGCCGCGGAAGTATTCATGTTTCTTTCGGGTTTGACCTGCGCGCTGTCCTACGGCAAGGCACGGCAGAGCGGGGGCTGGACCGGCGTGATCGGCCGGACGCTGTGGCGAAGCTGGGATATTTATGTCGCATTTCTGCTGCTCACGCTCGCCTGCGCCATCATGTCTCACCTCGCAGGCGGCGGCCATCTTGCCGACGAGAGCAATACGCGCATTCTGTTGGAACAGCCGGGCGTGACGCTCGCGCACGCGGCGATCCTGCAATACCGCCCCGTCAATACCGACGTCTTGCCGCTCTTCGTGCTTTATCACCTTTTGTTCGCGCCGCTGCTGTGGCTGCTGCTGCGAGCGCCGAACGCAACGCTCGGCGCGTCGCTGTTGCTTTACGCACTGGTGCACGTCTTCGGCTGGACCATCCCGGCATGGCCGAACAACAACTGGTTCTTCAATCCGCTGGCCTGGCAGCTGCCGTTTGTGCTTGGCGCGTGGTGGATCATCGAGGGCAAGAGATTCCGGCCGTGGGTGACCTCACGCACCGCGCTTGTGGCTGCCGTTCTCTATCTGGTGTTCAGCCTCATCATCGCATTGAGTTGGAGCATCAAACCGCTGGAAGCGTTGGTCCCGCAGGCGCTGCTGACGCTGCTTTACCCGATGGACAAATCGAATCTCGATCCATTGCGACTGCTGCATTTTTTGGCCCTTGCGGTTTTGGTGGTATGGTTCGTGCCTCGCAATTGGCGAGGGCTGACGACGGCGGTGATGCGCGGCGCCATTCTCTGTGGCCAGAACTCGCTGCCAATCTACTGCCTCGGCGTTCTGCTGACGTTCGCCAGCCACCTGGCGCTGCTCGACATCTCGGAGGGGCTGACGATGCAGATCGCGCTCAGTGTTGGTGGCGTCCTGGTGATGATCGTGGCGGCGACGCTGCTGAACTTGATCAAGATCAAACCCAGGCAGCAGCCGCACGCGAAGCCCGCCGACCTGCCCGTCGAGCAGCCAACCAAGTTTGAGCTGGTCATCAATCTCAAGACAGCCAAGGCGCTCGGCGTTGACATTCCGCCCACGCTGCTCGCCCGTGCCGACGAGGTTGATCGAATAAAGATGCTGTTTGCTCCGGTGCGCGAGTCCGGCTGCGGCGCTGATCCAGCGCCAGTAATCGCGCACGCCTTCGGGCCACCAGCGAAAAATGTGGGTCAGGATGTGAATTAGATCACAAGGACTGTGGAGCCTGCCCCTTAATCTTCCGGCCATCGTACAGGAGCCAAGGCCATGATTTCCCACCCAAGGACCCACAAGGGAGCGGTGCTGATCGCGGCGTACGTGATGTTTGCCTGCGTAGCGGCATTACTGTCGGTCAACCTGACATCACCCACCAGCGCCGCGCTCGGCGCTGACTGGCAGTGCAGCCGGTTTGCGCTCGTATTCACGACCTGCACGCCAGTGCGTGCACACGAGACCGTTTCCACTGGCGTGCGCAAGCGGACCTAGTACACCACAAACCGGACACCATGCTGCGAATGTCAGCTGAAATCAGCGGACACCCTCTGCGAGAGCTCCTTTCCTAATTTGAGTCGGGCTGCCGATACGCTGGGCCAACTCCAACAGCTGCTCGGTCTGGCGCTCGGTTGGAAACTTCGACGGATGAGATGATATGCCATCTTGGTCAGGAATTCCTGGAACCAACGATCCCATGCGTGGCCGCACCGATCATGAGAACGCATCTTGGGCGCGGTGCATAGCCGGCGACTTCGGGTTCTTCACCTTGATCCAACGCGGTGATCAGCCAGCCCGATAAGGGCGATCCCGGTGCTTGGAGACCAAGTTCAATGCCTGCTACTGCTCGGGTCCAATTGCCCGAACGCATTGTCCACCGGCCGCAACGCCTCGACTTGCTCGCGATGTAGCTTCAAGCCTTGGCCTGCATTGCTACACTCTAGCACGATAGCGCCTTCGCGCAGGCACCACGACCCGAACATCAGCTTCAGGCGCTTCCAGGCAAGTGTGCAAGGGAAGTAATTGCTGTTGATCCAGCTTCCCTGTGGTGGCGGTCAGCCACGGCCCTAGTGCGGCAGTTAAGGCATCGTCCGTTCATGACCCTTCTCGGACATTGGCCACTCCGCGCCGACCGCGGCTGACGCTATCCCCGAACCCCTTTCAGGTCGAAAATTGGCTTCGTCCCCTGAGGTGTTTCCCATTCGGCAGCTTCCAAAATAAAATTTCTGGCTACGCATCGCCAAAGTGTTAGGCTCTCCGTCCCACAGACGTGTCCTTAACGGAGGGCACATGCGACGGCGGGATTTCATCTGCTTTCTCGGCGGCGGTTTTTTTGTATGCCCCTGTGTCGCGTTGGCTCAACAGAGTGCGAAGCTGACAAAGATTGGCTGGCTTACTCCTGGCTCGCCCTTACCCGGCGGCGCCCCTGCTGCCCTGCAGACCTTTCGCCAGAGCCTGAAACACCTTGGCCATATCGAGGGTCGGGACATTGCCATCGAAATTCGCAATGCAAACCGCAACTTCGACCGACTGCCTAGCCTCGCGGCAGAGCTCGTCGACCAAAAGGCAGACATCATCGTCACAGTGGCCACGCAAGCAGCCGTAGCCGCCCGCAAGGCCACCAGCACGATACCTATCGTGGCGATTTCTGTTTCTGATCCAGTCGGACTCGGCCTTGTCGAGAGCCTCGCGAGACCTGGCGGGAACGTGACTGGCCTGTCTTTCAGTGTGGGTCTCGACATTTTCAGCAAAGGCCTGGAGTTCCTCAAGGAGGCCGTGCCGGGCTTGCAGATGGTTGCATTGCTAGTGGACCCAGCCAATCCTTTCCATGCAGCTGCGGCAAGCCAAATTGAAGCAGCTGCGCTGGCGCTGGTAGCGTGTTCCAAGCGCGTCGCGAGGAAGAGATCGCAACAGTTTTTGAAGCGATTGCGCAAGCCCACTATGGAGCTGTGTTCGTTGTCGCGGATACATTGTTTTTTACGGAATCGATCGCGAAACTTGCGTTGAGGTATCAACTTCCGTCTATGCACCAATTTCGCGAAGTAGTTGAGGCAGGAGGGCTATTGTCCTATGGGACCGACTTCACGGACCTAGTTCGTCGCGCAGCCATGTACGTAGACGCCATCTTAAAGGGTGCAAAGCCTGCGGATCTACCCGTCCAGCAGCCGACGAAGTTTGAGCTTGTGATAAACCTCAAGACGGCAAGAACGCTCGGCCTCACCGTCTCGCCGACGTTGCTTGTCCGGGCCGACGAGCTGATCGAATGACATCCTCCTTCGCTGCGGTGCATGAGTCTGGTTCTGGGGGAAGAGCGGAAGTCGTGATTGCGTCGCCCGACTTCCGAGTCTGTGCAGGTTTTTGGACGCCGGCATGAGGAACCCTTCCACGCGCTGTGGCGGCCGGCGTCCAAAAAGCGCCAAGGCACGAAGTCGCGGGAAGTTGGGCACCGGTGGTGCAACGGGCGCTATGGGGATTTGATGGCGGCG
>WNFE01017598.1_pt1 | contig 11296 bp, 12 predicted proteins | sample 5400451 | NCBI WGS metagenome assembly WNFE01 (sample SAMN13153344, study PRJNA577476) | soil metagenome | isolation source: 200 cm saprolite under Douglas fir tree site 2 hole 2 | place: USA:California | collected 2015-04-18
CGGGTCGCTTCGCCGGGCCTCGCGAGCTCCAGCACGGCGACGCCGGCCGAGTCATAGCCCCGGTATTCGAGGCGCTTGAGGCTCTCCATCAGGATGGGCGTGGCCTCGCGGTCGCCCAGGTAGCCGATGATCCCGCACATATCTACTAATTAACTCCTAGCCGGGGGTTTCTAAACCTTTGCTTGAACGCGCGGTACGGGATCCAGGTTACAGGGCCGGTCAGGCCGGGGGCGAGGCGCAATTCGGGTTCTGCGAGATCGAATAGGTCACCCTTGCCTTGGCCGCCGAGCCGCTGACCCCGTCCGGGTAGGGGATCGTGATCTGGAACGTCGTGCTCGAGGTGGAGTGGCTAAGGTCGACCCCGGGCAGGGCGATCGTCGTGATCCTGCCCAGGGCGTCAGGGGAGCCGGTCAGGATCACGGTGACCGGATCGATGGAGACGGCGGTGACCCGGTAGCAGTTGGGCGGGGGGTTGGACGGCTGCGAGTCGACGAGGACGACCTGGCGGCTGGTCGTACCAGTCTTGGCATCGATATGGATGGCAACCGCGTTGATGTCGAGGTTGGCGGGCGGCAGGGTTGTGGCGGTGAGCTTGGTTAGAACCAGCGGGGCCCCGTTCTGCTCCAGGACGACCGGCTGGGTGAGGACGTCGTAACTACTGTTCTCCACCGGGCTGGCGAAGTCCGCATAGGCCTTGAGGTTGCTCTCCAGGCTCACCGGTCCGTCGAAGGTGACCGAGCAGGGCGCCGTTGGGCATCGGGCCTCTGCGTTGGTGACCTGCCAGCCCGGCGTCACCCTGGGCGTGCGGACGGTCACGGTCAGCTTCACGGCGGACCTCTGGTCGATGTTCAGCGCGACGGGCACCACGGGGTCCTTCACCGTGACTCCATCCACGAGCGATCTGACCACCACGTTGACGTTGACGCTCGCGCCAGGGCTTGCCTTCGTCAGGTCTGCAGTCGCCACCACGCTGGTCTGCGTCACGGTGCTGATCGTGTCCGCGAGCCCGCTGACCGTCACCTTCGTCGTGTCAGGCGGGTTGATCAGCATCAGTCCGGCAGGGACGTTGTAGTTGATGCCCACGTTCGGGAAAGTCTTGGAGGTGGGCGGGTTCTGCGAGAACGCGACGGCGCCCAGCATCAGCACCGCCAGCCCGACCGCCAGCAGCTTCAGCCTCCAGTCGTCGGCGATCCAGCTCACGCGTCCTTCTCCATTGCCTTTTTCACCTTCTCCTCCTCGTTCGCCCGGCCGTTGGCCCTCCCATTGAGGAACCCGAGAAAGCCGTTGGTGCGAGCCATGCGGGCCGGAACTCTCACGCTCACGCGGCGGCGCAGGCCGTCGGGGTCGAGGTTGCGCGTGATCTTGCCCTCCTCGATGACGGAGATGGCGCCCGTCTCCTCAGAGACTACGAGCACCAGGGCGTCCGATGCCAGCGACAGCCCGAGTGCGGCCCGATGACGCGTGCCGAGCCGCTCTTTCACGATGCCCTCCTCGGGGAGGGGCAGCAAGCACCCGGCGGCGAGGATCTGGTTTCCCCTGACGATCACTGCGCCGTCGTGCAGCGGCGAGTTGGGGTAGAAGATCGACTGCAGGAACTCGGCCGAGATCTCGCCGTTGATGCGGACACCGGTCGCCGCATAGTCTTCCAGGCCGACGTCTCGCTCGAAGGCGACGAGGGCGCCGGTCTTGCGCGAGCTCAGCCGCTCCGCGGCCCTGATCGTCTCTGAGATCGCCAGGCTGTATTCGGGCGTGCTGAACGCCGACAGCGGACGCCCGAGGTGCCGGAGGCGGCCCAGCTGATCGAGGGCGCGCCGCAGCTCGGGTTGGAACATGACGATGATGGCGATGACGAGGTAGGGCGCTCCGTTCTTGAACAGCCAGGACAGCAGGATCAGGTTGAACGTGCTCGCCAGGACTCCGACCACGGCCAGCACGACCAGACCGACCAGGATCTGCGTACCCTGCGTGCCACGCAGCAGACGCAGGACCGAGTAGAGGACGATCGAGATGACTGCCACGTCGATGAGCTCGCCCCAGCCAAGATGCCTGACCACCTCCTGGAACTGGACGAGGAATTGATGGATGGCCTGGGTCATGACTGCCCAGTGCCCAGGATCTCTGCCAGCAGCGCCATCTGAGCGTAGAGGCGGTTGCCGGCCTGGTCGAACACGACCGAGCGCGGCCCGTCGATGACCTCGTCGGTCACCTCCTCGCCCCGATGAGCGGGCAGGCAGTGCAGGAACACCGCGCCTTTGGCGGCGTCCATGAGCGCCTGGTTCACCTGGTATGGCGCGAACAGCTCGCGCCGGGTGGCCCTCTGGTCCTCCTGGCCCATCGATGCCCAGACGTCGGTGTACACGGCGGTGGCGCCATTGAGGGCGGCGGTGTCGTTCGAAACGAGCACGCGGACGGCGCCTGTCGCGATCTTCTTCGCCCTCTCGAGGACCTTGTTCTCAGGCTCGTACCCGGGAGGTGTGATGACGGTGAGCTGAAACCCGAGCAGGGCGGAAGCCTCGATGAGCGAGGTCGCGATGTTGTTGCCGTCGCCGACGTACACGACGCGCTGCTGGCCGAGCGGACCCGAGGCCTCTTCGAGGGTCATGAGGTCGGCGAGGATCTGGCACGGGTGCGAGCGATCGGTGAGTGCGTTGATGACCGGCTTCTCAGCTGCGCTCGCGAGCAGGACCAGGTCGGCGTGGCTTCGCATGCGAGCCACGATCGCATCCACGTAGCGATCGAGGACGCGGGCCGCATCGCTAACGCTCTCGCGCCGGCCGAGCTGCACGTCCTGCTCCCCCAGCGTGGTGGTCGTCCCGCCGAGCCGGGCGATCCCGACCTCGAACGAGACCCGTGTCCGGTGCGACGGCTTCTGGAAGAGCATGGCGATGTGCCGGCCCGTGAGCGGCCGCTCGGCCCAGCGCCCGGCCTTGATGGCGTGGGCGAGCTCCAGCACCGAGCGCAGCTCGGCCGGATCGAAATCGGCGATATCGAGGAAGTCCCTTCCCCTGAGACTTGCCACTGTAGGGATCATGATGCCCCTGGGGAACGCCGCCGCGTATTAGTGGTCGTGGCCCTTTAGAGCCCTGGCTTGATCAGCTCGCCGGAGACGATCGGGGCGATGGCGAGGTCCCTGGCGGAGTCGAACTCTGGCAGCCTCGCGCGCAGCCCGGCGTCATCCCTCAGGCGCAGGATGAGGTCACGGCAGGCCGCCGGCTCGAGCCCGAAGTGGGCCGGCTTGAGGCCGAATGCCGGCTCGTTGCGGATCCGGATGGTGAGGCGGTCGGTGACCCGGACTTTCGGCCACGAGTCGGGGTCGGACAGGGTGACCGACTCCATGAGGTCCCACAGCGCCCGCATCTCGTGGCGGCCCTGGACCACGACCATGCGATCGCGGAAGAAGCCGAGCTTGCTGGCCGGCCAGGCGTGGAGCTGGAACGCGGTCCACACGGCGACGGCCCATGCCCCGATCGAACCGGCGCCGAGAGCGACGCCCGCCACCCAGCCCTCGGGGAGACGCGTCGCAACGAGGGCGAGGACGGCGAAGACGAGCGCGCAGAAGAGGCTGGACGCTCCGAGTGTGACGATCGATCGCCGCGAGCGCACGTATATCAACGGCACCCCACCAAGGGATAGTGTATGTCGGGCCGGGAACGAACAACCTGGTTGGAAGGAGACGGACGAATGGACGTGCTGGCTGAGCGAGCCGACATCGACGCAACGGTCTCGGGCAAGACCATCTGCACGATCTTCGCCGACGCGGCCAGGAACTGGGGCGATCGGCCCGCGCTGCGCTGGAAGCAGAACGGCGATTGGGAAATCCTGACGTGGAAGGGCTACCGCGAGCAGGTGGCGGCACTCACGCTCGCGTTGCGCGAGCTGGGCTTTGGCTCCGGCCAGTTCGGGCTGATCATGGCCCGCAACGTGCCCGAGCACATGATCGCGGACCTCGGCATCGTGCATGCGGGCGGCGCTGCGATCAGCGTGTACAACACGCTCGCGCCCGAGCAGATCGAGTACGTGGCCAACCACTCGGAGGCGACGATCGCATTCGTCGAGGACGCGGGATTCCTCGCCAAGTTCCTCGAGATCCGGCCGTCGGTCCCGAGCCTGCGCCACATCGTGCTCATACATGGGGAGCCGCCCGAGGGCGTTATGTCATGGGATTCGCTGGTCGCATCCGGCCAGGCCCTTTACGCCCGCGATCCATCTGCGTTCGAGCGATCGTGGCGAGGGGTCGGGCCCGAAGACACCGTGAGCCTTATCTATACGTCCGGCACCACAGGCCCTCCGAAGGGGGTCACGTACTCGCACTACAACATCCTGTGGACCATGGAGTCGAGCCGCCGTCGTCTCGCATATGACGACGAGACCTGCGTGAGCTATCTACCGCTCGCGCACGTCGCGGAGCGGTTCACGTCGCAATGGAACGGGATCTACGTCGGCCACGACGTGTACCTGTGCCCTGATCCCACGCAGCTGCTCGTGCATCTGCTGGCCGCCCGGCCGACGTTTTTCGTCGGCGTGCCGAGGGTGTGGGAAAAGCTGATGTCGGGCATCCAGGCCGGGCTCGAGGCAGAGCCGGACGAGACCAGGCGAGGCATGGCGCGCGGGGCGCTGGCCGCCGCGCAGCAGGCTTACCGGCTGCGCCGGGACGGGCAGCCCGTGCCTGAGGAGATTGCCTCCGTCGTCGAGCGGGCGCAGCCCCTGTTCGGCCTCCTCCGGTCCAAGGTCGGCCTCGACCGCTGCCGATTTGCCATCACCAGCACCGCGCCGTGCCGTCCCGAGGTGCATGAGTTCTGGGCGGCGCTGGGGCTGCCGCTCCACGAGGTGTGGGGCATGAGCGAGCTCACCGGCCCGGCAACAACGGTGCCGATTGAAGACCATCGAGCCCCATCGATCGGGGTTCCCCTCCCCGGAGTCGAGGTGCGCCTGGGCGCGGACGGCGAGCTGCTCGTCCGCGGCGGCAACGTCATGGTCGGCTACTACCGCGAGCCCGCCAAGACCGCGGACGCTGTCGACGCCGACGGTTGGGTGCACAGTGGGGACATCGGCACGCTCGACGCCGACGGCCATTTCCGCATCGTCGATCGCAAGAAGGAGCTGATCATCACTTCGGCGGGCAAAAACATCTCGCCCGCCAACCTGGAGTCGCTGGCCAAGTCGAGCCCGATCATCGGCCAGGCGGTGGCGATCGGCGATGGCCGCAAGTTCATCTCGGTGCTGGTGGTGCTGGATCCGCAGGTCGCTCCCTTGTGGGCAAAGTCCCAGGGCATCGAGGCCTCGTCGATGGCGGAGCTCGTGGAGCATCCCGCGACAGTCGCCGAGGTGCGGCGTGCGCTGACGATCGCCAACACGCACCTGTCGCGTGTCGAGTCGTTCAAGCGGTTCACGATCCTGCCCACGGAGTGGTCGCCTGAATCCGAGGAGCTCACCCCGACCATGAAGCTCAAGCGACGCGTGATCGAGTCGAAGTACGGCCCGCAGATCGAGGCGATGTACGCGAACCCCGCGGGCGGACATGCGGTCGACGCCGAGTACGACGCGCACGGCAAGGCCGAGGAGTGAGGTCTTAACAAGCGAGGTTGGCGCGCCGGCTGTCGCCCCCGAAAATCCTCCTGTCATCTGTCAGGCCAACTCAGGAGGATCACGGTGAAGGAAAAAGCACCGGTCGTGAAGCAGCTCTACAGGCTGAGCGTGGAGCCGCGCGTCGTCGATCAGCTCGCCAGGTTGGCCGAGCGCCTGCGAGGCCGTCATGGGTGCCAAATTGCCGAGGCGCTAGGGGCACGTTTCGGCGGACAATGCCGCGAGTTGGAGACGGACGCGAAGTGGCATCACGGCCAGACCCTCGCCGCGGGACAGGTGGCGGAGTTCAAGGTGTGGGCGGAGCTCGTGCGTCAATCGATGGGCGGGCTGCATGTGTTCCTGCCCCTGCGAGACATGGGCATCGACGGGATCGTCCACCGGCTCGTGGACGGCGCGTACACCGCCGTCCAGGTGAAGGGACGGACGGAGCTGACGCCGGCCGCACAGGTTCATATCACCGTGACCGCAACAAGCCTGCGGGATGATGAGGCGCTCGTCATCGGCGTTTTCGTGGAAGGCGAGCAGCTGGGCCGTTTCGTCCTGGTCGTGTCGGAGTCTAGATTTCGCGAGCTGGCGGCGCACGATGTGGTTGACGGACGCGAGTATCTGACTGCGGCGTTCGAGTTACACGCGGGCGGGACCTCGCGATGGGCGCCGTTTTTGGTTCCTAGCGAACGGCTGGCAGAGCGTTTTGGAGTGGCGGCTGAGTTGTTTCCCGCGCCGGCCGCCGGTGACGTGGTTTCGCTCGACCGAGGACGCGAGGGATTCGTGGGCGAGATGGAGGTCGTGCGCCGGCTCGCCGAGTCGGAGTCGCTGAACCTGTTTCGGCCCTTCCCCGACCTCGAGACCGTGGAGGTGCTTGTGCGGAGCGTGGCTACCGGGCGGTGCCTGGGCCTGCAGGTGAAGACAGTGGGTTGGGACCGGGACCATGTCGAGGGTCGGGTTTACCTCCGGCGGTCGAGCTTTCATGCGGGTCCCACCACGTATGTGTGCGTGCTGGGCTGGGATCGCACGGTGGACCGGTTCGAGGACGCGTGCCTTCTCATCCCGAGCAAGGACATCGCCGGCCTGGCGCGGGTCGAAGAGGAGTGGCTGGTTCTCGAGCTGCAGCCCGGCAGCCCACATCACCGGCGGCTTGACGAGTATCGAACTCCGCTCGCGGCGCTTGGGCACGCCGCGGAGAGATTGCTGGTTTCCGCTACCGGTATGGCCGGGTGAGCCTTTCCAGCTTGTCCAGCGATCCGAGGGCCGCATCCCGCCCGTCGGGCGAGATGTAGAAGATGCAGCGATCGACGCCGGCCCTCTGCATCAGGTCGATCTCGTCTTTGGTGGCTTTGGGATATGTGGTCAGGGGAATGTCACCTCGGCCCGCCGCTTTTGCCAGCTCGCGCAACTCGGGGATGCGGCTGAGGACGTCGCCGCGATTGGGCATCCATCCGTCGGCATACGCCACCACCCGCTTCAAGATGTTGGGCCCGCTGCCGCCGAGGATGACCGGCGGGTGCGGCTTCTGGATGGGTTTCGGCCAGCACCACATGGGGCCGAAATTCACCATGTCACCGTGGTACTCGGCCTGGTCCTGGGTCCAGATCGCCTTCATCGCCTCCATGCGCTCGCGCATGAGCTTCCAGCGCGTCGAGAAGTTGGTGCCGTGGTCGGCCATCTCTTCGCGGTTCCAGCCGGCGCCGATACCGAAAAGGAAGCGGCCGTTGGACAGATGGTCGAGGCTGGCGACCTGCTTGCCTGTGTGGATCGGGTCTCGCTGGGCGACGAGGCAGATGCCGGTGCCGATCTTGAGCTGTCTCGAGGCGAGGGCGGCGGCGCTCAGCGCGATGAAGGGATCGAGCGTGTGCCAGTAGTGCTTGGGCAGCTCGGCGCCGCCCGCCCACGGGCTCTGCCGGCTGACGGGGATATGGGAGTGCTCGGCGACCCAGAGCGATTCGAAACCTGCCTGCTCGACCAGCGGCGCCAGCTCGGTCATGGAGATGGCGTAGTCGGTGGGAAAGATTGCGGCCCCGAACTTCATTCGTTAATCGTGACGGGTGCCGGGTCTACGATGCTTGTTAACCCTGATCGGAGGTGTCCGTGAGGTTTTGTGGTGCGTCCGGGAAATACGCTCGCCAATCCATCGGCCCATTTCCGCCGAGCGCCCAACGGGCGCTGACGCCTGCGTTAGGGGGCCCGTCGCTTGTCGTCGCGCATTCACGATGCGCTCCTCCTCGCGCCACCCCTGCCTTGGCGTCGCCGGTCTGGGCCGCGTCTTGACGAGCTCATTCCCAGACACACCACTCGCTGCGAGAGGACCCATGCAGGCTTTGCGCAAGGTCGCGCTGCGGTTCCCAGGCACCGAAGAAGGAGTCGCCTGCGAAGGGACACCCATCGAGAGCCGCACCGTGAAGGCGCGGAACAAGGCGTTCCTGTTCATCCGGGTCGATCACGCGAGGCTCAAACTTCGAGAGTCGCTTCCAGCAGCGACCAGGCTTGCCGCCAAGGAGCCGGAACACTTTCAGGTTGGCGCCGGCGGCTGGGTCAAGGCCACATTCAGCAATGACTGGGCTGTCCCGCTCGACGTTCTGGAGCGCTGGATCGGCGAAAGCTACCGGCTCGTCGCCAGTCCGCCCGCCGCCGTGGGCAAAACCAAGAAGGCGACTGCGACCCGCTGATGCGAGTCGCGGCGCTGGCGGACATCCACGGCAACCTGCCGGCCCTGGAGGCGGTGCTGGCCGAGGTTGCGCTCGAGGATGTGGATCTCATCGTGGTTTGCGGCGACGTCGCGTCAGGCCCGCTGCCGGTGGGGACGATCGGCGTCTTGCGCGCGCTGCCTCGCGCCCGATTCGTGCGTGGCAACGCCGACCGCGCCCTGGTCGCTGGATTCGACGGTAACCAGAAGCCGAGGCTGGCCGGGCCGGGCGCGGACTGGTGCGCGGCGCAGCTGACTCGCGAGGACCGCGACTTCCTGGGGTCATTCGCCGAAACGATTGCGATCGAGGTGGATGGGCTCGGCCGCGTGCTCTTCTGTCACGGGTCGCCCCGGAGCGATGAGGAGATCATGACCGCACGCACACCGGACGCGCGCCTCCGCGAGTTTCTCGGTGGCGATGCGGACGTCGTTGTGTGCGGGCACACGCACATGCCATTCGACCGCACGGTGGGACGCGTGCGGGTGATCAACCCGGGGAGCGTGGGGATGCCCTACGGCGAGCCGGGGGCTTACTGGGCCGTGCTCGGTCCCAAGATCGAGTTCCGTCGCACGGACTATGACCGGGCTGCGGCTGCGGAGCGGATTCGGGAGAGCGCGTGGGCCGGAGCGGACGAGTTCGCCCGCGAGAACGTGCTGGCGGTGCCAAGCATCGAGGACGCGATGGCCTTCCTCACAAGAGCCGGCGGACCCTAGCTCGTGTGAATCGCGTGGTGGGGGGCCGCGATGGCCCCCCACCTATGCGCTACCTAGCCTGGAAAGAAAGCTCCGTTGAACTCGTGTCCCACCTGGCCGAAGCCGGTGTGCTGGCCCTCGTCGCTGGACTCGAAGATGAGAGTTCCGGTCGAATCCCACCCCTTCCAGCTGACATGTGCACCGGTCGTCGCGAACTCGCCGCCGAACTGCTGCGTCGGATCCGCGTTACGGACCTTCTCGCGGGAGGTGACGCCGGACCACTCGATATCGAAAGTGACTCGCCCGTGCGAGGGCGGTGCGAAATGGAAGAGCCCGTTCGGGATCGATCCATAGTCCGTGATCGCCAGGTTCTCCATGCGGAAGCTGGCTTTTCCGGCGCCCGGATCGACCAGGGCAGCGCTGTCCGGTATCAGCGTCGTCCAGAAGAGGCCACTATCTTCAATCCCCGGATCGAAGTCGTGGAGCTGGTTCGAGAAGTCAGGGGCCGCCGGCCCCTGGAAAACGTCGAGTCAGATGAACCCGATGGCGGCGTTCTGGTGGCGGCCGGCGAGGTCGATGTACTCGCCCTTCATGATCCGCATGTCCGCGCCAAAGGTCAGGCCACTGAACGGGCCCTTCCCCACGCCGCTGGTGTCAGTCGCCGCGATGCCGCCATTGAAGTCGAAAATCGTCGAGGCATCGCCGTTGCCGAAGAAATTGAAGTGGAAGTGCGTACCGAAGATGTCCGCGGTGCCAGGCACCGGTTTGGGAGCGCCGGCAGCGCTCCCGGCGGTTGCGATCAACGGAAGCCCGGAAGCAGCGAGTGCGACTCCGCCGATGCCCGCGGACGCGCCGGCGATAAACGCCCGGCGTGAGAGGGCGCGCTCCCAGAAATGCCGATGGCCGAATGCTGCGGGCGGCTTCTCAGTGAAGCGCATTGCGTCGAGACCGTGAAAGCTCATAGGCCACCCCTTGTTGTCCAGCCGAGGGCCTGCGTCGAGTGTGCGGTCTACTCCCTTATAGGTCGATTGTCAACAGAGGCAAAATCTCAGTACCGGTACTGACGACATCGGCTGATACGAAGGCGAAGCTCATCGCATGAAAGAAGCGCCTGTGCGAACCCTGTTCGCTGCTGGGATCGCCTTGCTCGCCCTGGGCGGGTGTTACCCGGAAGGGCCACCACCGAAGGCCAGCACCCCGGCCGACTTTCCGGTCTATCCCGGAGCGACGCCGACGTCCGAACTCTATGGATCGACGACTCCGCTACCAGACGGTTCGAGGGACCGGCGCGAGCACTACGACGTCACCTGGATCAGCGACGACGACGGCGGCAAGCTGTTCGCGTACTACAAGACCCAGCTGGCCCAGGGTGACTGGGTGGAGCAGAGCGCAACCGCCGACTCGCACGGCGGCGGGCTGATCGTCTTCAACCGCCAGAGCGATCCCAAATTTGGAGGAACGATCTATCTCGCCAAGGGCAAGATCCACGTGATCATGGGCCAGGACTGCCCGTGCGGGGTGCCGACCTAGGCGAGCTTCGTGTGCAGGCGGGCGATCGCGGACGAAGACAGGCCCGCCGCTTCGAGGTACGCCCCCACCCCACCCCAAGTCCGCTCGACATGGTCCAGCGTGTCGAGCATCCACTCCGGCGGGCACCGGAGCTCCTCCCGCATCGTCTCCAGGCGCCCGGGCGCGGCCTTCGCGAGCCACTCCTCGTAACGGTCCGCGAGCTGGAGGTCGGTCTCGGCGTAGTCGGCGCCGATAGCTTCCGGGTCGACGCCGGCGAGCGAAAGCATCATCGCCGCGACCACGCCGGTCCGGTCCTTGCCGGCGAAACAGTGAAACAGCACCGCTCCGTCCGCCTCGGCGATGGCGTCGAAGATTGCGCCGAGAGCAGCCTGCCGGCGCTCGACCATCAAGATGTAGCGCTCGGGCATCCCGGGCGCCTCGTTCAGGATCGGAGCGGTGGCGTCGTCGATGAACGGGAGATGTAGGTAGGCGGGTCTCTTGCTATCAGCCCCTCTCCCCGACCCTCTCCCCTCCGGGGAGAGGGAGGAATTGCTCTGGAACTCCGAGAACGGAGGGCCGGGAGAGCCCTTGACCTCCGACTCGCTGCGGAGATCGATCACAGTTGTGACGCCGTAATCGATCATCGCCTGCCGCCCCTCAGGGGTCAGGCTCGCGACGTTGTCCGAGCGGACGACGACGCCGCTTCGGGTGAGTCCCCTACGCGTGGGAAGCCCACCGAGGTCGCGCGTGTTCCGGCAGTCCGGCCAATCGAGCCGGCGCACGACTCCCCCAGGCGTTACCGCTTCGTGTACTGGGGTGCCTTCCGCGCCC